>Ga0256829_1002910_pt1 | contig 12323 bp, 11 predicted proteins | sample 131447metaG_FD_185979 | JGI IMG/M metagenome (GOLD analysis project Ga0256829, IMG submission 185979) | Hydrothermal vent microbial communities from Lau Basin, Pacific Ocean - 131-447 | ecosystem: Environmental > Aquatic > Marine > Hydrothermal vents | place: Pacific Ocean: Lau Basin | collected... | reverse complement strand
AGGCGATAGTTCTCAAGAGTTGAGAATCCTGCGTGGTTTTAAAAACCGTTTTGGACCAACAAGTGAGATTGGAGTGTTTGAGATGCGAGCAGAAGGTTTAGTTTCAGCGACGGATATCTCTTCGCGTTTTTTCAACCGTGATTCTCAGCAAGCAGGTTCTGCACTCACAGTCGTTATGGAGGGGTCTCGACCTATCATCCTTGAAGTGCAAGCTTTAGTTTCTGAGTCCCATACTCCAAATTCTAAAAGACAAGCAACAGGTTTTGATAACAACCGATTAAATATGCTTCTCGCCCTTTTAGAGAGAAAATTAGAAATCCCACTTTCTGGGTATGATGTTTTTATCAACATCACTGGTGGTATCAAAATTACCGAAACAGCGGCAGACCTTGCTGTCTTAGCCGCAATTTTAAGTAGTTTTCGAGATAGAGTGATTTCAAAAGAGACCATTTTCATCGGAGAAGTCTCTTTAGTAGGAGATGTACGAGAAGTCTATGCACTTGATAGCCGACTCAAAGAGGCACAACTCCAAAATATATCCAAAGCAATGTTGGCAAAAAAACCTTTAGAAAAAACGAACTTAAAAACATTTGTTGTGGATGAAGTCACAAAACTTTTAGAATGGTATTAAATTTATCTTAATTATTGTAGAATTACAGAGACAAATGATGAAGGATTTTAATGTTAGATGCAGAATTTAGAAGTGAAGAAAAATTTTCAAGGCTTTCAATAGCTTTTGACGATGAAACTGAAAAACAAAAAGTTAATCAAGAAATTGATAAAATTGTGGCGAAATATCCCATAAAACCTGAGATTTATACAACGGCGGTATCAAGTGGCAAAGATGTTCTTGTAATAGAATACGGTGAAGATATCAATCGTGAATCTGGAGCGATATTTGAAGAGATGATTAAAGCCTTAAATATTACTCAATTTATCTAAAATACTTATAAAAATCATTTCAAGGAAACAGCATGGCTGAAGAAGAAAAAAAAGAAGAAGAAGCACCACAAGAAAAGAAATCTAGCAATATGCTGATGATAATTATTATTGTTGTTCTTGTGCTTATCATTGCTATTGGTGGTGTCTTGGCATTTATCCTTATGGGTTCAGATGAAGAAGATAGTGCAGTAGCCGCACCACAAGTAAAAGAAAAAAAAGCTGTCAAGCACAGAAAAAGTAGTTCATCTAGTATGATAGATGATTCTCGACAACTTAGTGATATAGGCACTTTATATCCTTTAGATACTTTTACTGTAAACTTAAAAAGTGATGCCGGAAGAAGATACTTAAAAGTAACCATGTCATTAGAACTTGAAGGTGAAGAGCTTAGTTTAGAACTTGATGCAAAAACAGCAGTCCTTAGAGATAGAATCATCCGCATACTCAGTTCAAAAACATTAGAAGAGATATCTTCTAAAAAGGGCAAAAGTAAAGTAGAACAGCAAATTATGGATACGCTTAACTCTATGATTTCTGATGGAAAAATCAAAGGGATTTACTTTACAGAGTTTGTTATTCAGTAAATCCATCAAATATATACAAAAAAACAGAAGGAATAAAATGTCAATAGCAGAACAAGAAATTAAAAAATTTGAAAACAGTAACTGTGCAGAAAATAAAGTCTTTTACCAAGCAATGGAAGAAGTCATATACTCCATAGCTCCTCTTTTAGAATCAGACGATAAATACTCTAAGCATGCCATTTTAGAACGGCTTGTAGTACCAGATAGGATTATAAAATTTAAAGTCACTTGGCTTGATGATAACAACAATATTCAAGTTAATACTGGTTACAGAGTACAGTTTAACAATGCTTTAGGGCCATATAAAGGTGGTCTGCGTTTTCACCCTAGTGTCAATGAAGGTATTTTAAAATTTCTAGGCTTTGAACAGATTTTAAAAAATGCTTTAACTGGACTTCCTATTGGTGGAGGCAAAGGTGGGAGTGATTTTAATCCTAAAGGAAAAAGTGATTTTGAAGTGATGAAATTTTGTGCTGCATTCATGACAGAACTTCACAAGTATATTGGACCACGTATTGATGTTCCCGCAGGAGATATTGGTGTTGGAAGTCGTGAAATCGGGTATCTTTTTGGAGAATATAAAAAAATTACTTCTACATATGAAGGTGTTTTAACAGGAAAACCTTTTATGTTTGGTGGTTCTTTAATGCGCCCTGAAGCTACTGGATATGGAGCTATTTACTTTACACAAAAAATGTTAGAACTTGAAGGTAAAGAGTCTTTAGAAGGAAAAATCTGTACTGTGAGTGGAGCAGGTAATGTTGCACTCCATGCCATAGAAAAACTCCAACAAGTAGGTGCAATTCCTGTAAGTTGTACAGATTCTAAAGGGACAATTCATGATGCTTCTGGTGTTGATTTAGACCTCTTAAAAGATATTAAACTCAACAGAAGAGCTTCACTCGAAGAGTACATTAAAGTACATACTGATGCTCGTTATATTCCAGTATCCGAGTATCCTGATGATGGGCATGCTGTATGGGACATCCCTTGTTATGCTGCATTTCCTTGTGCGACACAAAATGAGCTTTGCGATGTTGATGCACAAAACCTCATTTCAAATGGCTGTGTGAGTGTTACAGAAGGTGCAAATATGCCATGTTCACCAGAAGCGACTGCCCTCTTTTTATCGCATAATATCTGTTTTGCTCCTGCAAAGGCGGCAAATGCAGGGGGTGTTGCGGTGAGTGAATTTGAAATGAGTCAAAATGCATCTATGACAAAATGGACATTTGAAAGAGTTGATGAAACACTTAAAAGGACAATGGAACAAATCTGTACTCGTGTTGCCCTTACCGCAAAAGATTATGGTGTTACGGGTAATTATGTAGATGGAGCAAATATTGCAGGATTTAAAAAAGTTGCTGATGCTATGATTGCTGAAGGAATATAGGAACAATTTTTTAATGAAAAAATTATTATTTTTATTGCTATTTATTGTTGGACTACATGCACAAGCAAAAGTAGATTTTACTCCATTTATAGATATGCAATTAAAATATACCTATGCTTTATCTGAAGCAAATATTACAAAAGCAAAAATCCAAGATATTGTGACGGCACAAGAGAAATCATATAATAATTTAATTGATAATCTCATGATACAAAAAGCAAATTATATTAAAAAACCAAACTTATTTGACACAGAAATTTTTTCTTTAAAAAAAACAATGTCTATCAACAAGAGTGCGGGGAATAAAAATGCTTATCTCAGGGATGCCATAAAACTCAAATCTTATAAACTCATTCGCTTGCAAAACCTCATGATAAGAGATGTTTTACTCGCCCTTGATAAAAAAGATATAAATACATTTGAAGCAGTTTTAAGTGATATTGTCTCTACAAATAGCCTACAAACTAAGAAACTTTTTGACAAAAATTACCAACTGCTTTTACAAACACCTCCTCTCTCTTCAACCATAAAGAAACTCCATAACAACATTAAAGAGTTGTATGCACTTCGAGAGATTCATAGCGATATGATAAACAATTTATACAAACTGCAAAATAAAATGTATAGACTCAACAAATATACAACATATCATATTATTTCAGTTGTTCTTTATATCAATAGCATAGAAAGTGTCTCAGTATTGAACTCTTTTCTTCAAAGCTATGGTTTAAGTGTCGTAAAAATTCTGTTTATCCTAGGATTAAGTCTTATCATCTACTTCTTTAGAAAACTTACAGAACTCATACTCCAAAAATATATAGTAACTGTAGAGTTTCTCAATCAATACTCTAAAGAGATTATGCATAAACTTTATAAGCCCTTTGATTATTTAGTCTTAGTCATCAATGTCAATATGATAATTTATGTTTACAATGATTTTAGCACACTTACAATGGTTGCAAAAGTATTTAATATGACTTATGGGGTTTTCTTCACATACATTGTCTATAAAATGCTCAATACTATTGCTCGTATTGAACTTGCGAATCTCACACATGAGAGTAATGTTAAAAATGAGATGGTCAATGTTGGTATTAAAATTATTAATTTTATTATTTTAATTATGGGAATACTTATTGTACTCTATTTTGCAGGGGTAAATCTTACCGCTGTTTTATCTGGGCTTGGGATTGGTGGTTTTGCTGTTGCATTTGCAGCAAAAGATACTATCTCAAACTTTTTTGGAACTCTCTCTATTTTGTTTAGTAATGTCTTTTCACAAGGCGATTGGATTTTAGTCGGAAAGAATGAAGGGGTTGTGGTTGAAATAGGTTTACGAGTGACAACATTAAGAACATTTGACAATGCCCTCATAGCCATTCCTAATGGTAACTTTGCAACGATGGAAGTGAAAAACTGGAACAGAAGAGTCCTTGGACGGCGTATAAAAATGAGTCTAGGAGTAAAGTATGATTCCAGAAGTGAAGACATTCAAAATGCTATCGCTCAAATACGAACAATGCTCGATAAACACCCTGGTATAGCGACCCAAAATACAAAATACACCTACAAAGCAGTAAGAGGAACAAAACTCATTTCTAAAGATAACTTTCAAGGTGTGAAGAAAACACTCCTCGTATACCTTGATGAGTTTGCACCTTCAAGTATGAATATCTTAGTCTATTGTTTTTCAAAAAGTGTAGATTGGCAAGAGTGGTTGGAAGTCAAAGAAGATGTTATGCACCAAATCATGAAAATCTTTGAAAAGAATAATTTAGAATTTGCCTTTCCTTCTTTATCTATCTATAATGAAAATAAGCTATAATCCGATAAATTTCTTATAAAGTAAAAATATGTCTTTAATTCAACTCGATGCTAGTAAATGTGTACGCTCTTTAAGTGTAGAGAGTGCATGTAACAAATGTGAAGTAGTCTGTCCTACAAATGCGATAGTCGTAGGAGATTCTCCCCTCCCTGCAATCAATTTTTCTTCCTGTGTTGCTTGTGGTGCTTGTGATGGGGTTTGTCCCAATGAAGCACTCTCTTTAGATGACTTTAGTGCTACAAATTTTTTCTTTGAATTTATGGAAGATAGTGATAATCTCATCTCATGTAAAAAAAATGTTCCCTGTATTGCTGCATTAAGTGTAGAATCACTTATATCTATCGCAATTTTAAAAAAAGATGTTGTCTTAGATACGGGGCATTGTGAGAGTTGTGAGATTGCACATACTTGCCACAAGCAAATCCTTGCCAATCAAGAAGAGGCAAGTTATATCTTAGAAGCTATGGAAAATGAAGCACAGTTACGACTTGAAGATGTTGCGTTTGTCAAAGAAGATTCTATCAGTAAACGGAGAGATTTTTTAAATGCTGTAAGCCTTGAAACTGTCGGAAAAGTCAAACATGAATTTGAGAGTGAAGTAACCAAAGCAAGTGATGAACTCATCCAACACACACTGCAAAACAAAGATATTGCACTCTTAAAGAAAAAAAGAATTACTGAGCGACGAAAAATATTTTTTACAGCCATAAAGCGTGTAGAAAAACCAAGCCAGTTTCATATTATAGATGCAAATGAAGTAAGTTTCACCTCACAAAAACTGATGGATGAAGAAAAATGTACAGCTTGTCAAATGTGCTACAGAGTCTGTCCAACAGGTGCGCTCACATCAGATATGAAAAACTCAAAGATAGATTTTGACCCTTTTATGTGTATAAAATGTCATATCTGTCATGATGTTTGTGAACCTGATGCCATTACACTCTCTAGCTCTTACAATGTCAAAGAGTTTTTTGAGCCAACTGTACAAAATTTACTGAGATTTAATGTAAGAAGATGTGACGAATGTAATGCCGTTTTTAGTACGAATAGTAACGATACACTCTGCTACAGATGTAAAATAGAAGAAGAAGAGGCAAAAGCCCTCTGGGGAATAAAATAATATGATGAACAACGACAACCAAATCTCAAAACAAACAACCCTTTTTGGCTATATTGGCGAACATGCTGGAGTCAGTAGATTTTCAGCAGTACTCAACAAAAAGTTCAAAGAAAATGCAAAAGATGCCATGATGATTCCTATGAATATTCGTGCCGACGATTTATATTTTACAGTTTCAAATATGAAAGAGTCCCATGTTAATGGTGCTGTCATTTCAAGTGAATATGTCACAGATGTTGTTGAACTGCTTGACAATGCCAATGAAATGGTAAAACGTAGCGGAATGTGTGATATTATCTACAAAGAGGACAAAAGCCTAAGAGGAGATATCTTTAGTGTGCGTGTTCTTACAGAATATCTTAAAGATATGCGCGCAGCAAAGATAGCCATCATAGGCACCAATCATTATGCAAAAGCTTTCTCATTTTTAGCATGTGGTTTCGAGGTTGCTTACTTTAACGACTCTTTAGAAAACCTCATGACATTTACCCAAGAAGTTGAAATAAACAATGCAGATATAAACCGTATTGCAGAAGGGATGGAGATTGATTTTTCAACATTTGATGTTGTCATGGATTTCTCAAATATGCGTTCATTTGAGATGATAAGCAGACTTCCTACCCTTTGTTTAGATATGAAAAATACAAAACAAATTTCACCCCTCAAACAACGTTCCATCGAACTGGGTGCAAACTATGTAAGCTATGATGATTTAATCGACACACTTACTCAAAAAGTTTTTACACTCATTACGAAATAAACACACTTAGCTTTAAAAAAGATTGCCACAGTAGAGAACTTACAATTCCTGCTGTAAATCCAGCAAGCACATCATCGCCCACAACAGCGATTCCCCCTTTTCCTTCACGACTAAGTCTTCCTATAATAGAGTGCTTTTCTCTGTCAAAATAAAGAAAAAAAACAAAAGAAAGTATGGCTTGTACTAAAAATCCATTCGATAAATTTGTAATCTCCAAGAGAGAAACACCAAATGCAGGGGCAACACTCAGGGCAAATCCCATTCCCGCAAATTTATCTATCACTATATGAGAATTATGATGCTCTCCCCCACTCTCTTCATACCTGTTCACCGCACGAATGGCTATGATGGATAGTAGAATTGTGGCAAGAAAAAGTGTATTGGTATCTAAATAGATAAGAATAAAAAGAGCAATAAATAGTGCTATAAATGCAGCAAGTGCTTGTGCTATTTTGGGAGAAAGTTTTGTGAGCCCTAATGTTAAAAAGAAGTTTGGCATAGTATTTCCTAAGTAAGTGAAGTAGTTTGATAAAGTTTCATAAGTTCAAGATAAAAATCTTTTTCACTGTGTTCTTCTAACAGTCCTTCCACAGCGAAAGTATCTGAGTAAAGTTTTTCAAGATTTTTAAAACGATTTGGTTTGAGTTTTGAAAGAAGAAAAACAGAAATCTCTTTACGCATTAAAACAGCTGGTGGTAAAAGTCCACTCTCTAAAAGTTCTAAAATAGAATCAGCATGATAAGAAATCTGATGATGTTGTCCATGGGGGCAAGTATGTGTACTCACTAATGTCGTACATCTATTACAGTAAACATATTCACTCGAGATACTAATCTCTATATCAATCCCTCGAAAGTTATCGATGATAGATTTGTTAGAATTAGAGTCATAAAACATACCCAACCCTGCATGATTGCGCCCAATCGTCAGCTGGTCACACCCATAATTCTTTGCAACTATCGCATCAATCATAATCTCACTATAACCTGCAAATATATAACTATGCTCAAGAGGCAAAACTAAAACTCTATTTTTAGGTAAGAAGTTATTGATAAAGTACTCTAAAGACTCTTTTCTTAATTCATAGCTCAAATTTTGTTTTGTATAAGGCTTGAGTAAAAAAATTACCAGTAAATCGGTGGTATCTAATGCTTGGCGTATCAAACGCTCATGCGCTCGATGCAAAGGATTTGCCGCCATAAAAAGCGATGAAATATGCTTCGCACCCAGTACTCTTTTTGTTGTTTGGATTTTTTGTTTATTTGCATTTGGAGCAGTGTTTGCTAAGACATATTCACCACTTACAGCAAGTGAACCAATCCGTTTAAGTGTCGATCTTACACCAGGATGGTTACTGTCATCAGTTCCATAAATATGCTTGATTCTTTCATGGGGGTCAATCACAAAAACCTCATCAACGATGAGTGTAGCAAACAACTCATTTTCGCACATAAGTAAAATTTCTTCACCTGCTATGAGTGATTGTAAGACTTTTTCATTCTCTTTTCCAGAAGGTGCTAAGATAAAAGGGAAAGGAAAAGAACTTCCCTCTATACAACCAGTTTGAAGAACCTCTAAAGAGGTTTTTTCATCCATCAAGTGTGTTGCAGGGTATAAGAGATTATCTTTTAAAAGTTCAAGTGCAGAAGCAGCCTCTTTGTCGATAAAAAGGGTTTTATTTTTTCTTGATGATGTCATATTTTTTGCGTTTTTCCCATAAACTTTTACGACTTATCCCTAGTTTTTTTGAGAGTTCTGTATCAGGATATTTGCTTTGATAGTTCAAGATAATATATTTCACATAATCTTCTATCGGCAATATTTCATTTTTATCAAAAACATTATTTTCACTTTTTATCTCAAAAATAGGATGTTCTACATCTTCTATCTTTTCATTACTTGTCACAATAATATTTTTATCTTTGATAAGAGAACAGAAAGTTTTTCTTTCACTTTTTTTCAAAACTTGAAAATCAATAATATATATAATACAGTTCTGCGGGAGCAGTGTGATTTCATTCATACTAGACATATCATTTAATGAGAGAAAATGGATAGGCATATCTTGATTCTTCGCATACTCAAATGCAAAGGCATCACTATATTTTTGAAAATTTGAAGAGATAAAGAGTGGTAATTCTACACTATCCACAGCCTTATTTTGAGGCACAGAAGAAAAAGAGTGAGTTAAATACTTCTCATACGCATCATTTCTACTTTTGAGCTTTTCAAACTCTTGATAGTGATTTATTTTACGAATCAATTCTTCTATCATAAAAGGTTTTAAAATATAATCTTTTGCACCAAGAGCCAAAGGTTTTGAAACAGTATCATTACTGATGTAAGAAACCATCAAAAGAATGATAGATTTTTTAAAAGCCTTTATAACTGGAGTAAAATCCTGTCCATTAATATTTGTTGAAAGAAGTACAACATCATAACTTGAGCCTTTGATAGCATCTTTTGTAGAGGTACACATTTCACAAATATGTCCTTGTTCACCGAGTTTTGTAGCAATACTCTGTGCTAAATAAATTTCGTTTTCTATAATCAGTATTTTCAAATCTTCGTCCAATCAAAATATTTTAAATTTGCATTTGCAATCACACCCACACCTTCACCTCGACCAATAAAGCCAAGTTTTTCTGTTGTAGTTGCTTTGATGTTTACTCTTGAACTCTCAAGATGAAGCACCTTTGCCAATGTTTTTCGCATAGCAAGTTTATACTTACCAATGCGAGGTTTTTGTGCTGCGATAGTAATATCGACATTGATAATTTCAAACCCTAAATGCGAGATTTTAGTCACAACTTTTTCAAGAAGTATCTTAGAATCTATCCCTTTATAGGCATCATCATTATCAGGAAACATATCGCCAATATCACCAAGTCCTGCTGCTCCTAAAAGAGCATCAATCAGTGCATGAATAGCAACATCTCCATCACTATGGGCTTTAAATCCATACTCCGATTCTATCAGCACACCGCCAAGCCACATATCTCCATCAACATCAAAAGCATGTACATCAAAACCTGTGCCACTCAAAATATCACTTGAAGGTGCCTTTAAACATGGGATTTTCTGTAAATCTTTTGCAAAGGTAATTTTATGGGCATCTTCTTCACCTAAAATGAACTTACGTCTTCCACCAAAAGCGACAATCGCGCTACTCTCATCTGTAAACTCTTGCTTCGTAGAGAGAGCCTCTCTTAAAACTGCTGTTTGAGAGAGTTGCGGTGTTTGAATGCGTTTGACATGGTCTCTATCTATCGTTTGATTTTCATATGTGATTGTATCACTCAAAGGAAGATACGGTACAACACAATCAGCATTATCAATTTCTTTTATTATAGTATGTAAAAAATCAAGACTCACACAAGCACGAGCAATATCACTTACTAACACAAACTCTGTTTGCACTTCTGCTAAAGCATTTTGTAAAGATTTTTGTCGTGTTGCAGCGCCTTCTACAAATGTATAGTCTGCATAATAAGGCATAAAAGGCAAATCATCACTCGATGCCGTAATAATAATTTTTTCAAAAAGTTGTGTAGTTTCGAAACGATTTGCGACAAAATGCCATAAAGGATTATGTCCAACTCGAAGCCATTGCTTCTTAACATCTTGATTAAAACGGCTAGAACTCCCAGCAGCAAGTAATATAAGTGTTAAACGAGCCAATTTGTGTCCTTTTTTTAAAAGTGTTACGAAATTATACACCTTGAAACTTTTTTTATCTTTAACAGAAATAATAGATAAAATATATTATCACATTGAAGCTTTTAGCTTAGATTAACTTTATTTGATTATATTTCCATTATAACTATATAACTAGATTGGAGAAATTATGAGATCACAATGGTTAAAACAACGCGAAAATGATCCTGTCCGTACACAAATGTACTATGCAAAACAGGGGATTATTACAGGCGAGATGGAATATGTTGCGAAAATAGAAGATTTATCTCCTGAGTTAGTTCGTAGTGAGGTTGCACGTGGACGTATGATTATCCCAGCAAATGTAAACCACACATCTTTAGAGCCAATGGCAATAGGGATAGCAAGTAAATGTAAAATCAATGCAAACATTGGTTCTTCAGCGATTGCTGCAGACATAGAGGATGAAGTTGAGAAAATGAAAGTTTCTCAAAAGTACAAGGCAGATACAGCAATGGATCTCTCTACTGGTGGAGACCTCGATGAGATAAGAAAAGCGGTTATCAATGCTTCTGCTATTCCTATTGGAACGGTGCCAATTTACCAAATACTTCATGATGTTGGGAACAAGATAGAAGACCTAACGATAGAAGTAATGCTAGAAGTACTCGAACGCCAAGCGCAACAAGGTGTTTCATACTTCACCATTCATGCAGGTTTCTTACTTGAAACTATGCCAAAAGTTGCCAAACGTAAAATGGGAATTGTTTCTCGTGGTGGAAGTTTGATGGCGGCATGGATGATGCACTACCATAGAGAAAATCCTTTTTATACTGCATTTGATGAGATTTTAGACATCTGTGCAAAATACGATGTAAGTCTCTCTCTAGGAGATTCTCTTCGTCCTGGTTGTTTAGCTGATGCTTCTGATGATGCACAACTCGGTGAACTCAAAGTTCTCGGTGAACTCACACTCAAAGCTTGGGAGAAAAATGTTCAAGTAATGATAGAAGGGCCTGGACACGTGCCAATCAATCAGATTGAACGCAATATGAAGATTCAAAGAGAACTTTGTCATGAAGCTCCTTTTTATATCTTAGGCCCCCTTGTAACTGATATTGCTGCTGGGTATGACCACATTAGTTCTGCTATTGGTGCAGCTGTGGGTGGTTGGCATGGTGCAAGTATGCTCTGTTATGTAACACCAAAAGAGCATTTAGGTCTCCCAAATGCAGCAGATGTTCGAGAGGGAATCATTGCATATAAAATCGCAGCCCATGCTGCAGACATTGCTCGTGGACGCAAAGGTGCAAGAGATGTTGATGATGCGATGAGTGATGCTCGTTATACATTTGATTGGGAAAAACAATTTGAACTCGCATTAGATGGAGATAGAGCAAGAGAATTTCATGATGAAACACTCCCTCAAGATGTCTTTAAAGAAGCAGAGTTTTGTTCTATGTGTGGACCAAAATTTTGTTCTTACAAAATAACACAAGAGATTATGGACAATCCTGAAGCGATTGCACAGATTGCAGCAGAAGCAAAAGAGAAAGAAGAAGCTGCCGCAGTTGCTTAAAACTTAAATACTTGAACTGACTATTTTAAATAAGACAATATTTGTCTTATTTAGATATAATCCCCGAATTAAAATACTGAACAAAGGAAATAATTTAATATGACTGAAGAAAATGTAAAATCAGCACTTTCAAAAGTAATGTATCCAGGTTTTACCAAAGATATCGTTACTTTTGGTTTTGTAAAAGATATCGTAGTCAATGGCGATGATGTAAGCTTCACAGTAGACATCACATCATCTGCTCCAGAAGTTGCACAACAAATCAAAGATGAGGCAACAGCTGAATTAATGCGTGAGGGTGCAGAGAACATTACTTGTAATGTAAAAGCACCAGTAATGCCAAGAGAGAGTTCATCTAAGGGCAAGAACATTGCACCACAAGTGAAAAACTTCTTAATGGTAAGTTCAGGAAAAGGTGGGGTTGGAAAATCAACAACATCAGTAAATATCGCTATTTCTTTAG
>Ga0256829_1002909_pt1 | contig 12326 bp, 16 predicted proteins | sample 131447metaG_FD_185979 | JGI IMG/M metagenome (GOLD analysis project Ga0256829, IMG submission 185979) | Hydrothermal vent microbial communities from Lau Basin, Pacific Ocean - 131-447 | ecosystem: Environmental > Aquatic > Marine > Hydrothermal vents | place: Pacific Ocean: Lau Basin | collected... | reverse complement strand
ACCCAAACCCAACAATCCTAACATCATCAAAAGTGGTGTAGGTAATGAACCAGAAATACAGCCTTCAAGACCCTCATTGCCTTCTCCACCACCGCGTGGCCCACCACCAGCAGGAACAATAGGTGTTACTCTATCCACAACAATATTAACGGGCCCAGTTAAACCACTTATCGTCACACTTCCGTTAGCGTTAAATGTGACACCTGTGGTTATCGGTGTATTGATTTTTGCCACCAAATCCACCACATAAACTTTGTCACCTGCATTCACCGCTTGATTAAAAAAGATAGTCGCGGGAAATGTGTTAACCAAGGGAGAAACACCGCCTGCAATACTATGGCTTGGGGCTAGGGTAATACCTGCTTGGGTATAAATATCAGTAATTGGCGTTTCAGTAACCTGACCTCCACCTACAACAACAACTTTCGTAGAAGCTGAGCCTTCAGCAGCTTTAGCCAAGGTAAATGGAGAAACCGTATTTAAATTGAAATTGGTGCTAGCACCACTGACTTCTTGTGCATTATTAAAGCCGTCACCATCACTATCGGATAAGGCTAAGTTTGCGCCACTGCGCCAAGTATTTGCCATAGGCAGAACGGCTGTACCAGCATTGGTTGCTCCAGAATGACAAGCCCCGCAATACACGGATGCACCATTACCTAATGCTCGATTAAGAATTCCTTCATAACCTGGTTGAGCTTGCGCAACAGTTGTGCCTAATAAAACAATCACACTCATCATACTTAATTTTATCATTGTTTTCACTGGTTATCTCCTACCAACACAAATCCCTTAGATTCATAGCACAAGCTTAAAGTTACTTTATGATACAGCATGTTGCTTACGCCGAACCACAAAAGACAAACTTAACATTGCCAAAAACATCATCAATGGTGTGGATAGAGAGCTTGCAATGCAGCCAGTAACTGATGCTGTGCCAACAGGTGTTGGTGCCGAAAAGACCCAGTTTGGATTTACGCCCCCATAGGTATTAGCATATTTTAAATCAAGTGCGTCCCACCCTGCTTGTGTACTAGGACCTGCTTGGCTGGTACCACCTTGAGCCTTCCAATCTATACCTAGTTGGGTAATCGTTCCAGGGCTTCCTGTGTGGCAAGATGTGCAAGAGGCTGGGCTAATATAATGAGCATTAAATGCATTGTAAGCACCCTGATTTGCACTTGCAACTGTAGATCCAATACTAAATGCGCCCAATAAAACAGCTAACATTGTAATTTTTTTCATCTGATTCCTCCATGAATATGTAAAACAAACTGTAAAAAAAGCCCCTTGAAATACGTATATCCCAAGAGGCTTGATACTACATATTAAAACTTAGTCTTTTTTGCGACGAACAAAAAAGCCCAAAGACAACATCGCCAACACCATCATTAATGGTGTTGTTGCCGATGATGCAATACAACCACCGCCGCTGCTAGACGAAGATGGGGTCGTTGCTGACACTGCAGGGTTCGCTAACGTACCACCTGCTGGTGCATTACCAGCAGCAATAACTGCGCCATTATTAGGACTCGCCAAACCGCCAGAGTTCATCCCATCTAAAGTTGTCCAATTTGGCATATAAAGTGTCTTGCCACCACCTGCATTTTTAAAATCTGCGCCAAACGCATTTCGCGCAGTGTTTGCGTTTCCATCTGCTGTTGTATGGCACAATGCACAAGACGTAACAGATGTGCCATAATGAGCATTAAAATTATTTAATGCCGTAGGTTTTGCACTTGCTGTATTCGCACTCAGGCTCAACGCACCAAGCATCGCTGCTGATAAAATAATTTTTTTCATTTCTCTCTCCTGTTAATAAGTCAGTGTATTAAAATCAATATCTATCAAGCCTAGCATATTGACGCTGAGCATCTGTGACATCAAACACAAGTTTAATCATCATCAAGCTCACTCCAATAACCATAATTTGGAATCAGAATAGTATCATCATCAAATATACCCTTATCAATCGCTCTATGGCAAGCATCACAATTGATTAAAGACTTCACTTTAGGATTATTTTTCACATATTTATCAGGTAAATCCTTATGTTTACGCTTGATATATGGTACTTCCGTAATGCGTAACGGTGTTACATCTTCGGGAATTGAGCGAACGATTTTTGTTGAGCGTTTATAAAACGAAGTATCTGCAGCGTTATCCACCAAGAACTTAAGCACTTCAACACGATCTTCCTCATCCAACTCCGCATTTTCACCAAAGTGATCTTCCAACGCATCAGGTAACATCAGTTTTTCCCACGAGCGTTTTGGCAACAAGCCGGGGAAATATGCATAATGACATTCTGAACAGCTATCATTGTACAAGTCATTCATGACTGGCTTTACACCCTTAAAGCGGAAAAGATTCTCAAAGATATTTTCTGCATATGCCTGACTAGAAAAACCAACGATAGCCATCATTAATAATATTTTTTTCATCTGTGAACTCTCTTATTCTTATTCTTATATCAATTAAAGGCTTTTGAAGAACGCCAAGAAATTACCTTTTTCTTGGGCGGTACATTCACGGCCATAAGTCCATTTGCAGTTACGCTTAAACCACTTCTTAATTTTCTTGGCTTCTGAAAAACGAGGCACTTGTTCACCCTTGCGGTTGGTGCTCACCGCTGAAAGTGTCATTGGTGCAATTTCTTTACCTGTTTTTGCATGTTTACCTGGATTAGTTGGCACAACATGATGACACACAGAACAACTTCTATCTTTTATTATTTCACCTTTGTGCTCAAAAGGCATGACTTTGGTCCACATTTCCTTACCTGCTTCAGCACTAAAATTTGAAGCGCCTTCAGATTCGTATTTTGCCATCATTTCAGGAATAGCACTGCCACCTTCTGCTGCATAACCAATGGTGTTTCCCACCAACGGCGTAATCAATAAAGCAGCTGCTAACATCAATGTTTTTTTCATGGGTTGTATCTCCTTATACCTTTATTTAATTATTTTTACCAAGTTAAGGCAATGCCTGTAATCATTGCAGCACCACCTAAAATACCATAGGACGCATGATTGGTAGTCACTGAGCCACTATTGGTGTTATAGTCATTCACTGCGCTGTTCACTGCCATATAATAACCAATCACACCAAGCGTACCCAACAGTACATGTAGGTTATCTCGGTCTAACAAACCATCTTCTAAATGAAAATCATCCCAGTGCGTCCACAAACCTGTGCCGATAGCCAATGCGCCAAGCTGCCAAGCTGCTTTTGCTGCAACAACATGCACATTGCTTTTCAAAGCTGCTGAACCATTATCTGTTCCCACAGTGCTCGCCGTCAAACCAGTTATTCCAGCCATAGTCATTGAAGCCAAACCCAAATACATATGCGTTTGATTCCATGTTATCGCTGGTTTCTCAAAAGCTGAGTCAGGAACATTTGGTGTTACGGAGCGTCTCGCAACTGAGGTAGCATTGTTATCAGCAAGTAAAAATGTGCTGCTCATATCCTCAATATTCAAATTTAAATCAGCCAATAAAATATTATTATTTGAATCTTGTGCAGCTGCTGTTGTTATAGATACAATCAACATTGCTAACACCGCTATCGGTCGAACAATAAAATGCATAGATCATCCTTTTTCTAAATTTTTATTTATGTTTTTAATCACGGTTGCAAACACTAATGAGCAAAACCCTCGCCAAGCAAGTTTTAGTTTATGTGATAAGCATCACTCTGCGTATAAATACTCAAAAACCACTTACCTTTTCTAGACATACGTAACTTCCCCCGTACCAATATTTGTTGCCCCAACTTCAAGGTCTTGCGCTTGAAAGCAAGCCTTGCACGCTTAGGTACTGTCACCGTCAGCTTACCAAGCGCAAATCGCCAACCATGTTCATCTATGTTTGTGACAACACCATGAATTAAACGAAATTGTCCTAATAAACTCATGCGTAATTGTTTCGGTGTTAACACGCGCCAACGTTTATGGCTCCACATGTTTCGTTTGGCTGCAATGGCATCTTGTTCTACCCGCAATAGCTTCTTTGCTGCACTTATGTTTGGTGCAAAGGTATACACATGTGCCAACCCTTGTTCCACCAAAGCTGCATTGACCCACAGACCATCCCGTAAATACACATGAGCCAATGTGCGCCCATATTTGTCTTTCTTTTCTTTGTCAAAGGTAAGGCGAACTTGTTTGCCTGCAATGAAACGAATCAACGCATTCTTAGCTTGTTTGCCAAAGGGTTGGGCAGGGCTAGTATCGTGCCGTATTTCAGGTGTATTGATTCCTAACAAACGAATTTTTTCACCTTTGGTTGTTTTAAATGTATCCCCATCAATGACTCTTTCTACAGTCACCCATCTATCGTGCGTAATCCAAGATAATGAGCCTGCAAAACTGGGCTGCACCAACAAAAACAGCACACATAATGCAAGGACACGAAACATTAAGCGTTTAAACTTCCTACCAAGTCTTGATATGATGCCATTTCATGCTTGATAAGGTAATCCGACAAGCCATCCAATACCTTGCGACACAATAGTGGATCGTAAAACAAACCCGTACCCAGACCCAGAGCCGTAGCACCTGTAATCGCAAATTCCAATGCATCTTTGGCTGTGGTTAAACCGCCCTGCCCCAAAATTGGGATATTGTGTGAATCGGCAACCGCTCGTGTTTGATGAATTTTCCAAAGAGCGACTGGTTTAATCGCAGGCCCTGAAAGACCACCTGAAACATTGCCAATCACAGGTGTTCGGCTTTCCACATCTACAGCCATACCCACCAATGTGTTAATCACCGATAACCCATCCGTACCCGCTTCAATACAAAGGCGTGCTGTTTCTGCAATATCTGCATTGTTTGGTGATAACTTGGTAATCAAAGGTTTAGAAGTTTGTGAGCGCATCACTTCCACCACTTTAGCAGCCATACAAGGGTCGTTACCAAAATGAACGCCACCTTCTTTGACATTGGGGCAAGAAATATTGATTTCAATCGCAGTTACAGGTGAATCATCATACATGGCTGCCACTTCGGCATAATCACCAAGTGTTGAACCATTAGCATTTGCCCAAAATTGCGTGTCATCGTGGGGTAAATGCGGCAACACTTCATCAATCACATAACGTGTACCTGGATTTTGCAAGCCAATCGCATTCAACATCCCCGATGGTGTTTCATATACCCGATGCGGTGCGTTGCCCATACGTGGCTCAACAGTTGTGCCTTTAAGTATCACCGCCCCAACATCTTTATTGGAAAAACCTTCAATACGTGTGTATTCCTCACCAAACCCTACACAGCCTGACAGCAAAACCAATGGTGTTTGCAGCTTTAAACCTGCGAATTCAATACTTAGATCTGGTGTAGGTACACTCATATTACTTTTTTCCTTTTTGCGGCAAATAAGCTCGAACAGCAGTGGGTACCAATGCATTCACATCTCCACCCATACTCGATATTTCACGAATAAAGCTGGATGAGACAAAAGTATATTCTTCTCTCGCCATCACAAAAACCGATTCAATCTCTGCATCTAGTTTGCGGTTCATGGCTGCCAATTGAAATTCATATTCAAAATCTGATGCGGCGCGCAACCCACGTAAAATAGCAGTCGCCTGATGTGTTTGCGCCAAATTGACCAGCAAACCATCAAAACTTAAGGTTTGAATACGCTTTTCATTGGCAAATGTAGCATTCACCATGTCCAATCGTGTTTGCACATCAAACATTGGGCTTTTCTTCGGGCTATCGGCAACAGCAATAATCACTTTATCAAAAAGTTTTAAACCGCGTTGCACCACATCTACATGCCCCATGGTTATGGGGTCAAATGTACCAGGATAAATTGCTATTTTCATACTATGTTCCCGTGTTGCCATCAAAAAAATACAGCGTTGTTTCACTGTATTTACGTGACTGAACAGGCAAAATATCTTGTTTCCATTGCAAACGTGAACGTGATGATTCTTCAATCACCAAGTGTTCATAACTTATGTCTTGTTTGGCTAACCATGCGGGTATTTGTGCAGCAAGCCCTGTGTTGTAAGGTGGATCTGCAAAAATAAAGTCAAAATGTTGCCCTGTAGGTAAAGCCTTGGGTAATGATGCCGCTTGAATTGTCCACCCTTCAATGCCCCATGATTCTTCAATCACCTTCATGGCTTGGCAGGCAGCTCTATCTGACTCGATACTAAGCACACTGCTTGCTCCTCGTGACAACGCTTCAAGGCCTATCACGCCACTTCCTGCAAACAAATCTAGTACCGAAGCACCCTGCAAGTCACCAAGAATATTAAACAATGCTTCGCGCACCCGCGAAGGTGTTGGGCGCAAACCTTCTATATCAGGCACACGCATCGTGCGCCCACGCATATTTCCTGCTGTAATTCGCACTTTAAATTAAGGTGTTACCACTTGCGTTCAAACGAACCAAGGTTCTTTTTCAAAATCGCCAAGGCATTATCATCGCCAGGTGACAAATCATCGCAGGTAAAACCAATATCCACCGCAATATTTTGCTCTGTTTCAGGCCAAACCAACGATAAGTCCCACTCTTGGTTTAAGCGCTCTGCCCAAGTTTTCGCTTTTTCAGCCTTCGCATTGGGCAACAAGACTGCAAACCGACCTTGACCCATATCTGCCACAACATCATAAGAACGTGTTTTCTCACGAATCAAACTACCCGCTTCTCTTGCCGCACTTTCAGCAAACCAGTCGGCATGTCCGCGCACCAAAGACACATAGTTACCAATACCAATCACCACTAAACTCAATGGCTGCTGCGCTGCACGGCAGCGATCAACTTCTTGGTTAAACCGTTGATAAAAATACTGCTCTGTTTCAAGGTCTGTAACAGGGTTACGATAAAAATATTGTTCCAATCGCTCACTACGCATTAAAGCCGTATTTACACGTGCAATCAACTGCATAGGTGTCACAGGTTTCACCAAATAATCATCTACACCCAAGGTTAAACCTTTAATTTGGTCATCAATTTCATCCAACACAGAAAGAAACACAAAGGGTGTTAAGTTAAAACTTTTGTCCGCTCTGATTTCCCTATATAGTCCCCAACCATCCAAGTTAGGCATCATAATATCAGTTAAAATCAAATCCACGTGGCGGCTACGCAAAATATTCAGGGCATCTTCACCATCTTCCGCCTCCAAAACACGGAACCCACCTTGCTGTAAAAAGTGGCTGGTTACATCACGACTGGTATTGGAATCTTCAACCACTAAAATCGTTTTCATTTTTCCCTCACACTACCGATAACATTACTTGTTTTGCTGTTGCACCACATCAGGACCAACCAAAACACGCTTCCAATCTTTCGGTTGCAGATATTGTTTTGCCACGCGTTTAACGTCTGCAAGTGTGACTGAACTCACGCTTTTCGTCCAGTTTTGCAAATAATCCAAGGGGCGTTTATACACCCCCATCATTGCCAACAAACCTGCCCGTTCTCGATTAGAATCCATGCGTTGAGCGAACCCACCCACCAAATTTCGTTTGCTTTTATCCAAGTCTTCTTGGCTAATATGCCCATCAGCTAAACCTTGCAATACATCACGCAACACAACCTCAGCTTCAGCAGCTTGATCTGCCTTGGTCAACAAACGTATGGTATATGCACCATTGGTCTCTAATGGCTGAAAGAAAGAATATACACCATACACAAGCCCTCGTTTTTCACGAATTTCCTCCATCAACCGAGAACCAAATCCACCGCCGCCCAACATATGATTTAACACCAACAAAGCCTTATAATCAGGGTGATGACGCGATGGACCAAGCCGCACCCATTCAACCAAAGCTTGATGTTTATCCAATGTAACAAAGCTTGCTTGTTGTGTACTGGGTTGTGGCTGCTTAATATCAGAGAAAGCATGCACAGGCTTACCCTTCCAGCCATTTAAATACGGCTTCAATGCTGCAAGCAACGCGTCCATAGTAATGTCACCGCTGACTGCCAACACAGCACCATCAGGACGTACTTGCTGTTGATACATAAGCTTTAAGTCTTTAAGCTGTATCTGTTTTAACGACTGCACATTACCCGACACCGCATGTCCATAAGGGTGGTTGGGGAACAACAACTTATTCACCTCTTCTGCTGCATATGTCGTAGCCTCTTCTCTGGCTTTGGTTGTAGCTGAAATTGCATTTTTCTGTAAAAATTCAAATCGTTTTTGCTGCCAACCTGGCTGCAACACAGCTTCTGACAAAGCTTGCACTCCTTCATCCAAGGCTTCGCGTAACACCGTCAGTGAAAAAGACATGGTATCTTTGTCCACACCACTACCCAAGCGAATTGCTGCGTCATCCAGTTCTGCTGCCCATGCTTGGTAATCATGTTTTTGTGTATGATCCGTCAACATAGCCGACAATAATGCTGCTGAACCTGCCTTACCCTGTGCATCAAAACGGCTACCCGCAGGCACAACCAGTTTCATTGCCACCATGGGTACATTATGCGCTTCTATCAATAAAATATTTAAACCATTGTCCAAGGTCTTTTGTTGTACCACAGGTGCTGCCACAGCTTGACTGCCTAACATAAATCCTAAAACAAATATCCACACTCGTATCATTGTCCACCCCCGCTTACGGCAACATGTTTAGGCTGCAATACACCTGTTGTAGCCCTGTTGGGTTTCAGCCAACGCGCTATAGCATCCCGTACATCTTCGGGTTGCACGGCGCGAATCAAGTCTAACCATTTATCCTGTTGCGCCGCACCAATGCCTACCGTCTCTAAAATACCAATATGTTTTGCCCGTAAATATAAAGAATCTTGCGCAAATATCGCATTAGCAATCACGCTTCGTTTAGCGGCGGCAAACCGACGTTTATCAGGCAACGTTTTGCTCATCTCATCTATCAAAGCCCAAAAGCTCTTTTCAAAAGAAGATACTGTCTGCCCAACACCTAACGCACCATAGGCATACCATAAGTCTAACCCCATCGTAAATGGGTCGTATCCTGCACCCGCAGCAGATGCCACACGTTTTTCATTCACCAACACACGATTGAGCACTGCTGATTTACCACCCGCTAAAATTTCTGTTGCTAAAGCCAAAGCTGCCGCCTCTTTGTCATTCTTGCTAGGCTGCCATGAAAGCACAGGTATAGTCACTGCGACCATGGGTAATTGTGCGGGCAGCTCAACAATGACACGTTTAGCGCCCAAGGGTTCAGGCTCAGTTGGGTTAAAACGTGGTTCAACTTTCCTTGCTTTCATCTTGCCAAATGATTTACCCACGACTTTTTTCACTTGTTGAAAATTAACATCACCGACTACCACCACAGTGACATTGGCTGGCACATAATGTTTCTTATAAAAGGCTTTTACATCATCAATGGTCAACGCTTCTAAATCTTGCATCCAGCCAATCACAGGATTGCGATACGGGTGTAGACGCAGCGATGCAGCGGATAACTCTTCAAACATACGTGAATTGGCATCATCTTCAGTGCGCATTCTACGCTCTTCCATAATCACTTTAATTTCACTCTGAAAATCTTTATCCCGAAGTTTTAGATTGGCAAAACGCTCTGCCTCCATCTTTAAAACACGACTAACCTCGGCTGCGGGTACAGTCTCAAAATACGCCGTATAATCTGTGGATGTAAAGGCATTATCACTGCCCCCCATAGCTGAAATAATTTTAGAGTATTCACCTGCTGCTAACTTCTTTGAGCCTTTAAACATCATGTGCTCAAACACATGTGCCAATCCTGTTTTGCCAGGCACTTCATCACGACCACCCACTTTGAGCCAAACCTGAACCATGGCTACAGGGGCTGAATGGTCTTCTTCAACAATCAAATTTACCCCATTTTTAAAACTTGCCTGCTGCAATGCTGCTTGTGCAGTTGTCGCAAAACTTAGAAAAAAAGCAGTGAACCATAATAATTTTCTCATCAACAGTGACTCCAGCCTTAAAATTTGAAACTGAAAGCTAACCCATGCTTTCGTGAAGGTTAAGCATTCTGAGAAAATTGCGATGAATAGAAGATGAAGAAAATTCGTGAACAACAAGCCGCCGTTGCCATTGCTTATGATACCAATGCACACACTGCACCCAAAGTGCTCGCCTCAGGTTATGGTGAGGTTGCCAAAGCAATCCTCAATTTAGCCAAAGAAAATCATGTGCATATTCATAATGATACCCAACTTGCACAATTGTTAGCGCAGGTTCCCGTTGGACAAGAAATCCCCGAAGAAGCATACCAGCTGGTAGCTGAGCTACTTGCATTTCTCTACAATATGGATCAAAAAATGGGGCAGCCTACCACGTCATAACTGGCTGCATTAATTCATCCAATATATAAAGCTACTTTAAATCTAGGTGCTTACTTGCACCAACTCAATCGCATTACCATCAAAATCATAAAAGAAAATTGCAGCACGCCCTGATTTACTTTGCGTATAAGGTATATCATTTTGTTCGAGTTTGGATTTAATCGTATCAAGATGAGAAACAGACAAAGCAAAATGGTGGTAACGACCACCATGGACAGGTTTAATACTTTTTGTATCAGGGTTATCCAATAACATGACATGCAACTGCTGCCCATTGCCTAAACTGTAAAACAATCCATCAAAATTAAGGTCGGGGCGAATATCTTGTTCTAAACCAAGTATATCACCATACACTTGTTTCGCCTTAGCCAAATCAGAGACGATGATTGCCACATGGTGAAAAGCAGTACTCATGTATCCATCCTGCGAATCAAATCTTTGGTCGAAACCACCTTGTCGATAAATAAAATACCATCCAAGTGGTCAATTTCATGCTGAATGACCCGCGCTTCAAAGGCTTTCGTACTTAGCTCATGCGTTTTGCCTTGCAAACCTTGATAGCGAACTGTGATTCGCCTTGCTCTAGGCACAGTACCTACCCATTCAGGCACGGATAAACAACCCTCGCGGCCCAATACTTCACCATCTTGTTCAATAATTTCAGGATTGACCATAATAAGCCGACCATGGTTTTTGTTTTTATGCAAGCCCAGAGAGCAGTCAACAATCACAATGCGCTTGAGTACACCCAACTGCGGAGCAGCAATACCTACACCGCCCTGACCATCTAACATGGCTTGCTCTAAATCCTCAACAAACTTATGCAGACTCTTATCAAATTGGGTTATAGGTTGAGACTTTTGCCTTAATCGTTCATCAGGCAAAGTTAATAGCTCATACATAGCTGGCGTTACATCACGCCATCATCAAGCTGGTGTACTTCAATAGACACCGATAACTTATCGGAAACACCTGCAAGCTTGGTTTGCAAAGCATTTAACTTATCACCTGCCACAGCTTCCAGCGCCATCATATATACTTCCCCTCGTGCCCGTGTGGACACATCCGCCACCGACACACCAATCTCTGCCATCACATCTGTCACCGCAAAGACGATACCAGGTTTGTCTGCGCCACTAACCGTAATCACACAATCAGGCTCATCAGGAATGTGGCTTGCTTCATCTTCGCTCAATACCTGCGACTGCACTGTTAAACCTGTGCGTTGCTCAAGCTCGGCGAGCGCTGCTTTTAAGCTACTAAGCCCACTATCTTCAAGCTCTACAATCAACATCATGGTAAACCGACCACGAAGTACGGCCATAGATGAATCTTCAATATTGGCGTGTGCATGAAGCAACACTTCGCTTACATCACGCACAATACCCGCTCTATCTTTGCCCGAAATGGATAATAATATGGATTGGTTCATATGCAGCACCCTCTCTTGTTTAGTGAGACACACCGTCTCTACGCACCACTTTAATCAAAGTAAGCCATAAAATATAGACATCAAAGAAAAATGACTGCCTTTGCAGGTATTCCACATCTAACGCAACCTTTTGCGGAATCGGCAATTCATCGCGTCCATTCACCTGCGCCCAGCCTGTAACGCCTACAGGCAAGCGATGCACACCTTTTTCTGTCCTTAAGGCAATTAAATCATCTTGATTAAACAAAGCAGGACGTGGACCAACAAAGCTCATATCTCCTTTAAAAACACACCATAATTGAGGCAGCTCATCCAAACTGGATTTGCGCAAGAACTCACCAATAGGTGTGAGTACACTTTTCGGGTCTTCCAATAAATGCGTGGCAACGGCAGGTGTATCCACTTTCATACTGCGAAACTTAGGCATTCTAAAAATATGATTATCTTTGCCCACCCTGTCTGACCAATACAGAACAGAGCCTTTGGATGTGAGCTTCACCAACACTGCCACAACCAACATCGGTATAGCCAAAACTAGCAATGCAACCAATGCCAACACCACATCAAACACTCGCTTCATTACTTCGTGCCTACCATCTTTTTCA
>Ga0256829_1002908_pt1 | contig 12330 bp, 12 predicted proteins | sample 131447metaG_FD_185979 | JGI IMG/M metagenome (GOLD analysis project Ga0256829, IMG submission 185979) | Hydrothermal vent microbial communities from Lau Basin, Pacific Ocean - 131-447 | ecosystem: Environmental > Aquatic > Marine > Hydrothermal vents | place: Pacific Ocean: Lau Basin | collected... | reverse complement strand
ATTTTGAATTAGTTAAAAGTGAAGATGAAGCCGATGTGGTGGTTGTCAACTCTTGCACTGTAACAAATGGAGCAGATGTGAGTGCTAGAGGGTATATAAATGCACTAAACCGCAAGGGCAAGAAAGTTTTTGTAGGAGGTTGTGGGGCTCTTAGCAAAGGTGAAGAGCTTTTTAAAAAAGAAAAAGTTTTTGGAGTTTTTGGACATTCTGAAAAAGAAAATTTAAACAAACTTTTAAAAAAAGAAGACAGGTTTGTGCAAATCGGAGATTTAAAATCTTTAGACAAAAGGATTGTTGAGGATTATCTTGGAAAAAGTAAGGCTTTTATAAAGATACAAGAGGGATGTAACTTTAGATGTAGTTATTGCATCATTCCTTATGTTAGAGGAGATGCAAGAAGCCAAGATGAGAGTAAAATCTTGGAACAGATAGAAAAACTCGCTTCCCATGGATTTGGTGAGTTTGTACTGACTGGGACGAATATAGGAAGCTACGGAAAAGACAAAGGCAGTTCGCTTGGTAGGTTAGTACAAAATATAGGTAAGATTAGGGGTGTAAGAAGAGTTAGGCTTGGAAGCATCGAGCCTGTGCAAATCGATGAGAGCTTTAGAGAAGTTTTAAATGAGCCTTGGCTTGAAAAACATCTTCATATCGCACTTCAACATACAAATGAAGATATGCTAAAAATCATGAAACGAAGAAATAATGCACGAGATGATTTAAAACTTTTTTATGAATTGCAAAGTTTGGGATATGCTCTTGGGACTGATTTTATAGTCGGACACCCAGGGGAGAGTGAAGAGCGTTGGGGCGATGCCATAACTAAGATAAAAGAGTTTCCTTTAACTCATATCCATGCTTTCACATACTCAAAAAGAGATGGAACGCCTTCAGCTAAGATGGGCGAGAGTATAAACGGAACTATTTCAAAAGTGAGATTAAAAGAGTTAACTGGTATAATAGAGCATAAAAATTTTGAATTTCGCCAAAAAAATAGAGTTCCCCTAAAGATTTTAGTGGAAGATAAAAAAGATGATTTTTATGTAGGATATGACCAATTTTACAATAAAATGCATATAAATTCTGATAAAGATATAACAAAAGAGTGGATAAATATAGGAGAATATGATGTTGAAAAAACTGACAACTATGCTAGATTTTAAATCTAAAAAACTTTTAGTTTCTCTTATGGCTTTTAGTGTGGTAGCGATACTTTTGGTGTTTGGATACATGAGAAATGCACCAACTGTAATCAATCTTAATTTTTACGATAAATTGCTTAGTGCAAACATGATAAATAAAGCAAAGATTGAAAAAAATGAAGTGATTTTATATACTCCAGATAATTCATATACTATCGCAAAAGATGGTATAGATATCAAGCAACTTTTAAAAAATGTTCCCATAGAGACTACAAATGATAGTGTTTTAGTAGATGACATGGTATCCATGATATTTTTGGTTATTTTCTTTATTATCATTTTATTGGTTGCAAAAAAAAGACGAGATAAAGAGATGCAAAATATAGAGCAAAATGCACCAAGAGCTATGTCGCTAGATTCTATGTCATCTTTTGATATCCATCCAGCACTCTCAAAGATAAAATTTAGCGATGTTGCAGGTATAAAAGAGGTAAAAGAGGAGCTTGAAGAGATAGTTGATTTTTTGAAGTATCCTATGAAATATAAACAATACGGCATATCTTTGCCAAGAGGAGTTTTGCTTATAGGTCCTCCAGGAGTTGGGAAAACTCTCATCGCAAAAGCAGTAGCTGGCGAGGCAAGCGTTCCGTTTTTTTATCAAAGTGGTGCTAGTTTTGTGCAGATTTATGTAGGTATGGGAGCTAAACGAGTGCGAGAGCTTTTCGCTCATGCTAAAGCTTATGCACCTTCGATCATCTTCATAGACGAGATAGATGCTGTTGGAAAAGCAAGAGGCGGCATGAGAAATGATGAGAGAGAATCTACTCTAAATCAACTTCTTACCGAGATGGATGGTTTTGAAGACAACAGCGGAGTTATCGTGATAGGTGCTACAAATAAGATAGATATCATAGATGATGCATTGCTTCGTTCAGGTAGATTTGACAGGAGAGTTTTTATCCCACTTCCTGATTTTCAAGATAGAGTTGATATACTTGAAGTTTATCTAAAAAACAAACTTTGTCATGTGAAGGTTAAAGAAATTGCAAACATGAGTGTTGGATTTTCAGGTGCTGCATTATCAACTTTAGTAAACGAAGCGGCTATAAATGCACTGAGACGAGAGAGTAAAATCATAGAAAATGAGGATTTTTCGGCAGTTCGCACGAAAGTATTGCTTGGAAAAACAAAAGTGTTAAGTTTTAGCGATAAAGAAAAACAAATACAATCATTTTATCAAGGTGCAAAGGCACTTTGTGCGTATTGGTATGAGGTTGATTTTGACAAGATTACTATAGTCAATGACAGGATAAAAGAGATAGAAAAAGAGATAGAATCAAAAACAAGTATGCTATCAAAGATAAAAGTATATCTTTCAGGAATCGTGGCAACTAAAATCAAATACAATGAAAAGTTTACAAATTCCACTCAAGATTTAAAAAGAGCAACTTCACTAGCCCAAAATATGGTTGAAAATTACGGTATGGGAGAAAGTGTTTTGCCAAATCATACAGATATAGAAAAAATACTCAATGATGCTTATGACGATGTTGAAAAGTTTTTATTGGGAATGGAGCAACCATTAGAAAAAATTTCACATATACTTTATACAAAAGAGAGTATTAGCAAAGAAGATATGAAAAGTTTTATGCATGAAGTTTTTTAGTGGTTTTTGTTTTCAAAATGAAGCTAAACTTTTTAATGAGTATTTAGAAGCAAGTGATTTTTGTGTCGCAGGCTTCAGCCGCGGAGCCATAAAAGCTTTCGAATATGCCTTCACATGTAGGGATAGAATAGACAAACTACAACTCTTCTCACCAGCCTTTTTTCAAGATAAAAGTGACAAATTTAAACGCTTGCAAACCATAAGTTTTGCTAAAAACCAAGATATGTATATCCAAAATTTTCTAAATCAAGTAAAATATCCTTGCGACATAGATATAGAAAAATATATCAAAAAATCCAGTTCTACTGAGCTTGAGGAATTATTAAATTATGATTGGGATGTCAAAAAAATCCAAGCTTTAAAAGATAAAAATATAGATATCGAAGTTTATGTAGGAGGAGATGACAAAATCATAAATCCAAATGCTGTTTTAGATTTTTTTACTCCATACGCAAATATCTATTTTATAAAAAATATTGGACATTTGTTGAGGTAGAAAAGAATTGCTCAATTTCAACAACAGACAAAACTCCAAAAGATAAAACTTATTTTATAAATAAGTGTTTTTTAATAATTTGCACACAATTTTCATATGCATCGGCTTTTCCACCAATAAATTCATTAAATCCATATTTTTCAATATCTTCAGATTCACATAAATTTTTTTGCCAGTTTTTTCTATATTTTGTCGCTAATGAAGAAATTTCATTTAAAGCACTTGTATTTTCGATTTTATCAATAAACCCTTTTGCCATTAAAATGGTAGTTTCTTCGCATAGATGTTGTAGATTTTCTACGAGCACAAAGTTTTTCATTGATTTGTTATTACAAATATAATCATATTCAATATCTAAACAATCTACATCAAACAAGTCATCATCATCATTAAAATCTTTACAAATAATTTCAAATGGAAAATAAAACTTAGGATTTTTGTCCAAATACTTTAATATAATTAAAACTTGTTCTCTCGTGATTTTCATATTTACTACCTTAGTTTATATTTTCCACGACTTTCAAATTTTAAGTAGTCTTTATCTCTCAAAATTTGCAATTGTTGTCTTATCTTAGCTTGAATATTATTGTTTTCAGGGTGCTTTAATTTTAAGTATTTTTCAAATTGATAAATGTCGCTTAAGGTAAAATTATTTTTATTGAGTTTATCAATACATTTTATAATATCAAGTAACCAGCCTTTTGATTTTAAATTTGTTGATTGCCTTAAAAAACTTGTTTTATTCCAATCATCTAATATCTTATTTTTACTCTCCTCTTTTCCATCTTTTATATAAAAAATTTTTCCACTTTCTGGAATTGTCTCAAGCAGTATGTTACAACCAACCCAACCAGCTCGTCTTGCTGTTTGAGATAATGGTTTTCTCTTCTCTATTATTTCAGGTATAAAAAAATGTTTTGGTATTACCATAAAATTTATCACATCTAAATTATTTTTATCATAATTCAAAAAGAAAAAATTTGGATTAGAATCACTTTGTAATCGCTCTATCATTGTAGAATATGCACCATCTACAATTTTTTTACCTATCTTATTTTTTTTACTTTTAAGTTCATAATCTTCATTGCATTTTGAACAATAAAAATCTGCAACAGGTTTATTGTTTTTATATTCACTGACATTGTTCCCACAACTAGGACAATAAATATATTCATTTACCCAATGCTCAGTTAGAACTCTTATTTTTTGAGAATTACTATTATATTTATCAGATATAGTTGAATATAAATTTAAACTCATTATGTTACTTTTAGTGTCTTTCTGAAATGCAAGATTACATCTATATTTGAGATTAATTCAACAGGAGTATTTTTAACCACATTGTATGCATTTATAAGTTCGGAATTTATATCTGAAAGGTATATCTTTTTATCTTTGAGATAACCAAGTGAATACAGTTCAAAAAATACAGCACCTCCACCTAAAAATGGCTCATGATAATTTTTAAATTCTTTTGGAAATAGTGGTAATAGCTGTTTTAATAATCCTCTTTTACCACCAACCCATTTTATAAATGGTTGATATTTTTTAGTAAAAAGTGTGTTTTCTACAGCATTCATTATATCTTCCTCTTGGTTGTTTTAGATTGTACTATAAATATTCATAGGAACATTTTAAATCTTTATTTTATTTTGAAGAAGGCTAAAATAAATCCGCAAATAAAACCCTGCACTCCATAGCTCCATTTTTATCTACAGAAGCTAGGGAGGGTTAGAGTTCATTCATAAAGCATGGTATAAAAAGACCAATTTTTACAGCACTATCCAAATAAACTTTGAAGAAATGTTTCGATAATTAGCACTCCAACTGTAAGGGAAAGGACTATAAAAATCATAGGTAAGTATTTTTTCATAATTTTATTTGTGAGTAAAAGCTAATTTTAATGCCAATAGCCCAAAAACACTACCTGCCATCTTGTTTAAAATAGCTTCACCATTTTTGGTTTTGTTAAACCAAGAGCCGATTTTTGCTGCTAAAAGGCTGATAGAGATAAAAACCACCAAGGCACAAAGTATAAATATAAAACCTAGTATAAAAATCTGGATAGTAACGCTTCCATTGCTAGTGTTTGTAAATTGAGGTAAAAATGCCAAGAAAAATATAGAGACTTTTGGATTTGTTATATTCATAAATATTCCTCGTTTATATAACTGTACATAAGTCAGCTCTTTATGGTTAGCTTTTAAATGATGAGTTGATGAGCTTTTAAAAGAGAGGTAAGCTAGATACAACAAATAACTTGCACCTATATATTTTAGTATATCAAAAGCTAACTGCGAAGTTTGAAATATAGCAGCAACCCCAAGAGCCACTGCCGTTGTATGAAAAATTAAACCAGTACAGAGACCAAGAGTAACAAAAATCCCAGGTTTAGCACCCTTGCTCATAGATTGAGTTAAAACAAATATATTGTCAGGCCCAGGAACCAAAGCAAGTAAGATAGAAGCTGTTACAAAAAGTAAAATAGTGTCAAAATTTAGCATTAATAACCTTTTTAAAATTATATCAAATTATATCACAAGTAAGATAATAAGTCCTTTTTTAAGTTTTTTTTAGGTTTATCTTGATAAACTAAATTTATCAAAACATTTAAGGAGTGGATATGAAAAGTTTTTCGTTGATCGTAGTGTTTCTCTTAGGGCTAAGTAGTTTTGCAATTGCATCAAAACCAACAACACCAACTAGTACAGATAAGTCAAAATTTGTAACAGTTACTCAGGCAAAGGCACTTTATGACAAAGGTCTAAAATTTTGTGATGCTAGAAAACCATTTGAATATGCAGCAGAGCATATCAAAGGTGCAATCAGCACTTACTATAATGAAAAAGGTGGCAAGAAAAATAAAAAAGCTGTTTGGGATACATCAAAAGATAAGTTTGATGTAGCTAAACTTCCTGGAACTTGTGTATATTATTGTAATGGCCCAGCTTGCTGGAAAGGCTATAAAGCTGCTGTTACTGCACAAAAAAATGGAAAAGTATCTTATTGGTTGAGAGCTGGAATTCCTGGTTGGAAAAAAGCAGGTTTCCCTACAAAATAAAAGATGGGTGACTATGTCACCCAAATATACCAAAATATATTTAATGGAAGTGTAAGATGAATTTTTTAAAAAATGCTACTGTAGCTAGAAAGATAAGTTATATTATTGTGCTGTCTTTGATTGGACTCATTTCCATAGGAGCTATGGGAATTTATAATTCTAAAGGTGGCCAAAATGCCTTGCATAGCGTTAATAGCAGTATAAAAATTGTAAATGAAATTAAACAAACTAAAGCAGATGTAGAAAATATACAAGCTTACTACACTAGCCTTTTGAGTGGATTTGCCGCTTATGAAGGTACAAATATAGCAGTCAATAAAAATGTTAAAAGAATTGACAAATTTATAAAAAGTAAAAAAACTTTCTTTGTTGGTAAAAATTCAAAGTTGTTTTTGGATTTCACTAAAGCTTGGAGTGAAGCAAAACCTATAATCATCAAAATTCAACCAGCACTAGACGATGAAGACGATGATGCAATTAGAAAGATTATTGAGAACAAATGGGTTGGAAAGTACTTTAAAGTTGTAAAGAAAATAAATAAAATATTTGTTAATATTAACAAAAAAACAAATACTGATATAATTTCACAAGAAAATAGTTTATCTAAAAATATGGATATTATTTATGCCGTATTGGCAATTATCTCTCTTTTGGTTTTTTTAATAAGCCTTTCTATCTCAAAATCAATCACAAAACCATTAAAATATATCGCAAAAGAGCTTCAAAGCAATGACGGAAAAGACTTAACTATGAGGTTAACCGTTAACACCAAAGATGAAGCAAATATAATAGCTACAAGCTTTAATGCCTTTTTTGAGCATATTAGAGGTGTATGTGACATAGCAAAAAAATCTTCTATAGATAACACTTCTATTGTTAATTCTGTCGTCCAAACAATCCAAGGTATTGGTATTGGTACAAAGGATGAACAAGAACTTGTAAAACAATCCTCTGAAAAAGGTGAAAATGTAAAAGAGTTCTTGGAAAAAACACTTGATATATCTGAAAAATCAAATTCAGATATAGCTGTGGCAAATGAAAAACTCAACTCAACAAAAGGTCATATACTGGGCCTTGTAGAAAAAGTCAATGTAGCGTCTGAGGTAGAGAGTGATATGGCTTCAAAGCTTAGCCAATTAAGTAGTGATACAGAGCAAGTCAAAGATGTCCTTACTGTCATATCTGAGATAGCTGACCAAACAAATCTTTTAGCTTTAAATGCAGCTATAGAAGCGGCGCGAGCAGGAGAGCATGGACGAGGTTTTGCAGTCGTTGCCGATGAGGTGAGAAAGCTAGCTGAGCGAACTCAAAAAAGCTTAGTTGATATAAATACGACGATTAATCTGATAATCCAATCTATCTATCAGGTCAGTGAGAATATGAATGTAAATGCAAAATCTATGAATTCATTGTCTGATGTTTCAAATGACATTGAGCAACAAGTAGATGAGGTTGAAACCATAATGATAGCTACAGGCGATGCTTCTATAAAATCATTAGAGGATTTTAAAAGTATGTCTGTAATCACAACAGATTTGATTGATGAGATAAGAGAAATTAGCACAATTTCCGATACAAATGCAAAAAATGTAGAAAAAGTTATAGATTTTATGAAAAAACTAGATGTTTCATCTGAAGCACTAAATAAAGAACTTATGGAATTTAATACTTAGCTAGAGACAAACTCCTAGTTTTATGTTAAAATAACGATAAAACTAGGAGAAACTTATGAGTATCACAAAAAGAGTTACATTTATAGCAAAAGATGGATGCGAGGAAAAATTAAAAGAACTTTTGGAAGCTATGGTTGAGCCTTCTAAAGCAGAAGACGGATGTTTAAATTACAACATTTACCAATACAAACAAAATCCTAAAAAATTTATGGCAGTAGAAACTTGGGCTGACGATTATAGGCTTGATGGACATAAAAACTCAGCTCATTATAAGATTTACAAAACTTCATATGAGCCATATACGCAAGATAAATATTCAAATGACCTTGAATTTTTAGTGACCCTTTGAGATGAAAAATTTATGGGATTATACAGAGTCTAAAACATATGTTGGGGATTTAAATCTTAGGGTTTATACTTCAAATCTTCTGGGCATTAGCGATGAATTAGTGCTAAGTGGTGGTGGAAATACATCTGTAAAATCAAAAATAGATGGTGAAGATACACTTTTTGTTAAAGGAAGCGGATGGGATTTAGTTTCTATCGAGCCTGAGGGTTTTTCTCCTGTTAGGCTGAAAAAGCTTTTAGAGATGGCTAAGCTAGAAAAGTTGAGTGATTCGGATATGGTTTTCTCTCAAAAAAAAGCAATGATAAATCCATCGGCTCCAAACCCTTCTGTTGAAGCTATTTTACACGCACTCATACCGTTTAAATATGTTGATCATACTCATGCTGATGCGATTGTTACTATATCGAACTCAAAAAATAGTAACAAACTCATAGAAGAGCTTTTTCCAAACTTTTTGATTATGCCTTATGTGATGCCAGGCTTCTTGCTAGCTAAAAAGATATATGAAATGACACAAGACTTTGATTGGTCTGCATGCGATGGCATCATCTTGCTTAATCACGGCATCTTTACTTTTGATAATGATGCAAAAAAATCTTATGATAAGATGATTAAAGCAGTTAGCAAGGCAGAAGATTACTTAGATGAGTTTGCTATTGTTGCGGCTGAGCCTTTACATGTAGAGCAAGATTTTGATACAGAAAAATTGCAAGATATAATCTCTTTTGAAAAAAAATATGATGTTTATATGTGTATAAATCAGTCAGATTTGGCAAAATTTTATGCTTCAAAAGAAAATCTAAACTCATTTGCCACTAGGGGAGTTTTAACGCCTGAGCATATAATAAGAACGAAAAGGGTTCCACTTGTGTTAGAAGACGATGATATTTTAAGGGCTGTTGAAAATTTTAAATATGAATATATAAAATATTTTGAAAAATATAAAAAAGATGAGATTTGTTTAAATCCTGCACCAAATTACGCCGTCATAAAAAACTTTGGAGTAGTAACATTTGGTAAAGATGAAAAAGAAGCAAATATTATAAATGACATCATTAGGCACACTATGCTAGCAGTTTTAAGAGCAGATAAACTCGGTGGCTACCAAAGCATAAGTGAAAAAGATAGCTTTGATATGGAGTATTGGGAATTAGAACAAGCGAAACTAAGATGAAATATTTACTAGCAATTGATGCAGGAACAGGTAGCGTAAGAGCAGTTATCTTTGATACTTTGGGCAACCAAATAAGTGTAGCTAGTAGAGAATGGGTACATTTAGAAGAGCCACATGTGAAAAATAGCATGAGTTTTGATTTTGATAAAAATTGGACTCTTACATGTGAGTGTATAAAAGAGGCTACAGCAGAAGCAGATATAGATACTAACGATATTTTATCCTTGAGTGCCGCTAGTATGCGAGAGGGAATTTTACTTTATGATAAAGATGGTTGTGAGCTTTGGGGAGTTGCAAATGTTGATGCAAGAGCTGGCGAAGAAGTTAAGTATCTCAAAGAGAATTTTAAAGGCATAGAAGAAGAATTTTATAAAGAATCAGGTCAAACATTTGCACTAGGCGCACTTCCTAGGATTTTGTGGCTAAAAAACAATAGACCTAAAATCTACGATAAAGTCGCAACAATATCCATGATAGGAGATTGGATTTTGGCTCGTCTTTGTGATGTGATAGCCACTGATCCGAGCAATGGCGGAACAACAGGCATATTTTCTTTAAAAAATAGAACATGGGTGCCTAAAATGGCCAAGAAGATTGGTTTAAAAGATGATATTTTCCCGCCTGTTTATGAAACAGGTACTTTAATAGGGCATGTGAGTAAAATCGCCTCATCCCAAAGTGGACTAAGTATTGATACGAAAGTTGTGATGGGTGGTGGAGATGTTCAACTTGGATGTGCAGGTTTGGGAGTGGTAGATGACGGAGATGTTGCGATTTTGGGAGGCTCTTTTTGGCAACAAGTCATCAACATATCTAGCGATACAATTCCACCAAAAGACATGTCTATTCGAGTTAATCCACATGTTGTGGATGGACTTTCTCAAGCAGAGGGGATTACATTTTTTAGTGGACTTGTGATGCGTTGGTTTAGAGATGCTTTTTGCGATATGGAAAAGTTAGAGGCAAAAGAAAAAGGTATAGATGTTTATAAGATTTTAGAAAAAAAAGCTGCTAGTGTTCCTGCTGGTTCAAACGGAATAATTCCTATATTTTCTGATAGTATGAATTATGGAAAATGGTACCATGCGAGTCCAAGTTTTTTAAATCTCTCAATCGACCCACTTGTTTGCAACAGAGCCTCGATGTTTAGATGTTTAGAAGAAAATGCTTGTATAATTTCAGCCATAAATCTAGAAAAAATCAAAGAGTTTACAAATATATCACCAAAAGAGATAGTTTTTGCAGGAGGAGCTAGTAAGGGTGAGCTTTGGTGTCAAATCCTAAGTGATATCACTGGATGTCTTGTAAAAGTACCGAAAATCAAAGAAGCCACAGCCCTAGGAGCCGCGATGAGTGCGGGAGTAGGAGCTGGAATTTACAAAGATATAAAAAGCGCATCCAAAGAGTTAGTAATCTGGGAAAAAATATATAAACCAAATTTGCAAAATACAAAACTATATGAACAAATCAAACAAAGATGGAAAAAAGCTTACAAAGAACAGCTGAAATTAGTAGATAAAAATATCACAACTTCCATGTGGAAAGCACCAGGGTTATAAGGTTTTTCTTTTGTTTAATCAATTTTTTGTATAATACAACAATTTATTTTAATTAGGAATGCAAATGTCAAGAATGAGTAATGCCCAAGCCCTGCATCTGATACGAAATGCTGATTTGAATGAGCTTGGACGGATGGCGACAAATAGAAAAAGAGAATTACACCCTGATAAAACCACATCTTTTATAGTTGACAGAAATATAAATTATACAAATGTTTGCTGGGTGGATTGCAAGTTTTGTGCGTTTTATCGTCATGCAAATGCTGATGATGCTTATGTGCTTAGCTATGAAGAGATTGGCAAAAAGATTGAAGAGTTGCTTGAGATTGGTGGAACACAGATACTTTTTCAAGGTGGTGTTCATCCTAGACTTAAGATTGAGTGGTATGAAGATTTGGTGGAGTGGATAAGTACACATTATCCTACTATCACAATTCATGGTTTTTCGGCTATCGAGATTGATTATATCGCTAAAATTTCTAAAATTTCTTATAAAGAAGTTTTGCAAAGATTAAATGCAAAAGGTCTTTTTTCGATTCCCGGAGCTGGAGCTGAGATACTCAGCGATAAGGTGCGAGATATCATAGCTCCAAAAAAACTAAATGTGGCTGATTGGATTGATGTGCATAGACAAGCGCACAAGGTGGGAATAAAATCAACTGCTACCATGATGTTTGGAACAGTTGAAGGAGATGAAGATATTATCGAGCATTGGGAGCATATGCGAAATCTACAAGACGAAACTGGTGGTTTTAGGGCTTATATCATGTGGAGTTTTCAATCAGATAATACTAAACTAAAACAAGAATTACCTGAGATGAAAAAACAATCTTCAAATAGATATCTTAGGCTTCTAGCAGTTAGTCGCTTGTATCTTGATAATTTTAAAAATATCCAAAGCTCATGGGTTACTCAGGGCAGTTATGTTGGGCAATTGGCTCTACTTTTTGGTGCAAATGATTTAGGAAGCACAATGATGGAAGAAAATGTTGTCTCAGCCGCAGGAGTGCAAAACAAGATGAACCAAGAAGAGATGATAGAGCTTATAAGGGAAGTTGGCGAAAATCCAGCCAAAAGAGATACAGCTTATAATATACTAGAAAGGTTTTAATATGTTTAGACATGTGTTGATTATTTTATTATTTTTAGGGGGAGTTTTGATGAGTCAGAGTTTGAGTAGCATAGAAGTTAAAGGGGTTAAAATACCTGT
>Ga0256829_1002907_pt1 | contig 12332 bp, 13 predicted proteins | sample 131447metaG_FD_185979 | JGI IMG/M metagenome (GOLD analysis project Ga0256829, IMG submission 185979) | Hydrothermal vent microbial communities from Lau Basin, Pacific Ocean - 131-447 | ecosystem: Environmental > Aquatic > Marine > Hydrothermal vents | place: Pacific Ocean: Lau Basin | collected... | reverse complement strand
CCATACCATCACTATCCATCCGCTGCGCTTGCAGCAGTCAAAAATACAATATCAGGGCGGATTACGGCTGGATCGTGATAACCGTTTTCATGGCGAGGTGATTCAGCAGGGTAGCGGGAAACGATACATCATCAGCGGCAGCTGGCCGCAGTACACGCTTGAGTAACGACATGGTGAGTCTGCCTGTGGCAGTAACGGGGAGAGTATGTCGCCCTGTTTATCGGAGATCGCGGCGATAAAATAGTTTGCCGACGCGGTCGATGTGTGCGAGCAGGTTGGGGTTGCTGATCTGGCTGCGTATGGATAGGTCGATGGTGTAGGGGATCGGCAGTTCATCGAGTTCCCGGTTGATGGTTGCCAGCAGCCGGTGATTGAGCTGCTCGCCGGTCATGCACAGATCGATGTCGGAGCCGGTCTTGAAATTGCCTTTGGCGCGAGAGCCGTAGAGCCATGCCGCTTCGATTTCCGGATGCGTCCGAAACAGCGACTGAATCAGACGGACTACCTCGTCTCCCAAGCCTGTATCAGTGATGTTCATGGGCCACCAACGTCTGTAGCCGCTCCTGCAAAGCGACAAATGCGCTGAAGTAGTCCTGCCGGATAGCGGTGACGATATCACGCGCTGTCGATTCGTTGTAGGTATGTGATGTTAAATTGCGTTTTTCGATCATATCCAACCAGATCATGCCGTCAGACTCGCGATCTCCCAACAGCCCCAACTGGAATGCCTGACGCGAAGCGTCTTTAGAGCCGTAAATATCTGTCACACCTCTGGATTCCAGAAAATCTTTGAGTGTTTTCCATGCCAGTTCATGCGTATATTCAAATGACTGGATCAACCCCTGCTCCTCCAGCTCATTCAGCGCACCCTTGTCGATAAACTTGGTCAGCTGCGCCAATGCCCGGCAATAATTGTCAAAGCGTTGGATCCAGCGAATATCCACGTCGTCTATTTTGTTTGGCATGGCGTCCCCCTCTAGCTGCGGGTGTTCGGTTGGTTGGTCATTTGGAATGGATGCAGCCGAGCCGCGAGTTTACCATCATCTCTGCCGGATTGGCGAATACTCGGCGATCTGCGATGGTGATCAGGTGAGGACGTCGAAGCCGTTGTGTTTGCTCAGGCGGGCGGCGGCGGTGGGGGGCATGCGTACTTCCAGATGCAGTCCGTGTTCATCGGCGCTGCGTTGGGTGACGCTGCCGTGTTGATAGCAGAAGGCGAGGGTTTTGCCGTCGCTGATCTCCAGTGTGAGGGTGAGTTGCTGCATGGTTTCGCTGAGCCAGTCGGTGAGTAGCGTCAGCAGTTCATCCACCCCTTCGCCGGTGGCGGCGGAGAGGGCGATGCGGCTGCCGGCGATGCTCTCTGCGCGGTAGCTCTTCAGGGTGGGAACCCGGTCTTTTTTGTTCATCACTTCGACAATCGGCGGTGAAAAGTCGCCCACCAACCCCAGCTGCGCGAGGGTGTCGTGCACCACTTGGGATTGTTCGCTCAGCATCGGGTCGGAGGCATCTTTGACATGTAGGATCAGATCGGCCTCGATGACCTCCTCCAGCGTCGCACGGAACGCATCCACCAGCTCGTGCGGTAGCTCCTGCACGAACCCGACGGTGTCGGAGAGGGTGAGGCGCAGATGGTCGCCGATCTCCAGTTGGCGCAGGGTGGGGTCGAGGGTGGCGAAGAGCTGATCGGCGACATAGACCGTGGCCTGCGTGAGGCGGTTGAAGAGGGTCGATTTGCCGGCATTGGTGTAGCCGACCAGCGCCACTGTCGGGATCTCTTTTTTGCGCCGGCCGGCGCGTTGCGTGGCGCGCATCTGTTTGACCTTCTCGAGATCGCGCTCCAGCGATTTGATTTTGCCTTTGATCATGCGTCGATCCAGTTCGATTTGTCGTTCGCCGGGGCCGCCCATGAAACCGAATCCGCCGCGTTGCCGCTCCAGATGTGTCCAGCTGCGTACCAGTCGCCCCAGCTGATAGTTGAGGCTGGCCAGCTCCACCTGCAGTACACCTTCGCGGGTGCGGGCGCGGGCGGCGAAAATCTCCAGAATCAGGCCGGTACGATCGACCACTTTGGTGCTCCACGCCTCCTCCAGATTGCGCTGCTGCACCGGCGAGAGCGGGTGATCGACAAACACCACCGCCGCATCCAGTGCGGCCGCTTGTACGCGGATCTGATCGACCTGCCCATCGCCAAGCAGTGTCGCTGCATTGGCGCGCCGGACCGCGTAGCGCAGGGAAGCCGCCAGCGTACAACTGCTTGCCTCGACCAGTCGGTCAAACTCTTCGGCACGCGATTGCCACGCGTAATCACTCAGCCGCGCAACGGCCAGCTCCGGATGCACGCTGATAGCTATGTCATCTCCCTCGTCGGTTTCCCATTGTTCACGCAAGATGTCGCTCCTTTGATGGTTGGTTGTGGTGCATCGCAGCGCGCAGTTTGTGGTAAGCCGCCTCCAGTGTGGCGGCGTCGCCGTGCAGTGCGTCGGGGGTCTGGTGGTTGAACCAGGTGACTTGTCGTTTGGCGTAGCGGCGGGTGGCGGTGATGCCTGCGTCGATCGCCTGCGTCATGCTGCACTCTCCCTGCAACGCTTCGCGTAGTTGGCGATAGCCCACCGCGCGCATGGCCGGATGGCTCTCCGACAGCGATTGGTCGATCAGCCACGCCACCTCATCGAGCCAACCTGCATCGAGCATGGCGTGGAAACGCGTGGCAAGGTCTTGGCGCAGTTGGTCGCGCGGTTTCTCCAGCACCAGCACCGGGCAGTCGATGGGCGGAATATCGCTTGCGCGGCGCTGCCAGATGCTCAATGGCACGCCGCTGCTCTCATAGACAGAGAGCGCCCGCATCACCCGTTGCCGGTCGCCGGCGTGCAGCTGCGCGGCTGTGGCAGGGTCGCACGCTTGCAGGCGTGCATAGAGCGCCGGTGCGCCCTGCTGCTGTAACAGCTTCTCCAGCTCGGCACGCACCGCTGGCTGCTCCGCCGGAATATCGGCAAAGCCGACCGTCAGCGCCTTCAGGTAGAGACCGGTGCCGCCGACAATGAGCGGTGTGATTCCTTCGGCATTGGCGCGGCGGATCACCTGCCGTGCTTCCTCTGCCCAGCGGGCGGCGGAGTAGTGGTCGGGCAGTTGGCAGCAATCGACCAGATGGTGGACGACCTGCGCCCGCTCTTCGCGGCTCGGTTTGGCGGTGCCGATATCGAGCCCTTGGTAGAGTTGCATGGAGTCGCAGCAGATGATGCAGCTGCCATCCTGCTGTGCCCAGCGCATGGCCAGTGCTGATTTGCCGCTACCGGTTGCCCCCATCAGGGCGATCGCTTTCACAGCTGTTTGCTGCCGGCAGCGGGTGTGATATCGCCATGGCGGATCCCCTGCTGATCGACCAGCAGCAGCCGATGTCGCCACTGCGGATAGTGGTCGATGCCCTGCGCGCCGATGACAAACAGCGCTGTGCTCCATGCGTCGGCGAGCATGGTCGAGGGCGCGATGATCGAGACACTCTGTACGCCGCGCGCTGGCCAGCCGTTTTTCGGATCAATGATATGGTGGTAGCGCACGCCGTTGGTGACAAAAAAACGTTCGTAATCACCCGATGTGACAATGCTTACGTCGCCGGAGAGATTGAGTGCCTGCAGCACTTCGCCCTTGTGGCGCGGGTGGCGTATGCCGATGCGCCAAGGCTTGCCGTGGTGACTGCCGATGATGCGGATATCGCCACCGGCATCGATCAGCGCGTGGCGAATGCCATGCTGCTGGAGCAGCGCGATACCGCGATCGACGGCATAGCCTTTGGCGATGGCACCGAAATCGAGCAGGCAGCGCGCATCATCGCGGAACCACTGCTTGCCTTGGCGATGGATGCAGTGCGCCGGCGGCAGGGCGGCGGCAATGGCTGCTGCGGCTGGCGGGGTGCTGGGCGCATGGTCGTCGGAGAAGCCCCAGAGCTGATTGATGCCGCCGAGGAAAGGGTTGAATGCGCCGCCACTCTGTTGCTGGACGCGCAGGGAGAGTTTCAGCACTTGCACGATTTCATCGGGGAGCAGCATGCCGTGGCCGGGCGGCAGGGCGTTGAATGCTTTGACCGGGTTGGGATGGTGGCCGTAGATGGTGAAGAGGTCGTCGATGCGCTGCATCTCATCGGCAGCGGCCTTTACGGCGGCTTCTGCTTGCGCATGGTCGCTGTCGGCGATGGTGAAGCGCACTAAGGTACCCATCATAAAACGCGTCTCGTGCAGGTCAGCCTGCTGCGAACAGGCGGCCAGCAGCAGGGAGCAGAGCAGAAACAGTAATCGAGGCATGGCTGTACTCTTGTGGAATTGCTGCGCCTGGCAAGTCCGATTGCGCAGGGCATATTGAGATTTTACTCTGTGTAACTCTCTGTTCTCTGTGGTTCCACCCCAACACACGATCCAGCATCAAACAGCACATCTCCCTTGTGCGCGAATGGCGTGGAGGTTTCTGAGGCATGCGAAACATCGAGCTCGTTTGCTTTGTGTGGTGTGCTGTTCGGGGATGACTTTTGGGGCGCTGACCCTATGATGACGCCGCAAATATGGTGCCTGCGGCAGCGCCTTTGCTGTATTGGAGTGTTTTATATGTGGTTCAAAAATATTCATTTTTACAAATTCGAGGATGACTTTAAGCTCACTTCGCAGCAGTTGCATGAGCAGCTGGCGCGTCATCGGGCGCGCGATTGCGGGCAGATGGAGATGGCTTGTCAGGGGTGGGAGAAGCCGTTGGGGCGCAACGGTCATCTGCTGGTGCATGAGGCTGAAGGGGCGATGATGATCTGCCTGCGGCGGGAGGAGAAGGTGCTGCCGGCTTCACTGGTTAATGAGATGGTTGCCGATGAGGCGTTCAAGATCGAGCAGGAGACGGGGCGCATTGCTGGCCGCAAGGAGAAGCGCGATATCAAGGAGCGGGTGCTGCAGGAGCTGTTGCCGCGTGCGCTGGTGCGGGCGAATGTCACCTATGCGGCGATTCTGCCGGCTGATGGCTGGTTGATTGTCGATGCGGCGAGCGTCAACAAGGCGGAGGCGGTGATTGAGCTGCTCAATAAATCACTTGGCACGCTCAATGTGGTCTTGCCGACTACTGATGCATCGCCGGAGTCGGTGATGACACGCTGGCTGCTCAACGACTTGAGCTGCCCGGAGGGGTTCGCGTTGGAGGATGAGTGCGAGCTGCAGGCGGGCGAGGGCGGCGAAGGGGTGGTGCGCTGCAAGTATATCGACCTCTCCTCGGCAGAGGTGCGTGCGCATGTCGAGCAGGGGCGGCGGGTGAAGAAGATGGCGATCAACTGGCGCGACCGCATCTCGTTTGTGCTGCAGGAGGATCTGTCACTGAAACGGCTCCGTTTTGATTCGGCGATTGTCGAGGAGGCGGGCGAGAGTGGCGACGATGAGGCGAGCCGCTTTGATGCCGATTTTGTGTTGATGACAGCGGAGTTTCGGGCGCTGCTGCCCGACCTGCTGGCGGCGATGAACAGCGGCGCGGCGTAGACGAGGGTAAGCGTGGCAGTCTATGCGGTTGGCGACATTCAGGGCTGTTACAAGCAGCTGCGGAAGCTGCTGAAAAAGGTTAAATTCAATGCCAAAAAAGACACACTCTGGTGCGTGGGGGATCTGGTCAATCGCGGCCCGGATTCACTGAAAACGCTGCGCTTTCTCAAATCGCTGGGCGATGCCTGTGTCTGTGTGCTGGGCAATCACGATCTGCATCTGCTGGAGCGCGCGGCGGGCTGTCCGGCCTATCGTCGCGATACGCTGGAGGCGGTGTTGGCGGCGCCGGACTGTCAGGAGCTGATTGATTGGCTGCGCGTTCAGCCGCTGGTGTACCGCGATCAGCGATTGGGCTGGACAATGGTGCACGCCGGCATGCATCCGAAATGGAGCTTGAAGAAGACGCTCGAGCGGGCGCATGCGGTGGAGAAAGAGCTGTGCGGCAAGCACTGGAAACGCTTCTGCCGCCAACTGCACGGGGCGAAGTTTCCTGTTAAACAGCCGCGTAAATCAGAGAAAATGGCGCGGCGACTCTTTACGGTGGCTGTGCTGACGCGTACCCGCTACTGCACCAGCGATGGTCGCTTTAATTGGCGTGTGCGTAGTGGTGCCAGCCGCTCCTATCGTGAAAAAGCGTGGTATGCACACCGCCATCTGCGCTGGTGCAAGCAGACGCATCTGCTCTTCGGTCACTGGGCGGCGAAGGGGTTGGTGACCGATCAGCCGCATGTGCTGGGGCTGGATTCCGGCGCGGTATGGGGTAACACGCTGACGCTGGCGCGGCTGAAAAAGCATGGCCGCTTTAAGATTGTGGCTGAGGTGTAGGCTCGGTTGGTTCGTAACATGGGGCGCGGCATGGGGTGAGCACCCGTAGTGAGCCGCCCTGCGGGAGGGTGAAGCGCGTTTGCTGCTCGACACTCTCAATGGGCAGCAGGGCGATACCGAAGCAGCAACCCTGACTGTCGCAGGCGGCTGATTGAAGTACACCGATCGGCGCGGATGTGTGGATGGGGCAGGGAGCTTGTTCGGGCGGCTGATCAAATGCTACACGGTAGAGCCGTTTTTTAATGCCGCCGCGCCAATGCATGCGGCTGGTCACCTCCTGACCCACGTAACACCCTTTGTCGAAATCGACCCCGTCAGTTTCTATCAGATTGGCATTGAGCGGATGGATGGTGCTGTCCCACTCCTGCCCGAACTCCGGCAGGCCGTGCAGAATACGCAGGGCGGTGACGCTCTCCTCATTCAGCGTGTGACATGCAGCAGTGATGGTTTGCAACTGCGCTGGCGGTGCGATGAGCCAGAACTGTTGGGGTTCTCTGCCCATGCGCAAAGCAGTGATCTGGCCGCTCGGGTCTGTGCCGGTGGTCAGCCAGCCGCTGTGCGACGGCATATGAATATTGCTGGGCAGCTGTTGCGCTGCTGCTGCACCCTGCAGGGTGTAGACGGCGTAGTCAGTCAGCGCTGTAAAACGCACTGCTGCCCGTAGCAGGAACTGTTGCAGTCGCTGCAGGGTGGCTTGCAGCAGGTGGCCCGGGGTGAGGATGAGCAGTTGTTCGGCAGTGCGCTGCACGATGTAGAGCTCGCTGACCGCTTTGCCCTGCGGGGTGAGGATGGCGCAGTGGATCGCCTGATCGTCGGATAGGCGCCGGATATTCTGCGTGATCTGCCCCTGTAGATAGTCGCGGAGATCAGCGCCGCTGGCTTCGATCGCCGCCCAGCGGGTATCGCCCACGACAGCATGGTTGCGTAGCGCCGCCTCACAGGCGGAGTCGAGGGTGGGGATGGTGGCGCTCATAGGCCGCTGTTGAAGAAGTCGTTGTCCGACTTGGGGGTGGCGCTGTCGGGTGCCGGTGTGGTTTTTGTGGGCACACTGTTTTCGCGGAATGCCTCCAGCAGGGTCTGTTCGGTGCTGGGGCCCGGGAGCAGGCCGGTTTTCATGTCGATCAGTGCCCACTCGATCCCTTTTGGCGCTTTAAACGGGACGATGGGGCGCCCTTTGTGGAACGCTTTCATCGCCTCTAGCCAGGCAGGGAGGGCGGCGTGAGAGCCGGTTTCGTGACGACCCATGGGGCTGGGGTTGTCGCGCCCTGTCCAGACTCCGGTGAGTACCTGCGGGGTGAAGCCGATGAACCAGGCATCGACCTGTTTATTGGTGGTGCCCGTCTTGCCGGCTGCCGGGCGCCCCAGCGCACGGGCGCGGCGGCCGGTGCCGCGTTCGATGACACCCTTCATGATATTGGTGATGAGGAATGCATCGACCGGATCCACCACCTGCTCGGCAGGTGTCATGGCATCATTGACCGCCATGACTGGATCGGCATGGCAGGTCTGGCAGCGGTTGCCGGCAACGGAGCGGAAGAGGGTTTTGCCGGTGCGATCCTGCACCTGCTGGATGGCGACCGGTTTCCAGCGGCGGCCGTGATCGGCCAGTACGGCGTAGGATTCGGTGAGCGCTTCAGGGGTGACTTCGGTTGCGCCGAGCGCCAGCGCCAGTTGGGCGGGGAAGCTGCGGTGCAGCGGGAATTTTTCCAGATCATGCAGGAAGTGGTTGATGCCGACATGCTGCAGCACCTTGATTGCCGAGAGGTTGCGCGAGTGCTCCAGTGCGTTGCGCAGTGTGACGGGACCGGCGAATTTGTTTTTGTAATTCTCCGGACGCCAGTAGCTGTCGCTCCATTTGTTGTCGAAGACGACGGGTGTATCCATGATGATCGAGGCGGGGGTCATGCCGCTGGCCAGTGCGCTGGTGTAGAGCAGCGGTTTGAAGGCACTGCCGGGTTGGCGCTTGGCCTTGGCGACGCGATCGAAGCCGCTGGCTTGATAGTGATAGCCACCGACACGCGCCAGCACGGTGCCGCGCTGTAGATCGATGGCATAGAGCGCCGATTCGATCGATGGATCCTGCGCCATGCGCACGCCACCCTTGGCGGTGCCCTGTAGTCGAATCTCATCACCGGCAATCCAGCGGCGGGGGCGGTGACGCAGCGTGCGCAGTTCTGCCTCGCTAACACCATCTTTCTTGTAGAGCGAGAGTGGTTTCCAGTGCCACTTCGGTTTTTTCAGGCGCCAGGTGTGGCGGCCGTTGGTGACACTGAGATCCCCATTGCGATAGACGCGAGTGACCAGTGCGGGGGTGAGCTGATCGAGGGTGGGCTCAGGCGCGCTCTGTTTCCATTGATCGATCAGCGCTGGCCACCTGTTGCGCGGATGATGGGTGGGGTAGCGGTAGTACTGGCGATGCTCCACCTCGAGCACGTTGTGGCGCACGGCATGGATAGCGGCGTTCTCGGCGGCTTCATTATAAGGGACGATGACGGACATCCCCTGTCTGCGCAGGGTGTTCGCGCCGAATTGATCCGCCAGCTGATGCAATACGAGATCGGCGTAGGCATCTTTGAGCTTGTTGCGGAATAGCGGGGTGACGTGCATCGGTTCGCGCATGGCCGCCTCAACAGCCTGTTTGCTGGCTTTGTGGTTGCTCAGCATGAGTCTTAAGACCGTATTGCGCCGCTGTGTGGCGAGTTTTGGCCGCAGATGAGGTGCATATTTCCCCGGCGCCTTGGGCAGGCCGGCCAGTGTGGCACACTCGGCCAGTGTCAGTTCATCGAGCGATTTGTGAAAATAGCGCCAAGCCGCCGAGGCGACGCCGTAGGCGCCGCGCCCGAGATAGATCTGATTCAGATAGAGATAGAGAATGTCATCTTTGGTGAAATTCTGTTCGATGCGGTAGGAGAGAATTGCTTCGCGAATCTTGCGGGTGTAGGAGCGTTCGGAGGAGAGGAGGAAGTTTTTGGCTACCTGCTGGGTGATGGTGGAGCCGCCCTGCACGGTGTGGCCGGCGCGCAGATTGGCCAGTGCAGCGGATAAAATACGAGCTGGATTGATGCCGGGATGTTCATAAAACTGCTGATCTTCTGCAGAGATGAAGGCATTTTTCAGCCGTTCGGGAATCTCATTGAGCGGCGTGAGGATGCGGTGCTCGTCGGCATATTCAGCGATCAGTTCACCATCCGTGTTGTAAATGCGCGATACCAGTGGCGGGTTGTAGTCTGAGAGGGCGGTGAGATTGGGCAGGTTGCTGGAGAAGGCGAGATAGCCTATGGTCACGCCCATGATGCCGAGCAGGGTAAAGGAGACAATGATTTTGGCGATAACGGATAGGATGCGCATTCGCCCGAATTTAATCGAAAGCCATGATGGCAGGCAAGCAGCCATTTTTTCACCGCGCCAGCTATCGAGCCAATCGCCGCGCCGCTCTGCACAGGGCGGTTTTACGCTGGTCGAGATCATCGTGGTGATCGCCATTGTCGGTATACTCGCGGCGGTGGCTGTGCCGGCATTTGCCAGCTGGCGGGAGCGTCAGGCGGTGGAGAGCGCCGCTCAATCGCTCTACAGCCATCTCAAACAGGCGCGGGTACTGGCGCTGGCGGAGAACCGAAGTGTGAAGATCGCTTTTCAAAATAGCGCTTATACCTTTGACAAAGACACCACCGGCAACTGTAAGACATGTAAAAATGAGAAGGTTGATCTGACACAGTTTTCCAATCGCATCACTGTGAAGAGCAGTAAGGGTGATATCACCTTCACCAGTCGGGGAACAGCGACCAACACGACGGTGACACTGACTGTTGGCCAGAGTAGTCGCAAGGTGAAGGTTAATATCATCGGTCGGGCGTATCGCCAATGATGGGGCGGCGTGACAGTGCTGGCTTCTCACTGATTGAGATTATGGTGGCGCTGAGCGTTGTCACGGTGGGCGTGTTGGCGATCGGTAAGTTCAGCCTCTCCACGCTGGCAGGGGGGCAGGTGTCGCGAGAGCGTTTGACGGCGGTGCATCTGGCGGAGCAGATCATTGAGGAGTGGCAGAAGAGTGACCAGCTGCCGGCGTTGAGTGGCTATTGCAGTAACGCTGGCGCAGCGTGGAATCCGCAATCGCCGCAGCCGCAGTCGATGGCTTCGTGCACCCCGAACTTCGGCACTAAGGTTCCGTTCACCATTACAGTGATTGAGAGTGCGCTGAAAGGGCCACCGCCAACCGGCGGTACCTTTATGACTTACAAGGGCAGCAGTAAAAATCCAATGACCCGTTATGTCGGGGTGAACTGGACACATCATGGTGCGCATCAGGTCTATTTGACCCACGTGTCGCGCTGGCCATGAGTGGGCGAGAGATGAACTACGCGGATGTCGCCAAGATGCGATCGAGTCGGGGCTTCACCCTGATCGAAATGATGATCAGCATGGCCATCGGCATGGTGATTCTGGTTGGTTTGAGTTTGACGTTTCAGGCGATCGGAGGCAGTTCGCGGGTCGTTGCCTCACGCACCGAACGGATGGCTGATCTCTATCTGGCTTCGCAGATTATGCAGGGGGAGCTGCGTCAGAGCCGTGCCATCTGCTGGGATAAAAAGAGTATGCTCATCTATCAGCCGTTGGACAGTGCTGTGGCACTGGATACGGCGGCTTGCAGTCAACCAGTGGCTAAGGAGAACGGCTCGTTTCAGATTGTTGCCAAAACAGATGCGTCGCATCCGACGCCCTATATTTTTTGGAAACGGCCGAACAAGACGCAGTCGGATGAGTTGATTCGGGATATGAGTGCGACGGGGTTGACGGCATCACAATCGCCTAGTGGTGTCTGGTCGGTGAGTCTGACCAGTCAATATGTGGGGCGGGATAAGCAGACGAAGTCGTTGGATTTGACCTTCAAAGCGTGGAAGAGGAACTGATATGGCGATGGTGCGTGTGAAGCGCGAGCGTGGCTTTGTGCTGGTGACTGCGATTGTCATGCTGGGGCTGCTGAGCCTGCTGTCGATCGGCATGTTCATGACCGGTAAATCGGCGACGCAGACCAGCGCGACGGCGAGAAACTCCACCGAGGGTTATTACTACGCCGAGACGGGTTTGAACTACATTACTTGGGCGCTGGCGAACGATGCGGAGCTGGATGGCTTTGATCCGACTAACACGCCGCCCAATGCGTCATCGGTGGGCGATTGGAGTGAGCTCAAGGCGAATTTGAGCGATCCGGGTGGCCAGTTGCGCTATTTCGATAATCAGCCGTTGAAAAAGCGGGGTGTGAATTGGCAGCAGAGCAACCCTACGCAGCCGGTGTTGGCCGATGTGCGGACGAAATTGCCCGGTTATATTCGTCTGGATATCAGTAATCAGGGGGCGGTGACGCCGTCGCTGGTGTCGCCAGTGAGCGCTGCTAAGAGCGAGATTCCCAATAATGGGGCGATCATCTGGATGACGACGGGCAATGCGGCGATGGATTTTGAGGTTGATCCGGCTATTGCTGCTTGTGGAGCGAGCAGCACAGCGCCAGCGGATTTTTTGGCGTGCGATAAAAATTCCGGTGTCTGGTTGCGCATGGGGGGGGTGAAGAGTGATCAATCCGATCAGCACGCGATTGCCATCTATGCGATCGGCTATGTGAATGGCAAGCCACGCCATCTGTTGCGTTCGGTGATTGGTGTGCAGTGAAGAGCGACTCAGGTCGCGTTGCGAACATCCAACGATTGAGTAACAAAATGGTAGACTCACCATTTTGTTACTCAAGAGGTTGTGGTTTTGTGATGTAAGTCATAGTTTCATGGCTGGTTGAGGCGTAGCAAGGCGCCATTGCCGTTGGCAACCCGTCGCAGACAGATTGACTCCGAATAGGTTTGATTTGGGGCGGGATTGATCTTGAATGATTTGGCCCTGCAATGCTACCGGGGTTGGGCGTTGTGGTGCGATATAGAGTAGATGAGGGTTATAAAAAGGAGTGTATGATGAAATTAAGGGTGATATTGAGTGCTGTTTTCGTGATGTTTTTGGTGATGGGGG
>Ga0256829_1002906_pt1 | contig 12344 bp, 12 predicted proteins | sample 131447metaG_FD_185979 | JGI IMG/M metagenome (GOLD analysis project Ga0256829, IMG submission 185979) | Hydrothermal vent microbial communities from Lau Basin, Pacific Ocean - 131-447 | ecosystem: Environmental > Aquatic > Marine > Hydrothermal vents | place: Pacific Ocean: Lau Basin | collected... | reverse complement strand
ACCCTGGCACTCAAGTACCGTCCGGTCACTCTTGACGAAATAGTCGGGCAGGAGCGTCTGCTTGGCAATGAGGGTGTGCTGCGCAGACTCATAGGGAGCGGGAAACTGGAACATACCTTTCTCTACGGCCCTCCAGGATGCGGGAAGACCACCCTTGCACGTGTCATTGCACAGACGCTGGGGCGCCCCTTTTACGAAATGAACGCCACTTCCCTCAAGATAGAGGAGCTTCGCAAGATCTTCAAAACCTACGCCAATGCCCTGCAGAAGCCGCTTGTTTTCATCGATGAGGTGCACCGGCTCAGCAAGAACCAGCAGGAGGTACTGCTGCCCTTTATGGAAAACAACGATGCGCTCGTCATCGGTGCCTCGACCGAAAACCCTTACTACTCGCTGACAGCTGCGATGCGTTCACGCTCCCACCTCTTCGAGCTGGATGCCATAGACAATGAAGCGATGCATACTTTTTTAAATATGGTACTTGAAAAAGAGCATATAGAAGCGGATGAGGAGGCCGGGGAGTACCTCGTCTTCTCCAGCGGCGGCGACCTGCGCGCGATGCTCAATCTCCTTGAGAGCGCTGCAGCCGTCTCTACCCCCGTTACGCTTGAGATACTCAAGTCCATCCGCCCCCACGCCATGCAGGCAGGCAGCAGCGAGAGCGAAAGCCACTATGAACTCGCTTCGGCAATGATCAAGAGCGTACGGGGTTCGGACATCGATGCCGCACTCTACTACCTCGCCCGTCTCATCGAAGGTGGAGAGCCTGCGGAGTTCATCGCCAGACGGCTTGCCATCCTCGCCAGCGAAGATATCGGCAATGCCAATCCGAATGCCCTCAACCTTGCCGCTTCAACACTCGATATTGTCAAACATATCGGCTACCCGGAAGCACGCATTTCTCTCTCACAGCTGACAGTCTACCTCGCCTCCTCTCCCAAGTCGAACAGTGCCTATATGGCGATCAACCGGGCACAAAAGGCGATTGAAGAGGGGAAGATACACCCTGTTCCAGACCACATCAAAACCCACGCCAAAACCTACCGCTACCCACACAATTTCGGCGGCTGGGTGGAACAGCGCTATCTTCCGGAACCAATGCGCTTTTACGAGAGCAGCGGCATGGGTTTTGAGAAGACGCTTGATGAATGGCATAAAAAAATTACAACTTTTCACGATTAATTTACAATGGAATGCTATAATCACACAATTTTATGCATAAGGAACACCCCATGAAGCAGCGTACAGTCATGGTTATGCTCACAGTCGCCGCCCTGCTCCTCTTTACGGGATGCACGGGGAATGAAGCGGTACCCAGCAACGCCACACAGACCGGCGCCGTCACCGGTGCACTCGCCGGTTCCGTCATAGGCTACAACAGCGGGCACCACCACAGAGGAAGCAATGCTGCACTCGGTGCACTCGCCGGTGCGGCAGTAGGCGGACTGATCGGTAATGCCGTAGATGAAAGCAACCCAGAACCCGTAGAAACGGGCGGCTGGCACGAATAGAGAAAGGAAATACTAATGATAACACTGAAAAAAAGTATGCTCGCAGCAAGTGCTGCGCTCTTTTTGCTCACAGGCTGCTACAATGACCCTGGTCTGGTTGAAGATGCAAGCTACGACCGTACCAAAACCGGTGCGCTCGGTGGCGCTCTGGCGGGAGCGGCTATTGGCTACAACACCGGTCATCACAGTGCCGAGTCGGCTGTAGTTGGCGCGCTGCTCGGTGCCGCACTCGGCGGTGCTGTGGGCTACAGTATGGATGAACAGGCCAATGCGATAGCCCGTGCGCTGGGTACGGGGGTCAACAATGATCCTCTTGCCGCGCTCGATCCCAATCATGATATTATCGTCTCAAAACATCCCGATTATGTCAAAATCATGTTCCGTGACAAAATGATGTTCAGAACCAATTCCGACAGACTGCAGCCAAGTGCCAAATCGAAAGTAAGGAAGGTGGGTATGGTGCTTGCAAACTATCCGCAGACAGTCGTTGGTGTAGCCGGATTTACGGACAATACAGGAAGCTACGACTACAACCAGGCCCTCTCGGAGAGACGTGCCAGAAGCGTTGCCAATCTCCTGACAATAAACGGCCGCCCTCTGGTAAAGGGATGTTCATGGAATAAACCGATCGCACCCAACAATACTGCCAGCAACAGGGCACTCAACCGGCGTGTTGAAGTCTACCTCTATGCTAACCGCAACCGGATGACCGATCCTTGCAGATAAAGATTATTTGAGCTGGTTCAGCGTCCTCTTGGCACCTTCGGCATCAATAGTGCCGGAAAAAAACTTGTCTTCTGTCTCCTGAATCTGCTTGTTGAGCTTGTCAATAAGCACTTTGCCCCGTACACGGTTCTTAATGAATGTACGCATCGTATCGAAGTCCGGGAAGAGATCAAGATACTCCGCTTTCAGCGGACTCTTGTTCCATGCGGCTACCTGTGTCTTCGGGTCGGCAAGCGTGACGTCAAGTATCTTCTCTCCTATGCTGTCTTCGGTATAGTACTGATCAAACTTGTGTTCCTGCTCATAGCCCGTATTCTGCAGACGGTCATCCTCTTTCTGTATATCCCCCACATAGGTGGTTACCAGATAGAAAAAGCCTATACCTATGGCAATAAATACCATCATCGATTTATCCATAACTTCCCTCTTTGAAACGTAATGGGAGTATTATACTATGATTTTTGAAAAAGTGAATTGTATTGAAGAAAATATATGGTGGCCACGATTGGACTTGAACCAACGACCACTACCATGTCAAGGTAGTGCTCTACCAACTGAGCTACGCGACCACAAATTTTGTAGGTGGGAATTATATAGGAAAAAAGCTTAAATTAGCTTAGTAGGGAAGAAGAAGTGGATTTTCACTTCTTCTCACAGACCCAACTGCTCTCCTTGCAGAGCTTTTCAAGGTAGCTGCCTGCCTGCTGTTTCCCTGCACTCAGTGCCTTTTTGAAGTGCTCATAGGCTTTCATCTTGTCGTTGGGAACACCCTCACCCCAGGCGTAGAGAATACCGAGATTCAAGTCTGCATTGGCATCACCAAGCTCGGCAGCTTTGCCGAAGTATGTCAGTGCTTTTTCCACGTCACGTTTTGCCCCCTTGCCTTCAAGATAGAGCGAGCCCAGGTTGTTGTATGCCTGTGCCACATCCTGTGCAGCAGCCTTTTCATACCAGTATTTCGCCTTCTCGTAACCATGTTCCTGCACGCCGCCAAGATTCTGATAGATCTCGCCAAGGTTGAACTGTGCCTGTGCCATTCCCTGCTTGGCTGCCTTTGCGTACCACTCCATCGCCTTTTTGGTATCGGGCTGTGCCCCTTTGCCAAGGGCATACATCAACCCTACGTTGTACTGCGCCTGAGGATCGCCGTTCTTTGCCAGCACATAGAAGCCGTTGAGCGCCTGAATGTAGTTGCCTGCTTTGTATGCCTGCATCGCATCGTCGAACTCTCCGGCAAACAGAGTACCTATGAGTGCAACGATATATAACAGTTTTTTCATATTTTTCCTCTCTAAATCAATGTTTCGGCAATGAATGTCTTGGTCACTTTGCCACCAAATCGGTAGACACCCTCTTCGTAGCTGACATAGAGCTCATCACCACTTTTTGGATGCACCTTCACCTGGTCGGCCACCCGTCCCTCCTGGTGGTTGCGGATGAAGCAGGCGACCATCCCGGTCCCGCACGCCAATGTCTCATCCTCCACACCCCTCTCGTAGGTACGTACGTACATTGTATCATCCCCCTCCAGACGGCAGATATTGACATTCGCATCGTACTTCTCACGCAGTCTGCGTGCCTGTTTCAGATCGAATTCGTCGATATTGTCACGTACCGCGACCAGGTGCGGCACACCCGAATCGATCAGCCACCATGTTTCGCCATCCTCTTCGATATCGGTGCGCAGGATCCTGGGTTCGACCATGTCGCTGACCACATAGAGGCCGTTGATCGTCGCACGGATGACCCCGGCACCGGTAAGGAACTCCGCCTTGCCGTCTTTAGAAATGCCCTTTTCGTGCGCAAAGTGTGCCGCAGCACGGCTGGCGTTGCCGCACATTGCCGCGTACGAACCGTCGGCATTGTAAAACTCCCACTCAAAATCGTACTTCTGATGGGGCAGCAGTACGACCATGCCGTCGGCACCTACACCGTTCTGGCGGTGGCAGAGTTTTTTGGCCAGTTCACTTCTGTCAGCCTTCTCTTTGGCGATAAAAAAGACAAAATCGTTCCCGTTGGCCGAATACTTCGTCACTGTCATGCAAACTCCTTTACTATGGCGTCTCTGGCCCGTTCATATTCACTTCGCAAATGCGCTTCATCTTTGGTATTGTCTATGACATAGTCTGCCAGAAAGCGCTTCTCGGCAATGTCTATCTGGGAAGCGATACGCTCAAGTACCGCCTCTTCATCCAGCCCGTCACGTGCCATGGCGCGCTCCAGCTGCTGCGCCGGAGTGGCATAGACCACCAGTGAACGCTTTATGGGGTAGCGTCTCCCCTCGAAAAAGAGCGGTATGTCGACGATGTAGGGCTTGCGCTTTGCATCCTCTGCCTTCGCTCTGCCTTCAATGACATCGTAGATGAGCGGATGGAGCAGCTGCTCGAGCGCTTTTCGTTTGAGCGGGTCGGCAAAGACCACCTTGCCAAGCGCTTTTCTGTCCACCCTGCCATCCTGCATGACTTCACTTCCGAACATATCGGCAACCGCCTCCTGCTGCGACTCCAGTACTCCGTGGGCGATAGTGTCCGCATCGATGATGACAAAACCGTCCTCTTCGAACATCCGTGCCACCGAGCTCTTTCCTGTCGCGATACTTCCTGTCAGTACGACTGCATACTCAAACGCCATCTTACCACCTTTTGTACGACTGCAGCTGCATCTCGTCATAATGGTAGACATCGTCCCTGAACTGCAGGTGGCCGTCGTAGTCCACCCATGCGGTCAGATAGATGATATCTACCGGCACCTTCTCTTTGAGCTTCAGGTAGACATTCTTCTTGCCTTTGAGAATCGTATCGGCCTTTTCCATATCGATCGGTTCAAAGCTTGCGAAGGTCTCCAGCAGTTTTTTAGGTTCCTGCAGGCGGACACAGCCATGGCTGAATGCACGTTTGTTCCTCAGGAAAAGATGCTTTGTAGGTGTGTCGTGCATATAGACCGAAAATTTGTTGGGAAAGAGAAACTTGATCTTTCCGAGCGCATTCTTGTATCCGGGCTGCTGCGCGAAACGGTAGGGGACATGTTTGCTGTAGCGGTACTGCGCCCAGTTGACCGAGGCAGGGTTGATGACTTTCGCATCCTTCCCCCAGCCGGAGTAGATCTGTATGGCTTCGTGCCTGAGGGCATAGGGATTGCGCAACAGTTTGGGGATCATCTCTTTTTGGATGATACTCTTTGGCACGTTCCAGTAGGGATTGAGGACGATCATCTCCACCTCATCGGAGAAGATGGGGGTAGGGTGGTTTGGTTTTCCGGTAATGACCCGAATAGAGGTGACCAGCTTGCCATCCTCTTCGAAGTAGAGCGTGAAGAAGGGGATGTTGATGATGATATGGCGGTGGGGCTGTCTGGGGTTGAGCCACTTGATACGATCCAGGTTGAGACGAATGGTCGTAATACGCGTTGAGACGGGGATATTGAGCTTTCGCAGCGTTGCGGGCCCTACCACACCATCCGCTTTCAGGCCATTGCGGGCCTGAAAGCGCTTGAGCGCATCGACAAGACAGCTGTCGTAACGGTCATCTTCGTCACTCTCCGAACATCCCTGGTACTCGCCGGTGACACTCAGACGCTCACGCAGAGAGTAGACACCGGGGTCGCGTTTGCCGGGATTTAGTTTTCGGGTATGCAGGCGCACCGGTGCCCATCCCCCCTCCGATTCGATGGCCATATAGTGCTTGAGCGCCTGCTGCAGGGCACGGTAGTGGTAAGCGGTGGGTACAGCATCCTGAAGCTCTTTTTTAAGGTCTGCCCCCAGCAGAGCCTTCTCTACCATGCCTATGGGATCGACATCGGGGCGGTGCAGCACCCATTCGGTGCTCACACCGTTGACTTTGAGATTGACGATACGCGCCTGAAAGGCTCCCCAGTTGATGCTTCCAAAATAGGCATAGTCGGTATAGGCCCTGTAGAGCATCGTAATTTTGAACTCCATCTCCATCTTCTGCAAAAAGGTGCTGCCGTTGGCATAGAGGGCCTGCGCCTGGACTTCAAACTCCCTGGCATCGTTGTAGAGCCTGCTTCGCGGATCGAGTGTAAAATCCTCTTTCATAGCTGCGAAGAGCCCTTTGGCCGCAGGGGAGGGACCCTTTTCGTGCATCCACGCCGGCAGGAAGAGCAGCCGCTTGTAGAAATGTTTGAGAAAGCTTTTGCCCGGTTCCGGCTTGAGAGAGTTGTAGATCACCTCTGTGGCATGCTCATCGAACGACTGCGGGGCAGCAGGAGCGGCAGTAACAGAGAGAAAGAGTACGGTACAGACGGCAGCGAACCACTGTATGATCGTTTTTGAAAACATATTTGCCCTCGACGTAGATTTGATAAGATTATATCGTAACCTTATTCCGAAAATGCTAAAATAGAGCATGCATTTTACGTTCGGTAGCCCCTGGGCCTCTCTTCTGCTGTTGCTGCTTCCCTGCCTCTTCCTCTGCCGGGAGCACAGCCGCCGCTACTACTTTCCAAGGCTCAAATGGGTTGGCAGGGAGCATCCTCTCTTTTCGTGGGAGATGTGGCTGAAGGTGCTCATTTTTCTGCTGCTGGTAACAGCACTTGCCGAACCATTTGTCTACGACAGCAGCGCCAGCAGGCACAAAAAGGGGCGCGACCTCGTCCTTGCCATTGACGCCTCCGGCTCCATGGCTCAGAGCGGTTTCGATGAGAAGGAGCGATTCAAAAGCAAATATGAAACCACCCTCGACCTGGCACAGGCCTTTACCAAAAACCGGCTCGATGACAACATGGGTGTGGTGGTCTTTGGCACCTTCGCCTACACCGCTTCGCCGCTGACCTACGACCTTGCCGCACTGGGAAAACTGCTGAAGATGACCACCGTTGGGATTGCAGGAGAGAGTACCGCCATCGGGGATGCGCTGATGCAGGCGATGCGCACCCTCTCCTTTGGCAAAGCCAAATCGAAAGTAATCGTACTGCTGACGGATGGCTTTCACAATGCAGGCAGACACTCCCCCAAAGAGGCTGTTGCACTGGCAAAGAAGCAGGGCATACGCATCTACACCATCGGCATCGGCACCAAACGCGACTACGACGCGGCGCTCCTTGAGACTATCGCCAAAGCAACAGGCGGAAAGAGCTACAGTGCTGCTTCGGCAGAATCACTCAAAAAGGTATTCAAGGAGATCGTCGCACTCGAGCCGAGCCAAATACGCGGCGAGAATTACCTCAACAAACGGCTGCTCATCACTCCGCCGCTGCTTTCGGCACTGGCACTGCTGCTGTTGTGGCTCTACCTCTCCTATGCAAAGGAGCGCCAATGATTTTTCACGCTCCCGAATACCTCTGGCTGATCATTCCGCTTGGTCTGGCCTTCTACCTGCTCAAGCCGCGTTCGCTGCGTATCGTTGTACATCTGCTTATCGTCGCACTGCTGCTTGTGGCGCTTGCCAGACCGCAGCTTGAGAAGGGCATCACCCAGGAGCGTGTCGATGCACGCGATGTCGTCATCGCCCTGGATGTCTCCTACTCGATGCGCGCAAAGGACATCACACCCGACCGCTACCGCTTCGCCAAAGCGACCATCGAGACGCTGCTGAGCAAAGATGCCAAAGACAATGTGATGCTCATCGCCTTTACGACCAATCCGCTGCTTCTCTCTCCACCAACGACCGACCATGCTCTCGTCAAGACGGCGTTGGAGGCGCTTGAGCCCAGGAACATTCTCACCAAGGGAACATCGCTCAAAAAGCTCTTCAAGCAGATTGCTGCCGACAAGAGCGGCCACAAAGAGGTACTGCTCATCACCGACGGAGGGGAGGAGAGGGACCTCGATACCCTGAGCAAAACACTTGAAGGGGCCGATATCCACCTGACCATCCTTGCCCTTGGCACAACGGAAGGCAGCACCATTCCTACAGAAGAGGGCAAACCCCTGAGAGACAAAGAGGGGCACCTGGTCATTTCGCGCATCAATCCGCTGCTTGAAACCCTTGCCGACACGCTTGGGGGTACCTATCTGACCCCCAAAAGCAGCCCTGAAGCGACAGCCGAGGCCATTCTCAAAAGCTTTGACGCGAGCAGCTCTGATGCAAACAGTATAGAGAAGCTGCGCCACAGCTATACCGAACTCTACCAGCTGCCGCTGCTGCTGGCGCTTCTGCTCTTTCTTACCGTGCATACACGCGCTGCACGCAGATTCCTGCCGCTCTTTGCACTCTTTGGCATACAGCTGCACGCCTCCTTTTTTGACACACTCTTCCTCAAACAGGCATATGACCATTATGCGCGGCAGGAGTACAATGCCACCAGGACTACACTGCTGAAGATCAAAACACCCTCCTTGCAACGTCAGATCGCACTGGCTGACAGTTACTACAAACTGGGCGACTATCGCAAAGCTGCCACACTCTACCGTACCATACGCACCACCTCCCCGAAAATCAAACAGCTCCTCTTCTACAATCTGGCCAACGCCTACGCGATGCAGGGGGCGTACGCTAAAGCGAGGATGTATTATACTAAGGCACTCCAACTGGGAGAGGATGCAGATGCACTGCACAATCTGCAGACCGTCGCACTGCTTGAGGAAAAGAAAAAAAAGTCTCTCGGCATGGCGCGTCCCAAATCGCAGGGAGCACAGAACAAGGCCAAACAGAGCAGCGAAGAGAGTGACGATGCAAAAAAGCCCAAGGCACAGGAGCAGTCGGGAGCAGGTTCGGGCTCGGGCGGTGAGCAGAAACACAAAAAGCCTACCAAAGAGGGAAAGAAACAGCTCTTGATGGATGAGAATCAGAAGCCGCAGAAACTGCCGCTAAGCTCCAAGGTGTATGAACTGATCAACAAAGGATATATACGTGAAACCAAACCGTGGTAGGCTGGCGGCACTGCTCTTTTGCCTCTTCTGTGCACTGCTGCACGCGGAGGATTTTGCCTACACCATTCATCCCAGCACCCTCGCTCCCTATGAAAAAGAGCCTGTGCTGCTGAGTATCGACATCAACCAGACCAACCCCGAACCGATCCTGCTCTTTCTGTTCGACATTAAACAAGATCAGACATACCGGGTGGAGCAGGTCAGTGCCACCCACGACAATACCCTCCACCACGCAAAGGAGCACTACCTCTATCTGCTCTTCCCCCTCAAAACCGGCACAATAGAGGTCAATTTCAGCCTGACCAAGCGTGTTACCAACGACGACAAGGTGCACTACTTCTTTTCAGGCGACCGTGACGATTTCAAAAAGCTCGAAACCACCGACTCCGACATCCCCGTTGCACCTCTGAAGCTGCAGGTCAAGCCGTTGCCGAAAGGTACACAGCTGATAGGCAATTTCAAACTGGACTATCTCTTCAAACCCCAAAAGGTCGAAGCCTACGAACCCGTCTCACTGCGCATCACTATCGAGGGCGACGGCTATCCGCCGCTGCTTGAAAACATTTATCCCAGACAGGAGGGGGTCAGCCTCTTTGCAAGCAAACCGGTACTTACCAGACATGTCGATGAACATACCGTGCACTACAAGGCTGTCTACGACCTGGCACTGGCATCAGGCAAGAGTTTCGATACCGCGAAGATTGCACTGCACGCGTTCAATCCCAAAACACAAAAACAGTACACCCTCACCATCCCCTCCGAGCATATTGAGGTCACCCGCCCCGATGCCGCTGCACTTGTCGACAAAACCGATACCCCGCCACCACTGCACACCGACTGGAAACACTTGGGTACGCTTATCGGATATCTGCTTGCCTTTGCCGCAGGTTTCCTCACTGCATGGATGCTGAAATGGCACAGAAGAGCAAAAGTACAGGAGAGTCCGCTTGCCGCACGTATCGATGCATGCAAAGCAAAAAAACAGCTGCTGCAGCTGCTGATGGCCGAAGATGCACAGCACTTCGCACCCGTCATCGACAGACTTGAAGCCGATCTTTACGGCAAAGGCAATCATGCACTCAACAAACTCAAACAGGAAGCAAAGGAGCTACTGACATGACAGAAAAGATCACACAACTCAAAGAGGAGCTCTCCAAAGCGGTCATCGGACAGGAGAGGATGATAGAGGGGCTGCTTATCGGGCTGCTCTGCGAGGGGCACATCCTTATCGAAGGAGTGCCGGGCCTTGCCAAGACCACCACCATCAACGCCCTTGCCAAAGCGTTGGGGCTTGACTTCAAACGGATTCAGTTCACCCCCGACCTGCTCCCCTCCGACATCATCGGCGCGCAGATCTACAACCCCAAAGACCACAGCTTCAGCGTCAAAAAGGGACCGCTCTTTACCAACCTGCTGCTTGCAGACGAGATCAACCGCGCGCCGGCGAAAGTGCAGTCAGCCCTGCTGGAGGTGATGCAGGAGCAGCAGGTGACCATCGGGGATGAGACCTTTCCGCTAGAGCGCCCCTTTCTTGTCATGGCAACCCAGAACCCCATAGAGCAGGAGGGTGTCTACGCACTTCCCGAAGCGCAGCTTGACCGCTTCATGATGAAACTTGTCGTTACCCACAACAGTGAGGCCGAAGAGCTGGAAATTATGCGCAAGGGGGCGACCAAAAGCTTTGGCGAAGTGGGGCAGGTGCTTGACAGAGAAGCGCTCTTCGCACTCCAAAAGGCACTTGAGACAATCCACATCGACCCCGAACTCGAACAGTACATCGTCAGCCTTGTCTCCGCGACACGCAAGCCCGAAAAGTTCGGCCTTGAGAGTATCGCCGGCGATATCATGTACGGCGTCAGCCCCCGCGCTTCCATCGACCTCTACAAAGCCGCCCGAGCCAAAGCCTTCCTGCGCAGCAACGACTACGTCACCCCCGCCGACATCGGTTATGTCATCGCCGACGTACTGCGCCACCGTATCGTCTTGAGCTACGAAGCGAGAGCCAAGGGCGTGCAGCCTGACGAGATCATTGCGAAGATAGTCGAGACGGTACCAGTACCATGAAAAATTAAAAATTAAAAATTAAAAGTTAAAAAGGAGCAGTGAGCAGTGAGCAGTGAGCAACCAAAACCAAATAGAAGCATTGCAAAGCAATGCATACCACAACTCTTCACTATTCACTATTCACTATTCACTAAATCGGGGGTCAAAGAATGACCCCCGATTTCAAGGCTCTCCTGCTAAAAGCCCGCCACCAGGTCCACACGCTGCTCAGCGGTCACAACCTCAGCCGGCTGCACGGGGAGGGGTACGATTTCGCCGAGCTCCGCGAGTACCAGATAGGGGACGATATCCGAAAGATCAACTGGACCATCACCGCAAAGCTCGGCAAACCCTACATCAAGGAGCTGCATGCCAACCGTGAACTTTCCGTTGTCGCAGCAGCAATCATGGACGGCAGCGTCTATGTGGGGAATGATAACGCCAAACAGCGGCATATGGCCGAGACTGCCGCACTGCTCGGCTATGCTGCCCAGCACGGGAATGATCTCTTCACCGGTATTGCCTACACGCCGCACGGCACCATTACCACACCGCCTACCAAACAGCTCTTTGACATAGAGCACTTTTCCCAGCAGCTCTACACTACGCCACTGCTGCATAGCAAACTCAGCCTGCAGGAATCTGTAAACGACCTCTTCAGACGACTGCACAAACCCTCTTTGTTGCTGCTTATGCACGACTTCCTCGAACCTGTCGATCTCTCACTGCTGGCACAGCGCCACGAAGTGATCGCCCTTGTCGTTCGCCACAGGGAAGAGGAGTTTCCCAAAACGATGGGAGAGGTTTTGCTTGAAGACCCGCGTTCCAAAGCGCATCAGGATACTTTCTTTGGGAAACGGAGTGTTTCCCGATACACAGCGGCAAGAGAGGCGAACGATACCGAGTTGCTTGCACATTTCTCGCGCTACGACATCCGCTATGCCAAACTTTTTACCGACGAAGAGCCTGTTGAGAAGCTGATGCAGCTGTTCCGCTAAAGCCCCAGCCCCTTGAGCAGCGCACCTGCCTCCTTGCCCCACTTCTTCTCTACCTTTTTACGGATCTCATCACTCACTTTCTGTTCGATGAGCTTTGAGGTGTCGAGTATGAACTTCGGCTTCTGCGTCGTACCCGTGATTGTGCCGTAGATCGTATATTTTTCATAGATAAACTTCAGTTTCGCATACTGCTTTCCGGTTCGGGTATCGACACGCCCTTCGGTAATGTCAAGTATG
>Ga0256829_1002905_pt1 | contig 12344 bp, 10 predicted proteins | sample 131447metaG_FD_185979 | JGI IMG/M metagenome (GOLD analysis project Ga0256829, IMG submission 185979) | Hydrothermal vent microbial communities from Lau Basin, Pacific Ocean - 131-447 | ecosystem: Environmental > Aquatic > Marine > Hydrothermal vents | place: Pacific Ocean: Lau Basin | collected... | reverse complement strand
ATGATAGTTATAGAATAGAAAAAGCATTACTGATTTATGAAGCATCGGGTTTGACACCTACAGAGTGGTTTTTGGCAAATCCTCCACAAAAAATTATTGAAAATTTGCCGATTTACAACATAGAAGTTTCTCGTGATGTTTTACGAGAGAGGATTAGAAAACGCACACAGAAGATGTATGAGAATGGCTTGGTGGATGAGGTGAGTTACTTAGAACAAAAATATAGTCGTCTGCCTCATGCAATGGGGGCTATTGGGATAGTGGAAGTTTTGGAGTATTTGGATGCAAAAGTCACAAAAGAGCAGATGCTTGAAAATATCATCATCCATACTGCCCAACTTGCCAAACGCCAACAGACATTTAATAAAACGCAGTTTCGTGGACTTCACTCTGCAGCACTTGAAGATTTACAAGGAATGGTATGAATATTTTAATCGTAGAAGATGATGAATTTACAGCAAAACAGTTAGCACAACTCTTAAAGAGTGAAAAATACCAATGTGACCTTGTGTTTGGGTATAAAGAGGCTGTAGAGGCTATTGATAAAAATATGTATGCTTTGATACTGCTTGATTGGAATTTAGGCGATGGCGATGGCTTGACACTTCTGCAAGAGGTGCGAGACTTAGAGATAGAAACTCCTGTTTTGATGCTCTCAGCAAATGCCGCCATTGATGATAGAGTAGCTGTTTTAGATAGTGGGGCAGATGATTACCTCTGCAAACCTTACTCCTCTGTTGAACTCTTAGCACGGATGCGTGCCTTACTGCGACGGGAGAGTGCACAAAAAGTCTCCTCTTTAACTATTGCTTCTGTACGGCTTGATTTAGTGAGTCGCACTGTTTTTGTGGCAGAAGAGGAGGTACAACTTACCGCAGCGGAGTTTGACCTTTTGGAACTTTTTATGCAAAATCCAAATCAAGTTTTAACTCGCTACCAACTCAGCGAACATATTAATAAAGACAACTATACACTCAAACATAGTAACCTAGTAGATGTCCATATAAAAAATCTTCGTAAAAAACTAGGCAAAAAAGAGTTTATACAGAATGTACGTGGGGTAGGGTATAAAGTAAATAAATCTTCATAAAAACTTCATTTTTTGAAGCTAGGATAAAAATAAAATCTCAAAGGTAACTATTGTCATGATAAAACTACTTCTTTTCCTCTTTCTTTTGAGCAATCTTTTTGCAGATGAATTTATCGAAGATAAAAGTTATCACTTAGGAGAGGGTGTTCAAGTTGCTTCCCTTCCTCTGTATGTGGGAGGATATATTTCAGCTGATTATAGAGGTGTAGATGGCAATAACAGCTATAGATTGAATGATTTAGCACTACTCTCTTATGGAAACTATAGTAAATTTTCTTATCTTGCTGAGATTGAGTATAAAAATTTTTATTTACACAATGAAAATGCAGGGAAGATTACAGTTTCCAAAGATAGAAAAATTCATACAGAAAGACTCTATCTCAATTATACATTGAATGAAAATTATAGTGTGAAAGTTGGGAAGTATAGTACTCCAGCAGGTTTTTGGAATCTGTTACCCATTAATGTTTTAAGGGAGACGACCTCAATCCCTCAAAGTACAATTATCCTTTTTCCAAATTTTACAACAGGAGTACTATTCTCGTATAAAAGATACAAAGAAGCAACTTTTTATTTTGATGTGATTTTACAAAATAACGCAGATTTAGACCCCACATATAATAATTATAGAATGGATGAAAATTATGGGATAGGACTGGGATATGAAAAAGAGAATCTCTCTCTCAAACTTAATTTTGGTTTTTTCGATGGTCTGTTTGCAAATAATCGTTCACAAAATCTTTACTATTATATGGCATCTTTGAAGTATGCAACAGAGAAGATTGAAATTTTGGGTGAATTAGGGTCTCAAAAATCAGCGCACATTTACACTACAAAGTATGCAGGGTATTTGCAAGGCTTGTACCACTTTACGCAAAAACATGGAGGAGTCCTGCGTTTAGAATCGTATGATGACAAAAAGTTGGGGGTGCAAGATGACCTTGCAATCTTTGGGTACTCCTATAGACCGCTCTACCCAATCTCTCTCAAAGCGGAATACCAATTTCATAAGATACACAAAAATAATCAAATAATGTGCTCACTCTCGGTACTTTTTTAATGTTACATTTTTCTAAAATATTACTCTTGTTTATTTTGTTCGTACCACTCTATGCCAAAGAGTATGCGGTAGTGGTCTCTTTTAAATCAGCACCCATTACACAAAATAAAATCAAAGCACTTTTTTTGAAAAAAAGTAGCTTTATTGGGGAGAAAAAAATTGTACCCCTTAATTTGGCTTTAGGAAGTAGTATTCGTAAAAGTTTTGAGCGCAAAGTTTTGCATATGAGTTTGAGAAGTTTGCAGTCATACTGGACACGAGAGCATTATTTAGGAGTGAGACCGCCCATTAGTATGCAATCGCAAAAGAGTATGCAGGCATTTATAAAAAATGTCTCTGGTGCAATAGGCTATGTTAGGATGGAAAATATTGACTCCGAAATGTATATAGTTTACAAGTGGAGTGATGAGTAATGTTTATAGAAAAGATTAAAAAATCACTCCGTTTAAAACTCCTTGTAAATTTTTTATTTGTGAGCCTTTTTCCTTTTGCTATTCTCTTTTTGTATGTACTCTTTTTTACACAAACAAAGATTGTTGATAAATCTATTATAGAACAGTATAAACGCATAGAGAGTGTAAGCTCTCAAATAGACACACAGCTTCACTCACTCCAAAAAGAGCTTTTTTTCTTAGCTTCCCTTGATTTAATGGATGATATTTTAGCGGAGGATATAGATAAAAGAGTAACACGTTTACTTGCAAAAAAAGCGAATGATTTGGGTGAAAAAATCGACTTGTTTGTTGTTGATACACAGCAAAAAATTGTTGCAAGTAGTGAAGATAGCTTGTTAAATCACTCCTTTAAACTTCCTGTACAGTTGAAAAATAATTTTTACATACAAAAAGGCACTCTTCTTCTCTTTACAAAAATATATGCCTCTTTTAATAAAGAAAAAACAGTAGGGCATCTCATCTTACAGTATGATTTGAAAAATTTAGACACTTACTTGATTCATACTCAAAGTAGACACTCCTACATAACAAATTGTGCCGATTTTCATCTTGGAGATAGGACAAAACTTGCTGTTTCCTTAGAGAAACAAAAAGCGGATGTTATTACAAAAGAGCATGTTATTGTATATAAAAAACTAGGCTCTTTTTTAAAAAATTACTATTTAGTCTATGCAGTTGATAAGAGTCTTGCTCTTAAATTTATGTATGATTTTATCTATTTTATGGTTTATATTTCGGTGTTTGGTCTGCTTATGATTCTCTTGTTAGCATTACGATACTCAAAAAGCCTTGTCCTTCCTATAGAAAAATTAACAAACGCAACACAAGAAATAGGCAAGAGTCACAATTATTCGCAAACCTTAGTCGTCTCTTCAATGGATGAAATTGGTGTTTTGACAAGTTCTTTTAATGCAATGCTCCATACCACCTCACAGACATTACAAACCTTAGAAGTAGAGAATCGACTCCGTTTACAACGTTTCATACAGCTCATAGAACTCTTCAACAGCATTATACAAACCAAAGATGAGACAGAGTGTATTGAGGTTGCTATAGAGGAGATGAAAACAATTACGCAGAAGCATGATTTGAAATTTTTAAAGCAAAAAACTCCTGAGGGAATTGATTTGTATGTGAGTGATTTTGAAAAAAATGAAAAGATTTATTTTGGGTCTATCTCTTTATCTGTTGAGGGTTTTAGCGATACAAATGAGGAGCGCTTTTATACTTCTATTGCCAATATGATTATGCTCCAACTTGATAAAATTCGCCTTATTCATAGAACAACAGCAGCCTCCAATGCAAAATCAGCTTTTATTTCGACAATGTCGCATGAACTTAGAACGCCACTCAATGCTATTATAGGGGCGAGTCAATTTTTGATAAGCTATGAAAATATTAGCGATGAGCAACAAGATACCGTTGCCAACATTGAATCCTCCGCGCACTATCTACTGAATATGATTAATGAGATTTTAGACATTGCAAAAATAGAATCAGGCAAGATGGAAGTCCATAAAACAGAAGTCAATCTGAGTGAGATAGCACAAAGCAGTTACAATATGTTACAACCACTTGCAGAAGATAAGGGCTTGGCATTTGAATTTTTGCAAGAGAAAGAGCAAGATTTTTCTCTTTTTACAGATATGAAAATTCTACAGCAGATTCTTATTAATCTTCTCTCTAATGCGATTAAATTTACACAAAAAGGTTTTGTGAAGATGGAGCTTCATACAGATGCCGAAAAACTCATAATAAGCATTAGCGATAGTGGCATAGGGATAGCACAAGAGGATATTGCTTTGCTTTTTCATGAATTTTCTCAGCTTGAAAACCCAATGCAAAAAAAGTATAAAGGAACAGGGCTTGGGCTTTCGTTGAGTAGAAAGATGGCACACTTATTAGATGGGGATGTCACACTTCATAGTGATGGTTTAGGGCAGGGTACAACAGCAATTTTGACATTTTTTTGCTATACTACAAAAGATAATACAAGCGAGTTTGTGAATGTTTGAAAATACTATAATTCAAGATACGAAAGAGGGTATATCTTCTGTAGAAGCACTTAGTGAGAAAACAATTGTTTATAGCAATGCAAAAAATGAATTGAAAATTCTCAATATAGAGAGTTTGAGAACAAGTGTCATTATAAAAACAGCACAAAAAAATGCCTCACTTATTTTTGCCTTTTCTAAAGATAAAAGAAAATTAGCATATGTAGATAATAACACACTGATAGTTGTAGATACTCTTCTCCAAAATAACGGTCGCCAAACAGTAGCAAAAGTACTCAGCAAAATAAAACTCTCTTCTCCTATAACACTCCTTGCGTTTGATGGAAGTGGTCGTTATATTTTTGCTGGAACAGCGGACAATAGCGTGTTACAATACAAATATAATAGTAATGTTTTACTCTCAGACTATACTCTTTTTGACACATATAAAAAAAGAACTAAGGGCATCACAGCTTTAGATTTTCATGAGTCAACACTCCTTGTATCAGGCAATAGAGGCGATGTCTCACAAGTAGATATTTTTACAAAAATAAGTAAGAAAATTTTTGTGAATGAGAGTACGACAATTAATGATATACAATTTATAGATGAAGAGACCCTCATAAGTGCGCATGAGAATGGTGATAGTCGGATTGCAAAGATAAATAGTTTTAATGAGTATAAAAAATTAGATATTCCTTTGACAAAAATCAAGCAGACACTTTTTTTGCATAACAGAGAGTATATGCTTGTTTGTGGTAATGAAAACTATATAAGTCTTGTGAATGTCAAGACACAAAAAAATATTCGTTCGCACTATTTGAGTTTTGAGTATGAAGTCAAGGCGATGGTTTTAGTCTCTGAGTTTGTTTTAGTTGTCCTTTTAGTAAATGATACACTTGAGAAAATTTATTTACCAACTCCTAGACAACTAGAATCTTTGATCTTGCATGGAGCGTTTGACCAAGCGTATGAACTTGTTCGTAAAGAACCGCAGTTGCTTTACTCAAATGAGTATAGAAAACTAGAAGCAACCTATCAAAATATTTTAAATCGAGTCGCAGAAGAGATACCAAAAGGGAACAAAGAGTTCGCACTCCAAACAGTTGACTTTTTTAAAGATGTGCATGTAAAAAAGAAAGAGATTCTACTTGTTTTAGAGGCATTTGATAGGTATGAACAGTTTCAAGATTTAGTGATTCAAAGAGATTATATTCCAGCATATAGTTTAGTAGAACGCTATCCTATCTTGAAAAAGACACGAGAGTATAGGGTGATGGAATCTAAATTTAAAGAGCAGATGTCCCAAGCTCAGGAACTTCTTTTGAGAGGAAATAAAGATGGAGCCTATGTACAACTGAGCACCTATATTCGAGTCAAATCTAAAAACACTCTTGTAAAACTTTTCTTAAATCATGGGGAGAGTTTCTTGCCCTATTTGGACTTACTCAAGAAAAAAGATATTGAGGGCTTACAAGAAGCTGTCAAAGAGCATAAACACTTCTCAAAATATGTCACTTCTTTAGGAATTAATTTACAAACAAGAGATATTCGAGCGGAAAAAGTGCTTTTTGTGGAAAAACTCATAGATGCTGAAAAATTTGAAGCAGTAAGTGAAGCACTCAAAGCATTGCAAGAGCATTTAAAAGAGAAAGATTTTCAAAAATTAGAAAAAAAACTTGATGATGGCAAAAAACTTGTGCAGTTATACAAAGAAAAAGATTTTGCTGCATGTTTTAATTTTATGGATACGCATGAGAGTGTTCAAAATGCAAAGATTACAAAAGCACTTGAGCTTTACTGGAAAAAGCTCATTCGGCAAACGGAAAATTTTCGTATTGCAGAAGATAGTACTAATTTACAAAAAATTGTTACAAAGTACCAAACATTAGAGACACGAAAGTCAAAAATTGATGATATTACAGAAGATTTTTTATATCAAATGAGTCTCCCTCAAGAGAGTGAAGCAGAAAAAAAATACCATGAAAAAATCTTAAATCATGCTCTTGTGAAAAAATTGAAAGTATTTAAGCATTAAGCTGCAGGAGGGTTATTTCACTTTGTGCTTTGTATCTGTAGTCGATGCCCCATGTTCCTAAGCCTGAATTGACATAGATTGCCATTTTATTTTCGTAGTGTAAACCGCTCAAATAGGGTTGAATAAGTCGCACAAGATAGTGAAAAGGGTAAATTTGCCCACCATGAGTGTGTCCACATAAAAAAAGTGAAGCTTTAGCCTCGAGTGCAATGGTATAATCTTTTGGCTGGTGTGCTAAAAATATAATTGCTTCTTTCTCTTGTGCTAGCTCGAGTACTTTTTTTATATCTCGCTCTATGTGAAAAAACTTTGAGAATCTATCAGAAAGTCCTACAAGATAAATATCTCTGTTTTTTATAGTAATTTTTTCTATACTATTGTCTAAGAAAGTGAAGTGAGGAAGCTCTTGTTTGAGCGCTTCTAAACCATAAAAAAGGTCATGATTGCCACTAATGTAAAAAACATTTTTGAGGGTATTGAGAATCTGAAGTTGCGGTATGATGTGTTTTACTTTTGTATCGATAATATCTCCTGTGATGATAATACAATCACATACTGTACGATTACACATTGCCACAAGTTCTCTCATATAAGCCTCTGTTGTATGCTTATTTATATGTAAATCACTTAAATGTAAAAGAGATAAACCATCCAAATGAGGATGATTTATAGGGACATCGAGTGTTGTAAGTGGAGGGAGTTGCATTATAATTGCTTTTCAACTTCTTTGGAAGTATTGACAAAATCAATAGACTTTACTTTACCATTCTCGATTTTATAAATCGTTATTTTATCCTCTTGGTATGCAAATTGATGGTTCTCTTCATCATTGATAATCAAAATGGTATGTTTATACTTTCTCATTTTTGGCATTGCAAAGAGTTTTGTAATCAAAGAGGGCATCTCTGAAATATTTGCAATAAAAACAGCTTGGTGTTTTTGTAAATAATCTGGCTGGTGAGCATTTAAAAATGCATTCATATCTGCCCCTGTTGATTTTTCAAAACTTACAATGATAGTTTTTATATCAGTAGCTATGGTATGTGGTTTTTCAAATTGATCAAGAAGAGTAAAAGCTTGTATTGGTTCATCTTTTTCAAAATCATTTGCATGCAATGAACCTAAAAAGAGTAAGATTAAAAATATATAATGCATCTTACTTTCCATACTTCAAATTATAATGTACATCTACTGCATCACGAACAGTAAAGAAGAGCATTGAGGGTTGTTCTATGTTGTAATCAGTCATCTTTATTGTAAAGTTACCATCAAGTTGCAGGCTACTCGTATCTTCTGTAATCTTACAAGGAGAGATAATTTTTTTTGTAACACCATTGAGGGTGAGATTTGCTGTGATTTGATAGTTTTTCTCTAACTTTTTTACTTGAAGTAGTTTCACAGAAATAACTTTTTCACCCTCTGCATTCATTGCTTCGTGCATATGTTCATCTCTTCCTTCATTCTCACTCTTTAAGCTGATACTTGGAATGCTAATTTCACCAGAGAGTTGTGTAGGGTTTGCCCCTAAGTCGAGTGTAGAAGTGATTTTTGTGGTAAATGGGTCAATACCGCTGTCCCCAAAAACTTCCGTATGTGCTTTGATTGTCCCCTCACTCAAGTGGAGTGTAGTTGCACTAAGCAGACTACTAAAGAGTAAAGAGAATGCGATGATGAATAATTTAAACATTGTAAATCCTTTTGTGTTTGTTTTATAACCCATGAGAGCTATAATTATGAAAATTGGCATGATAAATGGAAGCTGATGTAAAGCCACAACTAATCCTGCACCTGATGCAATCCAAGCAATAAATACCATATAAATACTAATTGTTTTTAACTCCTTACGTCGTAATGTTTGTAAAATAAGTACATTGTAATACGAAATCACAATAGGGTAAATAACTGCTAAGAGTTGGGCTTCGTGCATAAAGTAAAGCAGATAACTCAAAGCAAACAAAATAAGTACAGAAATCTCCTTATGTCGATGTGAACTTTTGAGCATGAGTGCTAAAACAACACCGACAAGATGAAAAAAGATAATCTCTCCACTCATTCCTAATCGCCAAATGGGAATGATGGCATCTCGTGAGAGTGTCTCAAAAAGAGCAGAATCTAAAAATATCCAAAGAGTCATTATCCATAATGAGTGCTCTTTTTGAGGTGCTAATTGTACTTTTTTTTCTGGAAGAAATCTTGACGCAACTAAAACAATGGCACTCAAGGTGAGGGCTATCCATGCTCTATTCGTAACATCATAAGTAAAAAAAGCCGTTCCGATAGCATAAGAGAGTCCAAGAGCGAGTCCAATCTCACGCAAGAGTGCTTTTTTAAGAGTATGCACCATAAGCGGTGCTAAAGCACCTGCACTGAGTCCAAGCAAAAAGAGCATAGGAGAGGAGAGATTTGGATAAAAAAAGCTAAGAAGTAGTTGCAAAGAGAGCAGTAAACTTATTTTGTTTTTATCCTGCATATTTGTATATGCAATCAACAAAGAACCAAGGACACCACCAATAGGGAGTGGTGCAATCCGCAATAAATCAGACCCAACATACTCCATCAAACCTGTTTGCATAATCAGCAGATAGTAAGAGAGTTCTAGTCCTATAAATAAAATTAACATTATCCGTTTCATGTGTGTACCTCCTTATGAAAAAAGATAAAATAGATAGAAGCATATAGTAAGTCAAACAGAGCAATAAAAAGTGCTTCGATGCCAAGGGCATGTGTCATGTACAAAGAGAAAAAAAGGCTACTCATACTCACTCGAATGACCGCTGTGAGAAAGGTCAAAATAGTTTCATACTGTTTAAGAGCGAGGGCAAGAAAATGAATAACTCCCGTCATGCTGACAAATCCAAAAACAATATAACCATATTTATCATCAAAATAAAATCCTAGCTTTTGGTAGATAAAAGAGCCAACAAGTAAAAGCAAAACACCACCAAGACCATCATTTAAAAAACCAAAAAGATTGTACAACTCTTTTTTTGTATAGGATTTTTTCCATTGGACAAGGGGTGCGATACTCATTAAAACTACAAAACCAAAGAGTGTTCTCAGGTGCCACATTGCATCGGTGGTGAAGGAGTGAAGCATACCTGTTTGCACAAAGCCACTCAGAGTTAAAACGGTGAAAATACCAAGCAAACCCCCTACAAAAAGAGTAAAAAATGTTTTTTTATTCAGCGTAGGAATATAGTGAGAAAACATCGCAATCACCATAAAAAAAACACCAATTCCAAGAGCAACATGAGAGTGTGCTACCACTAAATCGTTACGGTGAAATACCCAGCGAATAGAGGGAATAAAAAGAATATTCCCCTCCACATCAACAAATAAAAAACCAAGAATGGAGGTGAGGAGTGCTTTTCTTGCAAAGCCCTCAATGTCAGAATCTTTATACCAACGGTAGAGAATAGGGATGTATAAAAGTGTCAAGTACTGTGCAAACCACTCTTCATTATAGCTTAAATCTGCTACAAATGTTCGGTATAAAACAGTAGCAAAGTAGTAAAGAGTGGGAATAATCCATAAAATATTCCAACGAGCAACAAACTCTTTTGTGTTGAGCAGTTTTATAATGAGATAGTAGAGTGGAATGAGTGCTAAACTCATTCCAAGGGTATTGTCTCCATGTGGTCCCGTAACAGTTCTCTCAACCTGCCCAATAATAGGATTCATCAAGATAAGCAAAGCAATAGGAGAGATAAGGACAATACGAAAAGAGACTTTTACCCAGAGTGGAATTACTTTATAAAGACGAATAAATTTATATAAAGCAATCGCATAAAAGAGTCCAGCAAATGCAAGGATGAAGTTGAGTGTATAATCAAAATCGTAAAATGCCAAACCACGATGGTCGCCAAAAAGCAGAGAAACAACCATGAAAACTAAGAAGATGTACCAAAAAATAAAGAAAAGATTTAAATAATGTAAACCCTCTTTAGAACTCCCCACCTCTTTATTGATAAGTAAAAATGGAAGCATAGAGAGCATAAGGGTAATAAAACCGTAGAGCATAAGACTAATGTGGAGGCTACGCATATTGTAAGGGTTGAGTGTAGGTGCATCTATAGAGTAGCCTAAGAGATTGATAGAGTATATAAACCCAAAGAAAAGCCCAAGTGCTAAGAAACTCAAAGAGTACATAAAGTGTTTATGTATAAATGTGTTAAAGTGCTCCATCTGAAACCTCGTAAATGGTATCTGCAAAATCTGCTAATTGTTTGTTATGTGTTGTCACAATAATTGTCGTTCCTTCTTGTGAGAGTTGTTTAAAAAGTTCAAAAACAATGCGAGAATTTTTTGAGTCTAAATTACCTGTTGGCTCATCTGCAAAAACCACTTTTGGCTTGTTAATGAGAGCGCGAACAATGGCAACACGTTGGCGTTGTCCTCCTGAGAGTTCATTTGGGTACTTCGCTAAAAGGTGATGAATGCCTAATTTTTGTGAGAGTTTATGAACAGTTGCATCAGATATGGAACTATCTGCAATTTTTAAGTTCTCTTTGACATTGAGATAATCAATGAGATAATGAAATTGAAAAATAAAACCAATATTTTCTTTTCTAAAGGAGTCAATATTTTGAATATCTTGCACCTTTTGCCCTAAAAAAAGAACATCTCCTTCTGTTGGTGTTAAAAGAGTAGAGAGTATAGAAAGTAGAGTGGATTTTCCACTTCCACTCTCTCCAATAAACGCAACAAACTCCCCTTTTGTAATATGCAGGGTAGTGCTTTGAAGCGCAATGTCATTGTGGTAACGGTGTGAAATACTGCGAGCTGTTATCATGATTTATTCCCTTGTATGAGCAAAATAGGGTCAGTTTTCGCCGCGTTTAAGGCAGGAAGAATAGAGCCTAATATTACCATAACGAGTGAACTTATAAAAATCCAAATGAAAAGTTCAAAAGAGATAATACCATTGACATACCCTTGTAGTGCAGGGCTGCGTTTGATAAGTTCTAAAAGCATCATGGAGAAGAGATACGCACTTATAAAACTACTTAGCCCTAAAAGGAGTGCTTCAATGAGTAAACTCCAAACAATTTGTTTCATAGAGATACCAAGCGCTCTTTTAATCCCAAATTCACTCTCTCTTTGATTGACGGTAATACTCATGATACTTATAATGCTAATTAGCCCCATCACAAATGCTAATAATGAGATGACATTGGAAGAGGTTTGAATGATTTTAAACTGGTTATAGTTTTTTACAAAACTTTTGGTGGACTTGACATCTATGTTGTCATCAAGTTTTTTGATACGCTCTATAATCGTGTCGATATTTGCATTAAGGTCTGTTGTAAGGAGTAAGATAGAAGCGCTTTTATGAAAAATAGCTCCTGCATCTTCAATGTTAAGAACAATACCCCCATTTTCAAATCCAATCTCACTCTCAAATACTCCAGAAATTGTAAACATTTTATTGGCAATTTGAATGTTTTTTTTATCTGAGAGAGTGTTATAAATAGAAGCCCCAATAAGTGCTTCATCTTTTTGTGGGTAGTCGCCTTTTTTAAGTTTGTAATTGTTAAAACGATTGTGTGTTACACCATAAATTGCCACAATCGGGAGAGTTGCAACAGGAGAAGCTCCTAAAATCATAGCAGAAGCAGAAGAGACATTGTGAATTTTTTTAATGGATTTTAGAAGAGTAATATCTACATCTGAAAAAAAAGTATCAGCAATTTTCTTCTGCGTTACG
>Ga0256829_1002904_pt1 | contig 12344 bp, 10 predicted proteins | sample 131447metaG_FD_185979 | JGI IMG/M metagenome (GOLD analysis project Ga0256829, IMG submission 185979) | Hydrothermal vent microbial communities from Lau Basin, Pacific Ocean - 131-447 | ecosystem: Environmental > Aquatic > Marine > Hydrothermal vents | place: Pacific Ocean: Lau Basin | collected... | reverse complement strand
ATACACATTCACCATCTTCTTCAAAGATTCTGGGAATACTTTTACCCGCCTTCTCTACAATTTTTTCGTCCATATCTACGAAATCAAAACCAAGACGGGCGGCCAAAAGCCGCCCGATGGTTGATTTGCCAGCCCCCATAGGACCAATCAATATGCACATATTCAAATAGCCAAATCCTAGATGGCTTTGCCCGAAGCATTTAACACTGTAGGCGTTACAAAAATTAACAGTTCTTTGCGGGTATCTACTTTGGCATTATTCTTAAACAACCAGCCAAGCACAGGGATGCGGCTTAAGCCAGGAACACCATTGGTTGTATTGGTTTTATCTTGCGTATATACCCCACCAATCACCACAGTCTCGCCGCTTTTCATCAGAATATTGGTGCTAATGGACTTGGTATCAATATTTGCTCCCGTACCTGTTGGAGAGTCCTTATTCACTTTAATATCCATAATCACAGAATTATTGTTGGTAATCTGTGGTGTTACCACTAACGATAACAAAGCATCCTTATATGATGTTGTTGCTGGCTCATTTGCAGTCCCTGGTGTTACAACGGCAATGGACACACCTTGCTTGATAGTTGCCTCTTTTAAGTTTGCGGTAACAACCCTGGGATTGGAAATCAAATGCGTATCACCATCCAATTCGGCCGCAGATAACTCTAAATCTAAATTCAACACCTTACTCAAAGCGCCAAAACTTAGCCCAACTGAAGGCACCGCAGTAGTACCAACAGGTGGAGCAGGCAAATCAATCAGGGTTCCATTTGTTCCAGCTCTCGCATTTGCAGATGTTGAACTTACGCCCAAACTATTATTTGAAGATTTAAAGTTACCTCCCCATCTTATCCCAAGATTTCGTTTAAAGTCTGTCGTTGCCTCAACAATTCTACTTTCAATCAAGACCTGTTTCACTGGCAAATCAATTCTTTTGACCAATCGCTTAATATTATTAATCGCACTTCGAGTATCCTTTACAATTAAGGTATTCGTCCGAGCATCCGCTGAAAAACTGCCGCGTGCAGTTAATAATCCGTTGGCACTATCACCTTTGCTACCCTTACCTGAAGAATTGCTTTTTAATAAATCTTTAAATTCATCCACCTTGCTGTAATTAAGCGTGATAAATTCTGTGACCAGTGGCTCCAATTTTGCTGAACTTCTCTGGGTTTCCAGCTTGGTATCCTTTTCCTTTTGCAATACTGCAAGCGGTGCAATACGCATGACATTTCCAGAGACTTCTTTACCTAGTCCACGCGCTGATAAAATTAAATCTAAGGCTTGATCCCAAGGCACATCAATCAATCGCATTGTTAATGAACCCGATATATCATCAGCCATAATAATATTTAAATTACTCATTTCAGCGATAAGTTTTAATGCATTTTGTATATCAATATCTTTGAAATCGAAAGTAACTTTTTGTCCAGTATAGGCAAATGAACCCTTGCTTTCTCCATGAGCGTTGTGTGCTAACGCTATATCTTCAGGCTCAAAATTCATGGTAAACACATTACCTTGCTGGAATGATGTAATATTCGCTTTCTCACGCAAGCGTGCAACAACTCTCACATTCCCATCCAATTGATAGCTATCAATTTGACGAATAGGACCAGGAAATGCACTTACATCTTGAGAACGCTCTTGCCCTGGCAATAAAGCTGCTTTCTTGATGTCTAAAATAACCGTATTCTCACCCTTTTCATGCACATGAATCACTGGGTTTGTTTTATCCGTACGTACCATCAAATGTGCAATCCTATCATCGGGTTGAAATTCAACGCTTTCAACCTTCATATTGGCAACTGCTTTTTTCGCAATCACTCCACCCAACTTGATTCTCATCTCACTGGCTGTTGCATCAATTTGCTGATGCAGATTTGAAGAAGGCACAAGGCTTACAACCAAACGCACACGTCCATCAGCCGCGCCAACACTCACAGCACTGATACGTTGGCTTGCATACTTGAAATTATCTTTTGGAAGTTGGCTTTTTCCACCCCAGAAATCTAAAATAAGCTTTTGATTCTTTTGCGTCATAAATGCATTGTGATTGGCATCCATATGGCTGCCGCGCAACACCAATTCTGTCACACCACCTTTATCTTGCACTTCAATATCTTGAATAATCGCTGCCGAGCTTGATGTTTTTGTCTCTTTCTTTGGCTTAAATTTCACCAACAAAGCATGAGCTTTTTCCTCAATATCATAACCCATCACCTGACTTAACCCAACTTCAATCCGAACAGCTCCATCTGCTTGAACAGGAACAACACTCACCACACCATCGCCTGAGGCTGTTAAAGTTTGCACACCTGATTTTAATGTTGCTTTTGGAAAGCTTAAAACCAAGCGTGGTGGTCCATCCAAATCAAACACTTGGTAATTTAGATTAGCATCAGCATCAATTCGCACCACATCACCATCATCTGAATCAAGCAATGTTACACCGCTAAGCTCTGTTGCATGAGCACTTACTATCATACAAAAACTACTCATCAATGCATAAAATAGAGTGATATATTTTGTATTATTATGTCGCATCATTTTAATCATATATTCCTTATTCACCTTAGCCTCCTCGGCATTAAACTACCGCTTACGGCCTCTTTTGGTTTTTGCACCACCATGTTCAACAAACCTATACGTCACCACATTACCAGTAATCGCCAAACGCTCGCCTTTACCCTGACTTATTTTAAGATTCTTGATGGCTACAATACGAGGCATTTCACCCACACGTTTCAAAAATGTTAACAGTTGTCTGTATGTTCCTGTCACACTTATATCAACAGGCACTTCAGCGTAAATTTGTTTCACACTTTCACTGCGCGGTTGAAAAACACTAAATTCAAGACCTGAGTCTTTACCTGCCCACGTCACATCTTCCAATAAATCTGGAATTTGTGATTTTTTGGGCAGCATATTCAGCGCTACTTTTAATTGTTTTTCCAGCTTAGCAAACTCCGCTCTCTTTTTCGGCAAGTCTTTTGCCAAGCGTTGATTCTTTTTCAATAAAATACGCTGTTGCTCCACCCGAGCTTGCTCTGCCTCAATCTCTAGCTGGGTTGGCCCCCAAGCAAGGAAGTAGTAAGCAACAATCATTACAAGCGCAAGCACAACCAATGCAAGCACCTTCTGCCACAAAGGCAATGGTAAAAGTGGGCGCAAAAAGTCTAAATTCAAGGCTTCCATATTCATTGGCGACCACCTTGTTCTTTTTTTGTCTGAAGAACCCGGTTGAGCGTCATATTAAAGCTGCGGATAGGCGTTCCATCTGCACTTGTACGAGAAATGACCTTCAATGCAATATTATTAAATTCTGGGGCTTTATCCAATGCCCTCATGAAATTAGCGACTGCTTTATTGCTTTCTCCATAGCCAGCAAAGCTTAAATTACCAGCATTATCATTCACACTACTCAACCATACATTCTCAGGAATCACTTTTGACAAAGCGTTGAGTGTAATCAACGATTCAAAACGACCCTCTTGTAACTGATCAACCAAAGCTAATTTACGCTCAACCTCTGCCCTCAATTTATCTAAATCTTTGATTTTACCAATCTTCTTCATCAATTCCAAGTTTTGGGCACGTATTTGCGTATATTCATCCTTTAAATCTGATAGCTGACCGTTGATATAACTATCTGCCAAAAACAGCATCACTGTTACAGCCAATAATACACCAATCAACCAACCCAAATGCTGTAAGATTTGATTTTGACGACGTTCTGCCCTGTATGGAATAAGGTTAATACGAATCATGTATCAAAGCTCCTTAATGCTAGACCAACAGGAACCATCATCATTGGACCAATTTGATCCAAATAAGCCTGATCAAACTTCTTCTGATTGACTTTAATATGATGAAACGGATTCACAACTTTTGCAGCAATTCCCAAACGCTGCTCTAATTCTTCTGCAATGCTCGGAACCAATGCACACCCGCCAGTAATGTATAAATGCTGGACTGGGCTTTCACTATGATTGGCTGCATAAAAATCCAATGAACGCACAAGCTCTGATGTTAAGCCCACATAAAACCGTTCAAGCGCCTCAGAGCTAACATCTGAAAACGATTCTTTTTTCATCGCTTCAGCAGCTTGATAGCTTAGATTATGCTCTTTTTGTATTTCCTCAGTTAGATTTTGACCACCATAAAACTGATCACGTACAAATGCCATTTGTCCATTTTTGAGGATATTCACATTGATTAAATTTGCACCTATATTCACCAAAGCTATGGTATAATCCCCTTCGCCCTCAAAGGCTTCTTCTGCCTCATCATTCTCCACCAAACCACACACCTCAGCCGCATTTTCCAATGCAAATACAGCACAGTCTACACATTTAGTTTCCAATCCTGCTTCACTCAAGACCAGCTGATAATCATCTACCACTTCCCGCTTACAAGCGGCTAACACCACTTCCATTTGACTGGGATCATCAACATCTGCACCAAGAATCTGAAAATCCAAATACACATCTTCAATATCGTAGGGAACATGCTGGTCAGCTTCAAATTCAATTTCTGATTCCAATTCGAATTCAGTAGATATAGGCATCATCACAGATTTAATAATCACCGCATTTCCAGAAACTGCAATAGCTGCACGACGCGTAGCGGGCTTAGCTTCTTCAATCACATCCAACAAGGCCTGTGATACAGCCATGGAATCGATTACCGTATTTTCTACAATGGCATCCCTAGGTAAAGTAACAACAGCCATTGACTTTAATTCATAGCCAGAGCGCACGACCGATAACTCCACCAATTTTATACCTGTTGAGCTAATATCAATCGCGACAAGTCCTTCATTTTTACTGGAAAATAAACCCACTTGCCCTCCTAACTTCATGCATTACTAACATAAACACGCTTAACATAGCTATATATAACAGATATTGTCAAGAAAAAACGTCTTTTATTCATATCTCAAGTCCATCTCTTTCTCCGTCAATCGAAGCGCCTTTGCCATATCTTCTTTTGCAAGCCCTTGATAACCAAGTGCCCTATTGGCCACTGCACGATAAAAATATACTTTCCCACGCTTTAAGTTTTGTTGATTTATATACGCTGTTAATAACACCACGGCTTTCTTATACTGACCAAGGCGAACTTGCATACGTCCAATACGATATTGAACATCTTCATCCTTTGGGTCAACACGCATTTCATTTTGAAATGCCTCCAATGCATTCGCATATTGCCCTAAATGTTCATAACACACGCCAATATTATAGTAAGCATTATCATGCTCAGGCTCTTGCTCTGATATATGCTGAAATACATCAATGGCTTCCTGATAATGCTTAAGCCTTAACAATTGATAACCATAGGCATGCATATCATCCACACGTTTTAGCATATCCATCTTTACTTTACGATAGCGTAATTCAGCTTGCTCTGGTTTATCCCCCAATTTATCGGGTTGAAGAAGTTTCTGCCATCGTCTTGTGATAGACGAATCACCCAAGCGCTCTTCAACCTGTGCTAAATAATCCGCAGGAAATATATTCGGCACAAACATCATAGCCTTCTTCACTTGATTAATATCAAAACTTGCCCGTAAACGAGATTTAAATTCAGGCACACCATCATTAGATTGTAAGCGACTCATTTCAAATTCTAATGCTGGATAATCCGCAGTATTCACATCGCCTTGTTGATTGCCAATCAATGCAAACACATCGGTATTCATCAAATGGTAAGGTAACCATTCACTCATAATCCTATGCTTATCCATCAAGTTCTTTTTAAGTATTTTATTTTCAGTCACCGCCTTCTGCTGCTGCATCACCAAAGGCTTATCTGATGCTATCAATAAGAAATAAGCGCCTTTGATATATGAAATTGCACAATGCTTGAAGCTCTTTTTCAAAGAACGTAAAATAATATCTGCGCCTTCATCACCAATCCGTGAGTCCATCCAAGTCACATACACACCATCATCATTCAATCGCCCTTTAATATTGCGAAAAAAGTCTGTGGTATAAAGTTTGGACGAACTAAAATACAAGGGTGTCGTGACTGTATTTAATATCAGTGAATATGTTTTATCTGTAGCTTTAGTATAATGAATCGCATCATCCACAATAATATTCATATTGGGGTTATGCTCGATACTAAAATGCCACGGTTTCATGCGAAATAGATTTTCCCGAACCACTGGGTTAATCTCAACCACATCTGTTTTATCGAAAAACAAGCCTACCGTAGATGCTGTAGCGCCACTACCCAAACCAAGCACAAGCGCATCATCCAAGCGTGGTGAAAATAAGGATGAAATCGCTCCCACCTCTTTTTCAGAAGGGTTGTTCAGCGGGATACTGATATAACCGTTGATGAAGAAATATGGATCACCATCCATCCAGTTGATAGAAAACACATCTTGATAACCTTTATAACGGTCTGGAAAGCTTACATTTTCTCTCGCATCAACCAAATCATCCACATCTTTAAAATTGGTATAACTTAAATATAATAAATCCTCATCCCACTTTTGTGCATATGCACCACCGATACCGATGAGTAGCAAAGATAGTATGATAATATTGCGGATATTCTTAGCAAAACAAACAAATAGTGCAGCGCCTGAAATCAACCCTACAATCAGAAGTTGAACGCCATAATCCAAATACCTATGCAGCAAAAATACCATCAATAAAAAGCCTGCCACATTCGCCAGCGCCGAAATAAACAACAATGCTCCAGATTCTCGGCTCACCTCTTCATTGTGGGAAAGCAGGGCTGGAATCGTAGCCCCAAAGGTGATGGCTGGAACAAACATCAACACCACCAGCATACTCCACTTGAGTATAATCATCGCCCAAAAGGATTCATCTGTAAGGGGATATAAAGATGCATATATATAAGTTGCTCCACCGCCTACAAGCATCAGCCAAAGCAACCCGCATAGATTCCACCACATCAAATGCTCGAAACTTAATTCAAAGCGTTTCACAAGCCATGAGCCCAACGTGATGCCAAGCAAAATCAACGATAAAACCAGCGCAAATGACTCTCTAAATGGTCCAAAAATCAATTCCGAATATTTCAGCATAAACAGTTGAAATATAGCCGATGCAATACTGGCAAGGCACAACGCAAGTAAGCTGCTTTTGGGTATACTCATCAGCAGCGCTTTTAAAGAATCTTTTTTGTTCACAGACTCTTCTATAGAGGATTCACTATAAAAATAAATGCGCAGCAACACAGCAACCAACACATTTGCACTTGCAAAAAGAAACACTGTGCCTTGAATGCCCAATGCTCGAATAAAAAAGAATTCAATTAGCAATGCAGTTAAAGCTGCACCTAAATTGTACACCATATATACCCATGAAAAAGAAGCATCATCGCCTTGACTAAAACGATTAAAATAGCCCGCAAATAAAGGCACACTACAACCAATTAAAAAAGCAGGCGTGATAAGTAAAAACACGCATACCCAAACACTGCCAACCAAATGATCTTCAAAAAAACCAGCACCTGAATAAATCACGCTATCTAACCAAGGTTGGTTAAACGCAATCAAAACACCATACAAGCCAATGCCACCCTCAATCAGCCATAACCAGCGCCATAAACGGTGAGCAGTAATGGATCCCATACCAATACCCAATAAAAAGGTCATCAATACAGCTGCCGAAACAATAAATTGATCGCCGACCATATTGCCAAATATTCTGCCATAAAGGATTTCATACGAAATCCCAGCAAATCCAGAAGACAGCATAAGAAAAATTAAAATATAGTATGATAATGTATGATTACGCATATTTTTATTCTCCATGAACTACCATGATACTTTACAAACCTTTCTTATCATCTGTAATCAACATCACAAAAAAATAGCGCCCTCCAGAGAAGGCGCTATTTGAACATAAGCCACTAAACAATCAGAAAGAGCTTATTCGCCGCGCAACTCACGAAATGCTGCTGAAGTTGGTGTTGGCGTAGCAGCTGTAGGTGAAGGGTACACCCAAGTTCCTGATCCACCGCCAGAACATGTGCAAGATCCGCCGACAGAAGGTGTGCTCTTACTATCCTTACCGTCTTTCTTGTCCTTACCGTCTTTCTTGTCCTTACCGTCTTTCTTGTCCTTACCGTCTTTCTTGTCTTTACCGTCTTTCTTGTCTTTACTATCCTTGCTTGTTACAGCATCACATTGACAAATCAAAGCCGTAACGGACTTCGTATCTTTTGCATCCTTACTATCTTTATCATCACTTGCCATAACAACAGACGTGCTCACGCCTACCATAAACACAAGTGCAAATATTGAAGATAACATTGCTTTAATATTCATACTTATTCTCCTTTTAAAACCCAAACTTCTATCCTAAAATCTCTTTAGCGGACATTTAGACATCAATAACATCCCATGTCAAGCCCAGATGCTAATCGCAACCCGACAATTGTATGTGATTCATATCACTAAAGCGTTGATGGCAACACCACCCGAATTAATTTTCTCGGCTGACCATCCACATAACCAATCGCATACGCCACCAAACTATATTGTGTATTTTGTAGCCATCCACCACCATTCTTATCACAAGCAATCAAAAGCTCTGGAAACACGCCACTGGGACGAAGATTTCTATCTTGATCATATATGCTGCAATACATATCTACCGTTTGATAATAGCCTGCTGCCGTTGTTATAGAAGAAGTAGTAAAAAAATTCCCCAATGCATCTTGCAATACTACTGGAATACCACCAAGCCCAAGAAGTGCATTACCTGTAGGGTCCCTTGTACCCGTTGCTACATCAGATGCTGCAATTGGATTATTATTATTAATTACAATTGCATTACCATAGGCATCTTGAAAGGGTGCAAAATATTTATCAATGGGAACCAACTCTCTATCCGTATAACTATCACCCGCAGTAAGCCATACGATGGCACCATTTTGTGGAATATCCACGCCTACTACACTACCATGATGAGGTGCAGCTGCATTATATGGCGGCAATGCTGGTGTAATCTTGCCATCACTATCAATATCCAAACGGATATAACGTGGCGCATTCACATGAATATTTTCAAGCACAATCGCTGGTACACAAGGCGCTGTGGGCGTTCCAAGGCATGCGACAGGGCGAGATGCCAAGGTACTATTATCAAAGTACATCAATTGGCCTGGGTAAGAATAGCCGTCAAAAGTGCCTGTGACACTATCAGCAGCACTGGGGTTACCCTTATTGGCTTGCCACTCGCTATAGTCCCCCGCAGCATAGGCATAAGCATAAACATCATTCAAAACAGCTTGAGGCGTTGCCAAAAGTGGATCGAACACTTTACCAGAGCCAGTCAGAGTAGGCGTTGGGCGCGTATATGGTTCGTTAAAACTATAACGGACCACCCCACCTGTAGTATCCACAGGATTGGGATAGGTATAACTATCAAATTCAGCATCATTTTTCAATGCCCAAATCAAATAGTTTGCACCTGTCTCTGCATAATAAAAGGCCGCTGTAGAAGATTTCGCCGATGCACTTGTACTTTGCGATACGGATACCCCATAATACACAGCAATAGATAATACTGTCATCAACAGCATCATCACCAATGATGTGGGCAACACAAAGCCGCGTTGATTCACTTCTATAGCATTTACCATTACTGATTCCTCGGCCAAACCTTAAATTTTAAATTCAAATCTTGATTGGCATGGTTAATATCTTGATATATAGCAGTAAGCGATATGGTTCTCACCGTTTGCAAATCAGCATTTCCTGTTGGCGTTATCAAAAACCCTGATGCGCTTGATAACCCTCGCAGCAGCTCTTGACAATTCTTCTGAGGGGTCGTGGCAGGAGGAGCCACAGGAGGGGACGGTCTTCGCCAACAAACGCATGGCGTATTACTGGTAGAGCAACCTCCAGCACCAGCCGCGACCGATTTAAACCAAGCATTTGCACCATCTGTGGAGTCACATGCATTGGTTGCCGCATTAAAAATACTTACCCCTGAATCAATAGGCTGATACACAAGCCTTTGATTCGTTGAATCCCAACAAACAGCTTTAGCTCCGCGTAATTCTGATTGGATAATCTGAGAAGCCAAATACAAATCGCCCATCAACTCTGTTTTACTACCCACTGTATGCGCCGCACGCGTTTGCGAGATAAATACAGCCACCATGCCCGCAAGAATCACCATGGCAATCACCAAAGTGACCATCAATTCAATCAGCGTAAACCCCTTTTCTCGCCTATCTAAACAACACATCAGAATGCCTTCGCAATATTGGTGAGAATCACAAACTTGGGTTGTCCTTTATGATTCCAAGAAATTTTTACCGACCTAACTTTAACAGATGGGCTTCCAGCAACAGAAGGGTTGGTTAAAAGTATGCCAAGCGCACTATTGTTCGGAGCAGAAGCATTAGGATTATTCGGATGGTTGGGCGGCAATGGCGCTTTTGCGGGCTGTTCTTGAAGCAAAATATCAAAAATAAAGTCTGGGCCAGCCGTGGTTTTACAACTCATTGTATTGCCTATCAAAAGCGGAACAGAAGTAGCTCCAACAGGCTGCCCATTATAGGCTTGCGTTAGTGTACATTCAGCATTAGGCAATGCATTGTTTTTTTGCCAATCTTCAATCAATTGCTCTGCCATATGCACCGCAGCCAAGCGCTTTTGCGCATCGCTTTCGCTACCAATCAAGGCAATATAAAAACTACCCAAAGCCAGCATGCCCACCGATACAATCAGCAGCGTGACCATGGTTTCAATCAGCGTGAAACCCTGTGGATAAATAAACCTAATTCTCATAACTTCTGCCTAAAATATTGACTGTAATTGCCCTTGAATAACCGCTATTGGTAAGCGTTATTGTTGTTGTGGTTCCATTTATTACCCCATTGCTTTTAAACGTTAATGTATTCCCGTGGTTTTTTGTAAGCTGAATCTTTGGTGAAAATTGTGACAATAACACCGTCTCATTTTTACATGCTCCACATACACCCACATCATATACAAAACTATCCGTTACCGTATCAAATGTAACACTCACAGAGCGGCTTTGCGCCACTGCCATATTTCTGGCTTGTTTTAATTTGGCAAACAATGCAGCGGATGCGCTATTTACACTATTATGCACCATCCAAGTGTTGTATGCAGGCATAGCAATAGCTGCCATAATACCTATAATCGTAATCACTGTAAGCAATTCAATCAATGAAAACCCATGCGAATCAAGAAGCACACTTGCACCCTTTAAATCCTTTGCACTAGTATCGGCATTTATGCGCATCTTATCCATCATTGCAAAAATCGTACTCTCCTTAGGTATACTATCTGTGATTTGCGTCACCATAGCCTATCTTTACTTCTCTAGCAATCTACCCAGCCTTAAAAGACTATCGGCTTATCAGCCGCCTTTGGTATCGCGCATTTACAATACACAAGGTGAATTGCTTGCCGAATATGCCGATGAGCATCGCATATTAACGCCTTTTGATGAAATCCCAAAAAAAGTTCGCAATGCTTTTTTGGCAGCAGAAGATCAACAATTCTATGAGCATCCCGGCATCAATCCTGCCCGTATTGCATCTGCATTAATCGCAAACATTATGGCAGGGCATAAAGTACAAGGTGGCTCTACCATCACCCAGCAAGTCGCCAAAAACTTTTTGCTTACATCCGAGAGAACATACACGCGCAAAATCAAAGAGGTGATTCTCGCGCATCGCATTGAACAATCTTTTTCTAAAAATGATATTTTATACTTATATCTGAATCAGATTTACCTTGGACGTGGCGCTTATGGCGTTGCTTCTGCTGCGTGGCGCTACTTTGGCAAACGCTTGGATGAACTCACATTATCCGAATGCGCTATGCTTGCAGGGTTGCCCAAAGCACCAGGTAAATATGCACCCCATTTAAATCATGACCGCGCCATCAAACGCCGTAATACGGTGTTATATTTAATGGAGAGAAGTGGTTATGCCAAAACTGAAGATGTGGCACATGCACTTAAAAGTGATTTGAAGGTTGTACCTTTGCCCACAAAACACCTCAGCGATGCCTATGCACAAGAAGTACATGAACAATTGGTTCAGCAATTTGGGCTCAACACCTTGCGTCGCCAAGGTTTAAACATTGTTATCCCTTACCAACAAGATAAAGAAAATGCTGCCATTCAAGCTGTGCGTGAAGGCGTTTTGGAGGTGGAGCAGCGTCAGTTTTATCATGCCCCAACGCAGCACCCTAAAAACACTTGGGATGACTTGCTTGCCACATGGGCAAAAGCTCAAACGCATATCAAGCACCCGCTTGGACGCGACCAAATCATCCCTGCTTTGGTTGAAAAGGTGCAAAA
>Ga0256829_1002903_pt1 | contig 12348 bp, 11 predicted proteins | sample 131447metaG_FD_185979 | JGI IMG/M metagenome (GOLD analysis project Ga0256829, IMG submission 185979) | Hydrothermal vent microbial communities from Lau Basin, Pacific Ocean - 131-447 | ecosystem: Environmental > Aquatic > Marine > Hydrothermal vents | place: Pacific Ocean: Lau Basin | collected... | reverse complement strand
TGTTTTCCTTTAAAATGGCCATATGAAATCCAAGGTTTGCCCTAACCAACCTTCATCCGACATTGCAGCCAATGAACCGCCGCCACCATAGCTGATATGTGCTTGGGCAACTTGTGCTGATAAAATGGTATTGTTCGCTGAAATATCAGAAGGACGAACAATACCTGTAAATGTTAACTCTTGAGGTTGCTGATTGATGGTTACTTGGCGGCGACCAATAATTTTCATATTACCATTGGGGTAAACTTCTGTGACGACAGAGGTTACTGAAGCAATGAGTGAATCTGTATTGGTTGTTTCGCCACTGCCAGCAAAGCTTTTATCATTGCTGGTATCCATGGCCACTTTGGGGTCAAAATTGGGGGCAATGCTTTTTTCCAGACCGAACAAAGCACTAAGGCTAGATTTATGTTGTGATTTCCTACTTTTTTTCGTGCCAAGTGTGCGAGTGGCACTGGCATTTTCTTGAACCAATACCATGACCAAATCACCTACCCTATGGGCTTTGGGGTCGGTAAACATGGTTGAGCCACTATTGTTCCATAATGAGCCAGTATGACTTTGATGACGCTCGGTGGTTTGCAGAGCCTGATCAACAATAGGTTTATTTACATCTTCTGTGACTTGCGCTTTGGTTGCTGTACAAGCTTGTAGTGCTAATAGGCACAATAAAGCGATGATGTTTTTTTGCATTATGCACCTCCCATTGTAATGGAGACGGTATGTGCATCTTGCACAATACTTTGTAGCGTTTGTTTACTGCGAATGTTTTGCACCAACATTCGATCACCACGGCTGCCTGATTTAAGGGCAATACCTTCAGCGCGCACTTGAATACCTGCTGTTTTAACCAAAATGGTGACATGGTCACCACGTTTGATGAGAGGTGGGCGTTTGACAATACTGGATACCACCACATCATTTTTACGCATATTGCGTAGTGTTTTTAAACCGATAACATCATTGATGTCTGTCCAAGTTTGTCCGCGTAAACCTGCAATGTCTTTCCATTCTTTTTGTAACATACTTCTATCTAGCACGGTTCGTGCCGAAATATCATGCTTCATTGTGACAACTTGACGAACCCAGCGAACTTGGGTGGATACATACCATCTTCTTAGGCTTTTCCCATGCCCCTGCTCGGCAATTAAAGACACACGTTTGGGTAAAAAACGCAAGTTGGGTAAAGACCAACGCACGCTTCCTTGAATGTTTGGCCAATGTTGAACTTTGACAAGTTTGGCAATGGCACCATTTGCCTTGGGTTGGGCGGCAAAAAATGCCGTTAGCGACTTTTGTAGTTCGATGTTGATGCTGGGTTGTACAGGGGTAGCAGCCTGTAACCCCTGCGTCATGAACAACATAACGAAGAAAGTAGCTAACGTTTTCATATTAACGTTTCAAACCATTGGCTGTTTGTAACATTTCATCAGCAGCTTGTACGGATTTGGAGTTCATTTCGTATGCACGTTGTCCTGCAATCAGATTGACCATTTCCTCAACCATATTCACATTGGACATCTCCAGCATACCTTGACCCAAACCACCAAAACCATTTTCACCAGGGTTGCCAGTAAGCGGTTGCCCTGAAGAGTTGGTGGCTTGAAAAATAGAGTTGCCTAAATGCGATAAACCTGCGGGATTACTGAAGTCCACGGTTTGAATTTGACCAACAACAGTAGATAAAGAGCCTGGTTGCTCTACAGATACAGTACCATCTTGCCCAACATGAATGCTTATTGTATCGGCAGGGATACTGATGGTGGGTTGTATGGGGTTGCCACTGGATGTTACCAATGTTCCCTGTGCATCACGATTAAACGAGCCTGAGCGTGTAAACCCTGTTTCACCATTGGGCAATAAAACCTGAAAGAAACCTTTGCCTTGAATGGCAATGTCTAGAGGATTGCTGGTTTGTTGAAAGCTACCCTCAGAAAACACATATTCGATACTTGCTGTTTGTACGCCAAGACCAACTTGAATACCCGAAGGTAGCTGGGTACCAGCAGCGCTAGATTCTGCGCCGGGTGCTTTAACTTGCTGATACATCAAATCTTGAAAGTTGGCCCTGCCACGCTTAAAACCTGCGGTATTAACATTGGCAAGGTTGTTAGAAATCACATCAACGTTGGTGGTTTGTGCTGCCATGCCTGTTGCGGCTGTCCATAGTGAACGCATCATAATAGTTTACCTCTTAACCTGATATTTTTCCGACATTTGAGCTAAGTTGCCCAGCCAGTTGATTGTATTGTTCAACAACTTTCATTGTTGATTCGTATGCTCTTAAGGTGGCGACCATTTCAGTCATAGCGAGCACTGAATTGACGTTAGAGCCTTCAAGTGCACCGTGCTGCACAACAACTTCACCCACAGCTGATTCCATGTTGGCATCATCAGTGAGTAAAAGCGTGCCTTCTTTTTGTTGCAGTTGTTTATCATCAATCACTTTGACCAAAGCCAGTTGTGCAACTTGTTGGTTATTAACATAAATCGCTCCGCCATTGGTGCCTGTGATTTCACCACTGGGTAAAGTGATGGGTACGCCTGAGTCATCAAGAACAGGCAAGCCGCCTTGGGTAATTAGGTTGCTATCTGCATCAAGGCGAAAGTTGCCTGCTCGTGTTAAAGCGACGTTGCCATCAGGCTGTTCGACTTGGAAATAGCCTTCGGCAAGGATAGCAAAGTCTAAGGCATTGCTGGTTTGTTTGATGGTTCCTGCTTTGGTATCAATATATTGTGACCCCATGCTTAAATAAGATGCAGGTGTTTTTTCTTTGTTGCCTGTTGCCATTAAGTTATTGGATAAAACAGTTTTGAAAGATGAGCGGGATGCTTTGTAGCCTGTAGTGTTTACGTTGGCGAGATTATGCGTGATATTGTCTAGGCGGTTTTCAGCCATAGTACTTGCGACACCTGAAATAAAGAAACCACGTTGCATATTTTTCTCCTAGGGCACGATTGAAACTGTGTATGGAAGAAAAAGCATGTTTGATGCCAAGGTTGATTGTTTTTTAAGTGATTGTTTTTTAAGTGTTTTTGTTTTTGTTGTTGTCAGGCTTTCGGCATGAATAACCGAAGGCAGGGAATTTTTTTCCGCTTATGTGTTGTTTGTTGGTGTATCAATCAATTGGCGTATATAATGATGTAGTTTATGGATACGCATTGGTTTCTTGATTAGAATACTATTATCAAGCTCAGCTTTTTGGGAAAATTGTGATGAGTCATAACCACTCATAAATATATATGGTATATCAGGGTTCATTGCGCGTATATGCTGTGCAGCTTCATGTCCATTCATATTGGGCATCACAATATCAGAGAGAACAAGGGCAATCTTTTCTTGGTGTTGACGGAAGCTATCCACAGCCTGTTGTCCATCCTTAGCAACGATTACAGTATAACCTAGGCTTTGTAATGCTTCCTCCAGAGACTGTCTAAGAATTTCTTCATCATCGACCAGTAAAATAGTTTCACTTTTATGGGTGTATGCGGTGAGGTTTTGTAAACTACTGCTTTGTTCCATCGCATCTTGTTCGACGTGCGTGATGGGTAAATACATATGGAAGGTTGTGCCTTGCCCTAAACGGCTATCCACTTCAATAATACCGTGATGGCTTTGTATTGCGCCATAAACCATGGCAAGCCCAAGTCCTGTACCCTCACCAACGCCTTTGGTAGTGTAAAAGGGTTCAAAGATGTGTTTGGTTTTATCTGTGTTGATGCCACAGCCATTATCTTGAACTGATAGGTGGGCAAGTGGTGTGTCACCCACTTTATGTTGTTGTTGAAACATGATATCAGGTATAAAAAGCTCTAACCGCAAGTGAATACTTGGGTTCTTTGTTTTTTGTAAGGCATGTACAGCATTGTTTAATAGATGAAGTATAATTTGTTGAATTTGGGTAGAGTCACCTTGAATATGCAAGGCACTGCTTTCTAATTCCTGATGCAGTATAATATTGTCAGGTACGGCTGCAGCATTTAGATGTGTTGTTTCACGCATAAAACTTGTGATATCAAAGTTTTGTCGTTGCGTGTTATCTTTGCGAGCAAAAATCAATAAATGCTGCACTACTTGTGCTGCACGGTTGCTGATGCGCTCAATATTTTCAAGTCGCGTTAAAAGCTGGGTATTACCTTGGGTTTCTTTACGGGCAAGGTAGGTTTGCCCAAGCAAACTACCTAACATATTATTAAAATCATGGGCAATGCCACCAGCAAGCACACCGATGGACTCTAACTTTTGTGCTTGAATCAGTTGCTCTTCAAGCGCAACTTGCTCTGATATATCTTGAATCATACCTATGATACGAACCACACGACCTGTTTTATCTAAGACGGGCTTGGCAATGCAGCGTACAGTTTTGGTTGAATTTATTTCTGTTTGAAGTTGAAATATTTCCTTACTGCACATTTGTTGCTGGTTAACAATGTGTTGGAACGCTGTTTGAACTTGTTCTTTTTGCTTGGGGTGAATGTAAGCAAGGAAAGTGTCTAGTGTAGGTCGTAACTGTTTGGGTTCAGCTTCAAATATATGAAAAGTTTCTTTAGACCAATACATATCGTTGGATGTTATATCCCATTCCCAGCAGCCCATGTGTGCTATTTTCTCTGCTTCCATAAGTCTAGCTTCATTAATACGCATTCGTTTCTTAGCTTGATACATATTTGCTTCATGATGTTTGCTTTGTATGCGTAAACGAATGTTTGTAAGGTGAGATTTATAGTCAGACAGTGCGTTGTAGATTAAAAATAAAGCATATAATATATATACGATTGCTAATGCAGTCGCAACGCGGGACTGCTCCAAAAATAGCATGATACATGCTGGCATGAGGATGAGTGGTAAAAAAACATAAACAAATTTGGGTTGCGCACTTAAGGAGTTAGTGCCACCAGCGCCGATGCCTGCAAGAATTAAAAGGGTTGCGGCTTGGTACAGTGGTTGATTGTTTGGGAATAAGAAAATACCTGCTGCACCCCAACAGATAAAAGAAGGTATCCCGGCAATAAGCAAATAGTTTTCCCAGCGTTGCACATCATTTTTTTGGATTTGCTCTTTTGGAAAGTGTTTGTAAATAAGCATTCGGAGCAGTAAAGACAGGCAAAGAAAGGCGAACCAAAGGATTAAAGTTGTATGCTGGATGACGGGCCATTGTACAACGATAAGCACAAAACCTGAGGCAATACTAGCAATGAGGGTGCTGGGTATATTACTATACAATAGTGAGACTTGTTCTTGATGAATATCTTGCGATATTTCTGTCGTCAAACTATCTCTTTCCTAACAAGGCTTTCATGGGCGCTACCGTGCCATAGATGAAAATATCTTCAAGGTTTTATTAAAATAAATTCATGTAAGTTTATCAGGCAAGGTCATTTCTTCTGCAGCAACATAAACAACGGCAGGATATACAGGGCCAACATCAACAATGTTCCATACATTATCACGCAGACCTAACTCAATATCAATCACATCACCCTCGCGAAGCTGCTGCAAAATAGCATCAGGTAAAGTAATCGGACCAATCAGTTTGTCAGGCTCACTATCAAAAGATAACCATAGTTGGTTGGTGTTGATTTGTGCAATACGAGCATGTCCTTCTTTAAAAGATGAAAACCGTGTGCCACGTAACCGTGGTGATACACCACCGCCCAAACGGATATGATACAAAAGTAAATGGGCAGCAATAGCAGCGCGTTTTGCATCAGGTAGGGTGTCTTGTAAAACAAGTTTGCTGGACTCAAATGTTTTGTCGTCCATCCAATGGTGTTGGTGCGTGAACTGTAACCAGTTTAATAAAATTTCAGTGCATTCTTGCACCATAAGTGAGTTGGTTGAAGGTTCGCGTAGCAAATGCCAAGCAATAAAGTCTCGAAGGTATTCACTTGTAATACGCTCTAAGGGAAGCTCGTCTAAGGAGAGGGTTGCATCTTCTTGATGTTCACCTTGCATAAGTTTATTGATAAAGCTGTCCAAAGATTCTTCCCAAGCTTGTGCAGAAACTTCTTCTTCCATGTCTTCAGATTGAAACAAATCAGAATAATAAACCAAATACTCACTGAAAAACTGAAAGGTTTGTTCAGCTTTGCGTATGTTTTCAGGTTCGACGTGATCTTGTTTTTGTAAATCAAGGAGGAAGCGGTCAAATGTTTCCTGCAATGTTATGCTCATGAATCATCCTCACGGTTGTTGTCTAGTACGGGAATAGCTAGGCTTCATTTTTTATTAATTATGGCAAACATACCATGGGCACCGTTTTTGAGAAGGTTGCGATGGTTGAAAGAGGAGAAACACCATGCTTATTAATGTAACTTCGGTTCGCACAGGTCATATTTTAGACTGGGATGGTGGTCTGTGGAAGGTTGTGAAAACACATCATGTGACACCAGGTAAAGGCGTAGCTTGTATGCAGTTGGAAATGCGACACCTTGAGAAAGGAAACAAGACCAATAAACGTTTTAATTCAACAGAAAAAGTTGACCGCATCGTATTAAATCAACGTAAAATGCAATTTCTTTATGCAGATGCTGGTCAGTATAATTTTATGGATATGGAAACTTATGACCAAATCGCCTTGGGCGAAGATATGGTCGAAGCAGCCAAACCTTATATGCTACCTGAAATGGAAGTGGAAGTGGAGTTTCATGATGAGCGACCTTTAAACGTGAAACTTCCGCAATCGGTTAACCTTGTAGTGACTGAATGTGATGCCTCCATCAAAGGGCAAACAGCAACCAGTTCATATAAACCAGGGGTTTTAGAGACAGGTGCACCTATCATGGTTCCTCCTTATTTAGAAGCAGGGACTAAGGTTCGGGTGAATACAGAAACAGGTGAATACATGGAACGTGCATAGCTGTGACTGCTGTCACATGAGATGCATGTTGTGGGGTTACGATACCCGCACTTTTGGTAAGTAAATATGGTTTAGGAGTATATTTTGAAAAAACATTATTTGAACTTTTTGTTGGTAGGTCTTGTATCTTTAAGTTTGTCATCTCTAGCTATTGCAGATGATGATGAGGATGAACACGAAGGTTTTTTTAGTCGCTTTAGTCAAAGTAGTGTGACGATTCCACAAAACAAGCTTTATCAGTCTGACTGTGCATCCTGTCATATGGCTTACCAGCCCAATTTGTTACCCAGTGCTTCTTGGGAAAAACTCATGGCTCCCAAAGCTTTGGAAGACCACTTTGGTGATAATGCAGAAGTGAATGAGCAAGATAGATTATCTATTTTGGCATATTTAAAAACGTATGCTGCCGATAAGAAAGGCAAACGTTTGTTGCGCTTTTCTAAAGGTGAATCACCATTGCGAATTACTGAGCTGCGCTATTTCAAACGTGAGCACAATGAAATTCCAAAACGCATGGTACAGGGTAACCCTAAAGTACGCTCTTTGAGTAATTGTGCGGCATGTCATACAGGTGCAGAACGAGGTAACTTTGGTGAGCGTGGTATCCGTATTCCAGGTTATGGTTATTGGGAAGACTAATTCAATATAACCATTTGTTCTAAGCGTAGCTTGTAGTTTGATTGTACATAGTAAAAAATAAAAAAATGGGGTGGTTTTGCAGATGAAAGAAAAAGTTTGGGACTTATTTGTACGTATATTTCATTGGAGTTTGGTATTAAGTTTTACTGCAGCCTATTTAACGGCTGCTTATGGCTATAATGAAACTTATGACTTGGATGAAGTACATGAGTGGTTGGGTTATTTTATTACGACATTGATTGTTACGCGTATTTTATGGGGCTTTATTGGCTCTAAATATGCACGCTTTTCAAACTTTGTTTTTCCGCCATCGGAATACATTGAAAATTTCAAAGCGATTATGAGCAATAAACACAAAAAACATTATATAGGTCATAACCCTTTGGGTGGAGCGATGGTATTTGCATTGCTTGGGGGTTTGTTGGTTTTAACTTTTTCAGGTTTAACCTTATTGGGTTGGAGCGAGTATACAGGTCCAGTTTGGGCGTTAGGTCTTCCTATTTCAGACAGCATGGGTGATGTGGTTAAGTTTATCCATTATGAGCTGCCAAACTTGATGTTGATTCTGATTGGTGCGCATATTTTGGGTGTGTTTGTAGCAATGAAACAACACGGTGAAAATTTGGTACGCTCTATGTTTACAGGTTATAAAGAACGCTAGGAGCCTGTTACCACTAATCAGGAATTACAGCACGGTGCGCTGGTGTTGTGAACAATGGTTGTCATGGTTTGCAATAGAATACTGAAATCTTGTTCGTTGATTCCTGCTAAAGCAAGGTCGCTAAGCGCATGAAGCTTAGGCAGTATTTTTTGGAATACAGCCTTGCCTTCTTCGGTGATATGGGCGCGAATGATGCGCCTATCTTCTAAATCTTGAATGCGTTCTACTAACTGGCATTTGACCAAGCTGTTGAGTAGGCGAGTGATGGATGCTTTATCTTTGCCGAGTATATGAGCCAGTTTCTTTTGCGGCAGCCCATCAAAATGCTGGATAACCATTAGGGCATCAGCAGCTTCAGGTGTAATATCATAATCTAGCTCGGCATAGGCTTGGCTAGTTTGCTGGCGCACATAACACATCAAATGCCCTACCAGCGGCATGAGTTGACCAATTTTTATATTATCGCATTGCAAATCATCCATGTGCCGCATATTAGCGAAATTGATTGACCAAATCAATAGTTGACGGCATCAACTATTCTTCTAATGTTCGTCGCATGTTTTTGTTTTATAGAATATAAACTATAGTGAACAAGCAAAGAGGTGTGAGTGTGAACAAAGCTGGAAAAATATGGATGACAACGTGTTTGTGTTTTGTGCTGCAAACACCAGTGCAGGCAAAAATATTATCTTTATCAGATGTGCTAAGCAATACGTTTGCGAAAAGCCCAGACTTGCAAGCTTCAAGTGTGCAGGTGAATATTCAACGTGCCAATAGTATGCAGCTTGATGGGGCGCTGGATATGCATTATGGCGCAAGCATTGGTTTGAGTAATGAAAGCGCGCCAACAACCAATCCTTTTTCACCGACAGAGACCAATGCAGCATTTATTTCAGGTCAAGTTGTTCAGCCTTTTGAGAATGGCAGCACATTAACAGGAACACTATTATATAATCGTGCCGAACTGATTTACCCAGCTTCAGTTATCCCAGCATTCCAAAGCACACCCAACCCACAATACCAACATCAAATTGATTTAATATACCGTTACCCTTTGGTTGCTGGTTCAGGTAACCCCAATTATAGGTATCAAAAAGAAGCCAGTGCAGAAGAAGAGCAAGCGGCAAAGCTACGTATTGCCTTGCTTAAAGAACAAATTGCAGGTCAGGCAATTGGTATGTATGCCCAATTTGTGTTGAGTGATTTATCTTTGAAACTCGCCAAGGATGCGGTATTGCGGGCAACTCAGCTTTTAGAAAATCAAAAGAAGCGAGAGAGTTTTGGTTTGGTAGAAAAAGCAGATCGTTACCAGACTGAAGCATTATTGGCGGCGAGAAAGCTGCAGTTGGCGCAAGCCAAGGCTGAAAAACGAGCGGCACAAACAGCATTGAATCGTCTGATGTATCAAGAGGCGAATACCCCACTTGTTGTGAAGTTTAACTCCCCCAAGATTCAATTACAGTCCGTATCTCAAATGTTGGCTAAAGCAGAGTCTAAACGCCCTGTTTTCCAAGTATTAGCGGCACAATATAAGGCAGCAGAAGCACAGTTAAGTTTAGCGCAAACATCGGATGATTATCAGTTGGACTTGATTGGGCAGGTGGGTACTCGAGCTTTGGATGGTAATGCTGGCACAGCTTTTACTAAAGGTTTTAATCCTGTACATGATAGATATATCGGCATCAGTGTTGAGTTTAGTGACGTATTGGACAATAAAAGTAGTCATGCTGCGGTGCAAAAAGGTGTGTTGGCGCTGGAGGGTATTAATATTGAACGTCGAAAAGCTTTGATGGATTTGCAGACAGAAATTGCCACGCTGTTGAATGACTTGCACAGTGCTAAAATCACGCTTAAAGCATCAAAGGCACAAGTGAAAGCTGAAAAGAAAAAGTATCAAGCAGAAATGGAGCGTTATCAAAAAGGACGAACGCCAACATCAGCCGTGATTCAGTTTGAAGGTGATTTAAGAGCAGCGCAGCTTCGCGAAGCTATCCAGCGAGTTAGTCTTGGTTTGACAGAGTATAAGTTGGCTTTGGCTGTGGGTGAATTGCCAGAATTGTTAGGACAAACACAAGGGGATGTGCAATGAATAATATGATTGCATTTTTTGTAAGGCGCGGTCTTTTAGTGAATATGTTATCGGGCATGTTATTGCTAGGTGGTATTTATGCAGCCATGAATATTCAACGTGAAGCATTTCCTAGTGTGAACTTTGATTTGGTAGTAATTGGTGCAGCTTATCCTGGTGCATCACCACAAGAACTTGAGCAATTGGTAACCATGCCTATTGAACGTGAGCTTAAGGGCATTGATGGGATAAAGAAAACCACATCCACATCCTATCCAGGTACTATGGAGATCTTAATTGAGATTGACCCGAACTATACCGATCGCTCTAGGTTTGTATCTGATGTGCAGCAAGCGGTTAATCGCGCAGTTTTACCTGATGATTTGCCTGCAGACCCTTTTGTAAAAGAGATTAAATCTGAACAAACCCCCGTTATTTCGCTTTCAATTTTTGGTGATATTCCAGCGTTGAAATTAAAACATATAGCCAACAAAATTGAAGACGACTTATTAGCTTTACCTGGTGTGTCTAAGGTAAATGTTTTTGGTGACAGAAAAGAAGAAATTCGTATCACGTTGAACCCAGAAAAAATGCAGCAATACCGTGTATCTACGGACGATGTGATTGCGCTTATCAAAAAGTGGAATGTGAATGCACCAGGGGGACAGCTCAATACAAAGGAAGGTATTAAAACCATTCGAGTTAACGGTGAGTTTACATCAGCTAAAGATGCAGCTTCATTGGTTATACGAGCCAATGAATTTGGTCAGGCACTGTATTTGTCAGATATTGCTGATGTCACCCAAACGTTGGAGAAGCCTAGGCGTTATGTCGATGCTATGGGTGAACCCGCTATTAACTTCACGGTCGTGAAAAAAGGGGATGCGGATATTATTGATGTTGTGGATCATGTACGTGCTTATTTACCTCTGATTCCCAAGCATTATGGTGAAGAAATTCAGGTGCGTGCATATAAAGATTTTTCAATCAATACACGTGTTCGCTTGGATGTGTTGACCAGCAATGGTGCGATTGGTTTGGTATTGGTATTGTTAACGTTATTTGCATTCTTAAGACCCTCGGTGGCTTTTACCACAGCGTGGGGGCTGCCCATTATCTTTTTCTCAGGTTTGCTGGTGTTATTCTTAATGGGTACAACTTTAAACCTATTGACCATGTTTGGGTTTATCATTGTGTTGGGTTTGATGGTGGATGATGCCATTATTATTGGCGAGAATGCGACTTACCATATGGAAAAGGGCTTGTCGCCTACAGATGCAGCCATTAAAGGAACGCAAGAGCTGTTAGGGCCAGTGACTGCTACAGTGTTGACTACAGTGGTTGCTTTTTTACCGATGATGTTTATGGACGGTATTATTGGTAAGTTTGTTTACTCAATTCCAGTTGTTGTAGTGATTTTGTTAATGTTTTCTTGGTTGGAAGCTATTTTTATCTTACCAAACCATGTTGCTGATTTTGCCAATCCTAATAAACACCCTAAAGAGCGTAAGATGCTTGTTTGGTTGACCAATGTGTATGAATTTTTATTGCGTAAAGCTTTGCGTTTGCGTTATGTTACCGTTGCTTTAACTGTAGCAGCATTTATTGGTTCGATAGCTTTGGCTGGTATAGTGAAGTTTCAGTTGTTTCCTCCAGGTGCTGAAGATCAGTTTTATTTACAGGTTACTTTACCTGCAGGTTCTTCATTGGCTGAAACACGGCAAACATTGTTGGCGATTGATAAAGAAGTTCGCAAACATGTGCCAGAAGATTTGTTGGAAACCACAGTAGGTGTAGCAGGGGATAATGCAGCTAATGAACAAGAGTCGCTTAAACAAATTGGAGATAGGTTTGGTTACTTAAAAGTGATTTTAATATCGTTTGCGCATAGAGATGTTTCGGCCTATGCGGTGATGGATGATGTAAAAGCAGGATTGGCAGGGAAGTTTCCTGATGTGGATATTAATTATGTTATGCTTAAAGGGGGCCCACCAACAGGACGTGCATTACAAGTTGAAATTACAGGCACAGATACAGATAGAATAAAATCAGGCAAGGCTTTGATGGCATTATTACAGGGGATTGATGGTGTACATTCCGTGGAGAGTGGATTGCGTGAA
>Ga0256829_1002902_pt1 | contig 12348 bp, 11 predicted proteins | sample 131447metaG_FD_185979 | JGI IMG/M metagenome (GOLD analysis project Ga0256829, IMG submission 185979) | Hydrothermal vent microbial communities from Lau Basin, Pacific Ocean - 131-447 | ecosystem: Environmental > Aquatic > Marine > Hydrothermal vents | place: Pacific Ocean: Lau Basin | collected... | reverse complement strand
ATACACGCACACGACCATCTTTAAAACCAGCCAAAGCCTTGGTTCGTGCCGTTTGACTTTTATTGCCATGAATAGCTGCTGCACCAATACCATCGGATTCCAATTGTTTGGTTAATCGATTCGCGCCATGTTTGGTTTTGGTAAATACCAACACTTGCTGCCAATCACCATCGCCAATCAATTGCGATAGCAATGCACGTTTTTTGGCTTTACTTACAGGATGCACCACTTGCGTGACTTGGTGCGAAGTTTGGTTGCGAGCAACTTCCACATAACTTGGCGATGTTAGAAATCCACTTGCTAGCTTTTTAATCTCATCGGAGAATGTCGCCGAGAAAAGCAAGTTCTGACGCTGCTTAGGCAATAATTTTAACACCCGACGAATATCATGGATAAAGCCCATATCCAACATGCGATCTGCTTCATCCAAAACAAAAAACTCAACTTGCGATAAATCCACCTCACCTTGATTGGCTAAATCCAGCAAACGGCCCGGTGTTGCAATTAAAATATCAATGCCGCGTCTAAGCTTCTGAATCTGTGGATGACTACCTACGCCACCAAAAATAACGGTGGAGCGTAATGGTAAGTGTTTGCCATACGTCGCAACGCTTTCACCTACTTGCGCAGCAAGTTCACGTGTAGGTGTGAGTACCAAAGCACGAATAGGGTGATGATGTTTACGCTCCATATGTTTCTGTTGCATCAAATGCAGCATGGGTAGTGTAAAACCAGCTGTCTTACCTGTACCTGTCTGGGCTCCTGCCAATACATCTCTACCCGCGAGAATCATAGGAATGGCTTGCTCCTGTACAGGTGTAGGCTTGCTATAGCCTTGCGCGCTTACAGCACGAAGCAGTTCGGCTGAAAGGCCGAGTTGTTCAAAAGAACTTTGAATTGTCATGTATCTTTATTTCCATTGCACCTGTTGAATGAATATCACTGATATGTGCGAGGTGCAGTATATATTTTCCGATTCATCATGAGTCAGTGATTGCCCAGACGTTGATAAAGCAAGGCATGAAGCCCGCTTCAGGAGAGGCGCACACTGCTTAAATGAACACAAAGCACAAGGCTTATTTATCATTGATGTAGATAGTGATCATTATTACCTACAATAAATCGGCACTTACTTAACCGTGAATCATGCCAAAAGCGAGATGCTGCAAACTTTGCACCAAGAAGTTTTGCAAAAAGAAAATAACTAACAAAACAATCATCGGTGAGAAATCTATCCCCGAAAAATAAGGTACGCGCCTGCGCACTGGAAACAACATGGGCTCGGAGAGTTGATTGATAATGCGAACAATGGGATTGTAAGGGTCTGGGGAAACCCATGATAATATGGCTCGCGCAATAATCACAATCATCGCAAAAGATAATACCATATCCAATATGCCCGCAAAGGCTTGAATAAAATAACCCAGATAAATCATCCTGCCAACTCCTTGGATCGCTTATGTGCAGCATTCATACCTTTGCGAACAGCCGCTGGCAAACCGCACTCATACATCTCATCTAAGGCTGCTTGTGTTGTCCCACCAGGGCTACTTACTTGCGCACGTAAATCGCTAGCTTCACGCCCGCTTTCAATCAACATTTTACCTGAGCCCATGGCTGTTTGTGCTGCCAGCTTCGCAGCCAAATCTTTGCTCAACCCCAAGCTTTCACCAGCAGCCTGCATTAGCTCTGCCAACAAAAAGAAATAAGCAGGGCCACTACCTGATAATGCAGTCACAGCATGCAATTGTTTTTCTTTATCCACCCATGCTGTTTCACCTGAAGACGCTAAAATATATTCAGCCCTTTGCTTATGCAACGTATCAGCATCACTGAATAATACAGACATACCAGCGCCCACCAAAGCAGGCGTATTCGGCATCACACGCACCAAGCCCAGCGACTTGCTTCCTAATAGCTGTTGTATCGCTTCTATATTCACACCCGCAGCAATACTGATAAGTGTGGTTTCAGCTTTTAAAGTATCTACAATGCCAGATAAAGCTGCATGCATTTGCTGTGGCTTTACAGCCAAAAGCACAACATCAGCATCCAAAACCACAGCCGTATTATCCGTATTCACATGCACATGGTATTGTGCATGTAAACTATCCAAACGCTGCTGTTGCGTATCACTCACAGATATATTGCCACTGTCGTGTCCTGCGCGGGTTAGACCAGCAATCAAGGCTTCTGCCATATTGCCGCCACCAATAAAACTAATCTTTAAATTCTGCATGGTATTCCTATGTTTTTACATTCTCAGGCTTATATTCTGCAAACAAAGTGCTGCCCAACCGCACCATGCTTGCCCCCTCTTGTACGGCAATCTTCCAATCGCCGCTCATCCCCATACATAATTCGCAAACTTTGCCATGCTTTTGCTGCATGTCATCCCGCAATGCACGCAAACGCGCAAATGCAGCTTGCACATCACCATCTCGGCTTGCCATGCCCATCAATCCAATCACTTCCAATGAAGGTATACTTTGTAATGCCTCATAAAGCCCCGCGACACCTTCTGGCTGCACACCCTGCTTTTGTGGCTCCCCTGAAATATTCACCTGAATCAACACTGGCAACACACGATTTTGTACATATTTCGCCACAGCCAATGCCGTATCCATGTCACACAGTGAATGCCACATAGCTGCATATCTGCCCACATACTTGGCTTTATTCTTTTGTAAATGCCCAATAAAATGCCATCGCAGCGAAGGAAATGTGGCAGCTCTATCACGCAGCCTTTGTGGCTTGGATTCTGCAAAATCAGCCTGCCCTGCATCAGCTAATATTTGCACTGCATCATCGGATGTGTATTTGGATACTGCCAATAAACTTGTATCGCTTAGCGATAGCGCATCGCAGACCTTTTGCCAACGCTGTACTAGGGCTTTTCCCTGATTCACCGTGATGCGGCTCTAGCCATCAATACCGATAAAATAATATAAAACAATACACCCTGAAACAGAAGTAACCACACACTAAAAATACTTCCTTTCACTAGAGCCAATGCAGATAAACCCATCATACAAGAAAAGCCGACAATAATAATCACTGTATGAGACTGAGAAAAACCCAATGTCATCAATCGATGATGCAAATGATCGCGCCCCACATATTCAACCCATTCTCTAAAGCTGCGCACATCACCGCGTCCAATCCGTGCCACTGTGGTATGAATCATATCAAAAATCATCACTGAGAAAATTAATAGTGGTGCTGCATATGCCTTGATAGCACCATCTGATGACCAATCCCCCATCACTGCTACCGCTGCCATAAACCAGCCCAAATAAGTGCTTCCCACATCACCTAAGAAAGTTCGTGCTGGTGTATTGTAACGTGCATTATCTGGTAAAAAACCTATAGCTCCGCCTGCCAAAGCCAAACACAAAAACAACATATACATTTGACCTGTATGCCATGCCAAAAGACCCATCAACAAACATGTTGCAGTTGCCAGTGATGCCGCCAAGCCATTGATACCATCTAAAAAATTAAACGCATTGGTGATACCGATAATCCACAGCGCAGTAACCACATATTCCAGCCCAATTGCCCACCAACCATCAAACCCAATATCAATATGTATACCACATGCCATCAACAGCAACAGCGCTGCCATTTGTCCAAAAAGCTTAACACTTGCAGATAATTCATGCACATCATCCCAAAAAGATAATGCGCCAACAATCAAAGCCGAAAGACAAACACCTTTTAATTCAATCGAGTAATTGAAATTTAAAAACAGTGTAACATTCACAGCAATAATCACCGCCAAGCCACCAATACGCGGTGTGACTACAGCATGAACCCTGCGTGCATCAGGCACATCCAATGCCCCAATACGATGTGCAAAGGCAATCACATAAGGCATCAAACCATAAGTCATAAAGGCTGCGGCTATAGTCAGTAAAGCGCCTTGCGTAAATAAACCCTGTAATGACCACGGCAATGCAACCAATACACCCAATACAAGTGCCCCCATACGCATCACTGGATAATCCAATAATTGTTTTACCATTAGAAACAGTCCTTTAATCCTTGCTTATATATGTATTTTTCATCCTCTGTAATATATGCCAACACAGGCAATGATACACAATCTAACCATGCTTGTTGCGCCCCCATGCATGTAGCGCCTAAAGCTTGATCATAAGGCTTTTGCACAGGTCTTTCTGCGCCAATCTCTGCTTGATGCAGACCTAACAACCAATCTTCAGCCTTATCTTGCCCACGAATAATATAGCGATACATACTACCTTGATAGCGATGCGCCACACTTTCAACCAAAGATTCAGGCAAGCATGCATCCAACCATTCAAATTGCTGTGCACGCCGCTTGAACTCATCTTTTGCTTTTTTCATATGGCTTAATGCCAAGGCAGCATGCACATCTGATAATCGATGGTGCCCCACGTAGCGCTGCGCAAAATCGGTCGAATCTGGATGAATCATACCCCGCACATAAGCACAAATATCTTCATCTGCCAAAACCATGCCGCCATATGCGCCACCCCAAGGCTTGGTCGCATAAAATGATGCAATCGATATATCGCCAAAGCTACCAACAGGTTTGCCATCAAGCTCTGCACCTGCAGCTTGCGCAATGTCTTCAATCACTGGGCAAGACCATGCTTCATTCACCAAAGGCTCAATCATACCAAAGGGATGTACCAAAATTACAACATCCAAACCCTCTTCCAATGCCCTTGCCTTTTCAGCATCCAATCGCAAATCCATTTGGCAATCCATAGGCACAGCTTCACAACCTGCTGCACGCACAGCAAACAACAAAGAAGCACAAGCATAAGCTGGAATACCCACCCGTTTTACGCGCTGCCCCATCATCAAGGCTAGAAGCGCTAACATCAACGCGCTGGTGCCAGAGTCCACCGCAACAGCATCTTTTCTGCATAGGTTGCTCTTTACAGTCTGCTCCAGTCTACGCGCTTGCTCACCTGATGCTGTATAACCAGAGGCTACAACTCGACAAACCTCATCTGCATCATCTTGATTAAAACAAGGACGCGAATGCGGAATCATTTAAAGTCGAATCCTCAGCGGAATAAAACCTTCCGCACAAGAAAGCTTGCCTTTCACACCTCTAAAATGTGCTGTTGCTAACGCTATTTCTACGATATTTAGATGCACATGCGTGCGATTTAACTGCGAGGCATGTGCTTCTAACGCCTTGATTTTTATATCCAAAACATCTTGGATATCCATATATGCTGTTGGTTCAAAGCCTATGGATGATGGTGTCTCATATGCCAAAACATTGGGTATATAACGTGTCACTGAACGCGCAACTTTAGCGAGTTCCCTATGATCCTGATGGGTATCTTTACCATGATTCACATAAACCGTATCTGGCTCCACCGCTTGAAGCACAGCTTCCAGCTTTGCCATCAACGCCTGAGACTGTTGCGGCAATTTGGTGTCCGAGAATTCACCCCAGTGAATATGCTGCACACCCAAAATCTTCGCCGATGTTTGCTGCTCTGTTTTGCGCACATCAGCCTTACCACCCACATCACCAAATGTAGTAATAAAAACATGGACTTCATCACCACGGGCTGCATGCTTCGCTAGCGTGCCACCACAACCAATCTCCAAATCATCAGGATGTGGTGCCAATGCAAGAATACGCTGTGGACGTTGTGCTTCTCGCTCTAATTTCATGATTCCCAACCCCCCATGCCCTGCACAATCTTAGCAGCCTCATCACCACAATTTAACAACAAATCCAACACACTAAGATGTGAAATAAAATCGCCATGCAACTGAGAATATACAGGCGCTTCTACAGCCTGAAAATAAAGCGCCAATCCTGCATCTTCAAACACATCCTGTTGCAAATAGTTTTTCCCTTCACTGCCTGATAAATAAGCTGTGCCATCCAAATGTTTACATAAATCAATCAATCGCCCTGTTGGATCTTGATTGTCCACAGGCATCTCTGATGCCAAATAAAGCGGCGATGTGCAACCCAGCATGCGCCCAAACAGCCTAATGATTGCCACATTTAAATCACTCAACTTTTGCCATGGTTGTTGCAGCAGCGCTTTTATTTCAGGCCAATAGGCATCCAAATATGGTGCTTTCGCATAATTTTGCTCAATGGCTGCAATTTGTTTGCGTGCCCACGGCGCAGGCGCTAACCCGACCTCGCCAATGGTTTGTGGAAACCGATACGTCACGGGCACAGTAAGCCACTGCGCACCCTGAGCTGTTTTGATGCGATTGCGATTTTGCCATTCATTTTTATGATATTGCACAGTATCTAGTATGATAAAGGCATCGGAGATCATCCATTTGTGGAAAAATCCCATCCATGGCAAATAATTGGGCTGGTGAATGGTAATCATCTTCATTGCACATGCACCAAGAATGGATTGGCAACCATGCGTACAGATTGAGCAACTTGTGCGCGAACCACATGCGCGCCTTGACTCAAAGGCAATGTAATACTTTGCGCTTGACCCATCGCTAAAAATTGTGTGCCAATCACATGCCCATCAACCACCCATTGGCTTTCCAATTGTTGCGTTTTACCTTCACCTTTTACTTTTTGCAGCACGCCCATCACCGCGCGAATAGGTGATCGCGCATGCACTTCATCACCTGGATATATTTTTTGCCCATCGGCATCTTGCAAATACAATACTGACAATCCGATATTATCATCTTTCCCCATCCCCCATGCCGCCATATGCCCTTGCCTAAGAGCCGCAAGCACGTCTTTTGACTTACTACTTTTACCCCATACATCCATAGGAAAGTTTCCTAAATACTCCCCCGCCATACCTTGTTCATGATAATCCCCTGCAGCCACCGCCCAAATCGGTTTCTTATGATAGCCATGCAAATAGTCCACCATGTATCTATCCCATAAGCCGCCCGGTGCGGTATTACTATCTGTATCACCATATACTGCGGTAAAAGCATCGGCTGTGGGATCTTGAAATACACGTTTACTATAGGGCGGCGTATCCAATTGTACACCCATAGTACCCTCTCGCACACCAGATAATGTGCCTGGATGCGTCCAAATCACAAACAACTGCTGCTCATGCGCTGTGCGAATAAAATCTACATCAGCATCCACTTTAGGTCTCATCTGCCATATGGCAAAAAAAACAATCCATGATACCATCAAGAATAACGCAATAGCTCTTTTCCTGCGTCTGAGGAAAAATATCACCAATGCAAACGCAATCACACACCAAAATATCAAAGATACAGTATGATTGCCATAACCATGGCGCAAATCATAACTGCTCAAGCCTTCAACTTGCGCTGGCGTTTCAATACCCAATGTAATCAGATGCCGTTCTGCATTGTGCAAACTTAAATCAAGAAATGGAATCCCTGACCATGTGTATCCCGGAGTTGATTCCGTGCCTGCGAAATATTGCATATCAGGATGCCTAGCACGGATACGATTTAAGTCGGCAAAAAAAGCATCCAACCCTGTGACATACAACGATGGATGCTGCATGGCATAGCCTAAAATATTGGGTATAGGGTCAATACCAAAACGAATAGAATATCTATCATGCTCTGTAAAAGCCAAGCTATCAATCGCACGTTCTTTTGCCCAATGGGATAAGGTTTCCATATCATGTTTACCATCAGAATGTGTGCTTCGCACATCAATCAACACACGCGTCGGCATGGGCATACCCGATGTGGATACCTCATGGCTGGCAGCATCATCTTGATGCAGTGCATGGCGTGCTTGGCTTTCCAATTCCATCTGTTTTGAAGCTTCCAAAAGTTGCTGCAAACGCAGCATATCCACATCAGCCATGGCAAGCTGAGCACCCATACATAAACAGCAAAAAACACCCCAACTACGAACAAACATCTTGATACGCCTTTTCCAAACCACTTATCATAGTTTCTATCGAATAATGTTCAGCACGCCTACGCGCAGTTTCACCCATTGAAGCATCCCAATGTGTAAGCAATGCATGGGCAACTTCTTCTGGAGAATCCGCATTCACCACCCTACCCACTTGATTATCCACCAATTCTCGTAAACCACATACATCGGAAACCACACAAGGCAGCCCTGCTGCCAAAGCCTCTACCACAGCTCTTCCCATGCCCTCATTGTGTGACAATAAAGCAAAACAACGTGTATGCGTCAAATAGGGTAGAGGGTTCGCCCATCCAGCAAAATGAATATTCTCTGATACCCCTAAATGTTCTGCTAACAGCGTTAGGGAGGCTCGCTCTTCACCATCACCCACCAAGGCAAGCTTTGCATCAGGTTTGACTTTACACACCTCTGCCCACGCCTGAATCAGACGCTCCATCCCTTTGATGGGAACCAATCGACCCACCGACACTGCATCCCATTCCACTTGCCCTTTGATGGTTTCTGCTTGTTGCATAATCGCATGCACATCCACACCACTGGGAATCACTCGCCACTGCGATTTCTGACCAATGCAAAGTGCCAAATGATCATCGCGTTCTGCCTTTGTTAACGCAATCAATACATCCGTTTTCTTGGCTAAATAGCGCTCAATCGCTATGAATATTTGAGTTTTTAACCAACCAAAATAACCATGAAAAATATGCCCATGTGGCGTATGAACCACCTTAATATCAATACCTTTTGCCGCCAATCGCGCCAGTGCACCTGCCTTAGAGGTATGCGTATGCACAATATCAAAATCCATTTTTATAAGCGCTTTAAGCTCACGGTATGCCAACTTATCATGCATGCCCAATGATCTAAGCATGGATGCTAAAACAATCACACGACCACCTAATGCTTGAAAACCCTGAATCTCCGCATCGGTTTTTTCCTGCTCTGCATCGGACATATCCGATTCAATACTGCAACCATAAACCAACGATACTTCATGCCCCAAACGCTGCTGCTCTGTGGCGCATAGCAGTGTATTCACAGCCGACCCACCTCTATCCATACGCGTAATCACATGCAGTATCTTCATGTCACTACAGCGCCTTCAAGGCATCAATCACGGCTGTATCATGTTTTGACCATGCAAAATGCATCACTGTATCTTTTGCCAGAGCTTCGCGCTCAACCTCTTGCGGCAAATCGTTTAATGATTGCAATACCGCCTTGGCCAAAGCTTCTGGTGTAGCATCATCTGCCACTTTATTGAGCGCATGCCAACCCACCACATCAGGATTGGCTCCCACAGGCGTTGCCACCACTGGCAAGCCATGCGCATTGGCCTCAAGGGTCACCAAACCAAAGCCTTCTAGCGAACGTGTTGGCAACATGAATAAATCGGCTGTCCACAGTCGCTGATGCACCTCTTTTTCTGAAACAAAACCAGCCAACTCAATCACACCATCCATACCTAAGGTATGTGTCAAATGTTTCAATGGTTCGAGCAAAGAGCCGCTTCCCATCACCAACCAGCGCACATCAGGTCTGTCTACATGCACAATCGCTGCTGCTTGAATCAGCAAATCCACGCCTGTACGTGGTACCAAGTTGCGCAGGGTTACAATCACAGGCACTTCGGATTGCTCGCCCCATATTGTTTTGCGAGCATGACTACGCTTATGCCATGACAAAGGAAAAGTATCAATGCCTCCTGCCGCAATATGAACACGCGCTTGTGCAATATTAAAAAAATCGTGCAATCGTTGTTGCATAAACTGGCTTAATACCACATGTGATTTCGCACTTGTATAAACGCTGGCTTCCAATCGCCGCATCACCGCAACCACCAAGCGATGCTTAAGGTTCCAATTCAAACCATGACGCGTGGCATATTCTTCAAAAGCAAAAGAATGACACACTTGCACGCGTGGTAATTTGCAACCCGCACGCATCAAAGCCCACATCACAAAAGGCTGCTCGGCAAGCACCACATCAAATTGTTGGTGCAATTGCCACCACATATCCGCTTCTTTACACAATTGATAAAGCCCACGCCAACCTTTATCACCACCAAAAGGCAGCCTATGCTCAACCACCCCATGCTCTAATTTAAACAACATCTCTGCATCAAGTGTGGGCTGTCGCGTCAATACCGTCACATGCGCACCTGCATCACAACATGCACGAATGTGATGATACAACATGCGCTCGGCTCCACCATGTACAAATTCAGCAGACACATCCGATACAATCAATACGCGCAAGCCCTTAAGCTTCAAATGACCACCCGCGTTGCATCATCCATCGATTCATCAACAATAATCCCCATAATATATCCGATCTATCTTCACCACGTTGATGCCTTGCCCACTGCTGCTGCACAAATTCGCGGCGAACCAAACCACCCAAAGGTGCAGATGACAATAAAGCCTCAACTTCATCGGCTAAATCCCCACGCAACCAATGTTTAATCGGCGCCATAAAGCCCTGCTTAGGGCGATACACTACATCTCTGGGCAAATAATCCAGCGCAATTTCTTTCAACAGCACTTTCAAATCTTCCTGCCATGGCATGCCCTTTACTTTACAAGCGGATTTTAAGGTCATCACCTGAGCTAACAAGCGTGTATCCAAAAAAGGTGCACGCAATTCCAACCCATGCGCCATGCTCATGCGATCACCCATCGCCAATAAATCATCATTCAAATATGTTTGAATATCATAAGCCATCGCACCATTCACAGGTCCAAAATTACTCAGCATACCTGATAAACCGCCATAGGCATCCGCAGCAGCCTGCCAGCCTCGCTGCGACTCCGCATGATAGGGCTGCGTAAACATTTCAGACCATGTTGCCTGCGTGGTTTGCATCCAATGCTGATAGGCATCGGCACCATCCATTTCCAAACCTTGCAAAAAGCGTCGCAACCGACCCGGCAGATTGCGACTGGATTGACTATCACCCAAGCCTTCAAGGCATCGCATGAGAAAACCTCTGGCAGGCAGGCGCTGCATTTTTTGATGCCAGGCCATACCCAAATAACGTGGATAACCACCGAATAATTCATCGCCGCCCACACCCGATAACGCCACATCCACATAAGGTTTGGCTGCCTTGCTGATTAAATACATAGGCAATGCTGCCGCATTGCTCACCGGTTGATCAAAGGCCAATGCCAAATCTTCCAAACAGCGGTGCGCATCGGCAGCCACTTCTAGTGTTTGGTGGGCTGTGCCCAGTTGTGATGCCACAGTTTGTGCAAATGCGCTTTCATCATAATCTGCTGAACCACCCATAAAACGTACAGAAAACGTATGCAATGGCTGTGCAGTTTTTTTCGCCAGAATCGCTGAAATCAAAGATGAATCCACGCCGCCAGACAAGAACACACCCAAAGGTTTATCCGAAATCATGCGCAGACTAAAAGCATCTTCAAGCATCGCTTTGACTTCGCCATGAATCTCATGGGGAGCCATATCCATCGGCTGTGTTGGTTCAGGCAAGAAATGGTATCGGCGTATGGCAATCGCTTCACCTGCGCGAGCTACAGCATAACAACCCGCAGGCAATTGTGAGACTTGTTGATACATGGTTCTCGGCGCTTCCACCCGCATATTGACCAACACATCATGCACAGCCTGCACATCTGGGGTGAGTGACCAATCACCCTTCTCAAACGCCGAAAGCAAGGATGCAAAACCAATACGCCCATCTTGGTCACAAACAAACAATGGCTTTTCACCAAAAGCATCGCGTGCAATCAGACAATGATTTTCACGTTTATCCCAAAGCACAATCGCAAACATGCCATGAAGCATGGCAAACATCGAAGTGCCAAAGCGTCGATACAAATGCGGCAAAACTTCTGTATCGCTGTCTGATTGAAACACCACACCATCTTGTTCAAGCTGTTCACGCAATGCTTTGTAATTGTAAATACAGCCATTGAATGCCAACACCATATCATCCAAACACATGGGTTGATGCCCGCGCGCATCTGCACCAATAATCGCAAGCCTATGATGTACGGCGGCAAACTCATCGCTCTGGTATTCACCAGAATCATCAGGCCCACGCATGGCCACCGCAGCACCCATACGGGTTAGTTCATGGTTTGTTTTTTGTTTGCCTACAATGGCAACAAAGCCGCACATGGTTTACACCTCAGACAATGTCATTTGTTTTTCTTCCAAACTTTCCCAGCAACCATAAGCATTGCGCAGCATATCGTCCAATACGGATAAACGCCGCTGATCTTTTTGATAAGCTTCTGCATCATCCGTAAAATAATTTGGATTACAAAATCGCGCTTCAATAGCCGCTTTTTCTGCTTCCATCTGCTCAATTTGAATGGGCAAATCATCCAATTCTTTTTGCTCTTTGTATGAAAGCTTTCTGGGGATTTTATCCTTTTTGGGCACAGTTTCTTTTTTTTGGGGTGTTTTTTTAATGTTTACTTCTT
>Ga0256829_1002901_pt1 | contig 12349 bp, 9 predicted proteins | sample 131447metaG_FD_185979 | JGI IMG/M metagenome (GOLD analysis project Ga0256829, IMG submission 185979) | Hydrothermal vent microbial communities from Lau Basin, Pacific Ocean - 131-447 | ecosystem: Environmental > Aquatic > Marine > Hydrothermal vents | place: Pacific Ocean: Lau Basin | collected... | reverse complement strand
TCTCGCTGCATCGCGGCGGCAGAACGCTGTTTTCAGGTTTGGACTGTGTCTGCCGGGCTGGCGAAGCGGTGGTGATCCTCGGGCCGAACGGCGCCGGCAAATCGAGCTTGCTGCTGGCACTGGCAGGGTTGATGCCGGCCGACGGAGCGATCGAAATTGACGGGCAGCCGCTGCATCACTACACACGCGAGGAGCGCGCCCGGCTGATCGCCTGGCAGGGGGCGTTGCCACCGGCCGAATTCGGATTGACGGTGGGCCAGCGGCTGGAGTTGGCGGCAGCAGCGGGGAGTGGCGATATTGCAGCGGTTGCCGAGCGCATGGAGATTGCAGCGCTGCTGGGGCGTGCGCTGGGCGAGCTGTCGAGTGGCGAGCGTCAGCGCACGGAGCTGGCAGCGCTGATGCTGCGCGATGCGCCGATCTGGCTGCTCGATGAACCGACCGCCCATCTCGATCTGAAACATCAGATTCAGTGGATCGATATCCTCAAAACAGAGCGGCGGCAGGGGCGGGCGATCATCGCTGTGCTGCACGACCTGCAGCAGGCGCTGGCTATTGCCGATGCGCTGATTCTGATCGATGGACAGGGCGGTGATGGAGGTGAGATGAGCGGCGTGCGCTACGGGCGGGCAGACAGTCTCGGCACTGCAGCGCAGCTCGGCGAGCTGTTTCAGGCGCCGGTTATCAAACAGGGGCAGATATTGCTGCCCGACTATGGAGAGAGCGTATGAAACCACGGGAGAGACGCACCGGTCTGGTACTGGTGCACACCGGCGAGGGCAAGGGTAAATCATCATCGGCTTTCGGGGTGGCCTTTCGCGCCGCCGGCTGGGGCATGAAGGTCTGCGTGATCCAGTTTATCAAGGGCAAATGGAAAACCGGCGAGCAGCGCGCTGCTAAAAAGTTCGACAATATCGAATGGCATGCACTTGGCGATGGTTTTACCTGGGATACCAAGAATCCCGAGCAGGATATCAAAACAAGCCGGGAGATCTGGGAGTTCTGCCAAGAGAAGGTGCGTTCACACGAGTTCGATATGCTGGTCTTCGACGAGGTCAACTACTGCACCGGCTACGGCTGGATTGAAGGGGCGGAGATCGCCGATTTTATCCGCGCCGAGAAGCCGAAATGGATGCACCTGATCCTGACCGGCCGCAATGCCGCACCCGAGGTGATCGAGGTCGCCGATACCGTCACCGAAATGAAGCCGATCAAACACGCCTTCGATGCCGGCATCCCGGCCACGCAGGGCATTGAGTTCTGATTCCGTAACAGGACTGTATTCGACATAAGAGTGCATCTTATATCGAAAAGTCCTTGTCAAATCGATATAAGAGCCACGCGGAAGGTTTGGATTTGAATTCTGTTTGCAAAGTCACATCATTCACATTGCGGGTTGAAGGTATTACCCTCCGGCTGGCGATTTACAAGGGCCGGGAGGGATAATGCCGACGCTGAACTGGATCGGAAAGGAAGCAGTTGTGAAACACCACAAGGAGGTGCCGTACCGGCTGCTTGAAGCCGACCCTGACCTATCCTGTGGCGACGCCGATTCCGGCAACCTGATTGTGCAGGGCGACAACCTGCATGCGCTGAAGGCGCTCTTGCCGCGCTATGCGGGCAAGGTGAAGTGCATCTATATCGATCCACCCTACAACACCGGCAACGAGGGTTGGGTTTACAACGACAACGTCAACAGCCCGGAAATCCGCCGCTGGCTTGGCGAGGTGGTCGGCAAGGAGGGAGAAACGCTCGACCGCCATGATCGTTGGCTCTGCATGATGTATCCCCGCCTTGTCTTGCTAAAACAGTTCCTGCGCGAAGATGGATCTATCTGGATTTCAATGGATGAATCAGAAATTGGGCATTTGCGATGTCTGATGGACGAAGTGTTTGGGCAACAGCGTTTCATTGCTTGTAATGCATGGCAGAAGCGTTACTCGCGGGAAAATCGAGGGGCAATCGGCGATGTTCACGAGTACGTGATGGTTTACGCACTAAACCCTGGTTTATTTCAGACAGTTCGCAACCGAGTTCCTATTGATGAGAAGCAAGCGAAAGTCTACAAAAACCCAAACAATGATCCAAAAGGTAGATGGTGCGGGATACCAATGACTGCGCAGGGTTACCGGCCGAACCAAATGTACGAAATTGAAACTCCTTCTGGAAGAAAGCTCAGGCCGCCAGAAGGACGATGTTGGTCAACAATTGAAAGTGAGTTTTTGAAACTTAAGGCCAATGGACGGATTTATTTTGGAAAAAATGGAAATTCCCAGCCAAACATTATTCGCTACTTGTCAGAGGTTGAGGGGTTTGTTCCTTGGACATGGTGGCCGCATGAAGAAGTCGGCCACACTGATGAGTCTCGAAAAGAGGTACAAGTCATTTTCGGAACCCAAACAGCATTTGATACCCCAAAACCCACCCGCTTAATCCAACGCATCCTTCAAATAGCGAGCGACAAAGATGCACTGATTCTTGATTCATTCGCTGGGTCGGGAACAACCGGCCATGCGGTGTTGAAACAAAACGCCGAAGACGGGGGCAATCGCAAATTCATTCTTGTTGAAATGGATGAGGGCATCGCGCAGAGCGTGACTGCGGAGAGGGTAAAACGGGTTTCGTCCGGATATACCAACCCCAAGGGGCAGGAGATTGAGGGGCTGGGCGGCGGGTTCCAGTTCTGCCGCCTGTCTGCCGAGCCGCTGTTTACCGCCGACGGCCAAATCCGGCCGGATGTGTCGTTTGCGCAGCTTGAAATACGACCTTCTCGAAAATGGTATCAATACGGAATATTTTCATGCCTCCGAGGATGTGCAGGCAGTTCGGAACAATGTCTTTTCCATCATCCGTGAAAATCTGGGACACATGCATATTTGTTCAATAATCGCGCAGAAGAACAAAGCTAACCCTTCGATTCGTGAACAAAGCACTTTTTACACCAAAGTATTTCGTATGCTGATGAAGTGGGTGGTTGAAAAGCATGTGCATGGAAAAAGGTATGAGAAAGTAATCCTGTTTACAGATATGTTGCCAGTTGCCAAAAAAAAGAAAGCGATGGAAAAAGGCGTGAAGCTGGAGTTTGCTGCGCTATTGAGAGAAGGCATTGAATACAGTATCTATCATCATCAGTCGAAATCAAACCTGAACCTTCAGGTCGTCGATTATTGTAACTGGGCAATATGGCGAAAATGGACGACTGGCGATACCCGATCTTATGACCTGATCAATTCACGAATTGATGCAGAATGGGATGTTTTCAGAAGTGGAACGACTGAATATTACTAGGGCGAAAATGCGACCACCCCTGCTATCCTCCGAAAAGGAAGAGCTCCATGAGCTCTTGTCACAGGGGTGGAACCTTTTTTTCTTCGCTGCGAAGCCTGATTCCAAAAAAACGGGCAGTCAAATATTTTGAAGATTCTGCTTGCTCACGGCTCATCCGATGCGCGCCATGCCGAACAGGTGCGAAGGCTGGCAGCGAATGTCTCCGAAAAACTGGGCGAGCAGGTTGGCTGTGCCTTTCTGTCTGATGAAACGCTGCCGAGGGGCGCGCGGGTGCTGCCGCTCTTTCTCGGTCACGGCCGACATGAGATGGTGGATGCCCCGGCCCTGGTGGAGCGATCAGGCGCTGTGCTGCTGCCGTCGCTGGCGCATCATGCCGATGCGATTGCGGCACTGGCCTGTGATCGGGTGATGCAGCAGAGGCGGCCGGACAATGCGCTGTTCGGGATCTACCGCTATGACGGTTTCGAGGCGGTGACCAGTGCGTTGACCCGACTGCATCCGGACGGTGCGCGGATAGTTGTGGGCGCGCTGCATGGCGAGCCTTCGATTCACGACCGGATAATACGTTGGCGGCAGGGCAACGGCGGATTGATCATCCTGCAGCCGATGCTGCTGTTTGACGGCAACAGCATGGATGAGATGGCCGAACAGGTCAGCACTGCTGAGGTCGAAACCCTGCCGGTGCTGTCTCAGGGTGATGATTTTGCCGAATTGATAGCATTACTGCTGAAAACTGATCGAACCTAACGCGCATGGACTTTTCCACCCCGTGATATGAAACATTATCACAGGGTGGAAAAAGTCCATGCAAGCGCGTTGTTTGTTTTATGTTAACTAAAAAGCCCCGCTTTCATCCGCAATGTGTGGTGCGGGTCACGGATCGACTGTTAAAACATCGCCAGCATCGCACCCATGCGAAAAGCAAAACTTAACATTTCAATGAGAACACGCGCCCTTTTGACGATATCTCTGTGGTTAATGGCCCTGCTGATGTCAGCCTGTACGACCAGCATCCAGTTTGTCAGGCAGCCTGAACTATCAAAAAGCATGACCGTGCAGCCGCCTGCCGCTCATGCGTACAGCAGTAAAAAAGCGCAGTTTTTTGCTCATCTGAAGCCGATTGTGGTATCCGAAAATGTGCGAATCCTGCGCCTGCGTCAGAAGATTACAGATTTAAAGGCCAAGACCACGCTAAATCGCCGACAATCGGCATGGTTGCAACGAATCGGCGCAAGCTATGGTGTGAGAATATCTGCACAACCCGCCTATGAGCAGTGGCAGCAACTGCTGGATCGCGTCGATATTGTGCCGCTGGAGATGGCTCTGGCGCAGGCAGCCAACGAGTCGGCCTGGGGCCAGTCGCGCTTTGCCCGGCAGGGCAATAACTATTTCGGCCAGTGGTGTTATCAGAAAGGCTGCGGGCTGGTGCCAAAACAGCGCGCCGCCGGCGCACATCATGAAGTTCGCCGCTTTACGAGTCCGGCGCAATCGGTGCGCGCCTATCTGCACAACATCAACAGTTCAGCTGCCTATGCCGAGTTTCGCGCCATTCGTCACAGCTTGCGCGTACAGAGTAAGCCGCTGGATGCGCAAAGGCTGGCAGTCGGGCTAAAATCCTATTCCGAACGCGGCATGGCCTATGTGAGAACCATTCAAACGATGATCCGCAGCAATCGACAACTGATCCTGAGCAGCCCGGCTGATTCCTGAAAGACTGACAGTTACAGCGTCTTCAAAAATGCCGTTAAATCAGCCAGTTTGGCAGCATCGCAAATATGTTGCGGCGGCATTTTTGTTTTAGCGGAGGGGTTGCCTGTCAACACTTTGATGGCATTTCTGGAGTCGCAATCCCACAAATGCAGGTTTTTCTCATTCCAGACCCAGCCACCGGCCTTCAATGCCTTGCTGTATCTCATATCCGGCATGATGCCGGCACGGCGACCGAACACCCCTTTCAAACCAGGGCCGACCTTCTTTTTATCAGTGAAGTTGTGGCACCCCTGGCATTTGCGCGCAATCTTTTTGCCTCTGGCGACATCGCCGCTGGTTGCGGAATGCTGAGCCCCGGCGCTCGCCGCAACCGGCGAAGCAACTGCCTTCGGCGCTTTTTTCACCGCTTGCTTGATGGCTTTTTCAGGCACCGCATTTTTGATCCTTTTCACCGGTTGTTTGGCCACCTTCGCGCCCTGCGACACCACTGAGGCTCGGCTTCCTGACGCAACTTTCGTCACCGCCTTTTGTATAGTTTCAGCCGTTGCTGCCGCCGTGACTGGCTGCGCCGCATCCGGCTGTTTCATCGCTTGACGAAGCGTGTTCGCGGTGCCGGCCGGCTCCGGTTTGGTGACGGCGACAGCGCTTTTCACCGGTAACTTTTCCGCCTGTTTCGATACTGCATCAGGCCGGGAGGCAGTCCGGGCCGGCTGCTGCGGTGCTGTAGCGCCTGGCTCTGCCGGCGCCGGGGATTCCGGAGCTTGATTGTCCTGGCATGCGCTTAGCGCCAGGATCGTTAATATAGTAAATAACAGTCTGTTTTTCATTATCTTCTCCTTCCGGTCATGCATGGTTTCGCCAGCGCCTATAGTGGCATACCATAGCTTTCGATGCGTCATAAGAACAGGCGGCGCTACCGAAGCGTGTCCGGGCGAATCTCAATCATAGATATTTTCTGCGTCTGTTCATGCAATCGTGCGATCAGGCTGGTGGCAGGTTTATGCTGCCGCCATTCATAAACAGATACAAACGCCATGACCTGCTGCACATAACGCCGCGTTTCATTAAACGGGATCGCCTCTACCCACGCCTCGGGCGTATCGAACGGCGTACGCTCCAGCCAGTGAGCCACCCGATGCGGCCCGGCATTGTAGGCGGCTGCAGCCAGTGCAAGATTTCCGAAACGGGCTTTCTGGGCGGCCAGATAGGCTGCGCCAAGCCGTATATTGACCGTGGGTGAAAAGAGTCTGGGCGCAGCCTTGCCCATCCCCAGTTGGCGGGCCACTCTGCGCGCTGTTTTCGGCATGAGCTGCATCAAACCTTTGGCGCCAACGTAGGAGACGGCCTGCTGATTAAAAGCGGATTCCTGCCTGATGATGCTCCAGATGGCAGCCGGCTTCAGCCCTGTGGCGTCGGCAGCATGCATGACCGCGCGCCGGAATGCGACAGGGAAACGATCCGGCAGGGCATTGGCTTGACCAGCTTTGAATGCGGCTCGAATCACCTGGTCATGCCAGCGCCATGCTGCCGCCAGCACTGCCGCCGCCCGCCATGTTACAGTATTGGCGCCTGCCAGCGCATGTTGCCATTCGCGGGCTGCCTTGCTGCGCTGATCCAGTTGCAGCCATTCATAAGCGCGCTGAATCGCCGGCATCTTTTTTATCGAGGTCAGTTCGGCATCAATCTTCGTCGTCTGATCCGAACTGATCGGGCCGGATGATGAAAATTTAAAGGGCTGCCCAAGTCGTTCGGCGCTAAGAAAACTATAATACCCTCTCTCTTTTGCCAGTTTGGCAAACAGAAAACGCGCCGCTTCAGGCTCTCCCAGCGCTTCAGCTGCACGCGCCGACCAGTAGATCCAGCGGCTCTGTTGCTGTTGTGTTTTGGGCATCGCTGCAATGGCCTGCAGCGTGCTTTTCCAGTCCTGCTGTAAAATATAGAGCCGCACCCGCCAACCGCGCGTATCTTCGTTTTGCAGTGAGTCGGGCAACCCGGCCAGCCAGAGCGCTGCATCAGGCATGTGTCTCCTGGCTGCTTTCAAAGCGACATCGCGTTGCTGTTTGCTGATAGCTATTTGCTGATCATCGGTCAACAGCGGTCGCAGTTTTAGTTGCTGCAGCAGCAGCCATGCCTGTTTCGGGTCGGATCGGGATAATCGTTTGATGCCGTCACGAAGCGCCATGATGGCAGGCGCGCCTGCCATGCCTGCAGGCCACCGCCGCAAGCTCTCTTCGGGACGCCGCTGCACCGCGCGCCAGTATCTAAGCCACTGCTTTTGCATGGCGGGCAACGGCTCAGCCAGTCGGAAAATCTGTTTCCAGCGACCGCGACGTGCCAGATGTCCAATCCTGCCCCAGCGTTCGGCACGACTGGGGTGGCCTTGGTGCAACCATGCCTGATGCAGGCCGGCCATGGCATATGACGGAGTTTTACCCTGTTGCCAACGCGCGCCGTAGAGTTCCATCGCTTCGCGTTTGCGCCCGGTATGCCATAACGTGGAGATGGTCAGATCCCGTAAATGCGAACGCAGGGAGGGAAAGCGAGTCAGGATGCTTTCGGCTTGCGACCAGCGCCCCCTTTTGGCCAGACTTTTCAACCAGGCCCGGCGTAAATTCCATGCTTCAGGAATGTCGGCATTCTGCGCCAGCGTTGAAGCCGCCAGCTTGTCGTCGCCCCGTTTCAATTTGCTTCTGGCATACCAGATATCCAGATAAGGCGTTAAAGGATAGCCCGACAGCCTGCCTCGCAGGGCATGAAAGCGTTTGAAGTGATGCCTGTTTAAAGCTCTTCGGGCAAGTTTAAACAGATGTCGCTGCCGGCTCAGAGAATATTGTATTGCATCTGCTGGCGCGGCTGTTTTCTGTTTTGAAGCTTGGTGGAGTTTTACACGTTTTGTGGCCATCGTTGTTGCTGCAGACTGTTGAGAAGTAGATTCTTTGATGGCCGACGATTTGATTAGAGCGTTGGAGATTGCGGAATCTGTAAGTCCGGGGCCAGTGATTGCAGACTGCCGGGCGACAGATACAGTTGCGGCCGCCTGCACAGCAGAAGCCCAGCACAATAATACAATCACAATACCCGTCGCCGGCAGTCGCATCTTCCACCCCGCCCGGAAATAGATTCCGGCGAAGAGATTATACGCAAGAGTGGCGAAGCACCAGACATTCTCGGAGAATGTCTGTGACCACCGTCACAATTTACCACACTCCTTCGACGGGCGGGTAAAGATCGCGCCCTCGACACTACTGAATAACATTAACTGTTACCTGCTAATCAGCACCATCGGGTTTAACGGCATGCCATTCCAAACCATGGGTGTTCGCAGCAGTTCGATTCGAGCAATGGCCTTGTTGCCCGGCACGTTTACACCCCATGTTTTGTAGCTGGATGATTTCAGCGGATCCGTTGCTGTTGCCGGCATGGCTCCTGTCGGCCTGAACCAGGAACGGAATCCGTATTGCAGTACGGCGTGATACTGTGTTCCATCAGCATAGGTCACCCTCAATGTGTAATCGCAGCCGGAGGCACTGCAATACCACGGATTGGCGCTGGTATTGGGAACTATACTGGCGAGATCAGCCGGCCTGGTCGGGTCGATGGTGCGGCGCAGATTACCGACATATGAAATCGGCGGATAAATCTGGGAGACGCTGGTGTCCACGGATGCCGCATTGCAAGCGCCGATCCCCGGCGTGGTGCAAGGGGTATTGCTGTAGGTGACGATAATGGCGTGAACAGGCACGCCTGTGACATTGGGCAGTGTTCTGTCCAGTCCATACAACCCCTTTTGCGTGGTTGCTGTCGATGCGTCCACTCGCACCCTGTTGACAGGGTCCCACTCACTGTAACCCGTGGCTGAATTCGGATCCGGGTAGATTTTCTGACGCAGGTCACCCTGCATCTGTGCGGTGCTGTAATCAGAAAATGTGCCGAATATATAGCCTGCGGCCTGATCGCCGCCGCCACTCTGCATCGGGTCCTGTTTGACACAACGACCCTGCGCATCGGTCTGGCGAACAAAAGCGGTTGCACTCAGGCATGTCACGTAATGGGTTGAGGTGGATGGCACAAATGGCCCAAGAAACTCGTTTTTGATCTGGTCATAGCCCCATGCGGAACCGAGCAGACTGCCGCCGATATAGGGATATTTACCGGAGCTGAATGCTGCCCCCTGGTGCGGCAGACCGAATGCATGTCCCATTTCATGGATAAAGACGCCGGTGTAGCTGGGGGTGCCGGTCGCGACATTTCCGCCGCCCAGACCGCCACCCGGAGGCTGATAATTGCCCAGTCGGTCAGCCATGATTAACGGCGCATAGTATTTATTATTGGTCGCCCCCTCGCCATTGGCATCGCGCAAAGCATGCAACACATTCAACACAGCGCTCATTGTGTCGAAGCCATCTATCTGGTCATTCTTGCTCAGCGCCCGATAGGCCGCGTGACCAACACGTGGCGGAATGACCATATATGGCCACTGTACCATTCCGGCCGGATGGTTTCTGGCATTTAACCTAGCGACGGGCCATTTTGCATAAATTTCATTCGTCGTGACAGCATCCGGCTTTTGGGTTTGCAGATAAAAAGCGGAGGCTTTCGCCTCCGCTTTTTATTGCGTTGTAATTATCGAATCAGAAGGGCCACCAGTCCGGCATAATGCGATGTCCGGACTCTGCGCCGGAACCGGCATGCGCTGCGCTGCGCTCTGCAGCATGGCGTTCGCCGCGCTGCCTGTCGTCATGTTCATGTCTGTCCCCATGCTCCCTGTCTCGCTCTTCATAGCGGTCTTTATCGCCATGATCTTTGGATTCATGCTGCTCATACCCCTCATGCTCGCCGTCGTGGGCATATACCATGCCCGCATTGGCTGACAGCGCCAATGCACAAAGTATTGCTGCAATCATTGATTTCATATCTTCCCCCTGGTTTTGTTTATTCTGTTGCAACCGTTCAGTATGATATCGAAACCCTGCTACGGAAGTTGCAGGCCGAATCATCACACTGTTGTCACAGAGGCTGAGGCTGCAGCCACGCTGAAACAGCACAAGCCTGAATGCCGCCCCGCAGGGCGAACTTATTCCCCGCCTCGATGATTCGAGAAAATACTGGTTGGTGCATTTTTCACCATTGCAACAACCGAACGGATTACGCAACATGGCGCTATTCAGGTTGCGTGTCTTAACTGATGTTTCTTGCTGGTGTAGAGTATATTGAATGAAGGGGGTTGCATGATGTCCAAAGCCATTGCCAAAACAGTACGATATAGTTTGATTATTGCGGGGGTCTTGATAGTCGCCCTGCTGGTTGCGCCATTTTTTATCGATGTAAATGTGTATAAAAGTAAAATTGAACAGACGGTTGAAGACAGTACAGGCCGTCATTTGAGCATTGGTGCAATCAACGCATCGTTATTCCCCTGGATCGGCGTCGAACTGGACAATGTGCATCTGGCCAATCGCGCAGGCTTTTCCAGCCATGATTTTCTCAGCCTGCAGCGATTGCATGTCAAACTGGCTTTGATGCCGCTGTTGTCCAAAAAAATCGAAATCAAACACTTTGAAGTTGTTAAACCTGTCGTCTATCTGGAGCGCCATGGCAACGGAGAAACCAACTGGGGAGATCTGGTCGCCCCGCCGACCAATGGCCGCCCGGCGTCTTCCGGCTCAGGCCAGTCGGCGCCTGCGCTGGCGGCTCTGCAGGCGGAGTCGTTGAGTCTTAGCGGTGGCGAAATCACCTGGGTTGATGCGAAAGCCAGGCCCGTTGTGGTATCCGATCTGAGCGTGACTCTGAAAGATGTACAACTTGAACGGCCGGTTTCGGTCTCCATGTCCGGTAAACTTTCCGGTAACGCTTTTGAACTGGAAGCCAATGTCGGCCCCCTGGGGGATCTGGCCAAAATCGATCCGCTCACCCTGCCTGTGCAGGGGCATGTCAAGGCGGACAAGGTGGCGCTGCAACCGTTTAAAAATATGATCAGCGGATGGCCGGCCCAACTGGGTGATATTGCGCAGGCCAGCGCAGGCCTGTCGGCCCGCATGGAGCAGCATCCGGATGGGCTTCGCCTGGCTGAAGGCGAGTTCATGCTGGATGCGGCCCATAAGCTGAATATCAACTGGAAGGTCGAGCTGCCCAACAGCGATCAAATGAAAATTAATCGCGCTACGCTGGCTGTGGATAACAAAGGCCTGTTGGATATCAAAGGCGGCGTACGTCAACTGCGCAACAATCCGACATTCAAGCTGCGCATCGACAGCCAGGCCGTCACCCGCACCTGGCTCGCCACATTTGTGCCGGATTTGAATCGCATGTACGCCGCCCACCCGGCCCCGTGGAAACAGATCAAATTCAATGCATCGCTGTCGGGCAATAGTAAAAAAATAAATATCGGCGATCTGCAGCTTCTGCTTGACGACGATCTGCTGAGAGCCACAGGCGCGGTGCGCTTGAGCGGCCCGGATATCCGCTTGCGCATGTCGGCAAAGCAGTTGCACATGGATCCATGGTTGCCACAGGGCAAACAGGAGAAGCAGGCGCAGGAGCAGCACAGCCTGCCTGTCATAGAAGAGGCCATGGCCGCCGAGAAGGTTGCTGCAGAACCGGACCTGCGCTTTCTCAAGAGCTGGATTGTGACATCGAAACTGCAAGTAGGGACGCTGTTCCTGCGTGGCCTGGAGATGCAAAATTTTTCCGCCTCAATCAATGGCTCAAAAGGGCGCTTCGATTTGAGTCCGCTGCGCTTTAATCTGGCAGGCGGGCAGGTTACCGAAAAAGCCAGTATCAACGTGGCATCCTATCCGGCCAAATGGAAAGAGTCGGTGCATATTACCGGCGTCCAGGCCGGACCGCTGCTCAAGGCGGCGGCCAATACGGATATGTTGACCGGCGCCATGGCCATGGACACCAGTTTTCGCGCCACCGGGCTGACGGAAGCGGCCGTCAAAAGCCTGAATGGTCACGGCAAGGTGTTGTTCAGAGATGGTAAACTCAAAGGCTTTGATATTGCCGGCGCCATTCGCAAGTTTACCAATCCTGCAGCCTATAAAGCCGGGCCGAAAGAGACAGACTTCGCCCAACTCTCAGGCAGCTTCAATGTCATCAACGGCGTGGCGAATAATCAGGATCTGTTTTTGAGTTCGCCGTTATTGCGCGTGACCGGCAAGGGTATTGTGAACCTGGTCAGCAAAACAATGGATTATCATGTCAAACCTCGCGTGGTTGGCACACTGAAAGGACAGGGAGATTCGGTGTTGCGTAAGGGACTGACTGTGCCACTGCATATTACCGGCCCGTTCGCTTCGCCCAAGGTCAGGCCGGAGATCAATGCCAGAACCTTGATTGATAATGCTCCGGCCCT
>Ga0256829_1002900_pt1 | contig 12356 bp, 13 predicted proteins | sample 131447metaG_FD_185979 | JGI IMG/M metagenome (GOLD analysis project Ga0256829, IMG submission 185979) | Hydrothermal vent microbial communities from Lau Basin, Pacific Ocean - 131-447 | ecosystem: Environmental > Aquatic > Marine > Hydrothermal vents | place: Pacific Ocean: Lau Basin | collected... | reverse complement strand
AGGGTCTGTGAGAAAGGATACTGTCGCAACCGGATTGCTTGTGCACAATGCGCGCATGCAACACTATGACACCATCATTATTGGCGCCGGCGCAGCCGGACTGATGTGCGCCGGCACGGCGGCCGGCTACGGCAAGTCGGTGCTGCTGCTCGATCATGCGGAGAAGCCCGGCAAGAAAATTCTGATTTCCGGCGGCGGCCGCTGCAACTTCACCAACCGCCTCTGCTCACCAGCCGACTTTATCTCGGCCAACCCGCATTTCTGCAAATCGGCGTTGGCGCGTTTTTCCGCCGATGACTTTATCGCATGGGTGACGCAAAGCGGTATCAGTTACCATGAACGCAGCCATGGTCAGCTGTTCTGCGATGATTCAGCGCGGGATATCCTCGATATGCTGCTGCAGCCCTGCCGTGATGATGGCGTTCACTTTGCCATGCAAACCGAGGTGCTTTCCGTGCAGAAAAATGAGTGCTTCATGCTCAAAACCAGCCGGGGTAATTTCAGTTCTGATACGTTGGTGGTCGCTACAGGTGGCCTATCCATCCCGAAAATGGGCGCCACAGGATTCGGCCTGAAACTGGCCGAATCATTCGGGCTGCACGTGATTCCACCGGTGGCCGGACTGGCGCCGTTCACTTTCACCGGCAGAGAGAAAGAGGCGTTGAAAGCGCTGGCCGGCATTTCGCTGGATGTGCGGGTAACATGCCGAAACCGCGCTTTTACTGAAGCCATGCTGTTTACCCATCGCGGCCTCTCCGGCCCGGCCATGTTGCAGATCTCATCCTACTGGCAACCGGGGGATACACTGTTGATTGATCTGTTACCGGACAGAGATACCGCTGCTTTTCTGCATCAGAAACAGCAGCAGCGGCCGCAAGCCCGGCTGGCGACCGTTCTGGCCGAAGTTTTGCCCAAACGACTGGTGCAGCTGATACTGAAACATCAAAACGGAGAAACCAGACTCCGGCAACTCAGCGACAAACAGATCGGGGCACTCGCCAACCTGCTGCACGGCTGGCGACTCAAACCCAACGGCACGGAAGGCTACCGCACTGCCGAAGTGACGGTCGGCGGCGTTGATACCGATGAACTCTCCTCAAAAACCATGCAAAGCAAACGGGTGCCGGGACTCTATTTCATTGGCGAAGTGGTGGATGTCACCGGCCATCTCGGCGGCTTCAATTTCCAGTGGGCCTGGTCCTCCGGCTATGCCGCCGGCATGGCCATCGCCACATGACGCCCGGCTCCGCGCCATGAAAAAACGCAGTAGAAAACTTGGCGAACCTCAGACCCCCGAATACTGCGCATGCACCTCTTTGGCGTGCATATCCGGCAACTTGTTCAGCGCAGCGATCAGCGCCTTGGCGGATGCAACGACAATATCGGTATCCGAGCCCTGACCATTAACGATACGCGCCCCGTCCTGCAGACGTACGGTCACTTCACCCTGCGCATCGGTGCCGGCAGTAATGGCGTTGACGGCGTAAAGCAGCAGCTTTCCATTGGGCTCGACCAGCGATTTGATCGCTTTGAAAGCGGCATCGACCGGGCCGTCGCCTTCGGCCGTTGCTTTATGGATTTCACCCTCGATATCGAGCTCTACAGCCGCCACCGGCGCATCGTTGGTGCCGGAGGCCGCGTGCAGACTGATCAGCTTGACGCGATCTTCATCAATCGCCGCATCGTCCGAAAGCAGCGCCATCAGATCCTCATCGAAAATATCCTTCTTCTTGTCGGCCAGCGCCTTGAAACGCTCGAACACCGCAATCAGGCGATCATCATCGAGCGACACTCCGAGCGCTTCATAACGCGATTTGAGCGCAGCGCGACCGGAATGTTTGCCCAGCACCATGCGATTGGTGCTCCAACCAACCGATTCCGGCGTCATGATTTCGTAGGTTTTTTGCGCTTTCAACACGCCATCCTGATGAATGCCGGACTCATGCGCAAAGGCGTTGGCCCCGACAATCGCCTTGTTGGCCTGAATCGGCATGCCGGTGATCCCGCTAACCAGCTTCGATGTCGGCACGATTTTGGTGGTGTCGATGCCGGTTTCGATATCGTAGCGATCCGAACGGGTGCGCAGAATCATCACCACCTCTTCGAGCGAGGCGTTGCCGGCCCGTTCACCGAGACCGTTGATGGTGCACTCCACCTGCCTCGCGCCGTTTTCCACCGCCGACAGCGAGTTGGCCACCGACAGACCGAGATCGTTATGGCAGTGCACTGAAAAGATCGCCTGATCGGCGTTGGGCACGCGTTCGATCAATTCGCGAATACGGCCGCCGAATTCCAGCGGCGTCATATAGCCGACCGTATCGGGAATATTGATCACGCGCGCACCGGCGGCAATCGTCGCTTCTACAATACGGCAGAGAAAATCCATCTCGGTGCGTCCGGCGTCCTCAGCCGAAAACTCCACTTCCGGCGCCAGCGAACGCGCCTGTTTGACCGCCGCAACCGCGCGCTCAAGCACCTGATCGGGCGTCATGCGCAACTTCGCCTGCATATGAATCGGACTGGTGGCGATGAAGGTGTGAATGCGGCCGCGCTCGCCGGCCGGTTTCACCGCCAGCCCGGCCCGCTCGATATCGCCTGTGGCGGCGCGCGCCAACCCGGCAATCACCGGTCCCTTCACTTCGCTGGCGATGCGATGCACCGCTTCGAAATCGCCCGGAGAGGCGATCGGGAATCCCGCTTCGATGATATCCACGCCCAACGCCGCCAGCGCATGCGCCACGCGCATCTTCTCCTCGATATTCATCGAGCAGCCGGGCGACTGCTCGCCGTCGCGCAAGGTTGTATCAAATATATATAAATGGTCGGACATCGCTTTCTCCTGTATCATGAACCGTGACCATCTTGATCCGGTGCAGCCGGTGCGTGTTTGCGGCGGCGCCTTTTAAGACGACATTGCGACAGCTTCCATTTCTGCCACATACTCAACAGCGGTCCGTGCAGGCAGTAGGCGAACATAATCGTAAACGGCATGCGATAGGGATCGAGCGCCAGCAGCCCGATCGACAACACCATCAGCACCGCCACACTGCTGGAGCGCCGCTTTTTCAGATCCACATCCTTGCCGGAAACAAACCGCACATTGCTGACCATCAGCCAGGAAAGAAACATAGACAGGATCAGCCACAACCACGGCCACGGCTCGCCATGCATTTCAACATGGTAGAGCACCGCCGTGGCGATAAAGAGCGCCGCTCCCGGCGTCGGCAGACCCTGAAAATAACGCTTATCCTGCACATCGTGACGCACATTGAAGCGCGCCAGCCGCAAAGCGGCGCAGGCCACCACGAAGAAGCCGCCCAGCCAGGCCAGTTTATGCAGATCGGGGCCGAGATTGACCAGCGCCCAGAGATAGACCAGCACGCCCGGCGCAATGCCGAACGACAACATATCGCACAGCGAATCATATTCCGCCCCGAAATCGGTTTCCGCATGCATCAAACGGGCCACCCGACCATCAAGCATATCGAACAGGGCGGCAGCCAGAATCGCCCACGCCGCCAACTCATAATTACCCTGAATGGATGCGATCAGGGAATAAAAACCGGAAAAGAGCCCCATGGTAGTAAACAGGCTGGGCAACACATAGACCCCCCGCCTGCTGACGACATCCTTAATTCTAGGCATGGTCACGCTCCTCATTATCGGCAGCGTTATCAGTGGCATGGGGCTGCTTGCGCGCAATCACAGTCCGGCCGGCAGTGACATGATCGCCCACGCTGACCTGTAAATCATAGTCTGCGGGAATTTCGCAATTCACCCGCGAACCGAAACGAATCATACCGATGCGCTGGCCGGCCTCGACCTGATCGCCCACCTCAACATAAGCCACAATCCGGCGCGCCACCAGCCCGGAAATCTGTGTAAAGGCGATGCGATCGCCATTGTCGCAGGCCACTTCAAAGCGGTTACGCTCATTCTCCTCACTGGCGTGATCGAAACTGGCGTTGACAAACTTGCCCGGCACATACTGCATATGGGTGATGCGACCGCGCATCGGCGCGCGATTGACATGCACATTGAACACATTCATGAATATATCGACGCGCTGATGCCCCGCTTCCATCATCTCGGCCCGAATCACTTTACCATCAGCCGGACAGATAAACAGATCATTTCCGGCCGGTGTGTCGCGATCGGGATCCCGGAAGAAGTTGAGCATAAACAGCAACAGCAGCAGTAGCACGGCAGCAGTGAGCGTCCAGCACAAAAGCCAGCTCACAACCGCCAGAATCGCTGTCGGAATAATGAATCGCCACCCCTCCGGGGCGAAGGGAACAGAGCCGCGCGCGCGGCCGGAAAGCGCTTGAATCCTGGTCATGGGCGCAAGCTAGCCGACGCACTGGTTTTACCCAAGCATTGGAAAAAAAACTGTCACTGGCTACAGTTGCAGACATGGCTCTGGACGAACAGCAATTACTGCAAAGCTATCGCATGTTGCATCAGGTTTTCCCCGAAGATCTGCATATCGCCCGACCGTTGATCCAGATGCTGCAACAACATCGATCATATGCACAGGCGGGAGAACTGGCGCTTGCCATGGCAAGGCGCATGCTCGCTGGCGGCCATGCCACCCACGCCAGCAGCTTCCTCACCCTATGCAGGCAACTGCAGCACCCGAATATTGAAGAGATCGATTTCCTTGCCGATATGGCTCGCTTCTCCATCGGCGACGGCGAGCATGAGCCTGGGCGGCGTTTTGCATTGATCGAGCAGCTTTCCGACGCCGAAGGGCTGGATTTTATCCGTCAGGGTAGGCTGGTGCGGGTGGATGGCGGCGATACCATTGTGCGCCAGGGCGAACACAGTAAAACATTTTATCTGATTCTCGATGGTGCGGTGGACGTGCAAATCAGTCTGGAGAGCGGTCGCACCATCACCGTGCAAACACTCACCTCGGGTGACTTCTTCGGAGAATTCGCCTGCGTGTATCAGTTGCGGCGCTCCGCCAGCGTGATTGCATCAACGCAGTCGTTGGTGCTGGAGTTTTCCGACCGGACGATTGACCAGCTCATGCAGGACTCGCCCATGGCGGGAGATTATCTGATTCACACCGTGCAGAGCCGCATGATCGACGCCATGACCCACAGCATGCCGGCTTTTGCCGAACTTCCTGAAGCAGACCGCTTATGGCTGGCCGAAGAGGCTTCTGTGCAACAATACAAAGATGGCGAACTGATTCCCTGTTCCGATCCCGAGCAACCGAGCTGCAACATCCTGCTGCTGGGTCGCGCCCGTATTCAGCTCTCCGATGGCGCTACAGCAGCCCTGAAAGCAGGCATGATCTTTGGAGATGCCAGCCCACATATCCGGCTGCCCTCACAAGCCGCTATTCAGGCGCTGGAGCAGACACTGGTCTGCAGCATACCGCAAAAGATTTTCCACACCTTTATGAATGTCTATGCCGGTTTTGAACAACAGGTTAAAGCCGCTCGCTTTTCGCCCTCCTGAACATGCTTGATTCATGGCTGTTTACAGCCATGATTGGACACTTCGATCAATTTGCAAAAAGGAGAATTCATTATGGCACTAGTTGCTTCAGTTCATGTGGACCTCGGATGGAAGCTGCCCGATATGCAGTTGAGCAGCGTGGATGGGCGAAGCGTGAGTCTGCAGGATCAGTCCGGAGAAAACGGGTTGCTCGTCGCTTTTACCTGCAACCACTGCCCTTATGCTATTGCGGTCTGGCCGCGCCTGATTCGCCATGCCGCCACGCTGAAACAGATGGGCGTTAACACCATTGCAGTGAATCCGAATATCCATCCCGACTACCCCGCCGACGGCGTCGCCGCCATGCAGGCGAAGATCGCGGAATGGGGCGTCGATTTCCCCTATCTGGCCGATGAAACACAGGCGGTGGCAAGGGCGTTCGACGCCCAGTGCACGCCGGATCTCTACCTGTTCGACGCATCCGGCAGCCTCTATTATCACGGCCGCATGGATGATTACTGGAAAGATGAATCGAAAGTCACGCGTGAAGAGCTGATTCCGGCAGCCGAGCTGATGATCGCCGGGCAGCCCGCCCCGCAACCGCAGCACCCGACCATCGGCTGCTCCATCAAGTGGCTGGACGAATAACGGCCGGGAAAACCGTGGCCGGGTGAACAATTTCGCCCGGAAGAAAGTCCGGTGGCGACCGTCAGTTTCCAATGCTGGCCGAACCGGGTATGTTTCGTTGCAACAATTCGTGAGGGAGTCATTTGATATGAATGTTTACACTTTTACCGGGCGTCTGGCCAGAGATTGCGAGACCCGCTTTACACAGGGCGGCATGGCCATCTGCTCGTTTACCGTGGCCGTGGACTACGGCTTTGGCGATAATAAAGGCACCAACTGGATTCGTTGCTCCCTGTTTGGCAAACGGGCTGAAGGACGGTTGCCGCAGTATCTGCTCAAAGGAACGCAGGTGGCGGTTAGCGGCGAATTGAGAGTGCGTGAATATACCGACAATGAAGGCAACAAACGCACCTCGGTGGATGCCAGCGTCAACAGTCTGGATCTGATCGGCGGCAGGCAGGATGGCGGCGCACAAGGGGGCGGCGCGCAAGCCGGCGCTGGCGGCGGCAACAGCTTCCCCAGCCAGGGCGGCAACAACCCTGCCCCGAAAAGCAACAACGACCCGTTCGCCAACAGCCCCGACTTCGGCAATGTGCCGGTCGATGACGATATCCCGTTTTAAAATCGACCTTCACTGACGCTGTCGGCCATGGAGCCTGTCAATCCGGAACTCATCGAAAAAATCGCAGCGCTGGCGTCTGAACTGCCGGAACAGCAGCGCCGGCAACTATTGGACCTCACTGCGGCATGGAAGCCCGATATTCGTCGGGCGCCGCGCGAGACCTATACCGAACTGCTGAATTTCAAGTCGGACAATGGCTCGCACTACGGTCACGCCAGAGATATCAGCAGCAGCGGCGTATTTATCGTGACACCCGGTCAATTTAAGCGGGGCGAGCGCATTCAGCTTATTCTGACCTTTATCTCAGCGCCCAATCCGGTGCGCCTCAGCGGCGAGGTTGTGCGCAAAACCGCAGAAGGTATCGGCGTGCAGTTCGATGCCGGCAGTAGCAGCAGGGTGGCGGAACTGGACTCGATCATCTCCAAGCATGCGCTGATCCTGCATCAAAAGTGATCTTTTCGCCGCCTGATGTCGGCGAATATGGCAGCCGGCTCTGCCGCCACCCCATGCAGCGCAGCATAGTTGCGGCAAAATTCGCTATCCAGCGGTCGCAGAAACGGGTTGGTGGCTTTTTCACTATCGAGCGTTGACGGAATCGTGGGCAGCTGCTGCCGGCGGCGCCTGTGATCGGCGGCGATCCGCTCAGCCAGCACCCGATTATCCGCATCAATGCTGACCGCGAACGTCAGGTTGGCCAGCGTATATTCGTGGGCGCAATAGATTTTTGTAGAACCGTCCAGCGCGGCAATCTTGTTCAGACTATGCCACATCTGATCCGCCGAGCCTTCAAATAGTCTGCCGCAGCCTGCGCCAAACAGCGTATCGCCGCAAAACAGGGCGTCGCCGACCAGATAGGCGATGTGACCGCTGGTATGGCCGGGCACGCTCAGCACCGCCACATTCAAGCCCGCAATGGCAGGCGGCGCAGCTTCCGAAACCCGGACATCAATGCCGGGAATACGCTCGGCATCGTGGCTTGCGCCGACAATCCGGCAGCCGAATATCTGTTTCAGGCTCAGGTTGCCATCGGTGTGATCCCAGTGATGGTGCGTATTGAAAATATGCGTGAGCGGCTTAGCCAGCACTTTGCAGGCCTTGCGAACTGCGACGGCCTCGGCAGGATCAACGGCGATCAGGGCGTTGCTTGTATGCGATTCGATCAGATAGATATAATTGTCCCGCAGCACAGACAGCTGATGAACAGTAAATCCGGCGTGTTGGTATGACCACATGCTGGTAGTGTAATAAGATGATTGAAGAAGTGCATTAGTTTCATGCGAGTGCGACAGCAGCGGAGGGAGAAAATATGCCACACGGTTCAACCAAAGCGGTGATCACGGCATTTGCCGCCAATGCCATGGTGACAGTGGCCAAGTTTGTCGGTTTTGCACTCTCCGGCTCCAGCGCCCTGCTGGCCGAAGCGGTACATTCGCTGGCCGACACCGCCAATCAGGGACTGCTCTATCTGGGGTTGCGGCGCTCAGCCCGTCAGGCCGATGAGGAGCATCAGTTCGGTTACGGTCAGGAGCGCTATTTCTGGAACCTGATCTCCGCTGTGACCATTTTCTTTCTCGGCTGCGCCTACACCATCGCCCATGCGCTGGAGAAGATGCATCACGATCATGCGCCCGAGTTGTCGTGGATTCCGTTTGCCATTGTCGGCTTTGCGTTCATCATGGAGGGCTACTCGTTTCTGGTTGCATTGGTCGAGTTCAGAAAACAGTGCGCCGCCGCAGGAAAACCGTTCAGACATTACCTCACCGAAACGCGCGATCCGACCACCCTGGCCGTGCTGATCGAAGATGGCGCCGCCATGCTCGGCTTGCTACTGGCGCTGATCGGCATGGGGCTGGCCGCCTATACCGGATCGGCGCTGTTCGACAGCATTGCAGCGATCTGCATCGGCCTGCTGATGGGTGGGCTGGCCTTTTTTCTGGCCGCGACCAATCGCAAATATCTGCTCAACCACGCCAATGAGGAGGTCGATGAGATCGCCAGCCGGCTATGGCAGGCGGATGATCAGGTACAGCGCATTCAACGCGTCAACAGCATAGTGCTCTCGCCTGACGACACCCTGCTGATGGCCGAGATCGAACTGCGTGAAGAAGCAATTTTCGCCGACATGACGCAGGAAGAGATTCGTCGCGCCATCCGCTTTATGCACAAACTGGATGATATTCGCCGTTCACTCGAAGGTGATGTAACCCGAATCGCGCCGGAGACAAAACACATCTTTATCGAATTTACCGCACCCCAGGATAAGCCGGAAAAAAACTAGGGTGGTGCAGTCCGAAAAAATAGCATACCATTTCCCTCCGATTTCTGATCGCGTATATATCTAATCGTATATATCTAATATTTTACCGAGGAGTTTTATTATGAGCGTACTGGTTGGCAAACAAGCCCCCGAATTCAGCGCCGCTGCTGTAATGGCGGACGGTTCCATCAACGAGAATTTTTCACTGAGTGACTACAGCGGCAAATATGTCGTGCTGTTCTTTTACCCGCTGGACTTCACCTTTGTCTGCCCGTCCGAGCTGATCGCCTTTGATCACCGCATCAAGGAGTTCGAGGATCGCGGCGTACAGGTGGTGGGTTGCTCCATCGATTCCCAGTTCACCCACTCCGCCTGGCGCAACACCGCCGTTGACGCCGGCGGCATTGGCGCAGTCTCCTATCCGCTGGTGGCCGATGTGAAGCATGAAATCTGCCAGGCCTACGATGTCGAATTCGCCGATGCCGGCGTCGCCTTCCGCGGTTCTTTCCTGATCGACAGAGATGGCGTTGTGCGTCATCAGGTGGTCAACGATCTGCCGCTGGGTCGCAATATTGATGAAATGCTGCGCATGATCGACGCCCTGCAATTTACCGAAGAGCACGGCGAAGTCTGCCCGGCAGGCTGGAACCGGGGCGACAAAGGCATGGTTCCCGACGCCGACGGCGTGGCCTCCTACCTGGCCTCCGAAGCCGACAACCTGTAAATCGGTTTTCTGAGAACTATAAAAGAACGGCTCCGGTTGGGGCCGTTTTTTTGCACCATAGCACGCGGAAGATAGTCATAAAGTCACCACCGTGGTGCATAAATTATCTGGGCTTTATCCATCCGTAACCGACCACCGATATCGAATGCATTGAATGCCGGAGCCCCTTTCGCCCCGGCGTAGTCGATTTTACTTTGGGTTTGAAATACGGAGAAAAGATCGTTGCATTTATCGTCCACCTGTATAATGATGCGCCTGTGATGCATGTTATCCGAAAATTCGTCGCCGCGACGCTGGCGCTGACACTGCTATTGATTAGCTCGGTGCCGGTAACTTCGGCCGCGACCTGCCGGATGATGGATGGCATGCGCGCATCAGATACGGCGATGAGCAAACTCGCCATGCAGATAGAGCCCGTATCCCCGCTGATCGGCTGGCAGGATGGTTATATCGAATGCGGCTGCCGTATCGACACCCATCTCGACGGCATGCCCCACCAACTCGCACCGCATGCGCTCTCCATGAACAGTGATACAGATGCAACTGCTTTCACCACTGTAGCCGTGACGCCGGCGCCGGCGCTGACTGGACGCACCCTCTCTTTTTCTCCACCGCCGCCCCGAACCCTCTGATTTTTTCCCACTTTTAAGCTGATCCGACACCGCGTTCGGAACGCTTGCGCATGCCCTGACGCTGCGCTGGAAAAATCAAATGGAGGATGAACCCATGAAAAAACAACTATCGTTGGCGATAGCGGCGACAGCCTGTCTGCTGCTCTCACCACTGAATGCGCACGCCTATATCGGCCTGTGCTGCGCCAAATGCGGCGGCAATATGCCGATGAATATTGCCGGCGGCGGCATTCCGGAAACACACGAATTCCGTATCAAAATTCAACCGATGTTCATGCGCATGCAGGGCCTGCGCAGCGCTGCATCCAACATCGACGGCAACAGCCTGCTCGGCATGCCTGTGATGGGCGGCAAACCCACCGGTAAATTCATGGCGGTGCAGAAAAATATGAATATGAGCATGCTCAATCTGGCTATGGGCTACTCATTCAGCGACGACTTCTTCGCCGGCATCATGCCGATGTACAGAGACAATCGCATGGATATGGCGTTCAACGCCGCCATGACCGCATTAACGAAACAGTCCGGCTACGCCATGAAATCGCACGGCGTGGCGGACACCATGCTGATGACCAAATACAGGCTCTATGCCGATGACCCGCTGATTCCGGGCAATGAGGCGTCGCTGTTTGTCGGCGCCAGTCTGCCCAGCGGATCGATCAGCAAACGCAACAGCACCCATCCGCTGGCCATCCGGCGCAGCGAGTTGTTGCCCTACGGCATGCAACTCGGCTCCGGCACGGTCGATCCGATGCTGGGGGTGCTCTATCAGGGCTCATCTTCGCCGTGGTGGTGGGGGCTGGACGGCGTCTACACAGGACGCTGGTACGATAACAGCCGCAACTACCGGCTCGGCAATGCTGTCAAGGTGGACGCCTATGTCATGAATCAGCTCAGCTACAATTTTCTCTGGCAGTTGCAGGCCAATATTGAGTGGAAGGGACATATTCACGGTCAGGCCGATGAGGCGACAAGCGGCTTTTCCGGCCATGCCGTACACGGCAATGCAGCCACTCCATTCATGACGCCGTTGTGGAACCCGTACAATTACGGCGGCGTCAAAACATCCGTCACGCTGGGTTTGCAGTGGCAGCCGGCGCCGCTGCATATTATCGATGTGAGCGTGAAACTACCTGTCTATCAGCGCCTCAACGGCGTGCAGCTGAAAGATCAGTTCGGCGTCATGCTGACCTGGTATATGGAGATTCCGACCAGAGACAGTATCCGCTCGTTAACGCATACGCATACGCCGGCCGACGCCGCGCTCGGATTTTAGGAGGATATGATGAGAGTATTAATCACGATTGCTTTACTGCTGTTCACATCGCCGGCCTGGGCCACCGATATTCCCGACGCCGACTCCCATGGCGCGCAACTGTTTACCAGCTACTGTAGCGCCTGCCATAGCCTGCCGCACCCGAAACGGCTGGACTGGCCGCACTGGCGCTCGATGTTGCATGTGATGCAGCAGCGAATGCATGAGCGCGGCGTGGCTGAGCCGAGCAAAGAGGCGTGGAGGCAGATCGCAGGCTATCTGAAATCTCATGCCCGTTAAATCTCTATTGCCCACGCCTGTAGTGCGTTCGGCAAACCTCCTGAAATCGGCCTGCTGCATCGGCTTGATGGCGCTGGCCTGGGCGAATATCGCCCGGGCCGACCCGCTGGATGCGAGCATGGCCGCCTTCGGCGTGCAGCAACCCAGGGTTCACAAACTGGCGCCGGATTTTACACTTGCCCGAACAGATGGCGGTGCGATGGCGCTGTCGGATGCGCGGGGCAAAGTGGTGGTGCTCCATTTCTGGGCGACATGGTGCGTGGCTTGCCGCCATGAAATGCCGAAAATCGAACAGTTGTGGCAGCGCTACCGGAGCCGCGGGCTGGTGGTTCTGGGCGTCAATGCGGATCGCGGCAACCTCCCGGCAGTACAGGATTTTATCCATCAGCTCAACCTGAGCTTTCCTTCCCTGCTGGCGCCGGACGGCGCAGTGCGCAACACCTACGGGGTTCGCGCCCTGCCCACCAGCTATCTGATCGGCAGGGATGGCA
>Ga0256829_1002899_pt1 | contig 12356 bp, 15 predicted proteins | sample 131447metaG_FD_185979 | JGI IMG/M metagenome (GOLD analysis project Ga0256829, IMG submission 185979) | Hydrothermal vent microbial communities from Lau Basin, Pacific Ocean - 131-447 | ecosystem: Environmental > Aquatic > Marine > Hydrothermal vents | place: Pacific Ocean: Lau Basin | collected... | reverse complement strand
GATCGGCTCCAGCGCTTCAAAGCGTGTCCCGGGCCTTGCGGCATGGATGCCGACCACGTCACCGACAAAGTGATCCACGGCTTTGAGCCCCGTGGCCATGCCTTCCAGCCGGGTGTGAACCTGGGTGGCGTCGGTGCCCCACATCCGGTTCGGGCCCTGCAGGCCGTGCTCGCGCATCAGGCGGCACACCCGGGCCTTGCCATAGACACGCCGCGCGGAGACCGAGCAGGCCCGGCTCACGGATTCGACCTCCGCTCAAGAAAAGGGAATTCACCCTCGAACCGGGCGATGCGCCTCTCCAAAAGCTCCTTGTCCATCATGAGATCCCCGACGAGGCGCTTGGCGCGCTCGAGCTCCTGTTCCAGGGCGGCCACCTTTGGATCGTCGGTGCGGCGTTTCAGGGCCGCCACACCACCTTCCAGAAACTCATCCGGCCAGCCCGACAGCACCGCCGGCTGGCCGGTCTCCCGGCTCAGTGCATCCAGGCTCTCGCCCCGCAGCAACCGCAGCACCACCTCCTGTTTGCGCTTCGCCGACCAACGCTTCACCGATGATTTACTGCTCATGAACACCTCCCGTCGCGCTCGCTCTACGACCAAATGTGTGTCCAGAATATTCGAGAGGCAACCCACAAGACCTGAACGGTGGCTCAGAGCAGCGGAAGCATCGTGCTAATCAGGAAGAATTATGCCTGCCATGGCCGCCGCCATTACCGCGGGTCTGGAAGGCGTCCAAAAGGGACAGTCGTTCCGCCACACCTGAATTTCTTTGGTTCTGAAAATGTTGCTGGATACTTCGGACCCGGAGGCGTATTCACCCACCACATCGTAAACCTGCCCTATCCGATGACGGTCAAGGAGTACGAGCAAATCACCGGCAAGTCGGCCGCGCAGCTGGCGGCGATCTGCAAGGCAAGGATCGCAGGGAAGTAACCTTCCGGGGCGGAACGCAAAGGGCCGGGAGAACCCGGCCCTTTTCGTGCCCGCCTTACGGCGCGGGCGGCAGGGCGCCGAAAATGGAACCCGCCTGCCCGTTGGTGTATTGCCTGGTGATGCTGTCGAGCGCGTTCGGCGTCACGTTGTCGGCGCCGTTCATCATCGCGCGCGCCTGATTGCCGAGCGAGGCGGGCGCGGACAACTGGGCGCGCGTGGTCGCCCCGAGCACAAAAAAGCCGGCTTCAAAGAACCGGCGTTTTCGTGTAATGGCGGCCCGAAAGTCCGTCTTAATCCCTTCTTCATCAGGTCTCAATTCAAACCGCACGCATCAAATTTTATGCGGTTTTTCAAACACTTTCCATGGTGGTTGCCAATATTTCCACGCCATGCAAAGTTAATCGTCATCTCATCGCTCAATGTCTTCGACTTCGATCATGGCGATCATATCCTTTTCATCACAAGAGGTCAACTCGCCTACTCTCCTGGAGAGCCCCTCCAGTGGCAAAAAGACGCCCCGCGGCAGGAGTTTTCTGCCAAGTCCGAATATTTCGCAGTGATGCGGTACCGGGTAAGCGCGTACGTCATCTTCCTTGAGGTCGATATGTTCCTCCAGTTCGGCGAGGATGTTTTCCAGAGTCCGCTCATTGCACCGCAGCACGAAGACAGAGAGTTGCACTGGGATGGCGTACTTTTTAACGCACGCGTGGACGCGCCGCAACCGCCGTGGATCGGCGATATCGTAAGCAAGAAGCCAATTACGTAGCTCCGACCGTCCCATACCACCTCCCATCACGGCATAACTCGGGCCTTATCCGCTTGATGCCTGTTCTTGCCGACGTGACGCGAGGGGCACACGTGGATAACGGCCGTCTGCGCGACCAGGTTGGCGCACACAGGGCTGGACCATTGAGGATGACCTTCGTGTCCTGGGGCCCCACGATATAGAGGGCCTTCACAGGTCATCCTCCCCTGCCATGTTGGCCAGTGGCGGCGCATCCTGTTGCAGGGTTTTTGCCATGAGACGGCAAACCCGCCGTAACCAGCGACCCATTGTGGCAACTTGGCGCTCGAAATTCTCGTAGAATACGGCGCGGCCGGCCTTATCCAGAAGACAGGCGCCTTTGTCCACGCGAAAGTGTTCTTCTCTCAAACGGCGCGTGCGGAACATCTCCCAAACCCACAGATCCAGCCGCGCCCGGAGCGGCTCGATGAGATCACAGGCGAGCGATTCCCGGCCGAAGGCGGGCTCATGCAGGAAACCGATAAAGGGATCCAGCCCGGCCGCGTAGCTGGCGCGCACTGCCTCGAAGTGCGCCAGGGTATAACCCAGCGACAGGCAGGCGTTGACCGGGTCGCGGGGTGGGCGCCGATTGCGTCCGGTGAAGCCGAGCGATGCGGGAAACAACGCCATAAGACCTCGAAAATAGGCCGACTGGGCCGCGCCTTCCATGCCAAGCAATGTGCTGATGTCCTGATGGACATCCAGCAAAGCCAGACGTTCCCGCGCTCCTTGCAAGGACGCAAGCGCATCGTGCAACGGCTTGCGCAGATCGGGACGTTGCCGCACCGCCGTTCGGAGGGCCGTGATTTGCCGACCGATCTTGGCCGCCAGCAGGCGGCGGGCCCAGGCCAAGCGGAATGCCGCGTCCTGCGCACGTTGATATTGCGCCAGACGGATGCGCGCATCATTGTGGAAGCGGCCTGTGACAGTGGCCAGGCGTCGGCCTTGGCGGCCGCTCAGTACCGTCACCACCGCGCCTGCCTCGGCGAGGGCGCCGAGCAGGCCCGAGGTGAGCGCCGTTTCGGCGCGGATCACCACACGGTCGAGCAGCGCCAGTGGCACCGTGCGCACGCGTTTGGCGTTTTCATACAAGGCCAGTGCCTTGCCGTCGAGCCTCAACTCCAAGCCCTTTCGATCAAGATAGAGCGTCGCCATGGTCACCCGTGATAAAAAAAAGGTGGGTCTTCAGGCGCAGTGCCGATACCCAGCGTCCGTACGCGGGACCGCGGATCAAGGCGCACTAACAGAAAGGTGTCTTGCTCCCTTTTGATGATCCCCCGCAGCTCGCAGAGCAGATCCCGCCGTTCCTCGTCGGAAAGAAAGCATTCATAGGCCGACTTCTGCCCGCCGATGGCATGGCCCTTGACGGCGCGCAACACCTTCCTCAACCGTGCGGGGCTGCGCACGTCGTAGGCGGCGATGTAGAGGTTGCGCTCTTTCATGGCGACATTGAACCGCAGTCTTCGCAAACTGGCAGGTTTGGCAAGCTTGCGGCGGGTCGGCAGCCGATGTCGCCGGTTCGGTGTTGAAACTTACTTCTGCGCGCCGATGCCTTTTTCGAAAATTTTCAAAAAGTCCGCGATGGCTTTGCGCAGTCGATCCGCCGGCTGTGGGTCCGCATTGAAACCGCCGTGCTCGATGTCATTGCGCACCTTGGAAAAATCGCGCGCGTGCGGCTCTTGTAGCGCGTAGCGGCGATCGGCTTGCTCGCGCGCCTCGAAACTGAAGCCGCGCGAGGGCACGCGCGCCTCGGGCGGGGCGTAGCGGCTGGTCCAGGCTTCGCGCAGGACGATGGCCGCTTCCGAGTAGCGGGCCAGCTGCAGGTAGAGATGCGTCAGTTCCGCCAGCGCGCGCTCCCCCGCATCGCCCTCGAGCGTGCCTTTGCACAGCGGCGCGATGCGCTTGCGCATCTGTTCGAGCACCGGCGCCAGTGGCGGTATGTGGTTCACGATGTCGCCTTCGGCCTCATCCAAAGCGCGCAGCAGGGCCTGCGCGGAGGGCGTATCGAACTTCGCCTGCTCCGCGCTGCCGCGGTCGCGTCCGACGATGAGCGAGGCAACGCGCACCGTGGCCAGGTCGTTTGCAAAATCGCGCAACGCCTTTGCGAACTGGCGCACCCGAGGGCGTGGGCCGCGCTTGCCGCCGGTCGCCCAGAGGCGATCGAGGCGGTTGGCCAGGGCATCGAGCGCCTGCACCAGCGGCTCGGCGTGACCGGTTTTGAGGAAGCCGCCGATGGCGGCGCTCCAATCCGCCAGCTCGACCACTGCGGTCAAATCCCAGATCGGGGCCCGCCCTTCCGCATCTATGGCTTCGTAGGCGCCATAGCAGACCGTCACGGGTGCCGCCTGCGGAGCGATGACCCGGCGATAGGCCACGACCGCAGAGGCGAACAACGGCAACGACCGGAAGCCAAGTGTGATGTCGAGAAGTATCTCCCCGCCGCTGGACATTCCCCGCTCCAGTAAAGTAAAAATCTTCCATAGCTCCTGGGGGGTCTTGCCTTCATCAATGGGTTCGAAACGCATCGGGCATCCAGGGGCAAGGCGTTCAAGCTCGCCCCGCAGGGCGGTGCCATGCTTTTCCTGGGCTGCGGGCGTAGCCAGAAGCACGATCTGCGCCGGGCGTGTCATGTGCGCCAGCGCGGCCGCCACATAGGGGGTTTCGACGTCCTCGCCGCCGCGGCGCTCCAGCCAACAGTAGCGGGTCCGTTGATAATTGCTGGTTCCGAGAAAGCTGATCAGTGTCCGCGTTTCCGGCATCGCCGGGTCAGGCGCCGAGATTTCGGGGCGATGGGCGACAGGGCTGATGTGATAGGCCTGCAGTCGGGCACCCAGGTCATCGAGGGTGTCGGCATCGAGTTCCACGCCCCGCAGTTCCCGCGGTACGCGCAGGGACATGTGTAGGCGATGTCATCGAGCTGTCCTGGTTCAGTACATATGAGACACGAAGACCTCGGGGACCTCATACCCGGCCTCACGAAGATACTCGGCCGGGGGTGCGCTGCTGCAATGCCTGATGAGGGCGCAGGAGGTTGTAGACCTGCTCCCACCACTGCACCAGGGGACGAAGCGCCCGTATCGTGGTCGGTAGCGGGTCACCGGCATAGAACGCGTAGCGCCAGATGCCATTGGCCCGTTCCACCCCGCCATTGCGCTGCGGGCGTTTCGGCGGCAGCACATAGAGGTCGATACCCGCTTCCTGGCAGGCCTGCTCGAAGTCGCCCTTGAATTCCGATCCTCCGTCGATCTAGATCGCCCGCATCGGAAACGGGCTGCGGACCTTAAGCGGCTTGAGAAAATCCGCCGCACGGCGGCGGCCAGCCGCGCGTCCCATCGCCGCCGCCGAACACGCCGCGGGCGGCGGGATCGGGATCTCAGACCCTGGACGCCCGCGCTTAGGTTCGCCGGGGAACACTAACGACGTGCCACGGCGCAACGGACAGGCCAGCGCTTCGCGCAGCACGTCCACCGCAGCCTTGGACAGCGGCACAGTGCGCGCGCTGCCGTTCTTGGTCTGCGTGAGCCGTACCACGCGGCGGTCGAGGTCGATCTGGTCTTCATGCAGACTCAGTATTTCCCCCTGCCTCATGCCCGTGTATAAGGCCACGCGCACGATCCAGCCGAGCATGGGATTTGAGTGGGCATCGCAAGCGGCCAGCAAGCGCCGTTCCTCCTCGCTCGTCAGGCGGCGGTTGCGGCCCGCCGCCGGCTTCGGGCGCCGTATGTGCTGCACGGGGTTTATGGCAAGCCCCAGCCCCCATTCCTTGATGGCGGTGGAGTACAGATGCCCCAGCAGGGCGAGTTCCAGCCGCACGGTGGACGGCGACAGAGGCCGCCCTGTTCGGGGGCTGACGGTGGCCAGCCGCCGGTCCCGGTATTCCGCGACGATGTCCGGCGTGATGGCGGCGAGAGCGTATTTGCCCAGCGCAGCGCGGAGCGGGACCGAGCGCTTTAGGTCGGTTTCATGACTTCCCGGCCGCTTGGTAGTGGATACTTCGCGCAGGTATCGATCCAGCGCCTTGTCCAGCGTCATGCGCTCGCCGTGACTTCGCGGCACATACAGGCCGCGTACCATTTGATCTTCGGTCGTGCGCGCCAATCCTCGGCCTCACGTTTGAGGCGGAACGTCTTGATAGTGGTCGGCCAGCCCTGGCGGCGAATCATCGCCTTCCAGGTGCCGCTTTTGGTCTGGGGATGGTCGCCATGCGGCCTCCGGTACAGGTCAAAGTGTACCGAAATTGTACCGCAGGACTTTGGGACTTTTCGAGGACTCCAGTAAGTCCTTGATTCTATTGGTGGGCCGTGTGCGACTCGAACGCACGACCATCGGATTAAAAGTCCGGTGCTCTACCAACTGAGCTAACGGCCCGCGGCGCGCATTATATCCCGGTTTGCATGTCTGCGGGAACCCTGGCGATGAGTAGTCTGAAGATTTATGTGAGCGACTTTTTAACTTCTCTATCGATAAGGCGCAGGGTGTTTTCGTCGGGCTGGCCGCCAAAGTATTTGTCCTGCAGTTGCTCGAATATCGAACCCGGCGGCGAGACAGCGGCGAACAGGGTCAGGCTGGAATGGAGTTTGAGGTCGTCGGGATAGCCGAATATGGCGTGTGCGCTTTGTCCTTCGATTTCCAGCAAGGCATGCGCAATACGGCTCAGCCTCGGCCCCAGCATCGGGTGGGCCAGATAGGCGCGCGCTTCCTCGAGGCTGTTGATGGCGTAGTAGCGTGATGTTGAGCTGAAGCCGAGCCCTTTGTACTGTGGAAACACGTACCACATCCAATGGCTGCGCTTGCGTCCAGAGCGGATCTCTTCAAGCGCGCGGGTGTAATCTGTTTCCTGGGCTTCGACGAAGCGTTCGAGATGAAAGGGATCGTCGGCGGGCGAATTCATGGCATTCATCCGCGGGGATGATGAGCAGCATGCAAGGCTTGCAGGCGGGCGGTGGCCACATGAGTGTAGATCTGAGTAGTGGAGAGATCGCTGTGGCCGAGCAACATCTGCACCACGCGAAGATCAGCGCCGTGATCAAGCAGGTGGGTGGCAAAGGCGTGTCGCAGGGTGTGTGGAGACAGTGGCTTGTTTATACCAGCCGTGCGTGCGTGGCGCTTAATGAGATGCCAGAATGCCTGGCGGGTTATGTCCTTGCCTCGGCGGCTAACGAATACGGCCTTGTGCGGAGGGTGACCTTTCATCAGCACCGGTCGGGCGTCGCGCAGATAGCGTTCCAGCCAGTGTCCGGCCTCTTCGCCCAAAGGCACCAGGCGTTCGCGGCCGCCTTTGCCAAGGATGCGTACCACACCGTGCCGAAGGTTGAGCTGGACGCTGTCCAGGGTGACCAGTTCGGAGACGCGTAAGCCGGTGGCATAGAGCAGTTCGAGCATGGCGCGATCCCTGAGCCCTTCAGGCGTGTCGGTATCGGGGGCGTTCAGCAGGGATTCCACGTCGGCCTCGCCGAGGGCTTCCGGCAATGGACGGCCGAGCCGGGGCGTTGCGATGCCGGCAGTGGGATCGCTTCCGATCGCGCGCTCACGAAGCTGGAAGCGGTAGAAGCGGCGCAAGGCCGACAGTAGACGGGCCGCGCTGCGCGGGCTTCCGGTTCGCAACCTGCGGGCGAGAACGTCTTGAATCTCGGCTGGCCCGGCCATCAGAAGGCCTGTGTTTGTGGCGGCAAGGAAGCGGGCGAAGCCTTCCAGATCGGCGCGGTAGGCATTGAGGGTGTTATCGGCCAGGCCGCGCTCGGCCCAGAGTGCATCGAGAAAACGCTCGATGGCGGCCTTGTCAACAGCCGCGAGCGCTTCAGGCGTTGACGTCGTCATCCTTGTCCGGTCGCTGGATGAAGGTCTTAAACAACTCGATCGGCAAAGGGAAGAGGATGGTGGAGGAGTTGCTCGAGGCCATGTCCCTGACCGTTTGCAGATAGCGCAACTGCAACGCCTGAGGATTCTTGGCCATCACCACCGCGGCTTCCAGCAGGGTCTTGGAGGCTTGCAGTTCGCCTTCGGCATTGATGACCTTGGCGCGGCGTTCGCGCTCGGCTTCTGCCTGGCGGGAGATCGCCCGCACCATGCTTTCGTCGAGTTCGACCTGCTTAATCTCGACATTGGTCACCTTGATGCCCCACTCCGCGGTCTGTTCATCGAGGATTTCCTGGATGTCGCTGTTGAGCTTGTCGCGCTCGGCCAGCATTTCGTCCAGCTCGTGGCGCCCCAGCACCGAGCGTAGAGTGGTCTGGGCGAGCTGGCTGGTGGCCATGTAGTAATTTTCTACATTGATGATGGCCCGCTGAGGGTCGACCACGCGGAAATATACCACGGCGTTAACGCGCACGGTGACGTTGTCGCGAGAGATCACGTCCTGGCTGGGAACGTCCATGGTGATGACGCGCAGATCGACCTTGGTGACCTGCTGGATGATCGGCACCACGAACACCAGCCCCGGCCCCTTGATGGTCTGAAAGCGCCCAAGAAAGAAGACTACGCCGCGCTCGTATTCCGGTATCACCCGAACCGAAAGAAACAACAAGCCAAGTACGAATACCGCCGGAACGATCCCATACAATCCGTTCATTTTTTCTATTCCTCTATAGGTTCCACTTTGAGTTGAAGTCCGTCCATGCCGGTGACCTGCACCTTCTGGCCGACGCGCAAGGGTTTGGCGCTTAGCGCTTCCCATCGCTCGCCATGCACTCTGATCCAGATATGATGGCCGTCCCTGGCGATCACCTCGCCGCGGCTGCCGATCATGTCTTCGCGCCCGCTCACCGGCTTTTTGCGGCGCAAGCGCAGCGCCCGCATGATCACCCATAAAAAGAAAACGGCGCTGACGGCGGCCGTGCCTCCTACGAGCGCGCGCGAAACTTCCATATCCGTCTGTTGAAACAACATCAGGGAGCCGGCGATGAACGCCGCCAGGCCGCCGATGCCGAACAGGCCATAGCTCGGCTTGAAGCCTTCAGCCAACATCAGCGCCACCCCCAGCCCGATGAGCGTCAACCCCCAGCCGTTGACAGGCAGAAACTGCAAGGCGTAGAGGCCGAGAACGAAACTCGCGCCGCCGACGAGACCCGGCAGGATGAGGCCTGGGCTGGCAAGCTCGAAGATCATTCCATACAAGCCGAGAACCAGCATGAGATAGACGATATTGGGATCGACCAGCGGCGCCAGCCAGGCGCCCTTGGCCGATGCCATCGCCTGCGCCGGCAAGGCGACGCCAAGAAAAATCATCCAAGCCATTGTGCGTTGCGCCATATCCCCTCTTCCCCTTGAAAATCCGCCTCTTCTGGCAATCTCATGGCATCATAGCCTACCCATGGATTTGGCGAAACGAACACGGCCAGGTAGTTTTAAGTAATCATGATTTTCATCATGTATCTCTATCGCTTGAGGACGAATAGAGCCTGAGGCATGATGAGCATTGTCTTTTGTCAAGCACACTGAACCATGACCGACGTCTTGCCTTTTGATCAATCCCCGGACATCGACCGCTTTATCCGATGGCGGCGGCTTTTGCACAGCCATCCCGAGACGGCGTTCGAGGAAGTGCGCACGGCGGCTTTCGTGGCTGAACGCCTGCGTGATTTCGGCCTCGACCCCGTCACCGGCATCGGCCACACGGGGGTGATGGCGCGTATCGAAGGGCGAGGCGAAGGGCCAGTCATCGCTATCCGCGCCGACATGGACGCCTTGCCGCTGGACGAGTGTCAGTCGCGCCCGCACCGCTCCCGGGTTGAGAGCCGCATGCATGCCTGCGGCCATGACGGCCACACTGCCATTTTGCTGGGCGCGGCCGAGCAGCTGGCGGCGCGGCGCGATTTTCGCGGCGAAGTGGTTTTGGTGTTTCAACCGGCCGAGGAAGGCCACGCAGGCGCGCGTGCCATGCTCGAAGATCCCCACTGGGCAGAGTTCGGCATTCAACGCATCTATGGCTTGCACAACTGGCCGGATCTGCCTCTGGGCAAATTCGCCGTGCTTGCTGACGCGTGCATGGCGTCTTCCGATACCTTCGAGTTCGTGCTCAAGGGCAGCGGTGGCCATGCAGCATTTCCCCATCGTTCGCCAGACGTGCCCGGCGTCACCGCCCAACTGGCAGTGGCACTTGGAAGCCTGGCGCGGCGGATTGCCGCCCCCACCGATCCCTTGGTCATTACCGTCACCCAGATCCACACCGGCACCGCCAGCAACATTATTCCCGCCGAAGCAAGGGTCGGCGGCACCGTGCGCTGTCTGAACGAATCCTTGCGTGATCGGGTCGAAGCTGAACTCGATGCGCTCGGCGGCGCGTTCGCGGCCATGCACGGCTTGGCCGGGGAATACCGTTATACCCGCCAATATCCAGTGACTGTGAACGATCCCGAAGCCGCCTCTGAACTGCGCCGCGCTGCCTTGGCCGTGCCCGGCCTGCAAGAGGCCGAATCGATTGAGCCAAGCATGGGGGCAGAAGATTTTTCCTTTTTCCTGCAGGCATTGCCAGGCGCCTATCTGTGGCTGGGAACGCGCGACCCCGCACACTTGTCGCCATTGCACAGCTGTCAGTATGATTTCAACGATGCGGCTCTGCCTTTGGGAGTCGCGCTATGGGTCGAATTGGTGCGACAGCTACTGGGCCGAGCACCGGCAACGATGAGGATGACATCATGAGCAAACAGCGAATTGGTACGCAGGAAGAATTCCCGCCTGGACAAATCAAGGCCTGCAAGGTCGCGGATATCGATCTTGCCGTCTATGCATTGAGTGATGGTTACTACGCTACCCAGGCCGCGTGCCCACATCTCAAGGCGCCTCTGGCCAAGGGCAAAATCGTGGATGACCGCGCGGTTCAATGTCCCTGGCATCGCGCCCGTTTCGATATCCGCAGCGGCGAAGTGTTGGAGTGGGCTAACTTTCCGCCCGGCATCCAGGTACTCAATGTGGTGCGCAAGGAAAAGGCGTTGCAAACCTATCCCGTCAGTGTCGAGGGAGGCGTGCTGTATGTGGAGATTCCGCAATAGGCTGTCGTGGAGAAGGAGACTCCATCATCTCCTCACGGGCCATGCTGTCATGGACTGAGCCCGTATTTCATCAACCTTCAGGCATAAGGAGGCATACGCCATGCTTGCCATTTTATCTCCGGTTTTCGATAATGGCGCGCCGATCCCGATCGAATACACCTGCGAGGGACGTGACATCAGCCCGCCATTGCAATGGGCGGGCGTGGACAGAAACGCCCGCTCGCTGGTGCTGATCGTGGACGACCCCGATGCGCCCGATCCGGCCGCGCCGAAAATGACCTGGGTGCATTGGATCGTGTACGACATTCCCCCTTCCGTCACCGGCCTGCCTGCCGATGTGGATCATCACGACCTGCCGCGGGGGGGCAAGGAAGGACTCAACAGCTGGGATAGAACGCGCTACGGCGGCCCGTGTCCACCCATCGGCAGACACCGTTATTTCTTCAAGCTGTATGCGCTGGACAAAACCTTGAGTTTTTCCGGCCTGCCTGACAAGGACGCTGTACTGGCGGCGATGGAAGGCCATGTATTACAGCACGCGCAATTAATGGGCACCTACCAGAAACAAGGTTGAGGAGGAAGGCCGGTGCCCTCGTCGCGCCGACGGCTCACCCAAAAGGCTTGCCGAAAGTCTGCGCGATGATTCGCCCCACCTCAGCGGGGCGCTCCAAATGCAGGTTGTGGCCGGCATCGATGACGGCGAAGCAGCGGCCTGCCCCCTGCTCCGCCAGCGATTCGATCTCGAACCGCCGTTTCGCATAGGGGCCCCGGCTGGCGAGTAGGAAGAGCATGGGGTGGCGGATGCGACTGTATAGGCCGCGCTCCGGATAAATCGTGTCGGCCGGATCATTGCCGCATACGGCCTCGAGATCGTCCAGCGTGGGGCGGCGCAAATACACGCCCTCTCCGGCCCGGAACGCCCGGCGCATCATCGTTGCCATGACGTCTGGAGGCAGGCCGTCGCGCGCCGCACGCACGGCTTGTGAAGTGATCCAGCGATGCATTTCCTCCTCACGCGCGCTCCAGCCGAGCCGCCAAGCCTTCCACGGCGAGCGCCTATCGAATGCCTTGCTTTTCGCCGCCTCGGCAGAAGGCCGCGCATCCAGCACGAAACCATCGAGCAGCGCCAGGCCAGCGCAGGCGCCGCCGGCTGCGGCGTGTGCGGCCACGGCATACGCGCCGGTGGAGTGCCCCACCAGCACGGGTGTTGCCACCCCCACGGAAGCGATGATGTCGCCAATGTCGCGCCAGTAGCGCTCGGCGTCGGTGGAATCGACCTCGGTGCGGCCATGACCGCGCATATCGAAAGCCAGAATATGAAAACGATCGCGGAGGATTGCCGCCAGCGGCGTCCATACTTCCAAATTGTGGCCAGTGCCGTGAACCAGTAACAGCGGCGGCCCTTCACCACCGTAATCGCGCACTGCGAAACGTCCATGCCTGGTTTCTATAAGGCAGTCTTGCGCGCTCATTCGTCCTGCGGCGGCTTGGACGGCAGCTCTATGGGTACGAGTCCGTTCCATCAGACTTGCTCATTCCTGCTCAAACAGGAATAAAGCTGACTTCCTGCTTCGTCGAGGCGGGTTTCGCTCCGGTCTTGCGACCGGAGCCAGAGCCCGCCTCTCCACAGGCTGATGCGGTGGAACTCACCGC
>Ga0256829_1002898_pt1 | contig 12364 bp, 11 predicted proteins | sample 131447metaG_FD_185979 | JGI IMG/M metagenome (GOLD analysis project Ga0256829, IMG submission 185979) | Hydrothermal vent microbial communities from Lau Basin, Pacific Ocean - 131-447 | ecosystem: Environmental > Aquatic > Marine > Hydrothermal vents | place: Pacific Ocean: Lau Basin | collected... | reverse complement strand
AATAAAACAAAAAGCTACAGATTTAATAAACGAAAAAAGAAAAATCCTTGAAGAAGAACTTCTAAATCTTAAACTAAAAAAAGAAAAAATAGATGTTACGCTTTTTACTCCTAAAAAAAGCGGAGCTATTCATCCTGTAACCGATACAATGAATAAAATTATAGAATTTTTTACGAATCTTAATTTTTCAGTTGAAAGCGGACCTTTGATTGAAGATGATTTTCATAATTTTGAAGCACTAAATCTTCCGAAATATCATCCGGCAAGAGATATGCAAGATACTTTTTATTTTAAAGACGGAAGCCTTCTTAGAACACATACATCGCCTGTTCAGAACAATGCTTAGTAAAAAACCTCCTATTAGAATGATAAGTCCGGGTGCTGTTTTCAGAAGAGATTATGATTTAACCCATACACCTATGTTTCATCAAGTAGAAGGGCTTGTTGTTGATGAAAAAGGGAAAGTCAGTTTTGCAAATTTAAAATTTATACTTGAGAGCTTTTTAGTGCATATGTTCGGAGATGTGGAAGTTAGATTCAGACCTTCATTTTTCCCTTTTACGGAGCCTAGTGCCGAAGTTGACATAAGCTGTATATTTTGTAAAGGTGAAGGATGCAGGGTATGCTCTCACACAGGATGGCTGGAAGTGCTTGGATGCGGGGTTGTTGACCCTAATGTATTTAAGGCTGTCGGATATGAAGATGTGAGCGGATATGCGTTTGGCTTGGGAGTTGAGAGATTTGCAATGCTTTTAAACAGAATTAACGACCTTAGAAGTATGTATGAAGGAGATATCAGACTTATGGAGCAGTTTAAATGAAAGTAACAAGAAAATGGCTTGAAGAGTTTATCGATTTAAGCAATATAAGCAGTGAAGAAATTATTAAAACCTTAAATAAAATAGGGCAGGAAGTTGAAGGCTATGAAAAAATAGAAGTTCCTGAGAATGTGGTGATAGGTGAAGTTCTTGAATGCCATAAACATCCTGATGCTGATAAACTTAATGTTTGCCGTGTAAATGCGGGAGATGAAGAGCTTCAAATTGTATGCGGGGCTAAAAATGTAGCGGCGGGGCAGTTTGTTGCTGTGGCTTTAATCGGAGCTGTTTTGCCGGGAAATTTCAAAATCAAAAAGGCAAAACTAAGAGGTGTTGAGAGTTTTGGAATGATTTGTGCCGCAAGAGAAATCGGACTTCCGGATTTTCATGATGGAATTATGGTGATGGATAATTCTTTAGGTGAGCTTAAAATCGGAGAATATGCGGGGAAATACCTAAATGACGAGGTAATAGAACTTGGAATTACCGCTAATAGAGGGGATTGTTTTAGTGTTTACGGTATTGCAAGAGAGCTTAGCGCAGGATTTAATAAAAATTTAAAATCTTTTGAATCCGATTATGAAGAACTTCAAGAGGGAATCGGAAGAGTTGTAAATGTGGATAAGCATGAAAATAAAAAATCTTCTCATTTATTAAAAGCGGTTGAGGGTAATTTGATACTCCCTTTAAAAATAGATTACAGACTCTCTTTAGTGGATATTGAAGCTAAGAAAAAAATAGAAAAATTTGCAAAATATACAATGCAATCAACCGGGGTTTTGATTACTCCTATGAATATTTGCGATATTGAACTTGATAATGAAAACGGAGTTGATGTTGTAAAATGTTTTGGAAAATATTTTGTCGGTATAAGAAATGAAATAAGCGTTGAAGAAAGCGGAAAATATTTAATTGATGCCAATTATATTCCTCCAAAAGATGTTAATGAAGCGGTGTTTTTAAACAGCTTAAAAACAGATGACTATTTTTTCAGGGCAAGCAGGGGAAGCGAACCGGATTTAAAATTCGGAATAAATCATTTGCTTAATGAAATGAAACTTCCGGCATATAGCGGAAATATTGATTTATCTATAGAGAGAGATAAAAAAGTTATAAATATTAACATAAATGAAATAAGAAAAATCATCGGATTTGATATAGATGAAAAAACCGTTGTTGAAATATTAAAAAAATTAGGATTTGAAATCAAATCTATTTCCGATGGAAGCTTAAAGGTGGCTATACCTCTATTTAGACATGATATTGAGAATATTCAGGATATTGCAGAAGAGATTTTAAGAATTTACGGAATTGATAATATTCCAAGTAAGGCTTTGGAATTTAAAGAAAAAATAAGAATTAATAAAACTATTGAAGATATAAATTATTTAAATGAGATTAAATTAAAAGCCGTTTCGCAAGGATTTTATGAGGCTCTTCATTTTGTATTTGAAGATAAAGCCAGGCTTAAAAAATACGGATTTGATGTGATTGATGATAATGTTGATTTATTAAATCCTATTGCAAAAGAGTTGAATACTTTAAGAAGCACTCTTTTATTACAGCTTTTAGATGATGTTAAATACAATAAGGCTAATGATTATAAAAGAATTTATCTGTTTAGTGCCGGAAGTGTTTATGATAAAGACAGAAATGAAACTCAAAAGTTAGCATTTGTTATAAATGGATTTAGAGATTATGAAAATCCTGCTAATAACGGTAAGCCTTTTAGAGTTGAATTTAAAGATATTGTGGATAAAGTGGCTCAGGTGATAGGAGAATTCAGTTTAATTGAAGGAACTTACCCAATAGCTCATCCTTATCAATGTGCGGATATTATTCAAAACGATAAAAAAATAGGGGTAATTGCAAAAGTCCATCCGAAAGTTGCTAAAGAATTTGATATTGACGATACATATTTTGCAGAAATTGATTTTGATAAAATACCTAAAATTAAAAAGCTGGCAACAGAAATAAACAAATTTCAAAAAGTTACAAGAGATTTAAGTCTGGTTGCTAATAAAGATTTAACTTATAAAGAGATTTTAGATACAATAAAATCTTTAAAAATTAATGAACTTAAAGAAGTTTATCCTATAGATGTTTTTGATTTGGGAGAAAAAAACTCAATTACGCTAAGATTTAAATTACAGGCAAAAAAAACTTTACAAGAAAATGAAATAAATGATATAATGGAGAAAATTTTAAAAGTTTTAGAAGATAAAGGAATTACGCTTAGATGATACTTGAAGTTAAAAAAGGTAAAAGATTTAACGAAGAATTTAAAGTTGATGCAGATAAATCCATATCACACAGATGTGCTATTTTCTCTCTTTTAACAAATGGGGAAAATAGAATTAAAAATTATCTAAAAGCCGAAGATACTCTAAATTCACTTGAAATAGCCAAAAAACTAGGAGCTGAGGTAAAAGAAGAAAATGATGAAATAATCATTAAAGCCCCTGTTAAATTAAAAGAGCCCGATGATGTGCTTTATTGCGGTAATTCGGGAACTACTATTAGAATTTTTATGGGGCTTTTAGCCTCAAATGAGGGTTTTTTTGTTTTAACGGGTGATGAGTATCTTAGACGCCGCCCTATGAAAAGGGTTATTGCCCCTCTTAGTGAAATAGGGGCAAAAATTGATGCCAGGGAAAACGGAAATTTAGCTCCTATTGCTATTAGAGGAAGTAAACTAAAATCATTTAATTACAAAAGTCCAATAGCTTCGGCTCAGGTTAAATCTTCTTTAATTTTAGCTGCTTTACATTGTGATAAGCCTTCTTTTTATGAAGAGCCTTTTTTAAGCCGTGACCATACGGAAAGAATGTTAAAAGGTATGGGAGCAGATATTAAAGAATGGAAAATGGAAAATGGAGAATGCAAAATAGAAATAACTCCTCTTGAAAAGAAATTATCTCCTTTAAAAATAACTGTTCCAAATGACCCAAGCAGTGCTTTTTTCTTTGCGGTTGCGGCTGCTATTACCAATTCAAAAGCCGTATTAAAAAATCTTACTTTAAATCCTACAAGAATCGAAAGTTTTAAACAGCTTGAAAAAATGGGTGCAAAAGTTGAATATATTTTAAAAGAAGATAAATATGAGCCGATAGGTGATATTATTGTAACCGGAAATAAATTAAAAGCCATAACGGTTGAAAATAATATTCCATGGCTTATAGATGAACTGCCGGCTCTTGCTATGGCAATGGCTGTAGCTGAAGGTAAAAGCATAGTGAAAAATGCAAAAGAGCTTAGAGTTAAAGAATCCGACAGAATAAAAGCGGTAGTGGAAAATCTTAAAAAATGTGGGATTGAAGCAAAAGAACTTGAAGACGGATATGAAATAACAGGGGGAAAAGTAAAAGAAGCTGATATTAATTCATATGGAGACCATAGGATTGCTATGAGTTTTGCTGTTCTTGGTCTAATAAACGGAATGAAAATAGAAAAAGCCGAGTCTATCCATACATCTTTTCCGGGATTTTTTGAGCTTTTTAATAAAGTAGCCGAATATAGGATTGAAAATGGAAATTAAAAAAGCTAAAAGTTACGGCTTTTGTTTTGGAGTTAAAAGAGCTGTTGAACTTGCCCAAGATTCTAAAAATGCAGTAACTTTAGGACCCCTTATTCATAATCCTTTGGAAATCAATAGGTTACTTAGAAAATATAATGTAAAATATGTAAATTCCATTGATGAAATTGATGAAAGCATTAAAAGGGTAATTGTAAGAACTCACGGTATTTCAAAAGAAAGATACAAAAAACTTTTGGATAAAAATATAGAAGTTATTGACGCAACTTGTCCTTTTGTGAAAAAACCTCAGGAAATTGTGGAAGAGATGAGTAAACAAGGATATGATATTGTGATTTTCGGTGATAAAAATCATCCTGAAATTCAAGGGGTTATGAGTTATAGTATTCATAAAAGGGTTTTTGTGGTTTTGGATGTTGAAGAGTTAAAAAATATCCATTTAAAAGAAAAAATAGCAATAGTTGCCCAAACTACAAGAAAAATAGAGGATTATTTAAAAATCACAAATTATCTTATTAAAAATTATAAAGAAGTAAGAGTTTTTAATACTATATGTAACGCGACTTTTGAAAATCAAGAAGCTGTAAGAGAACTAAGCAGGGAAGCGGATATTGTAATTATAGTAGGCGGGAAAAACTCTTCTAATACAAAACAGCTTTTTAATATTGCAAAAGCAAATTGTGAGGCTTATTTGATTGAAAGTGAAGATGAGTTAAAAAAAGAGTGGTTTTTAAATAAAAATTTATGCGGTATAAGTGCAGGCGCATCTACTCCGGAGTGGTTGGTTGAAAAAATAATCTCTAAGATAAAGGAATTGACATGAAAGAAAATTTAAACATTGGTGATGTTGTAGAATTTGAAATAGAAAAATTAATTAAAGGTGGATTTGTAGGTCATAACGGGGATGTTGAATTTTTTTTGCCAAAAAGTTTAAGCGGACTTAAAGAAGATGAAAGCGTAATAGGCAAAAAAATAAAAGCTAAAGTTAAAGAATTTAAACAAAATTCTATTGTAGTGGACAGAAAAGCATATCTCAATGATGTAAAAGAGAAAATAGCTTCAATGGATGGAGAAATTGTAAAAGCCGTTGTGACAAAAATAAAACCTAACGGTTTGGTTGTGGATATAGACGGAATAAGCGGGTTTATTCCAAAAGATGAGATTTTTTACAAAAAAATAGACCATAGGAAATATTTTGAAGAAGGCGATGAAATAGAAGCTATATTAATAGACCCTGACAGAAGGGTTTTTTCTATTAAAAGAACGCTTCCAAACCCTTGGGATGAAGTGAAAAGTTTGAATATAGGTGACCAGATAAGAGCCACTGTTTCACATATTACCGATTACGGTGCTTTTGTTGATATAGGAAACGGGGTAGAAGGATTTTTACATATCAGTGAAATAAACTGGGATGGTATTAACGATTTAAGTTTAGGTCAGGAGATTGAAGTTGAAATTGTTGATATTAATCCTGAGGATGAAAAATTAAGAGTAACAAGAAAAAATCTTTTAACAAAACCGGCTTCAATTTTTGCCAAAAAATATAAAGCGGGAGATGTTTTAGAAGGTATTGTTACGAAATTTATAAATGTAGGTGCTTTTGTTGAAATAGACGGAATTAGCGTATTGCTTCCTAACAAATTTGTTTCATTTAAAAAAGGTGAAAAAACGAATGAAGTGTTTGAAATAGGGGACAAGGCTGAATTTAAAGTAATTACTATTAATGAAGATGAAAATAAAGTTATAGTTTCAAGAAAAGATGTAATGCCTAATCCTTATGATGTTTTTGCAAAAAACAATAATATTGGTGATGAAGTTGAAGGAACGGTAAAATATATTACCGATTTTGGAATGTTTGTAGATTTGGGTGATGTTGAAGCGCTAGTTAGAAAAGATGATTATAAAAACGACTATGAAATAGGTGATTCGTTTAGAGGAAGAGTTACGGAAATAAACGGGGACAGAATAAAACTTAGTGAATGAAATATATAGTCGCTGTTTTATCCGTAACTATTTTTGTGATATTAAGTCTTATTTATATTAAAATTTCAAGACCGGTTAGTTATGAAAATAATATAATCACAAAACAGCCTGAGATAAATTTTTCTAAGTCGTTTGACATAAAAAAACCGAAATTTTCATATTTATTTCCTGTAAGGGTTTTATATATGAAAATTGATTTTAAAAAATTTAAATATATTTTAATTTATAGAGTGACTTTAAAAGGCTTTGACAAGTTTGGATTTTTTAATATAATGGCTCTTTTAAATAATTATAATATTCATTATTCGCTTTTAGAAAGAAAAAAAGCGAAAATTTATATTTTTTTTAGAAGTTTAAAAGAGGCAAATACCATATTAAACTTATTTAAAGAGTATAATTTTAATATTAAAATAAAAAAAATAAAAAAAAGGATATAAATGAAAGTAGTAGTTTGTGACCCTATTCATGAAGCCGGATTTGAAATATTAAAAAAGGCAAAGGATATTGAACTTGTAGATGCAAGTAAAACTCCAAAAGACGAACTTTTAAAAATTATAGAAGATGCCGATGGAGTAATTACCAGAAGTCCGACTCCTGTAGATGAAAAATTTCTCTCTCATGCAAAAAAATTAAAAGCGGTTGTAAGAGCCGGTGTTGGTGTTGATAATGTTGATATTGAAGCCTCAAGTAAAAGAGGTGTGATTATTATGAATGTTCCGACTGCAAATACACTTGCAGCGGTTGAGCTTACAATGTGCCATTTATTAACGGCTGCAAGAAGCTTTACAAATGCTGTTTGGAATTTAAAAAAAGAGCACGAATGGAACAGGGAAAAGTGGCTTGGGATTGAGCTTGCCGGTAAAAAACTAGGAATTATAGGATTTGGAAATATAGGTAGTCGTGTAGGAATTAGGGCAAAAGCACTTGAAATGAATGTAATTGCGTATGACCCTTATATTGATTCAAGTAAAGCGACTGATTTAGGATGTAAATATACAACAGATTTTGAGGAAATTCTTAAATGTGATTTTATTACAATACATACTCCGAAAAATCCGGAAACAATCAATATGATTACAAAAAAAGAAATAGAGAAAATGAAAGACGGAGTTGTTTTAATCAACTGCGCAAGAGGCGGATTATATAATGAAGAAGATGTATATGAAGCACTTAAAAGCGGTAAAATTGCGTGGCTTGGAATAGATGTATTTAATAAAGAACCAATGAAAGAACATCCGTTTTTTGAGGTTGAAAACACATCCGTAACGCCTCATATAGGTGCAAATACCCGTGAATCTCAAGAAAGAATTGCAATTCAAGCAGCAGAAGGTATTATTGAAGCACTTAGAGGCAGCAGTTATCCAAATGCTCTTAATCTTCCGATTAATACGGCAAATACACCTGAGTGGGTTATTAAATATTTGGAACTTTCTCAAAAAATGGGTTATATTTTATCTCAAATTATAAAATCTCCTATTAAAAAAGTAAAAGTTAATTTAAGCGGAGATATTTCAAAAGAAGATAAATCCGTTATGACTTTTAGTATTGTAGGACTTCTCAAAAACATTACAGACAGTGTAAATTATGTAAATGCCGAGTTTTTAGCAAAAGAAAAAGGAATTGAACTGGAAAGTAAAGAAGCTAAAAATCCTACCTATAAAAATTTGGTAAATATAATTGTTTTAACGGAAAACGGAGAGTTTTCAATTACAGGAACTATGCTTGAAAATCATCCTAGAATTATTGAATTTAAAGGGTTTGATTTGGAATTTGAACCTAAAGGTAAAATGATTTTCTTTAAAAATACAGATGTTCCGGGAGTTATAGGTGAAGTTGGTATGACGCTTGCAAAACATAAAATAAATATTTCCGATTTTAGACTTGGAAGAAATCACGAAGGTCAGGCAATGGCTGTTATTATTGTGGATAATGATGTAAATGATGAAGTTTTAAATGAACTAAGAGGTCTTAAAGCAGCTCTTAGCGTCGGATATGCAGAAATATAATTAAAGGAGAAAAAATGGCATATAGTATGAATGATTTAAAAAAATATCTTAATATTGAACTTGATGGAACTCCATATAAAATAGTGGATTATGCACATGTAAAACCCGGAAAAGGTGCTGCGTTTGTCAGAACAAAACTTAAGAATTTAATTGACGGAAGAGTTATTGATAAAACATTTCACGCAGGTGATAAGGCGGATGAACCGAATCTTGAGAGAAGAAAATATCAATATTCTTATAATGAGGGTGATATTTATTATTTTATGGATAATGAAACATATGAAATGATACCTGTTGATTTAAAAGTATTTGAAGAATCAAAAGGATTTTTACTTGAAGGTATGAATGTTGATATTTTGTTTCATAACGGGAAAGTAATCGGAGTTGAACTTCCTATGACAGTTGAGCTTGAAGTTGTTGAAACTCAACCTGTAAGCAATAAAGACAGAAGTGGAGCTTGTAGAAAACCTGCAAAACTTGAAACCGGAGCAATGGTTACGGTTCCTTGCCATATTGTTGAAGGTGACAAATTAAAAATAGATACAAGAAGCGGCGATTATTTAGAAAAAGTTAAATAAAATGAAAAAGAATAATTTAGCTGAAAAAATAAAATCTCTTATTAGGGATATTCCCGATTTCCCTAAAAAAGGGATAATTTTTAAAGATATTACAACTTTTTTAAATACACCTGTTTTTAGTGAATATATTGATTTTTTGGCTGATAAATATAAAGATTTGGATTTTGTATGCGGAATTGAAAGCAGGGGATTTATTTTTGGTGCGGCGCTTGCTGCTAAAATAAAAAAAGGTTTTGTTCCTATTAGAAAAAAAGGAAAACTTCCCTTTACAACTGTCAGTGAAAAATATGCTCTTGAATACGGATTTGATGAAATTGAAATGCATATTGACTCTTTTAGAAATTTTAAAAATCCAAAAGTTTTGCTTATAGATGATTTAATTGCAACCGGAGGGACAGCAGAGGCTGCTATTAAATTAATGCAAAAACTTAATGCTAATATAATAGCGGCTGAATTTTTAATAGAGCTTACTTTTCTTGATGGAGCTAAGAAAATTGAAGAGCTTGGTGTAAAGGTTGAAAGTTTAATAAAATATTAAGAGTAAAAATATTATGTTAAGTGTTTGACTTGTTATAAGTGAGAATTAAGAATTATAATTTTAGATTTATTTCTAAAGATTAAAATTTCAATTTTTATTTTCAAAAAACTAAAAAGGAAAATTGATGTATATACCAAAGCCTATATTTGACCCGGATATAAAAGGGCATTTTGATAAATTCGGCGGTAAATTTGTTCCTGAAACTTTAATGCCTGTTTTAGAAGAGCTTGAAGAATTTTATTCAAAATTAAGATTTGACAAAAAATTTTGGAGAGAAATGGATTATTATTATAAAGAGTATGTCGGAAGACCAAGCGGACTTTATTTTGCTCCTAATATAAGCAAAGAACTCGGTGCAAAAGTATATTTTAAAAGAGAAGATTTAAATCATACAGGTGCTCATAAAGTAAATAACACAATAGGTCAAGTTCTTTTAGCAAAAAAAATGGGTAAAAAAAGAGTAATAGCGGAAACCGGAGCCGGGCAACACGGAGTTGCTACTGCAACAGCAGCGGCTTTGCTTGGGCTTGAATGTGAAGTGTTTATGGGAGAAAAAGATGTCAAAAGGCAGTCCCTTAATGTATTTAGAATGGAGCTTCTTGGAGCTAAGGTTCATTCTGTAAAAAGCGGAAGCAAAACGCTTAAAGATGCTATGAATGACGCTATTAGATATTGGGTGACAAATGCAAGAGACACTTATTATGTGATAGGAACGGTTGCGGGACCTCATCCTTATCCTATGCTTGTTAGAGATTTTCAGGCAATAATCGGATATGAGGCAAAAGCGCAGATTCTGGCAAAAGAAAACAGACTACCGGATGTCGTAATAGCTTGTATTGGCGGTGGGAGTAATGCTATGGGGATATTTTCCCACTTTTTAGAAGAAGAGAATGTTCAGTGTATAGGGGTTGAAGCCGGAGGACTTGGAATTAAGAGTGGAAAACACGGAGCTAGTCTTAATGCCGGAAGTCCCGGTGTTTTACACGGGCAGATGAGTTATTTACTTCAAGATGACGACGGGCAGATACTTGAAGCTTATTCTATTTCCGCCGGGCTTGATTATCCGGGAATAGGACCTGAACACGCTTTTCATTTTGAAGCGGGGAGAGTAAAATATGATTATATTACCGATAAAGAAGCACTTGATGCTTTTGTTTGGCTAAGTCAAAAAGAGGGAATTATTCCTGCATTTGAATCTTCACATGCGGTAGCGTATCTTAAAAAACTAAAAGACATTGAAGGTAAATTGGTAATTGTTAATCTCTCAGGCAGAGGGGACAAAGATATGATAGAGGCAAGAAATTTTCTTAATTTGAAAGAAGAAGAGTGAAATTAAGATATCTGTTTTTTATTCTTTTTTGCTTTTCTTTTCTTTACGGATTTGAAATAGAGAGTATAAAATCATTTTTTAGTGAAGATAATCTAATTCATTTACTTGAAAAATACGGATATATTATTCTTTTTGTATGGTCTATATTTGAAGGTGAAACCGGACTTGTAATGGCTGGGATTTTGTCTTATACCGGGAGTATGAATTTAGGACTTTCCATTCTTGTAGGAGCTCTTGGAGGATTTACGGGAGACCAGATATATTTTTATCTTGGTAAAATAAATAAAAAATGGATTTTGGAAGAATTTAAAACACATAAAAGAAAATTTGCAAGAGCCAGGCTTTTAATTAAAAAATTCGGTGCCTGGGTTATATTTTTGCAAAGATTTATTTATGGAATGAGGACTATTATTCCTATGACGATAGGACTTAGCGGGTATGATGTAAGAAAATTTGCGATAATAAACTTTTTTTCGGCTATTGTATGGGCTGGTGTTACTATAATTCCTAGTTACTTTTTTGGAGATAAACTTTTAGAAGTTTTAAAATGGTTAAAGCACCATTGGTATATAGGAATTACCGGATTTATAATTTTAATATTAATATTTAGTTATATAAACAAAAAGGAGGATAAATGAAATTTACTAAAAATAAAGGCTCAGTTAAAGCTGAAATTATTATTAACGGAGCTAAAAAATTTGAAGAGTATGGATTTGAAGGAAAAGACGGTGAAGTTTTGGTTTTGCCTGAGAAAAAAAGAGTTTTCGTAGGGATTGAAGAAATTAATGCCGAAAATTTAAAAACAGCTACGACAAAAATTATAAAAGCGCTTAAAAATTATAAATTTGAAAGTGTAGAAATTACTCCTCCTAATACAAAAAACGAAGATTTGTTAGTAGCGTTTTTTGAAGGATTTATATTAGGAGATTATGAGTTTGATAAATATAAAAGCCAAAAAGCAAAACATCCTATTAAAGAAATTTGTATAAATTCAAAAAGAGAGTTTGATGAAATAATAAAAGAGGCAAAAATAAGAGCTAATAGTATTAATTTTGTAAGAGATATAATAAATTCTATGCCTGATGAAATAACTCCTGCTAAACTTGCTGCTATTGCTGAGGAGATTGCAAAAGATAATAATTTAGAATGTAATATTTATGATGAAAATTATCTGTATGAAAACGGATATAATGCTTTTTATAGTGTAGGTAAAGCAAGTGCTCATCCTCCAAGACTTGTTCATTTAATTTATAAACCTGAGAATCCAAAAAGAAAAATTGTTTTAGTTGGAAAAGGGCTTTGTTATGATAGTGGTGGGCTAAGTCTTAAACCTGCTGATTATATGGTAACAATGAAAAGTGATAAATCTGGTGCTGTAACAGTGCTTGGAATTATAAAAGCGGCGAGCGAATTAAAATTAGATATAGAAATTCACGCTATTTTAGGGGCGGCTGAAAATATGATAGGTGGTAATGCTTATAAACCTGATGATGTTTTAAAAGCTAAAAACGGTAAAACAATAGAAGTTAGAAATACAGATGCAGAAGGTAGATTAGTTCTTGCTGATTGTCTTTGC
>Ga0256829_1002897_pt1 | contig 12367 bp, 9 predicted proteins | sample 131447metaG_FD_185979 | JGI IMG/M metagenome (GOLD analysis project Ga0256829, IMG submission 185979) | Hydrothermal vent microbial communities from Lau Basin, Pacific Ocean - 131-447 | ecosystem: Environmental > Aquatic > Marine > Hydrothermal vents | place: Pacific Ocean: Lau Basin | collected... | reverse complement strand
CACGCTCTGCGTTGTGCTAAGGTAACTCATGAGAAGGCCCTTTTGATGGGTAAGTATCTGTTTCGCAACAATATCTTATCACACAAAAGGCCTTCTCATCCTTTGTGCCGTGAATAATTCAGGCTAGTACACGGTGCCCCGGGGACGATTGCAAGCGGTTCAGGCCAGCGGGCACCTTGCAATGGGCATCCAGCTCGTATCGCGGGGGTTGCCTGGCGCGCACCCCGCATGCCGGCGACGCAAGCAAACGGTCTTGCTAGACTTGCCCGGCCATTCATTGCAGGGACGAAGCTCGATGGACTCAACCCCTCTCCCCGGACTCGAAGACGTCCATCTGGGCGTCATTGGCCTGGGTTACGTCGGTTTGCCGCTAGCCGTCGGATTCGGCCGCCAGTTGCCGACGCTCGGTTTCGATATCAACCGCGCCCGCATCGAGGAACTCAAGCGCCACCACGACCACACCCTTGAAGCATCCCGCGAAGACCTGGAATCGGCCACGCACCTGGCATTCACCCATGACGTCGAGGGCCTGGCAGCATGCAATGTCTTCGTGGTCACCGTACCTACGCCGATCGATGCCTTCAAGCGCCCCGACCTTGCGCCGCTGGAGTCGGCCAGTCGCACGGTCGGCAAGGTGCTGCGCAAGGGCGGTGTGGTGATTTTCGAATCCACAGTGTATCCGGGCGCCACCGAGGAGGTGTGCGTGCCGATCATCGAGAAGATCTCGGGCCTGCAACTGAACCGGGATTTCTTCGCCGGCTACAGCCCGGAACGCATCAACCCCGGCGACCACGACCACCGGCTGGAAAACATCCTCAAAGTGACTTCGGGCTCGACCCCGGAAGCGGCCGATTTCATCGACGCCCTGTACCGCCGCATCATCAAGGCCGGCACCCACAAGGCGCCCAGCATCCGCGTGGCCGAGGCCGCCAAGGTGATCGAGAACACCCAGCGCGACCTCAACATCGCACTGATCAACGAGCTTTCGCTGATCTTCCAGAAGCTTGGCATCGATACCGGCGACGTGCTGGCGGCAGCCGGAACCAAGTGGAACTTCCTCCCTTTCCGCCCCGGTCTGGTTGGTGGCCACTGCATCGGCGTGGACCCCTACTACCTGACCCACAAGGCCCAGCAGATCGGCCACCATCCGGAAGTCATCCTCGCCGGCCGGCGCATCAATGACAGCATGGGCAAACACGTGGCGCAGCGGGTGGTCAAGAAGATGGTGCAGCGCCGGCTGCAGGTCGCGCAATCGCGGATCCTGGTGCTCGGCCTGACCTTCAAGGAAAACTGCCCGGACCTTCGCAACACCCGTGTCGTGGACGTGATCGAGGAACTTCGAAGCTACGAGGCCGATGTCGACGTCCACGACCCCTGGGTGGATCCGGCCGAAGCCAGGCACGAGTACGGCCTTGACCTGGTCTCCGAGCCTGCACCGGAAAGCTATGATGCCGTGGTGCTTGCCGTCGCCCATCGCCAGTTCATCGACATGGGCGCCGAACGCATCCGTGCACTGGGCAGGCCCGGATGCGTATTGTTCGACGTCAAGCACGCCTTGCCGCGCGAAAGCGTGGATGACCGGCTGTAGCCGCTGCTCTGTAACCAGGGCGAAGGCGCCGTCGCAACAGGTTCACAAGCCCGATCCATCGCTGCCATCCAGGAACCAGGCACATGCGCGTATTCATCACCGGAGCCGCCGGATTCATCGGTGCCGCACTTGCCAGCAAACTGCTGGCACGTGGCGACGAGGTGCTCGGCTACGACAACCTCAACCCCTATTACGACGTGCGCCTCAAACAGGCACGCCTGGACCGACTTGCGCCGCAAGCAAAATTCCGCTTCGTCAAGGGCAGCCTCGAGGACCGCGAGGCTCTGACCCGCGCCTTTAACGACTTCAAGCCACAGCGCGTAGTCAATCTCGCGGCACAGGCCGGCGTGCGGTATTCGATCGAAAACCCGCATGCCTACGTGGAAAGCAACCTGGTCGGTTTCATGAACGTGCTCGAATGCTGCCGGCACCATGACGTCGAGCACCTGGTGTATGCGTCCTCCAGTTCGGTCTACGGCGCCAATCGCAAACTGCCGTTCTCGGTGCAGGATGCCGTCGACCATCCGGTCAGTCTGTACGCGGCCAGCAAGAAGGCCAACGAACTGATGGCCCATACCTACAGCCATCTGTACCGCCTGCCGACCACGGGCCTCCGCTTTTTCACGGTCTATGGCCCCTGGGGGCGCCCGGATATGGCGTTGTTCCTGTTCACCCGCAGCATCCTTGCGAACCAACCGATCCAGGTCTTCAACAACGGCAGGCACACCCGCGACTTCACCTACATCGACGACATCGTCGAAGGCGTCATCCGCACCCTGGATCGCGTGCCTGCCCCCGACCCGGACTTCGACCCACTGCACCCGAAGCCGGCCTCATCGCATGCGCCCTACCGGGTCTACAACATCGGCAACAACCAGCCGGTTGAACTGGCGCACTACATCGAGGTGCTGGAAAACTGCCTCGGCCGCAAGGCGGAAAAGATCCTCCTGCCCCTGCAACCGGGCGACGTCCCCGACACCCATGCCGACGTCGAGGAACTGGTCCGCGACACCGGTTACATGCCCCGCACCTCGGTGGAAGAAGGCATCGCCCGGTTTGTGGCGTGGTATCGCGGGTATTACGGGGAACGATAGCCTGATCCGGCACGCAACAAGCTTTATACCTGAAAGCACAATGCGTTCCCCGCACATGAAATTTTCGCCGCATGACCCACGCACGAAAAAGCCGGGGCTGGCCCGGCTTTTTCGTCAGATATGGCGCGCCCGGAGAGATTCGAACTCCCGACCGCCTGGTTCGTAGCCAGGTACTCTATCCAGCTGAGCTACGGGCGCGTGTCTTGATTGTGCTGGACGCCATGGTACGCGTGCGTCCGGTGCAAGGCGCGGCATTATTCGCAATGCCGCGGTGTTCGTCAAGCTTGTGTGTCGAAGGGACGACACAAGCGCATCACAGGTCCATCGTGGTGGCCAGGCACCGCACTACGATGCGGTATTCTGCCGGTTTGCGTCCATCCACTTCCACGGTTCCAACCGCAGGCGCGGTAGCGTGGAAGACTGGCGGAGAGAGAGGGATTCGAACCCTCGAGAAGGCTATAAACCCTCTACTCCCTTAGCAGGGGAGCCCCTTCAGCCACTCGGGCATCTCTCCGTGAATCCGTCCGCAAACCGGAGCCGGCAAGGATACCTGCTCACTCGTCGATTCGCAAAGCCGTTTACTCTCCGGAACGGTCCGGCTCTGCTTCCGTCGGGGCATCCGCACCCTGCTCGCGCTGAATCCGCTGGTAGATCTCCTCGCGATGCACGGACACATGCTTGGGCGCATTGATGCCGATACGCACCTGATTGCCCTTGACGCCCAGGACAGTGACGGTCACCTCGTCACCGATCATCAAGGTTTCACCGACACGTCGGGTCAGTATTAACATTTTCTTCCACTCCTGGTTCCATTCGGACCGTTGCGTGTTCGAACCATGCCTTGCACCCCGCCTGGCATGACTCATATGGCGACGACCCGGAGATCGCCACGGCCCTCCCCTGTTTCTGCATTCACACTGGTACCGATACCCATGGGACGCGACAAGCTGCGTACTGGGGCAGGTATCCGATGCGAATGGCGTTCGATACTAGCCGTGTACTGCGCTGCGCGCAATCGTTGTCATGACAGGCATGCGCCCGGACTGCGGACGCAATTTCAGGCCCTCAACTGCTCGTCGAGCCATTGCGGGAGTTGCGCCAGGGCATCGTCCAGCAGGGGCGAATCCGGTCCGCCGCCCTGTGCCATGTCGGGACGGCCACCCCCTTTGCCGCCGATCTGCCCTGCCACGTGCGCGATCATGGCCCCGGCCTTGACCTTGCCCAGTGCCTGTCCATGCACGCCACCGACCAGCGTTGCCTTGCCGTCGCGTGCACTTGCCAGCAGCACCACGCAGTCCCCAAGCTTCTGCTTGAGCGTGTCGAGGCTCTCACGCAGTGCCTTGACGTCAAGGTCCGGCAAGCGTGCTGCCACCAGCTTCACGCCATGTATTTCAGCCGCATGCGAGGCCAGATCGAGCGATGCCGTCGAGGCCGCCTGCGCCTTGAGCGACTCCAGTTCGCGCTCAAGGGCACGGGTTCGCTCCAGCACCTGCCGCAACCGGTCATCGACTTCGGCTGCCGGAACACCGAGAAGGCCCGCCATGGACTGCAGCTTCGCCTCCTCATCCGACACATGCCGTTCGGCGCCGGCGCCGGTCAGGGCCTCGATACGGCGCACGCCAGCCGCAACGCCCGACTCGGAAACGATCTTGAACAGGCCGATGTCGCCAGTGCGCGACACATGCGTGCCACCGCACAACTCGGTGGAGAAATCGCCCATCTTCAGCACCCGGACCTCGTCGCCATATTTTTCGCCGAACAGGGCCATGGCGCCGAAGGCGATGGCTTCGTCGTAGGCCATATGGCGCACGTCCGCCGCTTCGTTGCGCCGAATCTGTGCGTTGACCAGCGCCTCGATGCGCTGCAGCTCATCGGCGGTGACCGGCTTGTCATGCGAGAAATCGAAGCGCAGGCGGTCAGGGGCTACAAGTGAGCCCTTCTGCGTGACATGCTCGCCCAACACCTTGCGCAAGGCGGCGTGCAGCAGATGGGTGGCCGAGTGGTTGAGCACGATGGACTGGCGGCGCTCGGCATCGACTTTCGCTCGCAGGCTCTGCCCCACCCGCAAGGGCGTTGTACCGCTCCAGCGGCCGACATGGCCATGGTAGGCACCGGCCAGCTTCTGCGTGTCGTGCACGGTCAGGCTGCCTCCCTCGCTCTCCAGCGTGCCGGTATCGCCGACCTGGCCACCCGATTCGGCATAGAAGGGGGTACAGTCGAGCAGCACCACGGCTTCCTGCCCATCGGTCAGGGCATCGAGCACGACGCCGTCGCGAATCATGGCGACGACCTTGCCTTCGCTGGAGTCGAGCACCTCGTATCCGAGGAACCGGGTCGCTTCCAGGCTGCTGGCCAGTTCCGCCGGTAGCTGGTTCTTCGAAGCAAAACGACTGCCTTCCCGTCCACGTTCGCGTTGCGCCTGCATGGCGCGTTCGAACCCGGGCATGTCGATGTCCATGCCGCGCTCGCGGGCGATATCGGCTGTCAGGTCGACCGGGAAGCCGTAGGTGTCGTACAGACGGAAGGCGTCCTCGCCGGGAATGGTTCGGCCATTGCTGCCGGAAGCAACCTCGTCGAACAGCTTCATGCCCTTCTCCAGGGTCTCGCCGAAGCGTTGTTCCTCCAGCCGCAAGGCGTTCTCCACGTTCGTCTGCGCCCGGGCCAGCTCGGGATACGCCTCCCCCATCTCGGCTACCAGGGGTGCAACCATCCTCCAGAAGAATTCGCCCCTGACGCCCAGCATCCAGCCATGGCGCAACGCGCGGCGGATGATCCGTCGCAGCACGTAACCCCGTCCTTCATTGGACGGCAACACGCCATCGACGATGAGGAAGGCGCAGGCACGGATATGGTCGGCAATCACGCGCAGGGACTTGTCCTCCAGGTCCTTCGTGGCAGTCAGGTCACCGGCCACGCGGATCAGGTGCTGGAACAGATCGATCTCGTAGTTCGAGTGCACGCCCTGCAGGATCGCCGCCAGACGCTCCAGCCCCATGCCGGTATCCACGCACGGCGCCGGCAGCGGCTGGAGGCTGCCGTCGGGCTGACGGTCGAACTGCATGAAGACCAGGTTCCAGATCTCGATGAAGCGGTCCCCGTCCTCGTCAGGCGAACCCGGAGGGCCGCCCGGGATATGCGGACCGTGGTCGTAGAAGATCTCGCTGCACGGACCGCAGGGCCCGGTGTCGGCCATCTGCCAGAAATTGTCCGAGGCGTAGGGCGCACCCTTGTTGTCACCGATGCGAATGATGCGCTCGGCTGGCACGCCGATCTCATCCTTCCAGATCGCATAGGCTTCCTCGTCGGTCTGATAGACGGTCACCGTGAGGCGATCGGACGGCAGGCCGAAACCTTCGGTCAGCAGCTCCCAGGCCCAGGCAATCGCCTCGCGCTTGAAATAGTCGCCGAACGACCAGTTGCCCAGCATCTCGAAGAAGGTGTGATGGCGCGCCGTGTACCCCACCGAATCGAGGTCGTTGTGCTTGCCTCCCGCGCGCAGGCAGCGCTGCACGTCGACTGCGCGTGAGTAACCGGGCTTCTCGCTGCCCAGAAAGACGTTCTTGAACTGCACCATGCCCGAATTGGTGAACATGAGCGTCGGGTCGTTGCCGGGCACCAGTGGTGCCGAGGGCACGACGGTGTGTCCGCGGTCGCGGAAGAATTCGAGGAAGCGCGCGCGTATATCGGCTGTTTTCATGATTAACGGTACGGATGCATGAGGTAGGTTCGGCACGGCAACGCCTTCGGCAAGGACCATTTCAGTCCTCGCTGTCGGCAGCGTCGTCGACGGTGGCATGGGTGACACGGTTTACTGTGGCGGCGTCGAAGCCGCGACGCAAGAGGAACTGCGCTCGCCGGGCCCGTTCCCCGAACGCATCCGAAGGTCGCTCGCCATAGCGCCGACGCAGCTGGGCGCGTGCCTCGACGGCCCAGTCGAGGTCGAGCGCATCGAGTTGCCGCATGATCTCGCCATCATCGATACCGTGAGTGCGCAGCTCGGCGAGGATACGACGCGGGCCGTAACCATGCGCGGCACGCGAGCGCACCATCATCTCGGCAAAACGCACATCGTCCTGGTAGCCGTCCGCGGACAGGCGGTCCAGTGCCTGGACCACTTCACTGCGTGGGTACCCGTCGCGCAACAGGCGATCGGACAACTCGCGTCGCGACTGCTCGCGACGCGCCAGCAGGGACAGCGCCTTGTCGTAGGCACTGCGCCTGGGTTTGGTTTCTTCGGGGGCCGTGCATCGGCGTTTCATGCACCTTCCCGCTTACGACAGGACAGCCGGTCGGGACCCGACTGGCTGTCCGATGCAGCTCACGCCAGACCATGCGCAGGGCACGTTCGAATCAGGCCTCTTCGGCTACCGTGTCGTCTGCAGCCTCGTCATCGGTGTCGGATGACTGGGCGCCACCGCCAACCAGCAGCTTGGCACGCAGGGCAGCATCGATCTCGTCGGCCACCGCCGGGTTGTCCCTGAGGAACTGGCGCACGTTCTCCTTGCCCTGGCCGATGCGGTCGCCGTTGTAGCTGTACCAGGCGCCAGCCTTGTCGATCAGGTTCTGCTCCACGCCCATGTCGATGATCTCGCCCTCGCGCGAGGTACCCTCGCCATAGAGGATCTCGAACTCGGCCTTGCGGAACGGCGGCGCAACCTTGTTCTTGACCACCTTGACGCGGGTCTGCGAGCCGATCACTTCGTCGCCCTTCTTGACCGCACCGATACGGCGAATGTCCAGGCGCACGGAGGCATAGAACTTCAGCGCGTTGCCACCGGTGGTGGTCTCGGGGCTGCCGAACATCACTCCGATCTTCATCCGGATCTGGTTGATGAAGATCACCAGGCAACCGGATTTCTTGATGTTGGAGGTCAGCTTGCGCAGGGCCTGGCTCATCAGGCGCGCATGCAGGCCGACGTGCGAATCGCCCATCTCGCCCTCGATCTCGGCCTTGGGCGTGAGCGCCGCCACCGAATCGACCACCACCATGTCCACGGCATTGGAACGCACCAGCATGTCGGCGATCTCCAGCGCCTGCTCGCCGGTATCGGGCTGTGAAACCAGCAGGTCGTCGACATTCACGCCAAGCTTTTCGGCATAGGTGGGGTCCAGTGCGTGCTCGGCATCGATGAAGGCCGCCGTGCCTCCCTTCTTCTGGCACTGCGCAATGGCCTGCAGGGTAAGCGTGGTCTTGCCCGAGGATTCCGGGCCGTAGATCTCCACCACGCGACCGCGCGGCAGGCCGCCGACACCCAATGCGATGTCCAGGCCCAGCGATCCGGTCGAAACCGTGTCGATGGCGACCTGCGTATGGTCGCCCATGCGCATGACGGCACCCTTGCCGAACTGCTTCTCGATCTGGCTGAGTGCGGAAGTCAGGGCGCGGCGCTTGTTCTCGTCCATTTTCGTTACCTCGGAGCGTGGGGATTGACCGGCAGTGTGCCGGGCCGGCATCTCAGTGGCTGCGACGCCAGAGGCATGCCGTTCATGGCTTCCAGTATCCCATACCCAGGCCGCAGGCGTGACAGCGCATGCCTACTCAGGAGGTAAGCATGCGCCGCACCCCGTCGAGCGCCGCGACCACGCTGTGGCGGCGCACGGCCTCGCGTTCGCCGGCGAAGTGGAACAGCTCGGCACGCGCATAGCCGCCACGGCGCTTCCAGCCGATCCAGACCGTACCCACGGGCTTGTCCGGCGTCCCGCCCCCGGGCCCGGCGATGCCGGTCACCGCCACCGCCACGTCGCCGCCCAGCCGCGCGAGTGCTCCCGCCACCATTTCCCGCACCACATCCTCGCTGACCGCGCCGCATTGCTCCAGGGTCACCGGGCTTACCCCCAGCAAGGCTTCCTTGGCCTCGTAGCTGTAGGCGGTCACCCCGCACTCGAACCATGCCGAACTGCCGGGAAGATCCGTGAGGGTCTTGGCAATCCAGCCTCCGGTACAGGACTCGGCCGTCACCAGCATAAGCTTCTGCCGTTGTAGTTCATCGGCCACCAGTCGGGCGCGATCATGCAGGTCCGTGTCATGGACCGGTTCCTGATCTGGATGCATGCGTGGCTTTTCCTGTCGGCGCGTCGAAATGCAGATGCTACCGCACCCGCACCTGCACGCGACAGTTCGGAAAGGCACAAACCGGATCCTCCTGCGCGTGTGACATGCCCGCCGGTACGCATGCAGACCATGCATGTCGAAGGCGGGCACAGGTAGACTGACCCATCCGCCCAGGATTCGAGCCTGCCGCTGCATGAGCCACGACGACCTATCCGGACACACGCCCCTGATGCGCCAGTACCTCTCGGCCAAGGCCGAGCATCCGGACGTGCTGCTGTTCTTTCGCATGGGCGATTTCTACGAACTGTTCTATGACGATGCACGCAAGGCATCGCGCCTGCTGGACATCACCCTGACCCAGCGCGGCCAGTCTGCGGGGGAGCCGATCCCCATGGCCGGCGTACCGCATCATGCGGTGGAGACCTATCTGGCGCGACTGATCCGGCTTGGCGAATCGGTGGCGATCTGCGAGCAGATCGGCGACCCGGCGAAAAGCAAGGGCCCGGTCGAGCGCAAGGTGGTACGCATCGTCACGCCTGGCACGGCCACCGACGAGGCGCTACTGGAACAGCGACGCGACAACCTGCTGCTGGCCATCCATGGCGGGAAGGACGGATACGGGCTGGCCTGGGTGGACCTGGCCGGTGGTCGTTTCCTGCTGGCCGAAGTGGCCGACACCGAAGCACTCGCCGCCGAACTGGCGCGCCTCGAACCGGCGGAAACCCTGGTCGCCGAAGATCTGTCCTGTCCCGCGGCCGTGTCCGCCCTGCCCGGCCTGCGCAGGCGTCCGCCGTGGCATTTCGACAGTGACAGCGCGCGCCGCGAACTGAACCGGTTCTTCGGCACCCGCGACCTGTCCGGGTTCGGCGTACAGACACTTTCCCTGGCCATTGGCGCTGCCGGCTGCCTGCTCGGCTATCTGGAAGAAACACAGAAAAGCGCACTGCCGCACCTTGCCGGGCTGGGCGTGGAAAACGCCGGCGAGACCATTGCCATGGATGCTGCCACCCGTCGCAACCTGGAACTGGACACGCACCCGGAGGGGCGTCGCGAGCACACTCTTCTCGGCGTACTCGACGAGACAGTAACGCCAATGGGCGCTCGCCTGCTGCGACGCTGGCTGCACCGTCCGCTGCGCCTGCGCGAGGTGTTGCAGCGGCGCCACCAGGCGGTTGGAGCCTTGCTCGAAGATCGACGTTACAAAGCCTTGCGCGAGACATTGAGGGCGATTGGAGACCTGGAGCGCATTCTGGCGCGGGTGGCGTTGCGGTCGGCGCGGCCGCGGGATTTGTCGACCCTTCGCGACGGCTTGCAAGCCGCTCCGATCTTGCGTGCGAGGGTCTTGGATTCTGCGGTGTTTGTTTCTGCGATCGTCCCTGATCGCGAAGATCAAGAAGCGACCATCCATGGCCGCACTGTTCGAGAAGCGTCGGCTTCGGGTGGGGATGCGGCTGGGGTGGCGCCTCTGTTGTGCGATCTGATGGAGCGGATTGGCGACCATGCAGATACCTGCGATTTGCTCAAGCGGGCGATCGTGGAACGACCGCCACTGCTGACCCGCGACGGTGGCGTGATCGCCGACGGCTACGATGCCGAGCTGGACGAGCTGCGTCAGCTCGCCGGGCACGCCGACCAGTTCCTGGTCGAGCTGGAACAGCGCGAGAAAGCCGCCACCGGCATAGCCACGCTGAAGATCGGCTACAACCGCGTGCACGGCTACTACATCGAAATTGGCAAGTCGCACTCGGACAAGGCGCCCACGCACTACACCCGACGCCAGACCACCAAGCATGCCGAACGCTTCATCACCGAGGAGCTGAAAACCTTCGAGGACAAGGTGCTGTCGGCTCGCGAGCGCAGCCTGATGCGCGAACGGGCGCTCTACGACGCGCTACTCGATACCCTGGCGGAGGATCTGGACCGCCTGCGCACCGCCGCCCAGGCCATCGCCGAACTGGATGTGCTGGCCTGCTTCGCCGAACGCGCCGATGTACTGGACTGGCAGGCCCCGGTCCTGGCCGATGACCCCGGCATCCGCATCGAGCGCGGTCGCCACCCGGTGGTCGAACGGGTGCGCGAGGAACCCTTCGAACCGAACGACCTCAGCCTCGATGAGCAGCGGCGCATGCTGATCGTCACCGGCCCGAACATGGGTGGCAAGTCGACCTACATGCGGCAGAATGCCCTGATCGTCCTGCTGGCGCACATCGGCAGCCATGTGCCCGCCGCACGCGCGAAGATCGGGCCCATCGACCGTATCTTCACCCGCATCGGCGCCGGCGACGATCTGGCACGCGGGCAGTCCACCTTCATGGTCGAGATGACCGAAACCGCCGGCATCCTGCACAACGCCACCCACCAGAGCCTGGTGCTGATGGACGAGGTCGGTCGCGGCACATCCACCTATGACGGCATGGCGCTGGCCCGTGCGGCGGCCGTACACCTGGCTACGCGCAATCGTGCATTCACCCTGTTCGCCACCCATTATTTCGAACTGACTTCGCTGGCCGAAGAACTCGACGGCGTGGCCAACGTGCATCTGGACGCGGTGGAATACGGCGAGCAGCTGGTGTTCATGCATGCGGTCAAGGAAGGCCCGGCCAACCGCAGCTTCGGCCTGCAGGTCGCAGCCATAGCCGGCCTGCCCCGGGCGGCCATCGCCGATGCCCGGCAGACCCTCGCGGCCCTGGAACAGGGCCAGCACCTGCCCTCGCCTGCATCTTCGCCGGACCGCTCCGCCGCCAATTCCCCGCAACTGGGGCTGTTCGCAAATGCCGGCCCCTCGGCGCTCGACAAGGCGCTGGATGCGATCGATCCCGACAGCCTGAGCCCGCGCGAAGCGCTCGATGCACTGTACCGGCTGAAGAAACTGCGCTGAAACATTATCGGCAGGCTTGCCCTTCCCGGCATGCACCCTGCAAGGCGCATGACGCGCCGTTTTCGGCTAGTCATAGGTTAGCTCTATCGTAATCATATAAACAATCGTATTTACCTTGGTATTAATCGAGGCCAGGATGGGTCCAAGCGACCATGCGATCGCCGAACTTCCCCACCACCGTCAAGACGAGGGACTTGCCATGAATGCCAATGCCGAAACCCGAACCGGCCAATGCCCGTTCGCCCACACCACTGCCGGAGCCCGTTCCAGCCGGGACTGGTGGCCCGACCAGCTGAACCTGAAGATCCTCCACCAGTACGCGCCGGGCACCAGCCCGATGGCGCCGTCCTTCGACTACGGCAAAGCCTTCGACAAACTTGACCTGAAGGCGCTCAAGAAGGACCTGCACGCACTGATGACCGACTCGCAGGACTGGTGGCCGGCCGACTACGGCCACTACGGCCCGCTGTTCATCCGCATGGCATGGCACGCCGCCGGCACCTACCGCATCGGCGACGGCCGCGGCGGCGCAGGTCTTGGCCAGCAGCGCTTCGCCCCGACCAACTCCTGGCCGGACAACGTCAATCTGGACAAGGCCCGCCGCCTGCTGTGGCCGGTCAAGCAGAAATAGTCGCCCTTGAACAATCCAATTCTTGTGCCGCCTATTCTTACGCAGTCCATGTCCATGCGGTATGGCGGGTCGCAGCCGCATGGCGATGTTGCGCCCCTGCGGCAAGATGTGCACCCTGCGGGCC
>Ga0256829_1002896_pt1 | contig 12367 bp, 12 predicted proteins | sample 131447metaG_FD_185979 | JGI IMG/M metagenome (GOLD analysis project Ga0256829, IMG submission 185979) | Hydrothermal vent microbial communities from Lau Basin, Pacific Ocean - 131-447 | ecosystem: Environmental > Aquatic > Marine > Hydrothermal vents | place: Pacific Ocean: Lau Basin | collected... | reverse complement strand
TGCCTTGGTGCAGACAGGTAGTATTACTGCTGCTGCCAAATCCCGATGCTTAACCCAGCCTGCCATTTCCAACCAACTCAAACAGCTGCAAGAAACAGTTGGCATATCCCTTTATCAACGCCATGGGCGTGGCGTACGCTTAACGGGAACAGGCGAGAATTTTTACCTTTACGCCTTGAAGGTTCAACAGTCTATGCAGGATATAAACAACTTCTCCGATGAGTTACATGGCTTACAAGCTGGTCGCATTTATCTTGCCGCAAGCCAAACCATTGCTAGCTCACTTCTACCCGCTGCCTTACATTTGTTTCGTCAACAATATCCAAAAATTGAGGTCTTTGTGGATAGTGGAAATAGCCAACAAGTCTTTGATAGCATGGAACAACATGACCTAGGTTTGGTAGAGAGTCATTTACCATCAAGTGTACCTGCATGTTGCAATGTTAAACACTTAGGAAATGATAAGGTTGTTGTGGTCATGCCAAGCCATCACCCGCTTAAAAAATACTCATGTATCGAATTAGAACAGCTTGAGGGTTACCCTTTAATTTGGCGTGAGCAGGGCTCAGGAACACGCGAAGTTTTTGAGCAAGCATGGATAACTAACTTCGGTAAAAAACCACAGATTCAACTCTGTATGGGTGGAGTATCAGCGGTTCTTGAATCGGTTCGGCAGGCTTTAGGCATTGCTGTTGTATCACAATTTTGTTTACCAACGGGAGAATCTCTTTTAATCACCCGTCCTCTGAACCCACAATTATCCCGACCCATGAGCTTGCTGCAACCCAGTCATGCTTCACCACTATCCAAGAAGTTAATTGATTTTCTTGTTCCTTATCTACGCTCACAATTAAGGCACCTCGAAAAACCATAGTAACTATTCAACATAGTTATAAATTGGTTCGTATCTGTTCAGATTGCCGCTGATTTGTTCGAGACCACCAACAGTAGGCGCTTTTAGGCGAGGCGGAAAAGCACAACTTACTGCTGTAAGTGAGCATTTTCTAACGCAGGTATCGGGCGAATCGGTGGTGAGCTGAATAGTTACAAACCATAAAAAGAAAAGGGAGCCGAAAATACAGCTCCCTTCATCGCACGGGGTGTGCGATCTTCCACGACTCAACTAATGAATCGCAATAGCTTTGGGTTTCGCACTTTCCAGTTTAGGTAAACGTACTTGCAAAACGCCATCCTTCATATGGGCATCTACTTTCGCTGCATCCACATTGCGTGGTAAGTTAAAGCTACGTGAGAAATGCCCATACATACGTTCTACACGGTGTACATGCTCTTCTTTGACATCTTTTTCATAGCGACGTTCACCTGACAAAGTCAAAACACCATCTTTTACTTCCAGTGTCACATCTTTTTTATCTACACCTGGCAATTCCGCTTGCACCAATAAAGCCTCATCTGTTTCACGGACATCGACTCTAGGCATCCATTGCCCTTCTCTAGCATCCATTACAGGAAGGCTTACATCACCCAAAATATCACTGAGCTGATGCTGTAAATTTTCAAGGTCATGCCAAGGAGACCATGGTCGTAAAGTCATAATAACCTCCTACTTAACTAAAATATGCAGTTCACACTGCCTATACTCATTATGTAGTTATATAAAACCTACTTTTCAAGTCGTTTCAACGCTACACTTCGCGCCGATTTCAAAGGTTACGAGGATATTATGAGCTTATTAGAACACATCGAGAAACGTCGAACCTTTGGCATCATTAGTCATCCCGATGCTGGTAAAACCACCCTGACTGAAAAGCTGCTTTTATTTGGTGGTGCTATTCAGATGGCTGGGGCTGTAAAATCACGAAAAACTAGCCGCCATGCCACATCCGACTGGATGAAAATTGAGCAAGAACGTGGTATTTCTGTTGCTTCATCAGTGATGAAATTCAATTACTGTGTCGATGGTTGCGAATACGACATCAACTTACTCGATACCCCTGGTCACCAAGATTTCTCGGAAGATACCTACCGCGTGCTCACCGCTGTGGATTCAGCCATGATGGTGATTGACTCAGCCAAGGGCGTGGAGGCACAAACCCAAAAGTTGATGGAAGTATGTCGTATGCGCAACACGCCGATTATTACGTTTATCAATAAAATGGATCGCGAAGGTCAAGAACCACTTGACTTATTGGCTGAAATTGAAGACAAACTACAAATTGAATGCGCTCCACTTTCATGGCCGATTGGTATGGGAAAATCATTCAAAGGTGTTTACAACCTTTATAAAAAACAATTACACATCTTTAAACCAGGCAGTGATGATTTGGAAGATGCTATTATCATTGAATCACTCGATGACCCCAAACTTGATGAGCTTATTGGTTTGCAAGCTGATGATTTGCGTGGTGACATTGAACTTCTTGAAGGTGCTGCCAATCCGTTTGATTTAGATGAATTTCTTAAAGGCAGCCAAACACCTGTGTTTTTTGGTTCTGCCATTAATAATTTTGGTGTACGTGAGCTGCTCGATGCCTTTGTTGAATTTGCGCCATCTCCTGCCCCGCGTGAATCCGAAACACGTTTGGTCAAACCCGATGAAAAAGATTTCTCAGGTTTTTGTTTTAAGATTCAAGCCAATATGGATCCAGCACATCGTGACCGCATTGCATTCTTTCGTATTTGTTCAGGCAAATTCAGCAAAGGCATGACTGTTCGCCATCACCGCATTGAAAAGAATATCAAAATACCGAATGCGACAATTTTTATGGCACAAGATCGTGCCCATGTCGAAGATGCCTATGCGGGTGATATTATTGGTATTCATAACCATGGCACAATTCGCATTGGTGATACGTTTACCACCAAAGAGCCTCTAAAATTCACAGGTGTACCCAACTTTGCCCCTGAACTATTCCGCCGAATCCGCTTAAATGACCCGATGAAACGCAAACAACTGCATAAAGGCTTGATACAACTCTCCGAAGAGGGCGCAGTGCAAGTCTTCAAAACGAACCTTGGTGGTGATTATATTTTGGGTGCAGTGGGTGTATTGCAGTTCGACGTGACCGTTGAACGTCTAAAATCGGAATACAAGGTTGATGCAGCTTATGTTTCCACTGATTTTCAGGTGGCACGCTGGGTAACCTGTGAGGATGATAAAAAACTCGCTGAATTTACCCGCTCTTTCGATGCCAACTTGGCAGAAGATGGTGATGGTTTCCTCACCTATTTAGCCCCAAGCATGTGGAAGCTGAACTACACTGTTGAGCAATGGCCAGACATCACCTTTCATAAAACCCGTGAGCAGATCTAAACCATGTCCACCCCTATTATAACTGCACCTGCGCTTTGCTTTATAAAATGGATAAGCGAAGTAACACTCGCCCATTTTTATAAAGAAAAGCGCAGGAACATGCAGGTATCTAGGGTCGCTTTCTTTGCTTCGTTTCTGAAGGTGAATTGTGCCAAAGGTGCAAGAGAGACTCCTCTGGGGGATTTCGACAAAAGAAATGAAGGTACTTCTGTATATGTCGCGAAATCATGAAAATATGGGTTGATGCCGATGCCTGCCCTGTGGTTATCAAAGAAATTCTTTTTCGTGCTGCAGAGCGCAGAAAAATAACCACCACACTGGTTGCCAATAGCCCCATACGCATCCCCAAATCTGAATATATTCACATGTTACAAGTCGGTAGCGGTTTTGATGTTGCCGATGATGAAATTGTACGTTTGCTTGAAGCTGGAGATTTGGTCATCACCAGTGATATTCCACTGGCTGCCGATGTGCTCGAAAAAGATGCCTATGCATTAAGTGTGCGTGGTGAAATGTTTTCATTAGGAACCATCAAAGCCAAGCTCAATGTCCGCGATTTTATGGAAACCATGCGCGCTAGCGGTTTACAAACAGGCGGTTCAGCAGCACTCAATCAAGCTGATCGGCAAAATTTTGCCAATAAACTGGACAGTTTACTCACCAAACTTCTTAAATAGTGAGGGAAATAACTTTACCCAGTTGCACCATATGGAAACATAAACTACGCTCTAAACTATGATAAATTCTGATAGACACCTCTTTGGCAGTTTTCTCATTCAAACACATAATATAGACACTGCTATTATTTTAGAAGCTCTCGAAATTCAGCAAAAACAAACCATACCCATTGGCCGCTTGGCAATGGATTTGCGCTATATGTCTGTACGGCAGGTTATGGATACCTTGTTTGCACAGGGGGATTCTAAAAAACGTTTTGGACAGCTTGCTATTGAACTAGGTTTCATCACCGAAGATAACCTTCTGGCATTACTCAAAAGCCAGAAAAATGAAAGACCAGAACTTGGCGATATTCTTGTAGATATGAAAGTAATTAAACGTGCACAATGTGATGAATTTCTTGAAGAATTTACTAAGCAGAAAGAATCCTAAGTTAGAAAATTTGTAACTATTCAGCATAGTTAGAGCTTCCTAAGAAAGTCATTTATTACATTTTTCCCACCAAAGGGCGCAGAGAGTATTTTTGTTGAAATATATGCGTTTTTTAGTTTCTAAATAGAATCTAGTTGATTCGTATCTGTTCAGGTTGCCGCTGATTTATTCGAGAGCAGCAACAGTAGGCGCTTTTAGGCGAGGCGGAAAAATACAGCTTACTGCTGTAAGTGAGCATTTTCTAACACAGGTATCGGTCGAATCGATGGTGAGTGAATAGCTATGAAAATTTTATGTGCGTTGCATATGGATTGTAAAATCATTCTTAAGGTAATCATCAATCAGTAAGCAATCAGAACACAGCTGCTGACAATATGCCAAGATATGCTCAGGCATTTGACTGTGTAAATCATGTGCCTTTAAAAAACGGGCATCAAGCATATTAAATGCCACGCCTTTACGGCATAGTTGATACATGCGCGTAATTATTGATTTTGCATACGATGAGTTATCATGCAGTTGCTCATTAAGTGCACCTGAAAGAATCACCCAATCAAAGCTCTTCTCTTCAAAATCCATATCAAACAAATCACCCGACAAAAAATTACCATCGGGATGTTTCTCTTGGGCTTTTGCCAACAAATCTGGTGACAAATCAATGCCCGTATAATCCAACTTGCATTGCTTTGATTCATGCCAAGATTTAAAATCACCAAAACCACAGCCTACATCCAACACAGAATCACCATCTTGAATGCCTATCTCCGCCAATACTTTAAAACGAAGCTCTTGAATATCTTGCCCGCTCCAATAAAGCGCATTCGGATGATAACCAAAGCGCGTTAGGCTATCCCTATGCTTATCAATAATACGCTGGCGCTGCTTCTGATCCACCCTGTTATTTGGTTAACGACATAAAAATTTGCGGTAACTTCTCTGGCAATTTATCCACATGATCAATCACCGTGTATTGACGACCAAAAATATCCGCCACATATTCATCAGCTTTGGCATCCATATTGATGCAATAGCTATAAATACCCTTCTCTTGCAACTCAACCACTGCTTGGCGGGTATCTTGAATCAATAATTGATCATCATCGACATCAATATCAGCAGGCTCACCATCGGTAAGCACGAGCATCAACTTCTTATCGGCTTTTTGCGCTTCTAAATAATGCGATGCATGACGCATAGCCGCACCCATACGTGTGGAATACTGCGCTTCCAATGCCGATAAACGCCCTTTCACATCATGATCAAATGGCTCACTAAAGCCTTTGATATGCGCATAACGCACATGGTGACGGGTATCTGAGTTAAAGCCTGCAATGGCGAATTTATCGCCCAGCTTATCAATCGTCCAAGCCAGTAAAGTCACTGCTTCCTGCGCAAGTTCAAGAATCGTCTGCGAGCTTCCTTTTGCCTTTTCGTTCAAGGAATGGGATAAATCCACCACCAACATCACTGCAATATTGCGCCCATCATTTTTATGACTCATATTGATACGCATATCAGGTTGCGAACCACTCTTTAAATCAATCAAAGAGCGAATTGCCACATCCAAATCAAGTTCAGAGCCTTCTTCTTGATAACGCACACGCACTTTTTCTTGCGGTTTTAAAGCATCCAAAATGGCTTTCAAGCGTTTTGCCAAAGCCGAATGTTTTTCAAGTATCTTATCCACCACTTGCACATTGCCTTGCGGATGCACTGCCTCATACACACTTACCCAATCAGGGCGATAGGTCTGACTGCCATAATCCCACTCATGGTAATGACGCGGTGGTAAAGCATTGATATCATCATCACGCTTCTGATCTTCAAGATGCTCAAAGGTTTCTTCCTCTTCATCACCTTGCTCAATATAAATCCACAAAGCTCGATTATCATCACGATAATCCACTTCGGTATTATCAAAATAAATATTCGGCGACAAATCAGCTTGGCGGCGTGTTTTAGCAATAAATGATAAGGCTATATCTGCCATCTCTGGCGTACTTGACTCTCCTTTTTGCATCGTATCAAAGAAGCGCTGCACAAAACTATTCAGCACCTCATCTTGCAACGCAAAATCAGCATCAAGAATAGCCCGAGAAACAAGTGCCAAGCGCAAACGAATCAATGATACATCCGTGCGCTTCAAATCATCTTCATTGGGAACAGGGTGCAATGCTAAAAATAACTTCCGCAAACCAGGGAACTGCTGCATCGCCAAGTATTCCACACGTGAATCTTCAAACAACTCAACTGCAACACGCTGAAAAGGGCTCCAGTTATCCACCACAACCTTGCTACTCCACTTACGATGCGCCGCGATATGCGCCAACACCGCACGATAGCGGTTGATACCACTCACCCCATTAAAATCATCATAAACATCAGGCAAACGGATACCATAATCATCATAATATGGCATAGGCTTGCGCAGCTCATCAAAAATCAATGAATATGGCACCAAATAATCACCATCTTGCCACAAACCACGCAAATAAAGATCCAATTGACGCTCATGATCCACCATCAAAGTGCCATGACGTTCCCGCTGCATCACTGCTACCGAATCAGGGGATTGTAAGCTAAAATAATCTTTTTGACGCTCTGGATGGTTGCTGTAATAACGTGTACCATAATCCATCCAGTTGCTAAAACCTTCCAAGCTTAGTTGCGATAACAAACGTGGCGCTTGCTCCAATAAAAAAGGCAAGCCCGGGCTTGGAAAGGTGGTGTGATGTCCATGCACCGAAGCCGTGGTATCAGCAATCATCTTCTTCAGAAGATCAAAGTATAGATGAATTTGCTCAGAGCTATGCAAACGACGCGAAACCGCCGCTAATGACTGTAAAAATGGCACAATTGCCTTGAAATTGGTGTTCGTGGATAAGAAAAGTACAAAATCTTTCACATCGGCAAAAATATCTTCGCCGACCAAGCTTGCAACTTCAGGCATTTCTTCCAAATAAACCAACAGTGGTTCAACACCACGTCCCATCTTACCAATAAAGCGACCATTCTCGATATAAGCATGCACACCATCTTCAGATAGTGCTTCTTTGGCAGCCGCAATACATGCATCAAACACTTCATTTGCCGCAGGGAAACGACAGTTCAATTGCTGCCAGTAAGCCTCTGCTTTTTCAGAGCGTACAATCGGTTCTTCATTCATAACGGCAACCGTTACGCAAAGATCGTATCAATAGCATGATCCAATGTAACACGAATATCCGCGTCATCAGTAATCGGGCGCACCAATGCCATACGGCAAGCTGCTTTCGGCTCAATACCGCCTTTAATTAGAGTCGCTGCATAGGTTAACAAACGGGTCGAAATACCTTCATCCAAGCCATGACCTTTCAAATTACGTGCCGCAGCACCAATTTTTACCAATTTCGATGCTAATTCTTCATTGATACCCGTTTCTTTGGTAACAATGGATGTTTCGGTGGCTTCAGAAGGATAATCAAATTCAAAGCCAGTAAAACGTTGTTTGGTCGATTGTTTCAAATCTTTCATCATGCTTTGATAACCAGGGTTATAAGAAATCACCAGCTGAAAATCTTCATGCGCTTCAATCAATTCGCCCTTTTTATCCAAAGGAAGTGTACGACGATGATCTGTTAAGGGGTGAATCACCACGGTGGTATCTTGACGCGCTTCAACAATTTCATCCAAATAACAAATCGCACCAATACGCGCCGCCGTGGTCAAAGGGCCATCCAACCAACGTGTGCCATTGGCATCAAGCAAATAACGACCCACCAAATCAGAAGCCGTCATATCTTCATTACATGCCACAGTAATCAATGGTTTACCCAATTTCCAAGCCATGTATTCAATAAATCGAGACTTACCACAACCAGTCGGTCCTTTTACCATCACAGGCAAACGCGCCGCATAAGCAGCCTCATATAGTTCAATCTCATCAGCTTGTGCCTGATAAAATGGCTCTTCATTAATGGTATATTGTGCTTGATCGCTCATAAAAATCCCCTTAGCTATGTTAGGGCGGATTATAAACAACACAAAAAAAATAACATGCTTATATTTTTTATGAATAGCATAAGGATTTCTTATGTTAAAATGATTGACTATACCATTGCTATATAAAAAATTAGCTTTGCGCTCATGGCAACACTACTTTTCAAACTCCGCAATGTTCCCGATGATGAAGCCGAAGACATTCGCGAACTACTGACTGCAAACAATATCGACTATTATGAAACAACGGCTGGCAGCTGGGGCATTTCTTTGCCAGCCATATGGTTACATGACAAAAATCAACTTGAGAAAGGTCAAGTTCTTATTAGCCACTATCAACAAGAGCGTGCTATAAAAGCACAAAGAAACTATGAAGAACAATGCCATGAAGGTACACAACGCACTATATTCACACTGATTGCCGAAGCTCCCTTAAAATTCTTCTTGTATCTCTTTGGCATTATTTTTGTGCTTTATCTTACTACGGTTCCAGTCAGCTTCTTATTTTCCTCATAAGATAATAAAACCTTAATCGGTTAACCGACTCAATGCTTCATGGTATTTTTCTGAAGTTTTGTTTTTAATGGCATCTGGTAACTCAGGGCCTGGTGCTTGTTTGTCCCAATCAGAAGCTTCAAGCCAATCACGTACAATCTGCTTATCAAAACTAGGCGGACTCATGCCTTTTTGATACGTTTCCACATCCCAAAAGCGTGATGAATCGGGTGTTAGAACCTCATCAATTAAGCATAGTGCTCCATCATCATCCAAACCAAATTCAAACTTCGTATCGGCAATAATAATACCTTTCTGCAAAGCAAATTCAGAGGCCTGCTTGTATAGCTCAAGGCTTACATCCCGCACCTGTGTCGCTAAATCATCACCAATCATATCTCGCATTTGTTCAAAACTAATATTTTCATCATGCGCGCCCACATCGGCTTTGGTGGATGGCGTAAAAATCGCTTCTGGCAACTGCTCTGCTAATTCCAACCCTTCTGGCAAATCAATACCACATACAGAACCTGATTTTTGATATTCCTTCCAACCTGAACCAATCAAATAACCACGCACAATTGCTTCAATCGGCAATGGTTTAAGGCGTTTCACAACAATGGCATGTGAGGCAACACTTTCACGCTCTAGCGCATCAGGTAAAGCTTCTTCAAGTGTCATATCAGAAACATGACTTGCCACGATATGCGATAGTTTATCAAACCAAAAATCAGACACCGCATTCAAAACACTACCCTTACCTGGAATAGGTGTAGGCAAAACCACATCAAAGGCAGACAAACGGTCTGTTGTCACAATAAGAATATGTTTATCATCCACTTCATACATATCCCGCACCTTACCGCTGTGCAATAATTTTAGGCTTTTGATATTGGCATTCAGCATAGCATTCATTCGATATTCCTCTCTACAATTCTGCGAAGCTTATAATGCTTGGCTAAATAAAAAAGCCCCCTACTTTCGCAGGAGGCTTCTCAAAGACTTTGTTAAAAGTCGGTTTATTTATGTGCAGTAACTTTTTCGCGCCAGTCAGCACCAAAAATCTTATCAGCATCACCAGGGAATGATTCAAATGCACGTGCAAACTCACCATGAGTTTTCGCAAATTCAATTGGATCTTCACCAGATTTCCAGCAATCATAGGCTTGACCCAATGATTTACCACCAGCAGCAGGGCTATCAATATGACCGAAAGCACCACCACCACATGTATTGATCACATTGCCATGACCCAAGTTTTCGAAGAATCCAGGCAAACGCAATGCATTCATACCACCAGAAATAATTGGTGCAGTTGGTTTCATACCATACCATTTTTGGTTGTAGTAATGACCCATGCACTCATCACGCTCAAGCATATAAGCAAGAACAGTTTCAGCACCATGACCTTCCATCTTACCATAACCCATTGTACCAGTATGCATACCTGAAGCACCCATCATACGTACAAGTTTCATGTAGCATAATGGATCCATGCCCATTGGAGATTTGTAAGAAGTCAAAGCACCGTGACCAGCACGATGGAAATGCAAGAATGTGTCAGGGAAAGCACGACGTGCAGTGGTTACGCCAGCAGGACCCGTTACAAAACCATCAATCAAGAATGCAACATGTTTTTCGTTGCCATATTTAGCAAATGACTCAAGAATAAATTCACCACGTGCAATACATTCTTCATGGAAATCAGCTGTGGCATTCGCAGAGAAAAGTTTCGCTTCACCTGTTTCTTGCTGTGCACGATCCATGGTTTCTGCAACCATAGGAATCACAGTTTTCATTGGGCAGAAAGGCTGATTGGCTTGAGGCTCATCATTTTTAATAAAATCGCCACCCAACCAAAAATCATAACAAGCTTTAGCAAATGGTTCAGGACGCAAACCCAATTTTGGCTTAATAATCGTACCAGCAATATAACCACCATCCACTTCAGAACGACCCAATACTTTCCATAAATCCGAAATGCCCGTGCTTGGACCATCAAATTTAGTCATCATGCATTCAGGTACCATGAAGTCCAACATACGAAGCCCAACATGATCACCCATGCCTTGGTTATTACCAAGAATCAAAGACCACATATGTGAAATATTAAATGTGCCATCCGTGATATTTGGATCAAACAAATCAACAGGGTATGCAACCTTCATCAAACCGCCGCCAGTGACATTGTTGCCATCAGCAAAGGCTGTTTCATCAATTTCATATACCAAAGCATCCACACCACGTGTGAAATCATCGGTAGTCGATACTTCAACATTGGTACCTGTAGAAGATTCAGCAGCGATATGAGCTGCCACTTCCAAGAAACCATATCCTTCAGCAGGCATTAATTTATAAGCCACAAGAAAATGCTTGCCACCTGCAATTAACTCATCTTCATTTAAACTTAAATCAGCGTAACGATTCGATTGATCCATTGTTAAGAATCCTCCAAAAATATTATTTCGGAGAAGACCCTCCCCCGACAAGGCGAAGTCTACACCCTACCAACATCATGTCGAATCAAAGCTAATGATGACTTGCATAAGTTTTTCTTATACATTGTGCTCATGTCATTCACTTTTAAACAACTTCGCATTTTTGAATCGGTTGCCAAACATCAAAGTTATACAACCGCTGCCAAATCTTTATTCTTAACACAGCCCGCAGTTTCCATGCAAATCAAACAGCTTGAAACATACGTTGGCATGCCACTATTTGAACGCATGGGGAAATCCATTCAGCTCACACAAGCTGGCAGTGAGTTATTAAATTATGCCGAATCCATTCATCAACAAATGCAAGAAGCCCACGATATGTTACAAGAATTGAAGGGCGTAAAACGCGGCAAACTACATTTAACCATGGCATCTACTGCCAACTATTTTGCCCCGCAACTAATTGCAACCTTCAGGCATGAGTACCCAGCTATCGAAATCAATTTGGATGTAACCAACCGCTCGGGCTTGGTTCACGCGGTCGAACATAATCTTACCGATATGGCAATTATGGGCTTACCGCCCAAAGGTCACCATCTCACAGGCATCCCTTTTATGGATAATCCTTTGGTTGTTATAGCCGCCCCCAATCACCCCTTAGCACATGGCAAACCTATCTCATTATCCGAGGTCGCTGATGCTCACTTTATTGTCCGAGAATCTGATTCAGGCACACGCATGGCAGCAGAGCGTTTTTTTGCCGAACATCAACTAGAGCTTATTCCAAGCATGGAAATGAACCGTTCAGAAGCCATCAAACAAGCTGTGATGGCGGAATTAGGCCTTGGTATTGTATCCTTGCACACCATTGAAATGGAATTAGCACTCAAGCGCCTCGTTGTACTGGATGTGGAAGATTTTCCGATTATGCGCCAGTGGTATATTGTACACCGTACAGGCAAACGCTTTGCAGCTATTCCAGAAGCATTCAAAGATTTCGCTATAGCTCATGCTGAATCACTACTCTCACTACCAAACTATAAAGCTTAAACCCTCACGATGTGCTATGCAT
>Ga0256829_1002895_pt1 | contig 12372 bp, 9 predicted proteins | sample 131447metaG_FD_185979 | JGI IMG/M metagenome (GOLD analysis project Ga0256829, IMG submission 185979) | Hydrothermal vent microbial communities from Lau Basin, Pacific Ocean - 131-447 | ecosystem: Environmental > Aquatic > Marine > Hydrothermal vents | place: Pacific Ocean: Lau Basin | collected... | reverse complement strand
GTGTAGCCATAGAGACATTTGATAAGAATGGCAATGGTTGCCTGATTTATTTTAGCGCACTGAGCTACCGGGCATTTGAAACTGATGGCGAAGACATGAAGCCTCTAAATACTCATGAGCCAGAAATTTTGAAACTGAAAGTTGAAACTGATATCGCATTAAGAGCACAAGTAAACTTGCCCGGCCCGCCCACAACAAGCGACTGCCACGGAGGCTATATTGTTCAACAGTGTGCCTTCCATGATATAGCAGGCACGCCTGACGGGTGGAAAATCATCCATGATTAAATCGCTGTTACAATCCGCCAAGGCCAACGGACTTCCTTTGATTACATGGCTGACATTTGTACTCGAAGAGCTACCGCGATGCACCAATTGATGACGAGAGAAGGTCTTTGCTACCCCATAATTTCGACATCCGAAGGCTCGATAAAAATGGCCAGGCCGGTTAAACCCTTGCTTTGACGCTTACTGTTATCCGCTGGTGGTGGCGAGGTGAACCATCAATCGGCATCGCATACCTCCTGATTTTTTACTGCTTTTACGAACCCCTGATCAATCAGGTTCTTCGTCCACTGATCCAAAAATCGATTCAAATCTTTCAGTAATTTTTGTCTACACAACAGCTTACCATCTTCAAAAAACAGGCATTCTTGATAGACTCCAAGACCATCATTTTGAAAAGTCATTGCTTGTACTGTTTGTTTTTTGAAGGAAACCAACACCTGCATATCAGGGTCAGCCATGAGATCCCCACTCTGATTGTAGTTATGGGCGATACTGATGACTCTTCCATATTGATTATCTTCCAGAACATCCATGTTCAACGGCATGTAAGGCTCATTCACGACCTTTCTATAGTCGCCAACATCCATACCCTCCAAGTCAGGAAACACCTTCAATAATCTCTTATAAATCCTCTCTTCTCTCGTCATATAGCCCTCCGAATAGGCAATAGGTATCTGTCCACAAAAAATACCGGCTGAAAAACAGCAATGGGTTGTTAAACAGGCAAGCCTGAAAGGATGGGATTAGGTTCATCTGCGCATTCAGCGTATTGAAATGTGATAGATTTAACCTACACCATTAGGCTGACAATTCCGGCAATGTTAGCATCTAAGACATTTCCAAAATTCATTTCTTTTAATACGGGATCGGTTGGTTGAATTGATTTTGATACTGGAACTGATTCACCCGCTTTAAACTTTGCGTCTATTTGAAGTTCTTTGAATCTCGAATCAAACCATTCTTGAGGGTTGCCGTTGCAGGATGCTTTCAGTCCTCTTTCAGTTTTGTTTGCGGCTTCTCTTAATTTTTCAGCTACGGGCTTATTGTTAAACAGACCATGGTTAATTGTGCCGGCCAGGATATCCAACGTGACTGCTGTTTCTTTTGAGAAAAAAGAATTCGCATAAGCGGTCATGGTCAAATATTCGCACCATACAATCATTTCGAGGTTTTTCTTTCGGCGACTATTTAAAGGTGCATCTTCAGCGAGTAGATCAGGCCTCGTTTTCGCTAATAATGCGAACTTCAGTGAATTGGCGAGAAGAGACCCGTTATTTTCCTGAATGCTCTTTTCGAAAGTTTTAAATGCCACAGCATCACGTCCTATGTCTTTTAACTTTGTCCTCAGTTGATTCAGTTCCGTTATCAGTTGATTGTTTCTATTAACTTCAGCATTCAACCTCCCTCTCAGTCTTCCATTTTCCCTGATTTCAGAAATTAGTTCGCCTTCTGCCGCTCCTGCATCGAGAGCATTACCAAGTGCTGCGCCTTGCCAAAATCCCATGCTGATTCTCCTTTTTTCCTTATCTGTTATTTTTAAGATCGTATTTTATAGTAAAAACTTTAAGAGGGGAAAATTTTTCACACCCCATATAATTCAGCCTCTCTTCCTCTTCAAGCTTCAAGGCTGTTTCAGTAGATCCCGATTTTCGAAGTGCTTTCCGAATATTCTTAATAGCCTTGTAGATACACATGGGGTTGGACGATCACCCCTTTCCCTACCCTACAAAAACAAACAAGAATGTTTTTGTCATACTATTAGACAAAAACATCCGCCCAACCCCAAACAAACAGAAACGACTGTGTATGGTGGTGACACAGACAATCTAGCTGCATGACGATCACGTTACTCCAGATATTCGGCATCGAAAACAGTGGTAATGGCAGCCCACTCGATCTCCTCGCGGGTATAGGCTGTACCGTTGCCGATAATATAGTAGTCATCACCAACAACTTTAACCCGTACCAGCCCCGCCTCATTCATCGCATAAAATCGGCAATTGCCATCTGCAGCATCAGTTCACCTCACAGCCTTCGGAATACGCGGTAAATACACATACCTCACTCATCACCCCACCCCATGCCGTCGAAGCAGTAAAACAGCATCTGCATATCCTCATCCGACCAGCCATCGGATGCGAAGCATCTGTTGTCCGCCGGATCACTGACCTTGGCTTGTTCCGCCATCGCTTCCAATCCACTGTTGATCGCCTGCGACAGCAGCACAAATTCATCCGAATACGCTTCACTGGCTCTGTTCAGTATACGCTTCTGTCAGTTTCTCTATCGACCGGTATGCTGTCAACTGCTGCCCCACAATCTCCAGTTGCATCGCAAAATCGTCAGGACATTCGGATTCAGCTCTGATCCTGACAGCTTGCTTGATTTCAGACGATATCTGCTTTCTGGTCATAATTGACGCGCATTCTGCAGTGACAAGGGCACCATGCTCAGATATCCTCACTCTTATCAACAACCTGCAGCTTGAAGTTAGAGCCTTCGTAGCTAATCGCCCGATGCACCCGAAGCCCCAGATTCTCCGGAAACCCTTCGTGCAACTCCCGCTGTTTCTGTTTCAGTTCATCCGGAATATGCATTTGAAACTATCAACCTAAACCAGCATGCAGTAACATATTCTCAATTCCCTTTTTCTTATCCCCCATTAGGTAGCCAATGCCTCTGTGGATGTGCAACCACAACAGCGATTCTAAATTTTTCTTATTGATCTCCAGCCCTTGTGCATGGCATGCGTGCTTTAATAAAGCCAGATATACATCTGATAAATCTCCACCAAATGTTCGCCAGGTCATTTCAATCGCTGCTCCCTCTCCGGCGACACTCTCACTTCTTGGCAGTGTAGATTCGGACAAGGACAAGCAGAAAGCCCATCGGCAAAGAATATTCCAATTATCAATTCCTGTTTTTGTCTTCAACCTAATGAGGTGACTTTTCCCACGGGTAGAAATTTTCACATGTTCAATCATGATTCTTCTCCTCCGAAATATCCTTTCCGAACGGTGCTCTTTCGGCTCACATCATCGAAATCCAGCAAGTAATACCGGCCAACTTTGTTACCCATGACAGCCAAATCTTCGGCACCAATTTCTTTATCCGTTGAAAGGAGAATAACCTGATGACTTGCCTCAGGAAAATATCTTTCAAGCAAGTGTTCTCGATGTGTTGAATCCAAACGCCCCAAAGGAGTGTCAATCACTACAGGTAAATTGCTCCCCGATGCTTTACCCAAGGCCCATAAAATGGAGGTTGCAAGCAACTGTCGCTCTCCTGCTGAAAGGCTGCCAGCCAACACTTCATTACCATCAGAATCATATAGACTTAAAGCACAGCCATGAGGATTAATTCTCACAGTCTCAAATAGATTATGTTTGCGTAGCAATGCTTTAAACGAATTTGCAATAAGCACTTCTAACCGCTTGGCATGCCTGTTGATCACATCCACTTTGAATCTCGACATGATTGAACGCGCCTTCCTGGAATATTCAATGACCCTTGCCTGTTCTTCGCTTTGTATTAGCGCAAGATCGGCTTTCCCTAGAATCTTCTCCAAGTATGCGGTCAGGATAGACTCTTTACGCTCTAATGCACCAAGCTTTGACCCAACATCCAGTATCGCACCTTCTAACTGAGCAACTCGCGTTTCACAGCCTTGCATCGCAATAAAAGCATCCCGTATTTGTTCCTCATCGGGAACACGAGCTAACTTATTATCAATTGTATTTAATTGATTCTCCATCACCATATTGTCAGACAGCAACTGATTTACCATATCTGTTGAAGACTCAAGAGTGCCATCGCATAACTGATTAATCATATGCAGCGTACCCTCGTCAAGGTCATAAACCATATTGCGCTCAGCTTGATCTAATAAAGATTCACGATCTGTGTCCAGAAAGCTAATGAGTTCTTTTACGACATCAGCAGGACAACCTTTGGTTTCTAATTGCTGCGTAATCCTGGCATCCCTTTTCTCATGTACCTTGACCAACATCGTATTTTTCTTGATGCGAATTTCAGATTCAGCAACTGTTTTTATTTCCGTGATTTTTTCAACAAGTAGATGGAGCGGCAATGCTCCAGAGGCAACTTGGCGTAGTTGTATTCGATTCGCCAGCAATAATGATTCAATTTTAGAACGGTCGGCTTTCAGCTTATTCGCAAGTTCGAATAACCCGCCACCTTTCTCGGCATATTCGGCCTCAGCATTTTGATACTTAAGCTTTGCATGGTCTAAGTCTGCCTGTAAATCAGCCTTGTTATCTTTAAGCACCTTGCACTGTTGAAGCACATCATTCAATTCATTTTCTAATTCCTGTATTTCTTTTTGATTATTATCAGGCAAGGCTTCCTTTGATTTTTTTGCAATCAATATTTTTAGATCAGCATCAAGCTGTTCCACCAAATCAACGCCCAATAATGAGACGATTGCTGTCTCCAAAATCTTTGTTGATGTCGCAGGGTTTGCTAACGATTCAATTTTTTCTCCGTCAAAGAAAAAAAGAGGACTAAGGCGCGGGGGTAAAAACCGATCTACCTCCTCATGCCATGAATCAGACAAAGCACTATCAAACATTTGATCCACAAAGACTTCCAGATGTTCACGCACTTTGCCTCGCTTTTCTTCCCATGAACGAATGATACGATGATGAATAAACTGGCCTCCAGCTTTGATTCGGAAGGAAACTTCAATCGCGGAGCCATCACCTGCATTTGCCGTTCTACTGGTCAATTTCCTCAAGTGTTTTTCATAACTCTCTGCTCTCGATACCGTTGAAGATTGCCGTCCAAATAAGCCCAGTTGGATTGATTCCAGCAATGTGGTTTTACCAGCGCCATTTAACCCTCCGAAGAGAATAATATTTTTATCCGGCGTTGGAGGGGTTAATTCAATAAAATGCGATCCGGAAAAGACACCAACATTTTTTAATTTAATCTCATCAATGATCATATCGCGCTCATGCTCTCTGCATTGTCTTTTGCTATGGTGGTATCAAACTGCACCTGACCTTCTTCGCAGTTTACATGGCTACGCTCTTTTAATGCTGCTTTCCTTCTAGCCCAGTCGGTTGCATCTTGTTTGTCTTCATAGAAACAGCGTTTGATTTCTTTTTCCAGGTCATTGAACAAACCGCGCCTTGTCCCTTTTGCTCGATAAGAGCGTTCCACATCCAACAAGTTTCTGCCTAGTTCATATGCCAGAGCATTATTGTCACAACAGTCATTTAACAAGCTCAATGTATCAGCATCGAAAATAAGATGTTCATCTATATCCAGCCCAGGATATTTTTCTCCGATGACTTCTTCATAAACGATTGGCACCAAATCCTCGACTTCACGCTTTTCATTGATCCAAATCCGCCGAATCTCTTGAAGCTCTCCCAAAGTAAGCAGTTCTATATTACGCCCATATTCCGGCGTTGCCTCATTGTTCTGAAGTTCTTTTTGCGTGCTAAGCAATCGACGCAACCAATCCACTCGGGCCTGCTGAGTATATGGCCCTGGAACCAATGGGTATTGACCGCTCTCATCAGGGTAAAGGCTCAAACTGACATTTCCATGCATACGCCTGAAATCGCGCCGCTGCCGGTCTCTTGCCCGGTCTTCATCGCTACGAAAATCCAGTTCATCCCTTAGGCGAAGCATGGGAATCATCCATTCCTTCTCTTCATCATTCTGGATCATAGCCCCCATAGATTTATCTTGTTCTACAAGCGTACAGACCCAACAGCCAAAGCGACTATTGCCGCAACTAGGCGTACTGGTATCAACCACGATCGGACACTCATTATCCTCTGTAGCGCCTCTATACATGCTCATCAGATCTTTATTGCTATAGCTCCACGGATTGGGATATCGCAGCAGAAAAGCCCACACATCATCATCCAGCCAATCATGGATCGGTGAATAGACCAAACAATTCATCAATGAGTCATGGCTGGTCAGGCAGTCATGTGGATTCTTTTGCCGGCGAGCTATGCTCTTTGCACGAGCAAAACTTTCTGCACTTCTGACCCCGAGCAGCAGAATAACTTCACCATGCTTACTGACTGTATCTTCGATAAATTTATTAGAAGGTTGGATTTTCAGTCGGTCCGTACACCACCTAAATTTATGGCGAGGGGCAGGATACCCCCTACCCACAAGGTTCACCCAAAATGTATTGGATACATCCGGCTTCAATAAGTTCGGACGAATAGGAAGGCCTTGCTTTATCGCCATTTCACCCATCGTATTCAAGGATTTTTCAACCCAGGATGAAATAACCGGGTTTTCCACCATGGTATCGGTAGTCATCACATATACAGGTTTATGTAGTTGTGATAGTTCCAATCTGGATAAAGCCATCCATGCAAGCTGCACAACGGCGCTGGAATCCTTGCCTCCGCTATATCCTATAGACCATGGGATTTCATCAGCCAAATATAATGCCTGCATTTCTGCAATTAGGTCATCGATCACAGGCTGAATCCCTGACTCGGAAAAAGCTGATTTTCTTATTATTGTTTCTGTGCCCATTCGCTTCACCTAGACTGCTAGTTTAATTTGTTTCATCAGGTATGCAGAAGTTGCTTCAATATGTGTGCTGGATTTCGAAATCCGACCTTCAACCATCGCTCTTCCCTCCCAAACAGCAGTGTTTGAGCGTGACCAGTCAACATTGTTTAATAATCGTAGCTGTTTCTTCCAGTCACCCGGCCTCGCCTTAAGGAGCTTATTACCTACAACCCCCAGCGCTTGCAGAGTGATGCCATGAGAGTGAATAAAATCACGTCTCACTTCGCCAGCAGTCAATTTCCCCTCACGAACACGATTCCATTCTTGCATGTGTTTTGTCACTTCTTCCCAATAGACAATAGCAAAATCGGCAGCCTCTTCCTGATTCTTGAAATCAAGTCCATCGAGTAGTTCATGGGTTGCAGAATAAATTGCACTAAGCGTAAATAATTTTCGGGATCTCAGAGAAAGAGAACTTTTCTCCATCTCAACAATACCTCTGAACACTTCTGATTTAAAAACAACCAATCGCGTAAGTTGCGCCATGTCATCACGATGATCATACAAAATTCCCAAAGACTTTGCAGGGCGAATGGCATATCTATTCAAATCCGCAAACATTTGTTGGCAGCGCTCAAGTCCACGATCCACGAAAAAGACCACAGCAATGCTCTCATCACCCAATTTCGGATTTTGCTTCAAAGCCTCTTCAATAGCAGCCCTGCGATGTTGGCCATCATTGATAATGAATTTTGCATCCATCGGCACATGCAGCATCCCCACCTGATTCGCGGCCCCGCTAGAGCCGATCTGCTCAAAATCCACTGCTGCATCAATGGAAGCAGTAAGCGCAGAGAATGTGTAGGTCTCTTGATTATTCACAATATAATCAACCATTTCAGGGATACGCCCACGATTTAGCGTCCGCTGTGCCCTTAATTCTGGTGAGAGCTCGGCCTCAGCTTCATCAAAGAGAAATATTTTAGGAATGATGCGTAGCGGACACATTGACGTATAATAAGACCGCCCCGACTGCACCCCTCGTATTGCTGGAAATGTATAACCAAATCTAGAATCCATAATATCATATTGCCTATTTATTCGATAACTCGTATTGTTTGTTCTTCTGAAATGTGTATGTTAAACATGAAACAAACAAAAGTCACTAATGGATTTAATATGACAAACTACGAATCGATTTGTTACCTTGATTGCAACGCAAGCACTCCGGTCGAACCCGATGTTATAAAGATTATGCTTCAATATCTGGAACAGAATTTTGGGAACCCAAGCAGCCGAACCCACGCATACGGTCGCATTGCAAATCAGGCAGTTCAAAAAGCACGCGAACAAGTCGCTGCTGTTGTAGGTGCAGATAAAGATGAAGTGATTTTCACCAGTGGCGCTACTGAAAGCAATAATCTTGTTATTTTTGGTCTTGCTGAAGCCGCAGAAAAACAAAACAAGAAACATATCATCAGCACTCAAATCGAACACAAAGCAATACTGGAGCCTCTGCAAGAATTAGAAAAAAGAGGGTTTGAAATTACGCTTCTACCCCCTACAACTGGAGGCTGGGTTGACCCAGTAGAATTACAGTGTGCGCTTAGAGAAGATACATTTCTCGTGTCCACCATGCATGTAAACAATGAAACAGGGATCATTCAGCCATTAGAAGCCTATGCAGACATCCTAAAGGGGCACCAAACGTATTTTCATACCGATGCAGCTCAAGGGTTTGGAAAAGAAATTAATGCTCTAAGAAACAAGAGAATTGACCTCATTAGCGTCAGCGGCCATAAAATCTATGGCCCAAAAGGAATCGGGGCTCTTATTGCCAGAAAGCGCGATTATATTCGCCCCCCAATCAACCCCATTATGCTTGGTGGTGGGCAAGAAAGGAAAATTCGTCCAGGCACACTTGCCACCCATCAAATTGCAGGTTTAGGAAAAGCAGCAGATCTTGCCTTGCAGGACAACAATATCAGGAAAGAGGCTTGCCTAAAAATAAGGACGAACATATTAAATTCTTTCAATAGCCTCTCTCCAATATTTCATGGAGATCTAAAGTCCCAAGCTCCCCACGTTCTAAATATTTCATTCGGCAATAATGATTCAGAAGGCATTATGTTGGCATTAAAAGATATTGCAGCAATTTCGAATGGTTCAGCCTGTAATTCAGCTCAATATGAATCCAGTCATGTATTAACTGCAATGGGATTATCTGATCAGCACCTTGCTTCAGCAACTCGATGGTCATGGTGCCATCAAACACATAGCCTCAACCTAGTTGCTATCACTAACTCACTAAAGGCTTGGGGCGTTTAATCACAATGTTTGATCAAGAAGCTCCCAAAAGGCTAGATCCTTCATCTTAGCAACTTTTTTTTCACCATCTATGTAAAGGCTATAGTGCTTATCTAGCAGTCTAATATTTTGCATATACCGTTCTTCTTCATGTTTGTCTTTACTATTAAATATTGCTTTAATGTCCTGATTCTTCAATTGAGACACACGATGAATCACCCATGATAATATGTAACTAGTATAATCTACCCCACTCGTTTTGAAATGCGTCATTTCTTGAGTTGATAAAATTGTGCCTACTCCAAACTCGCGTCCTTCTTTAAGGATCTTCTTAAGACTCTCAAATTCCTCAATCATAAAATTATCAGCTTCATCCACTAATATCATTTTAGTGACCTGACGATGGTCACCTTCAATCTTCGAACTACCATACTGATGCATTTGGGCATAGAAGATATCAAGTGTAATAGCCACCACTAGATTTTGAATTTTAGAATCATAACCAGATAAATTAATAACGGTCACTCCATCCAAAGTATCATAAAGTGACTTAGTTTTTTCCTGATTTGATTCAAATATTTGAAACGTCGTTAGCTCGTAAAGGGCAGCATACAATGAATCCTGTTCAACTTTTTCCTGCTCAAGGAAAAGATTCCAAACAGTATTCATAGTTGGTGCTTTTTTTTTCCACGTGGATTTAGCTGTGGTAATTCCCAGATTCGCATAAGCTTGTATTACCAGTTCATGGATCCGCTGCCCCTGCTTAACTCCAAGACCAAATGCTTTACTTATTGTCGCTCTAAACTGGCCTGCTGTATGAACTGGTAACATTGGTTTGTCACCCACTAAAGCAAATGGGTTAAAAGGCAGGTTATGTAAATCATACACCGTTGCATTTGTAGCTTTAACAAAGTTCTCTTTCACATAATCCGCTTTGTAGTCAAAAATGAGAATACCAATAGGTTTACCATCCACATTATCTCTTTGATTTTTTACTAATTGAGTAATCAAGCTTTTTGTGAACTGAGTCTTCCCCGTTCCCATCGTGCCTATTATTCCCGTGTTAGTATTAAATACTTTACTGGTATCTGTTGGCTCCCAAATCACTGGATTTTTGTTCGATGACTCATGCCCCATAATCACTGATAAATACTTATCTGGCTTAGTCTCTGGTTTAGTCTCTGGTTTAGTCTCTGGTTTAGTCTCTGGTTTAGTCTCTGGTTTAGTCTCTGGTTTAGTCTCTGGTTTAGTCTCTGGTTTAGTCTCTGGTTTAGTCTCTGGTTTAGTCTCTGGCTTAGTCTCTGGCTTTAGACTTGGTGTATTCGTGGCCGTTTCAAAAACATATTCTTGAGGTACATTACAAAGCATCTGAATACTGTCATCAGCCATAAGCTCCTTCAAAGGAGTGTTAACTAACTTAGGCAAGAGACTCATTGGCAATTCAATACAGAGGATTTCATCAACCTTTTTATAATCTGGAGCAAATACAGAGGGGCTATCAATATGAGCAACTACAAATCCCTGAGGATAATCTTCTAACTGAGCCAGTTCATATTCACCTCGCAACCACTCTTCACGCAGATCCAATAGGGCATTAAAATATCCATCACCAAAAACTTCATATAACCTATACTTATCTACTTGGATAAGTACCTGGCGGAAAAACAGTGCACGGTAAATCTTATTAGCAAACTCCCGTCTTCCAAGCATACGAGTTAAATGAGACTGCAAATTCTTTACTTGTAAAATAGCTTTATCATAGCCTTGATACACTCCTGTTTTCACTTCAACAGGTAAAAGGAAAAGCTGTTGGTCTTTAAACCCTACTAGTAAAATATCATCGCACATTTCACCTTTATTATTGCCATGAGCTCCCGGAGAAAACTCACTATCCATAATACGCAAGCCAATATTCCGAGAAACCCTGACCATTTCACCTACACTTAGAGGAACCCATACGACCCCAGGTGAAGAAACAATGCTAGTTACAAATTTATAGGCTCCAACTTCGCCCTCAATTCCACGACGAGCAGTTTCATTTGCAGTCAACATTTTGAGTAAACATTCTCCATTAAAGGCATTGAACTCCTCAATCTTTCCACCTTCACCCTGCTCCAAAACACTCCGATATAACTTCTTGTCCGAAGCAACTGTAATCGCATCATATCCGGCAGAAGTTGTATATTGATCTGAAAAATGAATTAATGTCAGGTTCTGGTTGCTGAAAAAGTCGAGCGTTACTTTTGGGTCAATAATGGTCGTCCAAATAGATGACTCATAACTGCTCTTTAACAGATCTTGAAAACCATCATTTACTGCTAAAGAAAGAGAATTTGCACCTGTATATTGCGCATTTTTTTCTCGCGCAGGCCTGATTAACGAACTATATATTTTTGCAATTCGCAAAAATGGAACATCTTCATACTTAGTGTTCTTAAGGCCAAATGCCGTGTAATAGCTTCCACCCTTACTCTCGGAAGCTTCACCACTTAACAAACCATCCGCAGCCACGCCAGAAAGGCTAGCATCAACTTTTACCTGAACTGGTTGTATTTTCTCTTCATTTCTAAAAAAGGTTAAGTGAGCATAAGCATAGCCACGTATATTTGCTTCATTGTGAGTAAACTTACTGTAAGTTAACCGTGTTCGTAAAAAGTCTATTAATTTATCAGCGATATCTTTGTACTTCCCCTTATCTAAGCCTAACTTCTCTTTCAACTTATTATGATTTGTCATTTCTGCAAAATCATCAAACCAGTTAAACTGGAACCTTTCATCATAGAGGTTCACATGTACAGAACAGGCACTTTCAAGATTACATTTTAAGAGCTCTCCATAGTAGTCAACAATACCCAAAAGAAGTTCTTCACAACTCCGCTGGTTTATAGCACTGATTAATAGTTTACTGCGTTCAGCATGTACAAAAAGCTGGCTAAACGCCTTTTGGAATTCGCTAATTTTTTCATTAACAACCTTCCTAACATAGGAATAGTTACTCTCTTCTTGCGGAACCGCAGTTAGCCAAGAGACATTCTTTTTGACCTGTTGAACATATGAGAACTCATGTTTTTCATCGTACAAGTAAGGAATCAAACCTCTAGGAGTTAATCTTTCTACTGTTACCTGAGGAAGGTATTTAAAACTAGCATTCTCTCCATCTTTAAGGATCTGCTCTACTATTGACAGATAGTATGCTAAAATCAGTGGGTGATATGGGCTAAAGTATTCACCATTTTTTTTCACCATACCGATTTTAAGAATTAAC
>Ga0256829_1002894_pt1 | contig 12378 bp, 7 predicted proteins | sample 131447metaG_FD_185979 | JGI IMG/M metagenome (GOLD analysis project Ga0256829, IMG submission 185979) | Hydrothermal vent microbial communities from Lau Basin, Pacific Ocean - 131-447 | ecosystem: Environmental > Aquatic > Marine > Hydrothermal vents | place: Pacific Ocean: Lau Basin | collected... | reverse complement strand
CGCGGAAACCGGAACTGATCGAGCCGCGCAGGGCAAGGGCAGTATTCAGTTGATACCGTCCGGCGAATTTGGCGTTGATACGGTTGCCAAAATCACTGTAATTTTCATAGCGCGCCGCGACATTTATAAGGAAGTCAGGAGAAATTTTTACCTCGACATCAGTATAGAAAGCCAGATTATTGCGGTTTTCATCAACCGCATTATCCGGGGAAAATCCCCGAAAAACCTGAAAGCCCGGCAGATAGGCAACAGGATTGACATCACATCCCGGACAATTGCGGTTGAGCTGGCCACCATCGGCATAGGACACCGGGTCCCCGGCGACGATCTGATAATTTTCCCGGCGCCATTCGGCACCAAAGGCGATATTGGCCCGCTCAAAGGATTTTGAAATATCCAGATTGGCCATTAGCTGATGAATCTTCAGGGTGCCGGCATCGGCAGAGGTCGGGCTGTCCGGACCAAAGGAGGCATTAAGGGAATTGCTTATCAGAAACTGAAAGCTGTTGCCGCCGGCTGTCATGCTGGTATCAAGAGACCAGCCGTTGCCGGTTGTCCATTTTGACCCGGCCAATACGGAATAATCAAGAATTTCTGCATTGATCATTGGCAGAAACCCTTTGGGGTATAGTTCTATTACCGTCCGGCGGTACTGGTTTGTCCGGCGATAAAACCCGGCTGAGTGGTTATTACGATTTGAATAGGTGGCAAACATGTAAAATTCGGCATTGTCCGATATGGGCAGGGACATATTCATGGTTGCTGCCTTTTGTTCAGTATCAGAATCGCCGACGCGAAAATTTTTTCTGTTAAAATTTTGCTCGCCGGGGTTGATTGCCACATTGCCAAAGGCACAGGCGGCCTGACCTGCTGTTTCAAACTGGAGACAGCCGGTCAGGCCTGCCCGGTTGGTATGTTGCCTGTTGCGGTATTCCGCCGACAGGGTAAGGTGGCCCCCGGACAATAATTCAAAGCCATAATTTGCGTCCACGATATAGGTATCGCCGTCACCGGCATAGGTCTGGCCGAAAGAGCTGGAAATGCCGCCGCCCTCTTTCTGGTCCTTGAGGATAATATTTATCACCCCGGCAATGGCGTCCGAACCATATTGAGCCGATGCCCCGTCGCGCAGAACTTCAATCCGTTTGATCGCTCCCGGCGGAATGGCATTCATATCGACACCCGTCGCACCGCGTCCGACCGAGGTATTGACATGAACCAGAGCGCTGTTATGGCGGCGTTTGCCATTAATAAGGACCAGAGTCTGATCCGGTCCCAGTCCGCGCAGGGTTGCCGGTTTGATCGCATCGGTGCCGTCGGATATGCTGGAGCTTGAAAAATTAAAGCTCGGGGCGAGGGATTGCAGGATGCGGCCTGTCTCATTTTCTCCGGTTGCCATTATGTCCTGTGCGCTGATGCTGTCCACCGGAACCGGGGTTTCAAGGGCTGTCCGACCTTTGCCACGGCTGCCGATTGAGACAATTTCCTCAATTTCGCCACCCCCTGACCGGGAGGCCTTCTGCTCTGGTGAAGGACGTATTTCCGGGGTGTTGCGGGGGATGTTTTTGGTGTTTTCAGGGCGGATTGTTACGGTATTTTCTTCGGAGAATTCATACTCAAAACCGCTGTTATGCAATAAAATATCCAGAGCCTGTCTGACGCTATAGGTGCCTTCAAGCGGGGCCGCCTGCGGTAAATTTTGTTTTTTTGCCACAAAAATAAGCTGTATTCCGGACTGTTTTGAGAATTCAATCAGGGCCGAACGCAATGATTGGCCCTTGATGGAAAAAGTCACTGATGCCGTCCGGCCCGGGACCGGGCTGTAGGAAAAAGCAGAGACAGGAAACGAGGTTAACGCAGCACCGCATATGGCCCAGATAGCCATATACTGTCTGACAGCTGGCAGACACGGGCAGCTGATACGCATATATTCCTCACAATAAATTAGCGGCCTTGCAGAACCGTCTGGTTATTCAGGCGATGGCGGTCATGCGCCTTGAAGTTATTTCTCCTTCCTTAATAATAATATAGCATCATGTCCGCTGTCGAGGACTTTTATTGGATAGGCAACGGACAGCCCGCGCAACCAGTTGTCTATCCCGTCACCCAGGACGGTGCCGGTAAAGCGGATATTGTCAAGGGCGGGGTCGCCGATAATAATCTCGCGGGTGGAATATCTGTTAACATCGGCTATGACGCTGGCCAGCGGGGTATCGACCCGGACCAGCAGACCTTTTTCCCAGGAGGTCGCCGCCGCGACATTGCTTTTCACGACCGGTGAAATATCTCCGTTGCTGTCATAGGATACCGCCCGGCCAGCAGAAACCTTCGGCAGGGGGGCGGTCGCGGGTTTGTTCAGGTCGGGGTTGACCTCGACAATACCTTCCAGCACGGTTACGGTAACATCCCTGTCGCCCGAATGGATGTTAAATTTTGTCCCGACCGCCGTTACCGTTCCCTTGCCGACATGGACGATAAAGGGGCGGTGCTTGTTTTTGGCAACGCTGAAGATGGCCTCCCCCCGTACCAGGGTAAGATGACGCACGTCCCGGGTGTAATTGACATTGACAATAGACCGGGCGCCCAGATCTATTTTCGAGCCATCTTCAAGCCTGACGGTTCTGTGTTCTGCTGTTGCTGTCTGGTAGGTGGTGGCCCCGGGTCCGGGGAGGCGGTCATTCTGATAGAATATGCCGATGGACAGGGCAATCAATATCGTCGCGGCAATCGCGGCAATAACGGGGAGGAGACGACCGCGCCGACCTGTGGGGTCAACCGCTGTTATCCCGTCGTCTTCCGGGGACAGGTCTGTGATATTATCCAGGTCCTGCCAGCATTTTTCCGCGTCGGCAAAGGCCTGTTTATTGGCCGGACTGTCGGCAAGCCACAGCTGCCAGTCATGGTAATCTTTTTCCGCAAGATCATCATCCCGCAGTCTTATGAACCATTCTGCAGCTTCAGCCGCCGGGTCACTGTTATATTTGTTATTGTTTTTCATTTCACTAAATCTGTATCTTTTTAACCAGTTTATCCGTTCATTTCCCGAATGCAAACCGCAAGACCACGGGCAATATACTTTCTTATAGAGCTAATGGAAAGCCCCATTTTTTCGGCAATCTCACTATGATTGAGGTCTTTGAATTTATATAACATAAAAGCTTCCCGGCATTTTGGCGGCAGGTCTTTTATCACCTGCCGTAATTCACTCAGGGTCTGGCGTCCGTCAAGCGCCCGTTCCGGTGTAATCTCATCAATGCCGGTCATAAGGATTTTGCTTTTGGCAAAATTTCTGGCATGTCGTGTCCTTTGTCGTTGCAGGTCAATGGATAAATTCGTCGCCGTCCGAAACAGAAAAGACTGGAAACAGTCAATATCTGCCAGATTTTCCCGCTTGATCAGGCGGATATAAGCCTCATGGGCAACTTCCACTGCATCCTGTCTGCTGCGTAATCTTATTGTCAGGTATCGTATAAGCGGTTCATTATACTCCTGATAAAGCGCCGTAATCTCATCATGATAACATTCATGGTCGACATCACGGCGGTTTTCACCCTGCTGTGATGCGGTATCATTCTTTATGTCTCGGGAGGATATTTTTCCCTCAACAGTTACCAGTTTCAAACGTTGCTTCATATTTTTACGTATCTCATCAGGGAATCAAGACGTCTGGTGCGGGAAAAAGTGGAAAAATTTATTTAAGGATTATTTTTTTTGCGACGTTAATCCTGCAATCTGGAAGCAATATAACATTTTTCAATTATTTTTTCCACAATTCATCTTTTGTGGCGTCTTTACCGGATAGTGGCAGTCGGAAAAGCATGTTGTGACAGGTCACTTTAAATGAGTATTGCAATTTTTCATAAAGATTTTAACTGGGAGAAATAAATGTTTCAAAGTAAATCATTTTCAAGCCCTCCAATCAGATTCATGGGAAAAGCTCTGGCGACTACGGCCTTATGCTCCACCTTTCTGGTTGCGGCTTCAACAATAACGGCAATGGCCGCCGATGCCAACAGCAAGGACGATATGGTGATGGAGGAAGTGGTAACACTCGGTTCCAGAAGTGCCAAACCGCGTTCCGCAACCGATTCCCCTGTGCCGGTCGACGTTATAAATGGCAATCAGTTCAGTCAGGGCGGCAATACTGTTGATATTACCGATAACCTGAAGGCGCTTATCCCGTCTTATACCGCAACGCCTGCTACCGGTGACGGCAGTGCCTTTATCCGGCCAACCTCCCTGCGCGGCATGGCCCCTGACCAGACACTCATTCTGGTGAATGGCAAGCGTCGCCATCGGTCGGCTCTGGTGCAGTTCTTTGCCCCCGCCGCCGGTAACGGCGCCCAGGGTGTGGATGTCGGCATGATCCCGAGCATTGCCCTGAAACGGGTTGAAGTGCTGCGTGACGGTGCGGCGGCCCAGTATGGGTCTGACGCCATCGCCGGTGTTATCAACTTCGAAATGAAAGATGCCTCTGAAGGCGGCGAGGTTCAGGCCCAGTATGGCCAGTTCTATCGTGGCGAAGTAAGTTACAAGATAGCCGCCAATGCCGGCATGGCCCTCGGTGACAACGGCTTTGCCAATCTGAGTGCGGAATATGTCAATAACGATGCCCTGTCACGGGGTATTCAGCGGCCTGATGCCCAGGCATTGATTGATGCCGGTCTTCAGGGTGTCGGAGCAGACAGCCCGTTCGGTGATGCGCCTCTGGCCCAGACCTGGGGTCGTCCACAGACCCGTGGCCTGCGGACATTCCTTAATGCGGGGGTTGACCTGAATGACAGTTCCCAGCTGTACTTTTTTGGCAGCTATGCCAAAACGGACGGCAGGTACCGTTTCTTCTATCGTAACCCGAACCATTCCACCATACAGAAACTGTCCCTGTTGCCGGGCTTCACCGGTCTGCCGGTTGGTTATACTCCGTTTCTTGACGGTAATCAGACAGATTTCAGTGCCGTTGGCGGTGTGAAGGGTGAATTTGATGTTGGTGAAGGCATGGCTTATGACTTCAGTGTCGGCTATGGTAAAAACCAGCTGAAATATTTCCTCAACAATACCACAAACCCCTCCCTTGGCCTGAATGGCAGTGGACAGCCCCTGCAAAGGGATTTCAGGGTCGGTGGTTATGACCAGAAGGAAATTAATCTTGATGCTGATTTCTCTATTCCGCTTAATGACAGCCTGAACCTTGCTTTCGGTGGTGTATGGCGTCAGGAAACTTACGTTGTCCATGCCGGGGAGCCTAATTCCTATACCGGTGACGGCTCCAACGGGTTGAACGGGTTCCGTCCTGCGGACGCCGGCTCTTTTAACCAGAGCAACTATGCGGTCTATGTGGATATCGAGCATGACATTACCGATAAATTCATGCTGCAATATGCCGGACGGTTCGAGCATTTCAATACCTTCGGCGGTACTATCAATGGCAAACTGGCCGGACGTTACACGGTTTCCGATGCAGTGACCCTGCGCGGGGCGATATCCACCGGCTTCCATGCGCCGACCCCCGGACAGCAGAATGTCAAGACAACCATCACCACATTTGATGGCTCGACCGGGCTTCAGGTTGAAGAAGGCCTGATCAAATCCACTGATCCTGACGCTATAACTAACGGCGGGGCACCTTTGAGAGAAGAGACGGCTGTAAACTACAGTGCCGGATTCACCAGTAATCTTGGTGAAGACACGACATTCACGGTGGATTATTACCGCATTGATGTGAAGCATCGCATCTATCGTACCGGTAATATTCCTGTTTTTCGTCCCAATCCTGTTACCGGCGTTCTGGAACAGGTTGCCGGAGCCAGTATTTCATTCTATACCAATGCGCTCGATACCCGTTCGCAGGGGGTTGATGTGGTGTTGACCACCCATCAGGAATGGTCTGAAAATGCCAGCACCGATGTTTCCTTTGCCCTGAGTTATAATGACTTCAAGGTGACGGGGCAGACCCCGGTTGTGACACCTTTGGGGCCGAAAAATCCGGTTAGTGCGGCAACAATTGAGGATATTGAAAACAACTATCCCAGCACACGCTTTGTCCTGACAACCAATACCTTTGTTGGTGATAACTGGAGCATCATGGCGCGGGCCAATTTCTATGGCAAGCATTATGATGAACGTGGACGTATCGGGGCGGCGGTTAATCCGAGTGCCCAGATCAAGGCGACCGTTTATTTCGATCTGGAAGTTGCCTATCAGTTTACGGAAAACTTCAAACTGGTTGCCGGCGGATCAAATATATTTGACAGCTTTGTCAACAAGATTGGCCCACCCAATGCCAACCGTCTGAGTGTTGGTCTGCAATATCCTCGCCGGAGTGCCGCCAACTACGAAGGTGGTTCATGGTATGCGCGGGGGGTATTTACCTTCTAAATCTTTACTGCCGACTTCCCTCTGTTATAGAGGGAGTGAGGGCTGGCCGGTTAACCCCGGTCAGTCCTTTTTTTTCGGCTTTACGGGAACCTTTGTTTCTTTGGCCGCGCCGTTTTTTAATATCAGGGTCAGGGTAAGTATCTGCCCTGTCAGGGATTTTCCGGCGGGCAGCCTGAACCGCCCTTGTCCTTCTGCACCCGGTTTGCCGGGCAGCAGGCCGTCCGCTGTTTCAACAATGACAGTATCGACAGAATCAAGACTGTCAGGCAGTTCGATTTGCAGAATATTCTTTCTGTCCTGTGTAACCCTGATCTGTTGGTCCGATATTTTTGTCGGGACCAGCGCGCGGTAACGGGCGAGCAGAGCCGCCTGATAGGCTGATGCAGGCATATTTTTCAAGGCGGGCAGGCTTAGATGATAATCCCCCTTGCGCGGAATACAGATGTCCGAGCAGATCAGATATTGCAGGTCAAGGGACAGGGAAACCGGCTTGTCCGCGTCTTTCACCACCACATCAATCGGCAGAATGACCTGATCGTGATAGATATAGGTATCGACATCAAAGATATGCTGTTTTTCCGGCAGGGGCCAGTTGACGGTAATACTGCGGATATTCCGGGCATCCTTCCAGGTCCAGCGTGGTGGCAGTCCTGCCCCGCCGGGGGCGCGCCAATAGGTTTTCCAGCCGTCCTTCAGGGTGATCTGCCAGCCCAGATGAAGGGTCCGTGTCCGGTCGTCATAGTCCCCGACAAACAGGCGCGATTTGGTATATTGATCGACCAGCCAGCGCGATGACAGATCATCTGCCCTGAGGCTGTCAGGCAGGAAAAGCGATATAACAGCCACGGTCAGGACAAGGATTTTTCCCGTCATATTCATTTGCCTCTGTAAATTATAAAATAACAGGCTTATAATCATTGCCCGGAACAGGAATGTCAACAGGTCGAAATATGATTAAAGAAACCTATCTTGATGGCCAATTGCTGCTTGCGATGCCGGGCATGACCGATCCGCGTTTTGATCGCAGCGTAATCTATATCTGCAGTCACAGCGACGACGGGGCTATGGGGCTTGTGATTAACAGTGCCGCCGCCAATATAGATTTCCCCGGCCTTCTGGATCAGCTCGATGTGGTATATGATGCGGAATATCTCTCGGCTGGCTTTGCCGGGACAGCCATTCTCCACGCCGGGGGGCCGGTTGAAATCGGTCGCGGGTTCATTTTGCATACGGCGGATTATGTTCAGGACTCGACCATGATCATTTCAGAAACCATCGCCTTGACGGCAACGGTTGATATTCTTGCGGCAATTGCCCGGGGCAGCGGTCCGGGGGATTTTATCGTTGCGCTTGGCTATACAGGTTGGGGAAGGGGGCAGCTTGAAGAGGAAATCACCCGCAACAGCTGGCTTAATATAGAGGCGGATGAGGAATTGCTGTTTCATACCGATCTTGATCTGAAATGGCCCCGGGCGATGGCAAAACTCGGCATTGATATCACCATGTTATCCGCCCATTCCGGCAATGCCTGATAGACCATATGGCCTATGTCTTTGATTTAGTTGAGAAAATTCTTATATTCTTTAATAACTTTACTAATCATTTGATTTGTAACGTCTTTATTCAACAAAAAAATATTGAACTCTACAGGAGAGATATCCCCCCTTTTAATCATTTAGTAATAAATAAGTCATACATATATAGCTATGGGTAAATAAAAAACCCGTCAGAAATTCAGGGCCGAAACAGAATATACCCAATAGGATAGTATAATGTTTAAATGGCTTAATACCTACGCAATCAGACTGAGAATTCTGATTCTGATCTCCCTCACTTTTATGCTTTTTCTGCTGACGTCGGCCTATATGATGGTCGGTCTGTATCATCAGGCACAGAATTTGAAAACGCTTCAGACCCTTGCGGACTTTACCCCGAAAATTGGTAATCTTATCCATGAGTTGCAAAAAGAACGCGGGGTTTCCGCCGGATATATCGGTTCAAAAGGCTCCGAGGTTTTTACAACACGGGTTAAATCCCAGCAAAAATTTACGGATATCAAGAATGGTGATTTTAGCTCAGCAGTCGCGTCACTGGATTTAGCCTTGATAAGTGCGGACCTTTCCGGTACGGCGTCAGAGGCAGCTAGCGCCCTTGACCGGTTGGATAAAGAGCGGACCGGGGTCGTGAATCTGGAAACCAGCGTCGGCAAAATGGCAACATATTACGGTGGCACTATTGCCAAATTGCTTGATATGATCAAGGTTATTAATGGAATTGCGAAGGACCCCGACCTGATAAAGGATACCACCGCCTATATCGCCCTGCTTGAGGCCAAGGAACGGGCGGGTCAGGAACGGGCCATGGGGGCAAACGGCTTTGCCGCCGGTAGTTTTGCATTGCCAATTTACAATAAATTTGTCGCGCTGATTGCCCAGCAAAAATCCTATATGGATATTTTCAAGTCCCATGCAGAACCTAAAATTAAAGATTATGCAGCCGCTACCCTGAAGGGTCCCGATGTTGATAAGGTTGCTGAAATACAGGCTTATGTCCTTAAAAATTATGCCGATGTGTCCAAAAGCGGCATTTCCGGCTCACAGTGGTTTGATATTATCACCAGGAAAATTGATCTCTATCACAAGGTGGAGAATAAATTTATCGGGATAATCAGGCAAAGGGCAAGTGAACTTGCCTCTAATGCCAGCATTGCTTTCTGGGAACTTATGGTGTTAACTATTCTGTTTGGCGGTGCCGTTAGTTTTATTGCTTATAAAATCGCCGGGTCAATCACTGTCCCGCTTCTCGGTATTCAGCAGGGAATGGAGGAAATATCAGGCGGAAATCTACAGGGCAATATCCCCTATACTGATTTTAACAGCGAGATAGGGGCCATGGCCCGTCACGTGAAGGGATTTCAGGAAAACGCCCTGCATCAGAAAGAACTTGAACAGGAAGCCCGCGAGGCCGAGGAGCTTCAACGCGAGACTGAGAGGAAAGCCGAGGAAAAAGAACGCCAGCTCAGGGAAGAAAAACTTGCCCGTGACCGTGAGCAGGCTGAGCGCCGTGAACAGCGCACCCGGAAAATGGAAGCCATGATCAAAGACTTTGACGAGAAAGTATCTCTGGCATTACAGGCCATGTCGGCGACATCCACTCAATTGTTAAGTTCCGCCGGCAGCATGGCGGGCATTGCCGAGCAGACCGGGGCCTCCAGTACTACGGCGGCGGCGGCGGCGGAAGAATCCACCACCAATATCAATACGGTGGCCTCCGCCTCTGAAGAAATGTCGGCTTCGGTCAGTGAAATCAGCCGCCAGCTCGGCCAGTCAACGGAAATTACCCGGCGCGCGGTCGAGCAGGCCGGGGATACCATGGATACCATGTCATCCCTGACGGATACCACATCATTGATCGTCGATGTGGTCAATCTGATCAATGATATTGCTGAACAGACCAATCTTCTGGCCCTTAACGCCACTATTGAGGCCGCAAGAGCCGGGGAAGCCGGGAAAGGCTTTGCCGTTGTGGCCAGCGAGGTCAAGGCGCTCGCCACCCAGACATCCAAGGCGACCGAGGAAATCAGCGAGCATGTCAGTGCCGTGCAGGCCTCGTCACAGAATGCGGTCTCAGCGGTTGAGAGTATTCGTAGTATCATTACCGAGACCAACGACATTGCGACGTCAATTTCCGCTGCGGTCGAGGAACAGAATGCCGCGACCGAGGAGATCGCCCGCAATGTTCAGGAAGCTGCCGCCGGGTCACAGGAAGTGACAACGGTGATTGTCGATGTCTCAACTGCGGCGACGGAAACCAAAAGGATTGCCGAAGACGTCAATGGTGCCGCCAGCGAGGTCAGCAGCAATGCCGGAAAGATATCAACCGTAGTCGATGATTTCCTGACGAATATCCGCGCCTTATAGCGGGCGTTTGAGGTAACGGCCTTCGGGGTCACCAATAATGGTGCCATTGTCATAAATCAGCCTGCCGCGCAGATAGGTCTGTTTGACGGTGGCGCTGAGTTCCTGTCCCTCAAACGGGGTATAGCCCTGGGCCGATTGTGAATTTTCGGCATGAACAACAAAGCCCTCTGCCGGATCGACCAGAACAATATCGGCGTCATAGCCCGGGGCAATATCACCCTTGGTTGTGAGGCCGTAGCGCCGGGCCGGATTGCCGCTGACCAGTTCCGCCATATGACTGTAGGACATGCCGCGTTTGCTGCCCTCACTGATCAGGGCCGACAACAGATATTCGGTGCCGCCAAAGCCTGATTTCGCCAGAAAAATCTTGTCGGGCTGTTGATTGTCAACCTTCATTTCCTCCTTGCAGCAGGCATGGTCAGAGACGATCCAGTCGACTTTGCGGTCAAGCACCGCCTGCCACAGGGCCTCGACATCGGCGCGGGGCCGGATTGGCGGGTTGACCTTGGCATGACAGCCGCACGGGCTGTCCACATCAAGCATCAGATGGCCAATGGTGACCTCTTTCCTGAAATTGATATGGGGGAAGGCGAGCGCCATGCGTTCGGCACTGTCCAGCGCCTTGCGCGAGGTCAGGTGCAGCAGGTTGATATTGACGCAGTCGGTTTCATGGGCGAGATAGGAGGCGATGGCAATCGCCAGTCCCTCCGAATGGGGTGGCCGTGATTCGTGATAGGCCCGCAGGCCGGTCAGGGTACCGTCTTCCTCGACCATGCGGGTATAGGCGGTCATGATTTCCGCCGTTTCGCAATGCAGACTACAGGAAATGACGTCTTTTTTGTCAGGATGCTGTTCCATGGCCTTTTTAACGCCGCGCATGACAAATTCAAAATGGGCATAGTCATATTTCTCGTCTTTCGGGGTCATCAGGAAATCGCTCTGATCGCTTGAGCGGCCATGCAGCCCGTGCGAGCCGTAAAACATGAAAATCTTGAAAGAGGTCACGCCGAATTTATCGACAAGATCGGGAATTTCCCGGATATGTTCATTCATCATCGGCGCCAGATGATAGCCGTAATCGACATAGAAATTACCGTCCGAGATTTCGAGGACCTCCGGCATGAAATCCCGGTAAGGCCCGCCCTTGTTCATATAATATTGGCCGGTGCGCATGTAATTCAGGCTTGAGGTCACCCCGCCCATGGCGGCGGCCCGGCTTTCCGTGCGCGCATCTTCGGCTAGCGGATTATAGATGCCGGTATGCATATGGGCATCGACCAGCCCCGGGAAAGCGAGTTTATTTTGCGCATCAACCACCTGCCCGGCATCTTCCGGGGAAAGTTCCGGTGAAAGGCAGGCAATTTTGCCGTCTTTAACGCCGATATCGAGCAGATCGACCGTGCTTTTGCCGGGCCGGACAACCCGGGTATTCTTGATAATAAGGTCATAGGCAGGTGAATTGGTCATGGGAAGGTCTCTTTCAGCAAAAAATATATGCTATTATATCAGCTCAGGGGCCGGGATAAATGACTTTTGTCATTGCCGAAATCCCGGGGAAGCGCAGACTGTCCCCTGTTTTGGAAATAATGCAGGAATGAACATCATGACTTCACAGGATTGCCGCCAGGACGGCGAGGGACGAATTAAATGTGCAACCGTCAGTGCGGCGGATGTCGGGGCCGTCATGGACAGCTACCGGGATTTTTTCGGCTATAGGCTGGTTGAAGACAGGGTCGTTTCGGAACGTCAGGCCGCGAGCTGGGGAACCCCGGAAATGGCCGGCAGCCGTCAGGTGGTTATGGCGCCCGAAAGCGGCGCGCAGGTCTTTATCCGTATCGTGGAGAATGACGATATGCCGGATTATCAACCGCTTAAATCCTATGGCTGGAACGCGATTGAGATCACGGTGAAGGATGTGGAGGCCCTGCATGAAAATCTCAAAAAATCGCCCTTCGATATTATCGGCGTGCCGACATGGCTTGATTTCTCCGACAAGATTTATCCGATGCAGGCCGTGGGGGTGGCGAATGAGGTTTTCTACCTTAATCAGGTGCGCGGCAATCTGCCCGACTATGACCTGCCG
>Ga0256829_1002893_pt1 | contig 12378 bp, 10 predicted proteins | sample 131447metaG_FD_185979 | JGI IMG/M metagenome (GOLD analysis project Ga0256829, IMG submission 185979) | Hydrothermal vent microbial communities from Lau Basin, Pacific Ocean - 131-447 | ecosystem: Environmental > Aquatic > Marine > Hydrothermal vents | place: Pacific Ocean: Lau Basin | collected... | reverse complement strand
TGCAAGGCAAACATGGTCACCACGGGAATGGCGGTCATACGCGCGGAATGTTTCCACCATAATGTGGTTTCGGATACGCCCATGGCTCGCGCTGTACGAATCGCATCCGATTGCATGGAATCCAGCCAGCTTGCTCGTGCCATGCGCGACAACACCGCTGCCAAAGCTGTACCCATAGCGATGGTCGGCAAAATGATAGAACCGCTGGCATCCATGCCCGACACGGGCAACCAACCTAAAAATACAGAAAACACCAGCATCAACATGGGCCCCAACCAAAAGTTTGGAATGGATACGCCGAGCAGTGAAAAGGTCATCGCCAGCTTATCTTGCGGCTTATTTTGAAAGCGGGCAGCAATCATGCCCAAAGGAAGTGCTAAAATAATGGCAAGCAACAAACTGGTGGCGGCAAGCTTGGCTGTGGCGGGTAGTCGCTCTGTAATCAATGTCCAAATATCACGTTGGCTGATGATAGATTTACCCCAATCACCTTGGGTCAAACCACTGATATAATTGATATATTGCGCATACAATGGCTCATCCAAATGCATGCTTTTGCGCAAAGCTTCTTTATCCGCTGCCATGGCGGTTTCGCCCAAAAGTGCATCCACAGGGTCACCCGGCACAAGGTGGAGTAAGAAAAACACCAGTGTGACCACACCAAGAATTGTGGGTAAGGATTCCAAAATACGGAAAAAGATAAGCCGAGCTAACATGGTGTCACCGTAACTTGTATGCTAAAGCTTGTCATGACTTACCAAGCGCCTGCATCACTTTTCGCCAGCCCATTTCAGCCTCAGCCCCCACTTCATTAAATACCCGTTGAAAATGTTCGCGTTGCCCACCCGATAATTTGGCTTCTAATTCAGAACCTTTTGCTGATAAGGTTAAACGTTTAATGCGTTTATCCTGTTTGTCTGGCGTGGTAAGCACATAACCCTGATCCACAAGCGTTCGCAGCGGTTTGTGAATGTACTGTTTACTCGCTTGTAAAAGTTTTAATAAATCACCCACACTGCAATGTGAGCTACGTGCAATAAAAAATAAAATACGGTGGTGAACTCTGGATAACCCCAAGGTGTGCAACGTTTTGTCTGGCTCTGCAATCATTGCCTTAAAGCCAAAATACATAGCTTCTAAGGCTTGGTTGAGTGCTTGTTCTCGCTCATCCGAATACTTATTTAGGTCATTCATATTGACACATTAAGTTTTTCATGGCTAAAATGCAATAGGTCAATATATATGACCTATGTGAAAAAGGAGACCTTTTATGTCAAAAACACAAGCAGTTTGTTGGAAAAACGGAGAGATTATGCCTGCGCATCAAGCTACCGTTTCAATCTTTGACCATGGTTTTTTATACGGTGATGGGATATTTGAAGGCATTCGTTTTTATCATAACACAGCCTTTCGTTTAACTGCCCACTTACAACGTTTGCAACACTCTGCTCAAGCCATTGGTTTAAGCTTACCTCTATCCATGCGGGAGTTGACTCAAGCTGTTCATGAAACCATTGAACATGCAGCAAACGCTGATGGTTATTTGCGCTTAATTGTAACGCGTGGTGAAGGAAACCTTGGCATTAACCCTAAAAGTTGCACTAAACCCAATGTTTTTATTATCGCGGACGATGTTCACGTTGTTGCACAAGACACCAAGCAGCAAGGCGCAAATATCATCATTGCTTCCACCCGAAAGTTAACACTGGATGGCTTAGACCCTCGCGTTAAAAGCCTGAACTATCTCAACCATATTTTGGCAAGGATGGAAGCCAATCATACGGGAGCAGATGAAGCATTGATGCGCAATGCCAATGGATATATTGCTGAAGGCAGTGCTGATAATGTGTTTATCGTTCAGGGCAATCATTTGATAACCCCACCGAGCACCGATGGCGCATTGGCAGGCATTACTCGCCAAGTGATTTTGGATTTAGCACAAGATGCAGGACTTCAACCTATGGAAAAATCCATAGGCGCTTATGATGTGTACAATGCTGATGCCTGCTTTTTAACAGGTACAGGAGCAGAGCTGATTCCTGTGCGTTCAGTTGATGGGCGAGTATTAAAATCTTGCCCAAGTAAAACCTTTGAGAAGCTGGCATCCTTATTCCAAGAAACCATTACGAAGGAGTGTTTATAGACGAATAAAATAGGTTTTTGTCTCTAATTTATAAGCGTTTTCACAAGCTATAAAGCGAAATGAGACAAAAGCCTTTGATTTGTTTAGGCTGCGCGGTCTTTTGATAGCTTTATAAACGAAAGACGATAGACCGATTTTGGAGTACACGAACCGTGGCAGACGATAAGAACCTAGAAACATTCAATTATAAAGACACCGTTTTCCTGCCGAAAACTGATTTTCCTATGCGTGGCAACCTACCCGCCAATGAGCCAAAACGCTTAGCAAAATGGGAAGAAGCTAACCTTTACGCACAAATTCGTGAAGCCCGCAAAGGTGCACCAAAGTTTATCCTTCATGATGGCCCGCCATACGCCAACGGCTCCATTCATATCGGTCATGCAGTCAACAAAGTGCTTAAAGACATCGTAGTTCGCTCGCGTACTATGATGGGCTTTGATGCGCCATATGTGCCCGGTTGGGATTGCCATGGTCTGCCGATTGAACTGAAAGTCGAAGAAAAATTTAAGAAGAAAAAGCGTAAGAAAGAAGATATTTCAGATTCTGAATTTCGTTCGGAATGCCGTGAATATGCCAAAGGGCAGATTGATATTCAGCGTGAAGAATTTAAACGCTTGGGCATCACGGGTGACTGGGAAAATCCATATGTGACCATGGATTATGCATTTGAAGCCAACACTGTGCGTGAGATTGGTCGTTTCCTTGAAAATGGTGGTTTGTATAAAGGTGCTAAACCTGTGCATTGGTGTGTTTCTTGCGCTACCGCATTGGCAGAAGCAGAAGTGGAACATGAAGACCACACTTCATCATCTATCTTTGTAAAATTCAAAGCAGGCGAAGATTTAAGCGATATTGATGCAGCATTAACGGCTGATACTTCTGTGGTGATTTGGACAACCACACCGTGGACCATTCCTGCCAACTTGGCAGTTTCTGTTGGCTCTGATTTGGATTATGTGGCTAAGAAAATCACCGATGCAGGCGAATGCGAAAACCTTGAAACTGGCGAAGTTTTGATTTTAGCTGAAGGGCTTGCGGATAGTGTACTTGCTGAAATTGGTGTCACTGCTGAAACAGTAGCTCATTTTAAAGGTGCAACACTTGAAAATCGCAAGTTCCGCCACCCATACCTCGACCAAGATGCCCCTATTCTTGTGGGTAATCATGTTACTTTGGATGCAGGTACAGGTTGTGTGCACACTGCACCAGGGCACGGTCAGGAAGATTATGAAGTCGGTTTAAGATACGGGCTTAAAGGCTTTAATCCAGTGGGTGACACAGGCATTTTTGATGCGGGAACGCCTGTGGTTGAAGGACAACATGTGTATAAAGCCAATGCCATCATGGTGGAGCATTTGCAAAGCTGCGGTGCATTATTGGCAAGCGACCAAATTCGTCATTCCTACCCCCATTGCTGGCGCTGCCACAAACCTTTGATTTTCCGTGCGACACCGCAATGGTTTATCAGCATGGATAAAAATGATTTAAGAGCCAAAGCTTTGGAAGCGATTAAATCAACAAAATGGACACCTGCTTGGGGTGAAAATCGTATTCGCGGTATGGTTGAGCAACGTCCAGATTGGTGTGTATCGCGTCAACGCAATTGGGGTGTACCAATCACGGCTATCAAATGTTCATCGTGCGAATCCCATGCTGTGACCACGCCTGAAGTGGTGGAAAGCATTGCGGGGCAAGTAGAGCAAGCTGGTGCCGATGTTTGGTTTGCCAAAGATGTGACTGACTTTTTACCTGATGGCGCAATATGCCCAGATTGCGATAGTTCAGACTTTGAAAAAGAAACTGATATTTTGGATGTTTGGTTTGATTCAGGCTCAACCCATGCTTGTGTTTTAGAGCATAGAGATGAACTACAATCCCCTGCTGACTTGTATTTAGAAGGCAGCGATCAACATAGAGGCTGGTTCCAATCTTCATTGCTTGAAAGCATTGGCACACGCGGCGTTGCGCCATTCAAGGCGGTATTAACCCATGGTTTTGTGGTGGATAAAAATGGTAATAAAATGTCCAAATCCAAGGGCAATGTGGTTGCGCCACAAAAGCTGATTAATCAAATGGGTGCAGATATTTTACGCTTATGGATTGCCTCGGCAGATTATTCGGCAGATATTCGGGTTTCCGATGAAATCATGAAACAACTTGCAGAATCTTATCGCCGTATTCGCAATACCATTCGTTTCTTGTTGAGCAACTTGGAAAACTTTGATGCTTCACAATCGGTACCATTGGCAGAGCGTAAACCTCTGGATTTATGGGCAATGTCTAGGCTTGCAGAAGTCAGTGCCAATGTGGATAAAGCTTACCACAGCTATACTTTCCACCAAATTCATCAGGAAATTCACAATTTCTGCTCGGTTGATTTGGGTGGCTTCTATTTGGACGTGATTAAAGACCGATTATATTGCGATGCTGCTGATTCAGAGCGTAGGTTATCAGCGCAAAGCACGGTGTATGATATTGCGCATACGTTGGTGCGCTTGATTGCGCCCATTGTGCCTATGACTGCAGAAGAAGTTTGGGATTTCTTGCCTGGTGCAGCAGGTGGCAGCATTCATTTGCAGACCTTTAACAAAGTTGAGCCTGTATCCATCGATAAACAAGCCTGGGATAACTTCTTTGCCATGCGTGAAACGGTAAATACTGAAATGGACGTAGCCAAAAAAGATAAAATCATTGGCTCATCTATTGCCGCGAAAGTAAGTATTCCTGATTTAGATACAGGTTTTACTGATGCAATTGGTGAAAGCTACGAGCAGCTATTGATTGTAGCTGAAGCAAATACTGGCGATACACTTAGCATTGAAGCCGTAAGTGGTAGTAAATGCCCACGTTGTTATGTGGTAGGAACACCTGCAGATAGTAAGCATGATGTGCATAACGAATTGTGCCAACGTTGTTTAGATGTGGTGACTGCTTAATATGCAGCATATTCTTGTTCACTACGCAGAGCTTGCACTCAAAGGCAAAAATCGCCGTGAATTTGTGCGCCAACTTGCAAAAAACATCAAACAATTGATTGGTACAAGTCAGATTGATAAAGAGCATAGCCGTATGTTGTTGCATGTGGAAGAAGTCACCCCTGCCATGCTTGATCATTTGGCATTGATTCCTGGCATCAGCAACTTTGCACTCACTTTCGAGTGTGAGTCCAACATTGAGGCTATGCAAGAAACCGCACAAAAAGCCATTGAAGCTGCACACCCCGAAACAGACTTGGCAGGTTTTAGAGGTAAACACTTCTCTGTTCGCTCACGCCGTTCCTTCAAACGCTTCCCCATGATTAGCACGGAAATCAATTTTGAGGTGGGCGGGTTTCTGAAAAACGTGTTTGACTTCACAGTGGATATTAACAATCCTGAAATCACAGTTCATGTGGAAGTGGGTGAAGAATCTACCTTTATTTACACCAATAAACGTAAAGGTGCGGGTGGTTTGCCCGTTGGCACCTCTGGTCATGGTGTTGTTCTGTTCTCTGGTGGTATTGATAGTCCCGTGGCGGCTTATCTGATGATGAAGCGCGGCATGCGCGTAACACTGGTTCATCTGTACAACAGCACCATCAACCGCGAGTTCACCAAAATTGAAAACCTCGCCAAACAGTTGTCTTTATATCAAGGACGCGTGCACCTTGTCATGATTGATTTGGAAGAATTTCAACGTCATGCCATTGCCCTTGTGCCACCCCGTTATCGCATGATAATTTATAAGCGCCACATGATTCGCAGCGCAGGTATTATTGCTGAGACCAAACATGCCAAAGCCTTGGTTACGGGTGATTCCCTAGGGCAAGTGGCCAGCCAGACTTTAGACAATATTCATGCTATTTATGATGCCAGTAACTTACCGCTTCTTTCACCACTTTTGGGGTACAATAAAGAAGAAATCATTCAGGTCGCACGTAATATTGGCACCTATGAAATATCTATTGAAGAATATTGCGATATTTGTTCCTATTTGATTGCCAAGCACCCTGAAACCAAGGGTAAACGCGAAGAAGTCGCTGAATTTGAAGCTGAACTACCAACCCAAGGCTTAGAAATTATTCAGCAAGACCGCATTTATTTCGCGGGTAGCGAGAAAAAACGTGGTTGAATCAACAGTAGATGCAAACGCTAAAAATGCGCGTTTGATGCGTTTGGCAACTTATGCTTCGGCTACCGTGGCAATCATCTTGATTGTCGCCAAACTTGCGGCATGGATGATGACTGACTCCATCACCATTTTAGCAACCTTAATTGATTCTTGCTTGGATGCTGCGGCTTCCTTGATTACTTTGTTTGCCGTACATCATGCCTTGCAACCTGCAGATAAAGAGCACCGTTTTGGGCATGGTAAAGCCGAAGCTTTAGCGGGCCTTGGTCAATCCATGTTCATTGCAGGTTCATCTGTCTTTTTATTGTTAGAATCTATCAACCGCCTGCTTTACCCTAAAGATTTAGAAGTGGTTGATGCCGGTATTATCGTGATGATATTTTCCATCATTTTGACCATGGCTTTGATTGCTTTTCAACAGCATGTCGTGCGTCAAACTGGTTCAACTGCTATTGCTGCAGATTCTGTGCATTATAAAACAGATTTACTGGTCAATATTGCCGTTATTATTGCATTGCTACTCGCCATGAATGGTTGGACAGGGGTTGACCCCATTTTTGCGATTGGTATTGCTTTCTATATTTTGCATAGCGCATGGGAGATTGCTCGTGATGCCATTGACCAACTCATGGATAAGGAATTGTCCGATGAGGATAGGGCAGACATCAAACAACTGGCAACCTCACACCCTGAAGTGAAAGGTATTCATGATTTGCGCACCCGTAAAGCTGGTTTGACCAACTTCATCCAATTTCACCTCGAATTGGATGGGCAATTAAGCTTAATGCAAGCGCATACGATTGCCGATGAAGTGGAAGCCATCATCAAAGAAACATGGACAGATGCTGAAGTCATTATCCACGAAGACCCACACGGGCTACAAGAACCAAAACCAATATTCGCCACAGATGCGGATAAAACTTAAGGAAACAACATGATTTCAAGTTTAGTGAAAAAAATTAAAAGTGCTTTTTCGAGCGAACCTCAAAATACAAAAGAAGAGGCAAAGAAAGAAGCTGTAAAACCAACACAAAATACTGGTGACAAACCCAAACGTAAGCGTCCCCCACGCAAACCACGCCAAAAGAAAGATGGTGAGTCAAAGCCTCAAGGCAGCAAACCACAAGGTCAAAAGCAACATGAAAACAAACGTCCGCCAGCCAAAAGGACACCACGCCCTCAACCTGAACGCATCAAACCTACACTTGCAGGTCCTATTGAAGCCCATGATGATTGGGTAGCCGATAAAGAAACTGAATTTACCGCTTTGGGTCTTCCCAATGCCTTGCTGCATGCCATTGATGATTTGGGATATACAGAATTGTCCGCTGTGCAAAAAATCGCGTTCCCGATTACCATGTCAGGTAAAGATATTGCTGGTCAAGGCAGAACGGGCACAGGTAAAACTGCGACATTCTTGATTACAGCGCTTAAGAAAATAATTGAAACACCCGCCAAAGAAGGTCGCAAAACCAATCAACCGCGTGTATTGGTGATTGCACCAACCCGTGAGCTTGTGATTCAAATTGCCAACGATGCAACCAAACTCACCAAGTATACCAATATCAACGTACATGCCGTGTTTGGTGGTGTGGATTATGAAAAACAACAACGTCCTTTTGAGACGGGCGTTGAAATTTTAATTGGTACACCTGGTCGTTTGATTGATTTCCATAAAAAGCATTGTTATGACCTTAAAGCTGTGGACGTGATGGTACTAGATGAAGCCGATCGCATGTTTGATTTGGGTTTTATTAAAGACTTGCGTTTCTTGCTTAATCGCTTGCCGAAATATGATGAACGTCAATCGCTGATGTTCTCTGCCACCCTTTCCCACCGCGTGATGGAATTGGCTTATGATCACATGAACAACCCTGAAAAAGTCCAAGCTGAAGCAGGCGATATTACGGCAGCTAGTATTGTTGAGAGTATGTATCACACCGCCATGGACGAGAAGCTTCCGCTATTGATTCATTTGCTGAAAAGCATGGATGTGCAACGCGGCATGGTATTTATCAACGAAAAACGTACAGGTGAAAAGCTTGCCCGAAACCTTGCCAAGTATGGTTTTAAAGTCGGTATTATTTCAGGTGATGTGCAGCAGCGTAAACGCATGAAAATTCTTGAAATGTTTACCAAAGGTGAGTTGAAACTTTTGATTGCCACTGATGTAGCGAGTCGTGGTATTCATGTTGATGATGTCACCCATGTATTCAACTATGATTTACCTGAAGATGCTGAATCTTATGTGCATAGAATTGGGCGCACAGGTCGTGCGGGCGCAGATGGCGTTGCAATTTCATTTGCTTGTGAGCGTTATTGTTTTGAAGTGCCTGCCATTGAGGCCTACATCAAAAAATCTATTCCCGTCAAAGAGATTAAACCTGACATGATTGAGCTTGGTGAACCAACAGACCCAACAGCCAAAGCCGAAGGCTTGAAAGCGGGTGATGCTGCGGAAAAACGCCATGATAATCGCAAACCTAGGCAAGGTGGGAACCGCAACGGTGGTAACAGAAGTGGTCAAAACCGTCGCCCTACACGCAAATAGACTAGCAAACAGAAAGGAATATTGTTCGTCATTCCCACGCAGGCGGGAATCCATATTTACAGATTGTGGATACTTGTTTTACGGGTATGACATTGAAAGAGGAAACCCATGAACATTGAACAACAAATGCAATTATTATCACGTGGAGCATTGGAAATTTTGCCTGCTGGTAGCCTTGAAGAGAAATTAAAAAAGGCAGAAAAAGAAGGTCGCCCACTTCGCATCAAAGCAGGCTTTGACCCGACTGCACCCGATTTACATTTGGGACATACCGTATTGCTCGAAAAATTGCGCCAATTCCAACAATGTGGGCATCAAGTGGTATTCTTGATTGGCGATTTCACGGGCATGATTGGTGACCCCACAGGTAAAAGCGCAACGCGCCCACCATTGACCCAAGAAGAAGTGATTGAAAATGCGGAAACGTATAAACAGCAAGTGTTCAAAGTATTGGACGAGAGCAAAACCGAAGTACGTTTTAACTCGGAATGGCTGGGTAAAATGTCTGCCGCTGATTTAATTCAAATCGCAGGTAAAGCCACCGTTGCGCGTATGCTTGAACGCGATGATTTTGAAAAGCGCTACAAAGGCGGGCAAGCCATTGCCATCCATGAGTTTTTATATCCATTGGTACAAGGTTATGATTCGGTAGCTTTAGAAGCCGATGTGGAATTAGGCGGTAATGACCAAAAGTTTAACCTGCTTATGGGTCGTCAATTACAACAAGCTTACGATAAACCAACACAAGTCATTCTAACTATGCCATTGCTTGAAGGTTTGGATGGCGTGAACAAAATGTCCAAGTCTTTAAACAATTATGTGGGCATTCAAGAGCCTGCCAAAGAGCAATTTGGTAAAATCATGTCGGCATCCGATGATTTGATGCTCCGCTATTATGAGTTGCTTACCGATATAGATTTGGATGAAGTGAAAGCCAAACACCCCATGGAAGCCAAGAAACAACTGGCTAGTCTCATCGTATCCCGCTTTCATGGTGAAGAAGTTGGTAAAGAAGCACGTGCAGGTTTTGAAAGCCAATTTGCCAAGAAAGAAATTCCCGATGATATTCCTGAAAAAAGTATCGCTGCTGAAGATGGTAAACTTTGGATAGTCAAAGCCTTGTCTGAAGGTGGATTAACAGCCTCCAATGGTGAGGCCATGCGCATGATTAAGCAGGGTGCGGTTTCTCTAGATGGTGAGAAAATTACAGACAAAGATACTCAGCTTGAGGCAGGTTCTTATTTACTCAAAGTGGGCAAACGTAAATTCTTACAACTGACGGTAACTGGATGACAGCGCAAAAAATAGACACTGTTTGGCTACTCCTATTTATAGCATGGTTGATTGCAATAGCTTCCACGCTAACCAGCTTGTTTTTTAGTGAAATCATGCATTTAGAGCCTTGTGTCTTATGCTGGTATCAGCGCATTTGTATTTTCCCTTTATCTATGATTTTGCTGGTTGGTTTGTTTCCTTTGGATAAATCAGTCTTTAAATATGCATTACCTCTCGCCATGCTTGGTTTAGGGTTTACAATATATCATATCGCACTGTTTTATGGCTTTATTCCTGAAGGTTTGAAGCCGTGTACGCAAGGCATACCTTGCGATGATGATAGTATGATTTTATTTGGCTTTTTGCCGATTCCACTGCTCTCTTTGGCTGCATTTTCAGCCATCATTGGGTTATTGCTTGCTGCTAAATCGAGGTTAAATACATGAACCAAAAAACGATTCTTTTTATCACACTTGGTGCGCTGCTTATCATGTTTGGTGGTGCGGCATATTGGTATAATACCCAACAAGTCGCTGAAAAAACAGCCTTAGCAAACGACAATAGTTCTTCTTTAGAGAAGTTTCATGCACCACGTTTGGGTAGCCCCAGTGCAAAGGTCACTATAGTTGAGTTTATGGATCCAGCATGTGAAGCATGTAGTGCGTTCCATGAGGCCGTTAAAAGCACCATGAAACAGTATCAAGGCAAAGTAAAATTGGTCATTCGTTATGCACCATTTCACCCTGGCTCGGATAAGGCGGTAGAAATTTTAGAAGCCGCCCGCAAGTTGGGTAAGTTTAATGATGTGTTGGACTTGATGTATGGCACACAACATGGCTGGGCATCGCATCATAACCCGCAACCTGAATTGATTTGGCAGTATTTGGCATATTACAAATTTGATGTTGCAGCATTAAAGAAAAATATTGATAGCACTGCCACTGCAAAACTGATTGCCATTGACTTGGCAGATGCCAAAACCTTGGGTGCAAACAAAACACCAACCTTCTTTGTTAACGGTAAGCCTTTACCAAGCTTTGGTTATAAACAATTTCAAAAGCTTGTGGCTGATGAAGTCGCAGCGGCTTACCATCCATAAATGTTACGTCTCAAACGCCGTGGTTTTGATTTAGGCTCTGTTAAAACGCTTAAGCAAACAGCAATGCCTAGTACTTCACAAGTGAAACAGGCTTGGCAAAGCGATACTGCCATCGTTTTACCCCAGCTTCTGAATCAAGAGCTAGAAAAACATGCTGGAAACATACAAAAATCACATGTTCTAATGCAAAATGTGCTGAGAACTTGTGATTTTGTTCCCTTTTTAGAGAAAAACCCATATTTAGAGCGCATTCAACAAAACTTTTTTATTGTTGCAGCTTCCCCCGAAGAGCACGATGAACAAGGCATTGAGAAGGTATATTTTGATGCCTTCGATAAAGGTGAAGATGATGTGGTTGCTGAAGAATTATGGTGTAAGGCATCTTGGCTTTCTTTTCATGATGAAGATGCCTCACTTCGCTTCCGCTTTTCTTGGGGTATGGAAGGTTATGAAGATGTATCGGCTGACCCACTCAAGCAGGCATGGGCAGGCAAACTGTGTGATGTTTTATTTCCCGAATCTTCATTAATCACCCAAAATAATGCTATTTTAGACCATTTATCATCAATTTTAGGCAAAAAACCATCATTTGTGGAAAGAATTGTTTATTTTAATGCGCCAAATGGCGGTGCACAGTTTCATCATGATGTGGAACGCGGCCATGCGGGTGTTGTCTTTGCCCAACTCAGCGGTAGCACTTTTTGGTTGGTTATTGCCAAACCCAAACTTATGGATGAAATCATCAGCCTCGTGACTAACCCTCAATATCAAGCCGATATTGAAGCTGTGCTTCCCCAAAAAGAAGAGAGGCAAGCATTGGTTAAACTTTGTCAAAACCGTGATGACTTAAGCTGCTATATGGAAGAGCCCGACCACGAACTTGTCGAAGCCATCATGGATAGATGCCCTGCCTTTATCGCGCAACTGGTTGAACATGGGTTTGCCCACACCTTAGAAGCAGGCGATGTATTACTGCTTCCCCAACGCGATTTAGACAATTGCGTTTGGCATTCAGTGTTCACCCTTGGCGACACCCCTGGCGAAGCTCTTTCCTTTGCCGTTCGTTAGTTACACAGGATAAAATAACGTCATTCCCGCGAAGGCGAGAATCTTACTCTCTTGATCAAGCCATCATATTGACTACCTTACATAATGTATATACACTATCGTATCTACATTGGAGATTATGATGTTAGCCAA
>Ga0256829_1002892_pt1 | contig 12384 bp, 12 predicted proteins | sample 131447metaG_FD_185979 | JGI IMG/M metagenome (GOLD analysis project Ga0256829, IMG submission 185979) | Hydrothermal vent microbial communities from Lau Basin, Pacific Ocean - 131-447 | ecosystem: Environmental > Aquatic > Marine > Hydrothermal vents | place: Pacific Ocean: Lau Basin | collected... | reverse complement strand
TGGAAAATAAATAACTGATGCTTTATATTTGTCATAATTTGGAAATACACTATATACTGCTTCGATACGATTCATGCTACACTTATTTAAATTACCCATTTTTTCATAGTGGGCAATATATTTGATTAATATTTCATCATTTTCTTCTAAAATTTCTAAAGAATCTGTTTTAACTTTCAACACTGAAAATATCTCATTTTTATTTTTATTGATGAATGCAATATAATCACTCAGAAACTTTACATACAAATAAGTAAAAAGAGATGATACCTCTTTTAAGTTTTTTGTATGTAAGTATGTCAAAATACTTTTTTCATCAAAACTAACTAATTCAGGAATGAAATTATCTGTTTTTTTAAACCATTTTACTAAATAATCCAATCCTGTAAAATTTGTAATAGTTTTATTAGACAACTCCTGGGACAAATAAAGGCATATTTGATACACGAAAGTATTTTCAAAACTGAATTCAGTAAGCATCTTTTTTTTATCAACAAGATAATCTAAAAACTGAAACTCTTCTATATTTTGCATATCTTCAAAAGTATCAATATTTATAAAAACGGAATTAAAATTGACAAAAAATTGTATTAAGTCTTTTGAGTACACATCATCATAAATTTTTTGATTTTTTTTCCAATGACTGTATGGTTCATAATGCATTAAACCATCTATCGCTTCAACAATAATCTTTATATCTCTATTTGCAAGTCTCTTTGAAACATCTTTTAAAAAGTCTTGAGTGTCAGTATCCGAAAATAATGAAGGAAGATTTAAAAAATAATCATAAACATATTCATCTTCAATAATATCCAATAGATTAACTAAAGATTCTTCTATTGATACATACTCATGCAATATAGCAACCAAATGTTTTGAACGAATCGGATGAAGCCCTCCAATATATTTATTACTAAATTGGATATAATACTCTTTAGATAAAGCTCTAAAAACTTCTCCTCTATCACCTTCAAATATAATAGTTTGGTTGATATATTCAGACAATTTTTTTGTTTGAATTTTTATATTCATAATATCGGATAAAGTTACCAATCTAAGTATTTCCAATTTTGCTTTTGCATCTTTATCATTATTTAATTGTTCAACTTGTGTTTGCAGTCTTTCATGAAGCATTTTACCATGTGTTAAAAGATAGACATATTCGATTAATAAACCGTTTTTATGCACCTTTTCCCATGCAGATTGCCAATTTGTTACAGAGGAATTAATTTTGTTTTTATCTTTTAATTTTCTAAAAATATGTTTTGCCTCATCCTGAAAAAGATGAATATCCGTGACTGTTAAATTTAATTTTGAAATGTCGGCTCCGTATCTAAACCAATCTTCTTCCCTGCTAGTTATAATAAATTTTATAGGGAATGCAAATAATCTTTCTGCTAATTTTGCCCATTCTTTGATTCTCATATCTAGATTGTCAATTACTATTAAAGGCATTTGACCTATTTTTAATCTAGCTTCAAAAAAATCAACCAACATTTCAACTGATTCTATAGTATTACAGTAGTTTAATTGATAAATTGTATAACCATTATTTTTTAATTTTTTTGCAACTTGCCAAGCTAAAGTTGATTTTCCCTGTCCGCTAGAAGCTTTAATAACAGAAACATCAAATTTATGGATAGTATGCAGTAAAGTCTCTTCCCATTTTTCTCGAACAACTGGTAAATCCAAGGCTATATGTATAGGTTTTGCAGATTTTCCATCGTAATATCCCAACTCATCTCTACTCGTAACATCAAAAGATACTTCTTTAATCAGGTTTCTTTGAATAGACTGATTACTTTGGGTTTTAGATGCACTGTCTTTAAGAGCTTGTATCACATTCATAACATCTTTATAAGTTACAGTTTTTCGTTCTTCAGACCATTTAGACACATGATAAAGAAGAGCAATTAAATACTGATTTTCAATGCTATTGTTTAAATCAAAAGTTTTAATTAACAGTTGAATGCATTTTTTAATTAAGTCTTCTTTGTTATTTTTTTCAAATGTGATTTGTTTTAAAAAAACTTCCAAATCAAGAGGATCTATATTTAGTTTTTTATTCCAATAATCTATAAAATCATCAGTGTATTTCTTGTTTTCAAATAACTTTAAAAAACCTTTTGAAATTTCTGTGTCATAAACAAATCTAAATTTTGTATCTTTATCATATTGATAAACTTGTAAATTATTTTGCAAAACACCCATTGACCAAAATCTATTCGAATCTATGGTGTTTTTGGAAGTTTTAACCTGTATATATTCGTTCCGATGCAAAATATCTATGTCATCAATGCCTTCAAGTTTTATTTTAAAATCTTTATCTTTTGATAATTCTTCGAGTATTACAAAACAGCTATATAAAAACTGGAAATTAAAGCCCTTAATTGCTATGGATCCACCAGTTCTATTTGCTTCTATATTTTTCAGACTATTATTCTTTTTTATTTTCATTTTTTTCATTTTATAATTCTTTCAAGCTCTTCGGTATCTCTTCTTTTTCTTTGCATAACTCCGCAAACCCCACTAAACAATCTAAAACCATAGCCAATTTCAAAAGCGACTCTAGCGAAATTTGCCCTATTTGTTCAAAGCGTTTTAATGAGCCTAAACTTACACCTGAGCGAGTTGCTAATTCTTCTTGAGTATAACCTAATGCTTTTCTTCTTTGTCTAAAATTTGTTTTTAAATTTTCCATAACTTCCAATGGAGTTGGTGGTAAAAAAGATAACATATTATCCCTTTTTGAGTATTTATACCTATAATAGCTAATATATTAGCTATTTTCCTTATAAGTTAAATATTATTTTCCCGAAAATTCTGTAGGTACTTCTAGCTCGTAAATTGCATCTGTTATGTTATCTACTCTGTTTAAAAAATCTCTTGGGCATCTTTTAGCCCTTTGTTATAATAGTAGCTACCAATCTCTTTAGAGAAGAACTCTAACATAAATTCTGCATCGAACTGACCTATCTCTGTATCTAACTCCTTAGCCATATATGCTTTTATCTTATTAGCCAAAACATCTTTTTCTGCTTGTGTAAATTCTATTGTGGACATATTGAACCTTTTTTAAATACTCATATATATTATACTTGTATATTTTTAGCACAGCTTTAACTTCTTTCTGTAAATTTTTTTCAAAATAATATTTTTTTGATATAATATTAAATATAAACCAATCGGAGGTTTTTTATGCGAACTTTTACTATTGAAGTTAAAGATGAGTTTATTGCAGATTTTATTAAAGTAATAGATAATTTCAAAGAGAATGTAACTATTAAAAATGATAAAAAATTAGAAATAGACCCATTTTTTTATGAAAGACAAAAAGAGTTACAAGAAATTAGAAAAAATATAAAAAATGGTAAATCTAAAACTTTATCTTTAAAAGAGTTAGAAAATAGAGTTGATAATTTTGAAAAATATTTAGAAAGTAAATATGCAGATTGAATTTGATTCTAATTTTCAAGAAAACTTATTTGACATTTTAGAATATATTGCAAAAGATAAGCTCTCTGCTTCTCAAAAATTTAGAAAAGAACTTTTTAAAGAGATAAAAAATATACCCAATTTTCCATATAAACATAGAAAATCATTCTATTTTGATGATAGCAATATAAGAGATGTAATATTTAAAGGCTATACGGTTGTATATGAGATTCGCAAAGATGACAATAGAATAATTGTACTAAATATTTTTAACAAAAACAAACGCTAAATTCTTACTATAATAATTCCTCAATCTTCAACGCTCAAACCTCAAACCTGAGAGAAATTCTTAGCTCTAGTTAGGATAACATGGTCAGCCACTCACATTCATACCAAATGTGAGACACAGTCTCACCTACATTCTCAAAATAAGAAAACAGTAACTGGAACTAGCGGGGCGACACACAGGTCGTCCCTACAATCTAATCCTCCAATCCAAAATCCTAAATAACCTCCACATCTACTCGACACTCACTATTTACTAGTGCTAACTTGTCGCCCTTGCCTACTTGGCATATGTTTATTCGTTTTCCCTCTTTTGTAACCTCGGCAAAGCCATCTTTTACTTTGTATTTTGGGTTGTTTAGCTCTAGTTGCTCTTGTAGGTTGCTTAGTTTGTTCTCTTTTTTTCTTAGGATTATAGATATATTACTATCGGCTCGGCTAGCTAAAGGCTTTATACTCTCTTCGTAGATGCTTAGTTTGTGTTTTATTATCTCTTGTAAGCTTTTTTGCAGTCTGCTAAATTCATTTATGTAGAAGTTTAGTTTCTCTTTTGGTGAAAGGGCTAGGTGTCTCTGTTTTATGTGGGTAAGCTCTTGGTTTGCTCGGTGTAGTTTTTGCTCTATTGCTTCGCTGTATCTGTTTTGTAACTCGTTTAGGGTAAATAGGTATTCGTTGGCATCTGGTAGTATTGTCTCTATTGCTGCACTTGGTGTTGGGGCTCGCAAATCGGCTACGAAGTCGCTTATTAGAAAATCTACTTCGTGCCCTACTGCACTTACTACTGGTGTTTTTGCCTCAAAAATTGCGTCGGCTACTGCCTCTTCGTTAAATGCCCACAGATCTTCTTGCGAGCCACCGCCTCTTGTTACTAATATTACATCTGCATCTAAGCTATCGGCGTATTTTATGCCTTTTGCAATTTGCCCCGCTGCCATATCGCCTTGTACTAGGGTGTCTATTATTACAAATTCGCAAAGTGCCCAGCGTTTTTGGGCTACTTTTAAAATATCTTGCAGAGCAGCAGCTTTTAGTGCGGTTACTACGGCTATTTTCTTAGGGAATCTTGGAAGTGGCTTTTTAAGCTCGCTCTTAAAGTAGCCTTTTGCTTCTAGCTTCTTTTTTAACTGCTCGAAAGCAACAGCTAAAGCACCTTTGCCATATGGCTCTATATTTACTGCAATTATCTGATACTCGCCCCTTGGGCTATAAACGCCAATCGAGCCATCTATTACAATGTGCTCGCCTTGCTCTATTTTAAACTTTAGCTTCTTAACATTGCTCTTCCACATTACGCACTTTATAGAGCTTTTGCTATCTTTAATAGTAAAGTACAAATGCCCACTGCTGTGGTAAGTTGCAGAGCCTACTTCGCCCTCTACCATTATATGCATAAATGTGGCTTCTAGTATAGCCTTTATCTTTTCGTTAAGTTCACTAACTGTTATCATTATCTAGGTTTTTGTGCAACTATTAGAGTCGAAATTCCCATAGAGAAGCTTTTAGAGTACTTATGCTCAAAGCCTGCTTGCTGTAACTCTTCTACTAACATTTTAGTAGTTAAAAACTGCTCTATAGAGTCTGGCAAATACTTATAAGCAGCGTAATTTTTAGATACTAACCCACCAATAGCTGGTAGTATTTTTTTCATATACAAATCTACAATTTTACTTGTAATTCCGCTTTTCTCTTGCTTTGTAAACTCTAAAATTACTACAATTCCACCCGGTTTTAGCGTTCTATAAAACTCTTGAAGTGCTTCTACTCTATCTACAACATTTCTAATACCGTAACTTATCGAGATTATTTCGCAAGAAGTATCTTCTAGCGGTAGCTCTTGTGCTTTGCCCTCTAAAAAGTCGGCAAAATCTACCTTTTTCTTTGCAACTTCTAGCATTCCAACCGATGGGTCTATACCTACAAAGTTTTCTACTGTTATGTTGTTTTTCTCTGCCTCTGTTTTCCAATGCATTAACAAATCGCCCGTACCTGTTGCTACATCTACGATTTTTTCTATATTTTTTTGCCCTAAATACTCGAATGCTTTATTGCAACCCTTTTTACGCCAAGATATATCTATACCGAAACTCAAAACTCTATTTGCCAAATCGTAAGTAGATGCGATTTCGTCAAACATATCTACAATTTTTTCCTGTTTTTGCTGCTTATCCAAGAAACCTACTCCATATTAAAATATCTTTGCTATTTCTGCTTGTATGTAAAAATTGCAAATTAGAATTGATATTATATGATAATTGCTTACTACTTAGCTTAGGAGTCTGATAAATTAGCAACCAATCTATATGATTTTTAAGAGCATTTAACATCCCTTCGCCACCTTCTATTAAATAAAAGCCTTTTTTATCTAAAAAATCTAAGCTATTATGTACCTCTACACTTCTCTTTTTAATACCAAATAGTGGTATTGTTTTATCAAAACTCTCACTCTTAGAGTAAATTACAACATCAGCAGCTTTAGCACCTGTAAATCTGCAATCTAGTGTTGGTCTATCTTCTCGAACAGTGTTACCACCAATAACAAGTTTTGTACAAACTTCTCGTAATTTATGTACATGGGTAAGGGACTCTTTTGAGCTTAAGTAACCACCGCCAATTTGTCCATTGGTAGTTTGTGCCAATTTGAAAAGCACAAATGCCCTACTCTGCCATACTTTAAATGGCTCTAGCAACTCATCGCATCGCTCTTTTTCGCAACCAATATCTACGGCTATTCCAACACTTTTAAGCATATCTACACCGCCAGAGTGGCTAGATATTGGGTCTAGCGTGCCTATAATTACACGCTTTAGCCTAAGTTGGCTAATTAAATTAGCACAAGATGGCGTTTTACCACTATGAGAGCAAGGCTCTAGCGTTACATAAATTTCGCAATCTTTAAAAAAGTATTTTGGAAGAGAGAGCAAAAACTCATGTGAAGCTTTGGCATCTGAACTATCAAAATCTACTTTTGTATTGCTAAGATTTTCATAAGCATCAATTAAAGCCACAACCTCTGCATGCGAAGTACCAGCCTTTTTATGTGCCCCTACTCCAACAATAGCCCCATTTTTAACAACTACTGCACCGACAGCAGGATTTGGGTATGTAAGAAGCTGGTATTCAAAAGCCTCATTTATAGCTAAATTCATAAAAAAATTATCATTAATCACTCTAAATCCTTATAATTACCACCCAATTATACAAAAAATTTCTAATTTTAAGTAAATTTGCTTGACTTTAAATAAACTTTTCACTATAATCCCACTCACAAAAACAAGTATTGTTAATTCCGGATTAGCTCAGCGGTAGAGTAGATGACTGTTAATCATTTGGTCGCTGGTTCGAATCCAGCATCCGGAGCCACTTTTTATTTTTGTTACACTTATCAATTCCGGATTAGCTCAGCGGTAGAGTAGATGACTGTTAATCATTTGGTCGCTGGTTCGAATCCAGCATCCGGAGCCACTCAATTTGAAACTTCCATTACATATAACTGATTAAACATTTTTTAACTTCATTGTGATATTATTTTGTAACTTTTAAATTAAGGGATACCCTTTGTCAGAACATAAGCCAAAAAACAAGAAAAAACGAAATGGCATAATTTTACTGCTTATTATATTTTTTATACTTTGTGGGGTAGCGTATGCATTTTATTACTATAGCTATGGAAGATACTACGAATCTACCGACGATGCTTATGTATCGCAAAATATAGTATATGTTACACCTCAAAGTTCAGGAGTTGTAACTCAAGTTTTAGTGCACAAAACTCAATTTGTAAAACAAGGTGAACTTTTAGGCAAATTAGATAGTCGTGATGCTAATATTTTATTCAATAAAGCAAAAGCAAATCTTGCACAAACTGTTCGATTAGTAAAAAAGTTGCATATTCAAAAACAAGAAGCACAATTAGCGATTGCATTAGCTAAAATAAAATTGCAAAAAGCAAAAAGTGATTTTCTGCGAAATCAAACTGTAAAAAATCAGCACGCATTAGCTATAAATAAATTTGAGAATTTTAAATATGCATATGAAGAGGCAAAGCAAAATTTAAAAATTATGCAACAAAAGCTGGTATCTATAAAAGCTTTAGTAAAAGATGATAATATCTCTAAAAATCCACAAGTTAAAAATGCTATTTTACAACTTAAACAGAGTTTTCTAAATTTACAAAGATGTAATATTTACGCCCCAATTAGTGGTATTATTGCAAAAAAGAATTTTAGTGTAGGCGAGAATGTATCTTTGCAATCTGCACTTTTGGCTATTGTTCCAACACGGGGCTTTTGGGTAGATGCAAACTTTAAAGAGACACAAATTAGCAAAATGAAGATTGGTCAAAATGTCAAATTGTACTCTGACCTTTATGGAAAAGATGTTCTATTTCATGGTAAAATAGCCGGTATTGCACCAGGGACTGGGGCTGTTTTTTCTCTACTTCCTCCACAAAATGCAACTGGAAATTGGATTAAAATTATTCAACGCATACCTATTCGTATAAAATTAAACCCAAAAGAGTTAAAAAAACACCCATTGCATGCAGGTAACTCAATGGAAGTTACTGTAAATTTAAGAGAACAAGATGGCAAAGCTATGACGAAGTTAAAAATTGCTCCTAAAACTATTTATCTTTACAAAAAGGCTCTAAAAGAGGCAGAAAAAATAGCAGAAAATATTATAAGGCAAAATAGTTGAGCAACAAAGAGAGTAAAAAAGAGTTTTCTACACTTCAATTAACTATAGCCACATTAGCCCTTGCCCTTGCTACTTTTATGCAAGTATTAGATACAACAATAGCAAATGTATCTATTCCCGCAATTTCGGGTAATCTTGGTGTAACGCCAAACGAAGGAACATGGGTAATTACTGCTTATGCCGCTGCTAATGCGATTTTTATGCCTCTTACAGGTTGGCTCTCTAAGCGATTTGGCGAAGTACATCTTTTTACATTTTCTACCTTCTCTTTTGCGTTGGTTTCTTGGGTGTGTGGCTTGTCTCTCGATTATAATATGCTGATTTTTGCAAGAGTTTTACAAGGTATTGTAGCAGCTCCTATGATGGCACTCTCTCAAAGCCTTTTGCTATCTATCTACCCAAAACATAAACAGGGTTTAGCTTTAGCATTTTGGGCAATGACAGCTACTGTAGCTCCAATAATAGGACCTCTCTTAGGTGGATACATAACCGATAACTTCTCTTGGTCTTGGATTTTTTATATTAATATACCAGTTGGTTTTATTAGTGCATTTGTTGTTATAACTATGCTAAAAGATAGAGAAACTACTATTTTAAAACTTCCGATAGATTTTACAGGATTAGCACTCTTAATAGTAGGTGTTGGAGCACTGCAAATTATGCTAGATAAAGGTAACGATTTAGATTGGTTTAATTCAAATACAATTATCATCTTGGCTGTTACCGCGACGATTGCACTCTCTATATTTGTTGTTTGGGAGATTTTCGACGAACACCCTATTGTAGATTTGACACTCTTTAAAAGTAGAAACTTCACTATAGGGACAATCGCTATAAGCTTAGGCTACAGCATCTTTTTAGGTGGTGGTGTAATTTTTCCTCTGTGGCTACAGACACAATTAGGGTATAGTGCTTTTTGGGCAGGTTTTGCATCGGCAGGAGTTGGAATATTTGCATTTTTACTCTCGCCAATAGTGGGTGGTAATATGCACAGACTCAATTTAAGAGTTCTTGTAAGTATCAGCTTTATTATATTTGCAGCTAGTTACTATTGGATGGCTCAATTTACAGTAAATATAAGCTTAATGGATGCCTTTATGCCACGCCTACTTATGGGTGCAGGTATGGCTATGTTTTTTGTTCCACTTACAAGTATTATTATTTCAGAGATAGCAATTACCCGTGTTGCATCGGCGATGGGTCTTGTTAATTTCTTGCGAATTTTAGGTGGAAGTTTTGGAACATCTATCGCAACTACAGCTTGGGCAAGAGAAGGCGATATTCATTATGCCACCTACAGCGAACATATTAGCAAATTTTCACATACTACATTAGAGTTTATACAAACATTAAAACATTTTTCAATTCCACCACTACCAATGATAAACCATATAATAAACCAACAAGCATCAACAAGAGCAAACGACGATATTCTACTTATTTCTAGCTACATCTGCATAGCTCTAATTCTATTAATCTGGTTCGCCAAACCACCATTTATATCTAAAAAACCAAAAGTAGTTGTTTTGGAAGATTAAAGATACAATTATGTTAATATAATTTGACATTTAGTGCTATTTTTGCTAAGATGTAAAATAATATTAACAAAAGTAGTAAAAATGATTCAAGTTTTCGCAGATAAAAAACCAGCAGGTATATTAGATTACAGTGAAGAGAGTAAAGAGTTTATATTTAATTATAAAGAGAACAACCCAATATCTCTAACTATGCCCTACTCTAGTAAAAGCTATATATCTCACTACAATCTGCACCCAATTTTTGATATGAATATGCCAGAAGGCTACCTGTTTGAACTTCTCAAAAATTTGTTAATAAAAGAGTATGGCAAGATAGATGATTATATTCTATTTTCGCATTTAAGTAAAAATATTGAGGGCTTTTTAACATATAAAGAGCATAATAAAATAGATAATACTTTAACACTTGATTCGCTTATTAATACAACACAAAATGATATATTTTCTAAACTTGTAGAGCAGTTTTTACAAAACTCAGCAATAGCTGGTGTTCAGCCAAAAGTTTTAGTTCCACTTTACGATAAAGCAACTCTAAGTACAAAAGAGTACATAGTAAAGAGTTTCTCTAGCGAGTTTCCACATTTAGCAGAAAATGAGTATTTTTGTATGAGTGCCCTAAAATATGCTGGTATAAAAACCCCAAAGTTTTGGCTTGCAAAAAATAAGAAGCTATTTATTATGGAGAAGTTTACCTACCAAAAAGATAACGACAGTTTTTATGGTTTCGAAGAGTTTTGTGCCCTGTTTGGTTACAATAAAGAAAAAAAGTATAGAGGAAGCTACGAGCAAATAGCAAAGGCAATCGCACAAATTAGCACCCAAGCAAGCGAAGATTTAAAAGAGTTTTACAAAATAATAGTTATGAATTATCTACTAAAAAATGGCGATGCCCACTTAAAAAACTTTGGTATGCTATATACAGCCGATAAAGAGCAGAGATTTTTAGCCCCAGCTTATGATGTAATAAATACAGTTATATATCTGCCAAAAGATAAACCTGCCTTAAATCTTGCAGGTAAAAAGGTGTGGTTTAGCCAGAAAGAGTTAATAGAGTTTGGAGTAAAAAATTGCCTGCTTACTCAAAAAGAGGCAAAAGATACAATAGCTAACTCAATAGAAGCTATTAAAAAAACTATAAAAGATATAGAACAATATATATCTAAAAACAGTGACTTTAAAGAGTTTGGAGATAGGTTTATTAAAATACTAACTTACTCTATTGAGAATATAGACACAAGTAGCAAGGATTTATCGAATGCAATTTTTTAATATTGGTTCTACAATAAAAGAGTACAGAAAATCAAACAATTTAACACAACAAGAGTTAGCAAGCAAAGTTGGTATTACCCGCCAGACTCTATCTAAATTAGAGAAAGGCGAGATACCAAAGATTTCGCTTGCTACATTTATAAAGATTTTAGATACTTTAAATTTAGAACTAGAGATTAGCGAGAAAAAGCCTTTTTACTATTTTGATTCAGAGAGTATTAAAAATCCTCTTTGAAGCGTTTGTCGCGTATACTCATCTGTAGGCTTACTTCATCGAACGCTATGTCGAAAAGGTCTATCTCTTTTATAATATTACTAAGCTTTTTGTAGCCGTAATTTAGTGGCGAGAATGAGGTAGAGTTATTTATAAATGTACCCACATCTGCCAAGTTTGCCCAGCCATATTCGTCGGCTGTTTGCTCTACTGCGTTTTGTAGCAGGTTTACTAACCATTTATCTTTTTGTAATTCTCGCTTGTTTTTTCTTGTAGCTTTTTTCTCTTTTGTATCTTTACTGTCATTATCGTTTAGTAAATTATCGGTATAGACAAATTGCGAGCAGGCAGTTACTAAAGATTTTGGTGTCTTTTTCTCTCCAAAACCAAACACCTTTATTCCCTCGGCTTGTAGTCGCATAACTACAGGTGTAAAGTCGCTATCACTTGTAGCAAATGCAAAGGCATCTATCTTTTTTGTATGTAGTAAATCTATTGCATCTATTGTCATTAAAATATCGGTTGCATTTTTGTTTTTAGAGTAATCAAACTGCTGAATTGGCTTAATTGCATACTCTAAAAGCTTATCTTCCCAATTTTTTAAATTCTCTTTACTCCAGTTGCCATATGCTTGGCGAATATTTACTACACCATATCGGCTAAGTTCTGTTATTATTCCCTCTATTGCTCTGTGTGATATATTGTCGCAATCTATAAATAGTGCTATTAAATCTTTTTTCTCTATCATATATTTTCCTTATTTAGATTGGAGCCATATTTCCATTAAGTTAAGAATTTTAACTCCATCAAATCCACTAAATTTAAAGCTTCCCACTGCCGTCATCGTATAATACAAAACCCCAAAGAAATAAAAAGTTTGACAATGTAAAAAACATGTTAAACTAAGGGGTGCTAAAGTAGAAAGAGGAAGATAAAAGAGGTCGCTGT
>Ga0256829_1002891_pt1 | contig 12387 bp, 16 predicted proteins | sample 131447metaG_FD_185979 | JGI IMG/M metagenome (GOLD analysis project Ga0256829, IMG submission 185979) | Hydrothermal vent microbial communities from Lau Basin, Pacific Ocean - 131-447 | ecosystem: Environmental > Aquatic > Marine > Hydrothermal vents | place: Pacific Ocean: Lau Basin | collected... | reverse complement strand
CAATTTCTGTTCCAAAAATTCCCTTTACTTCTACCTTCTTTTATCCCTTTCTCGAACGGGCTTAGTGTATTGTGAATTTTTATTTGAAATTTTCTTGAATTTAATTTTACATTAATGTTTGGAAAGGGTAAAGGGAGAAAAAATGATTATTTTTAAAATAATCTTTTAATAATTGATTTAAATCAAATTTTTTTTACTTAAATTGAATATTATTCCAAATATAAATTCATAATTTTTATGAAATAAAATTAAAAATAAGGAGTTCAAATGAAAAAAAGAATCATCTTAAGTGCTATAGCTATTGCAACAATAGGGAATTTTGCATATGCAAATACTAACACAGGGATTATTAAAAAAACAAACGGATATGTAAGAGTTGGTTATCAAAACGATACAAAAGGAAATATTAATTTAGCAATAGGTGGTAAATTACATACTGAAACAAAAAAATGGAATAATATATCAATAGGACTTAGTTTTTATACTACTCATATTATAGGTGGGCTTAATACTAAAGGTAATGGCTTTTATCCTTTTTTTAGTTCAGATAATCAATCCTATAGTATTTTAGGAGAAGCTTATATTAAAGGAGAATTCAAAAATACACTAGTCAAAATAGGTCGTCAGGAATTAAATACACCTTATGCCGATCCAGACGATCTTGGAATGATTCCAAATACTTTTGAAGCAGCACTGTTTCAAAATACTGACTTTCAAAATACTACTTTTACAGCGGTTTATATAAAAGATATGGCGGGGATTGATGCTGCTGTACCGGAAAGATTTACAGATACTGGAATGAGTAAAGGTGTTTATGCAGCAGGTATTGAATATAAAGGAATTAAAAATTTAGCTATTCAAGGCTGGTATTATAGTATTCGAGATAAAGCAGGAGACAGGTCTTTTACTTATTTTGAAGGAGCTTACAGTGGTGAAAAAGAAAATATTGAGTATGAAACAGCAGCACAATTTGCAACTCAAGAAGCATTAAAAAATGACACAGAAGGAAATGCAAAAATTTATGGTATTAAGGTTTCAGGCGGATATAAACCATCTGGTTTAATTCTAACATTGGCATATAATAAAGATAACGGAACAACAGCTGATAACGGATTTGGCGGTGGACCTTTTTATACTTCGGCAGAACATTTAAGCTTAGCAGATGCAGGAGCTGATGGAAAAGTATATGCTATTAGCGGAGAATGGGACACTTCTTCAGTAGGAATTAAAAATGTAACAATAGGGGCCGGATATTTTGGACTTAAAGATAAAAATAATAATAAAGCTTATGAAAAAGATGTTTCGATAAATTATAACTATAATGATAACTTAAGTTTAAGCGCTGTTTATTCTAATATTAATGACAATATTAATGGAAATGATTTTAAAAACATAAGAGCATTTGCTAATTATAAATTTTAACTCTTATTTTTCAATTCCTTTTTTTATAGGTACAAATTCACACTCTTCTATTTCTTCTTTTTTTCCATTTTTATAAAATTTAGTGATAATCTGTTTATCTTGGTTTTTAATAGGAGCTAAAATAAATCCTCCTTCTTTTATTTGATTTAATAAATTATTCTCAATATTATCAATATAAGCAGATAAAAGTATCCTGTCATATAGGGCAAAAGTTTTCCAGCCTAATCTTCCATCATCACATTTTACATTAATATTATATAAAGCTAACTTTTTAAATCTATCTTTTGCTATTTTAATAAGGTTACATAATCTATCTACTGTAAAAACACGCCTAACTATTTTAGATAAAATAGCTGCTTGATACCCACTTCCACAACCTATTTCCAAAATTGAATCTACATTTTCTAAATTTAGATAATGAGTCATTTTAGCAACGGTTAAAGGAGAAGAAATAGTAGAATCTTCTTTTAAAGGAATTGCGCTAATATCGTAAGCTTTATATTTAAAGCCGTCAGGAACAAATAATTTTCTATCTATTTCACAAAAAGCCTTATACTCTTTTGGCTCTAAAATAATCATATCAGCTAATTTATCAGCTAAAATTTTACTCATTTTATTCCTATATTAAGTTTTTTTCTAATTTTTCTGTTTTTTTCAAAATCTATTTTTGTTTCAAATTCAAAAATATTACTTTCTATTCCCTCACCCCATGCATCAAAACTACAAGAATATGCTTTTTCATCTGTACTGTTTACTGCAATAACCTGTGACTGGGTAGAAAGGCTAAGCGCTTTTAAAAGAGTTTTAAAATGCTCAATTCTCTCTTTTCCCCACATTGCAGGAACTACTATTAAATCAACTCCTTTGAATTTTTCCCAATATTCTATAAATCTAAGCTCAAAACAGATTAAATTAGCTACTTTAAACCCTTTCCATTCAAAAATATCAGGTTTAGTCCCAACTTCAAAATATCTGTTTTCATATCCAAAAAGGTTATATTTTGCCCTTTTTTTTATTAATCCGTTATCAAAAAAACAAAAATAATTTTTATTTTCTAAAATTATAGTTAAAGCAAAAGATTTATTAATTTTAGAAAGTTCTTTTATAGCAATTTCTCCAAATTTATTTACCTCATCGAAGTTTTCATAATCAAAGCCTGTAAGACAAACTTCCGGAAAAAGAGTAAAATCAGAAGAACAATTATTTAAAATATTTATAACTTCTTCTAAATTTTTTTGATAATTTTTTATTGTTTTAAAGTTTATTAATTTAATATCTAATTTTTCATTTTCAATTTTCAATTTATAATTATTCTCCATAAACTCTTTTATAAATTTTATCTACATTTCTTGTATAATAACTGTAATCAAAAAGTTCTCTTATCTGATCTTCACTTAGAAGTTTTGATAAATCTTCATCTTTAAGAAGATTTTCCAAAAAGAGACTTTCCCCTTTTTCATTAATAGGAGCTTTCCCCTGTTGCAATTCTTCCCATACTTTCATAGCATTTCTTTGAACAATTTTATAAGCATTTTCTCTACTAACACCTCTTTTAGGAAGTTCTAATAAAACTCTTTGAGAAAACACAAGTCCTCCTGTGAGATTTAGATTTTTCATCATATTTTTAGGATAAACTAATAGATTTGAGATAATATTATTAAGCCTATGAAGCATAAAATCTGTTGTAATAAACCCATCCGGAAGCCAAAATCTCTCAACTGAGCTGTGAGAAATATCTCTTTCATGCCATAAAGCCACATTTTCCATTGCAGGATTTACATAAGCTCTGATAACTCTTGCAAGACCTGTAATGTTTTCACTTAACACAGGATTTCTTTTATGAGGCATTGCGGAACTTCCTTTTTGTCCTTTAGAGAAAAATTCTTCTGCTTCATATACTTCTGTTCTTTGGAAATGTCTAATATTTACAGCTATTTTTTCAACTGTACTAGCTAAAAGTCCAAGGGCTGAAGCAAGTCTAGCGTATCTGTCTCTTTGGATAACCTGATTTGAAATAGGTGCTGGTTTAAGTTCTAAAAATTCACAAGTCAATTCTTCAAGCTCAATAGGTGCATGAGCAAAATTCCCCATAGCTCCGCTTACTTTTCCAACACTGATAACTTCTAAAGTTTCTTCAAGGTTTTTTAAATGTCTTTTCATTTCATCATACCAAATAGAAAGAACCAATCCAAAAGTTATAGGCTCTCCGTGAATTCCGTGGCTTCTTCCAACCATTAATGTATATTTATGTTCATAAGCTCTTTTTTTAATACTTTCCATTACTTTTTTAACATCATCAATAATAATTTTTAAAGAATCTCTCATTTGAAGAGCAACTGCTGTATCTATTGTATCAGAACTTGTCATTCCATAATGAACCCATCTTGATTCCTCTCCAAGGCTTTCAGAAACACTTGTTAAAAAAGCAATCACATCGTGTTTTGTTTCTTTTTCTATTTCATCAATTCTATTAACATTAAATTTTGCATTTTCTACTATTTTTTTAGCATCATCATCAGGAATAAGCCCTAGTTTATTCCAGGCTTTAACCGCAGCTTTTTCAACTTCAAGCCACGCGTTGTATTTAGCATTCACATCCCAAAGTTTTTTCATTTCATTTCTTGAATATCTTTCAACCATATTTAACCTTTTTTTGATACAATTATAACAAAAAGGCTTATTATGTTTGATATAGGCTCAACAGAATTTCTGTTTATCATTATTATTGCTATTATTGTATTAGGTCCAGATAAACTTCCAGAAGCCCTTAAAACCACAGGAAGATTGATAGGAAAAGCAAAAAGAATGTGGAGAGATGCTACAGCTGATATAAGAAAAGAACTTGAACTTGAGGATATGAAAGAAGAGATGAAAAAATATAAAGAAGAACTTCAAAAGCTTCAACATCAAGTAAATTCAGATACAAATGAAATAAATAAAGGGCTTACTAATCTTAATGATTTAACAGCTACAGGAAACAAAAGAAATTTTGAAGATATGATTAAATAATGGGATTTGTAACAAAAGAGTTTGAAATTAAAAATCAAAAAATTCTTGATTTTTTAGTAAAAGAACTAAGATTTAATATAAGAGAAGCAAAAAGGGCAATTGACAGAGGAAGAGTCAGTCTTAACGGCAAAAGAATTACTGAAAAATCTTTTAGGGGAAACGGAATATTAAAATGCATTGTATTTGAACCAAACGGATATGGATTAAAACCTATTTTTGAAACTGCACATTTTGCCGTTTTTGATAAACCAAGCGGTGTTGCAATACATCCGAAAAAGCTTGCAAATACAAAAAGTTTGCTTGATGATGTTAGAAAATTATATGGAAACAATGCCAATTTAGTCCATAGACTAGATAAGGAAACAAGCGGGCTTGTTATTGCTTCAAAAAATAAATTCAGCGAATCCATTTTAAAACAAATGTTTCAAAACAAAGAAGTGCAAAAAAAATATTTAGCATTAGTTAAAGGTCATTTAGATAAAACTATTACCATAAAAAAACCTATTGCAACCAATAAAGATGAAAACATCAAAATCAAAGTTTTAATTCACCCAGAAGGTAAAGAATCAATAACTATTATTAAACCTATCAAAACAATAGGAGAAAATACTCTCGTGGAATGTATACCTTTGACAGGAAGACAGCATCAAATAAGAGTTCATCTTTTTAGCATAGGACATCCTATTATTGGAGATCCTTTATATGGAGTAAATAATGATTTTGCAAACAGATATTTAAATAAACAGATAAATGAACAAGAGAGAATTGCAAAAACAGGACATCATAGACTTATGCTTCATGCTTATAAAATAGAATTTGAATTCATGAATAATAAATATATATTAAGAAGTGAATTTGAAAATTTAATTTAAAATATTAAAAAATGATCATTTGATGAAAAATAAAATGGCTCCGGCAAGAGGATTCGAACCTCTGACCAAGTGGTTAACAGCCACCTACTCTACCGCTGAGCTATGCCGGATTGCGGATTGCAATTATATACAAAATCTTGTTAAAATGCAAGAAAAAAGGAAAATTTATGAAAAATCTTAAACTCTCTTTTAAATTATGGTTTTATATAGCAGGAATTATGAGTATGGTTATTTTTGCATCATTTTTATTATTTGTAGATATTATGGAATATACTTATTATTTTTTTTGGTATATGAAAGAAATTTTTATTGGAATTTTTACTGGAATAATTATTATCAGTTTTTTTGTAGTTAATACATATTTTGATGTTTTTAATATTAAAGTTAAAGCAAAAACAAAAATAAGAAGATATTTTAAAATTTACTGGGGTATTTTATGGAGGGCGTTAGTTATTTTAATACCAATTGTGGGATTTATAGCATCTACGTATCATGGTTCAATTCAAAGTAGAATTGCAACAATTATTATAGAAATTTTGGTAGGCTTTCCGGCTATTTGGTGGTTTTTAGCTAAAAACAATAAATAATTTTGCAACTTAGTTGCATATTAATAAAATTTTATATATAATTCCAATATGTGTGAAAAATTAAAAAATCTTAAAAAAACAGAGTATAAAATAGCTTTATTGTTAAATGAAAAACAAATCTTGAATGCAAAAGAGTTGCAAGATTTACTAAAAATGGATAAAGCAACTATTTACAGAAATTTAAAATCTCTGCTTAAAAGAGATATTATTAGAGAAATTTTAACAGAAGGAAAAGCATTTTATGAAATAAATTGTAATATTCATAATCCAATTCATCCCCATTTTGAATGTATTAAATGTAAAAAATTATTTTGTCTAAAAGCTTTAAGTGCCCAAGATACAATAAATCTTTCCCATTATACACACTTTGAAATAAATTCAATTGATATCAAAATAAAAGGAATATGTGATGAATGCAAAAATAAGTAGCCAAGTTTTTAGTTCTAAGCTCTTAGTGTTGTTATTGTTACCAATTATAAGTTTTGCTTTAAATATAAGTGTAACAATATTGCCTCAAAAAGGGATTATTAAAAATATTGACCCTAATGCAAATATAAATGTAATGGTACCTCCAGGAAATGATCCTGCTACATATTCTCCTGATTTTAAACAGTTAAAAGCTATAAAAAATTCTAATATATATTTTACAATAGGAGTCCCATTTGATAAAAAATATCTATCAAAGATAAAAGAGATAAACCCTGATATAAAAATAGTCTATTTCGGAAAATATCTAAAAACTTCCAATAATCCTCATATCTGGCTAAGCCCTGCAATGCTTATGCTTGAAGCAAAAGTTGTTTTAGATACTTTAATAAAAATTAATCCTCAAAATAAAAATCTTTATCTTAAAAATTATCAAAAATATATAAATAGACTATCACTTCTTGAAATAAAAGGCTTAAAAAAAATTAAACAAAAAGCATTTATCACATTTCATCCTTCATTTTTTTATTTCGCAAAAGATTTTCATATAAAACAAATAGCTCTTCAAAAAGAAGGCAAAAGACCAAGTTTTTCTTATTTGGAAAAAGTTATTCATTTAGCAAAACAAGAAAATGTAAAAATAGTGATAATTTCACCTGAATTTCCCACAAAATATGCAAAAATACTTGCAAAGAAAATAGATGCAAAAATAAAAATAATTTCTCCTCTTAATGAATATCCAAGCAATACCATTAATCAACTGATAAAAGCTCTTCAATGACGGCGGTTGAAATTAAAAATTTATATTTCAAATATGACAAAGAGTGGATTTTAGAAGATATTAATTTTTCACTTAAAGATAAAGAGTTTATGGCAATTATAGGACCTAATGGAGGAGGTAAAACAACTCTTCTTAAGATTCTCTTAGGATTTTTAACTCCAAATAAAGGAGAAATTAAACTTTATGGTAAAACTCCAAAAGAGAATAGAAAAATTATCGGTTATGTGCCTCAACACACAAATTTTTCTCTTGATTTGCCTATCACTGTTTTTGATATTGTTCTTCAAGGACGACTTAAAAAAGGCAAGTTTTTTTATAATCAAAAAGATAAACAAAAAGCAAAAGAAACTTTAGAATATTTAAAAATCGATAATCTGCAAAATAAAAAAATAAAAGACCTCTCAGGAGGACAGAGACAAAAAGTTTTAATTGCAAGGTCATTAGTCAGTGAGCCTAAAATTTTAATGATGGACGAACCAACAAGTGCCATAGATCCAACAGGTCAAAAAGAGATACTTGATTTAATAGAAAATTTTGAAGTTACAAGAATAGTAGTTAGTCACGATATAAAAATTTTACTTAGAGATGTGGATAAAATAGCTTACATACATAAAAAAGCGGTAATTCACGAAGGGCCAAAACTAAATATCCCAAAAGATAGGCATTTTTGTGAAGTGGAATTAATAGATTTTTTAAAGGATGAAAGTTGTGGGATTTAATAAATAATTCTGTTTATGCTTCAATTTTACTTAGCGTTGCAATAGCAATAATAGGAAGTTTAATAGTTATTAATAAAACAACGGCAATAACAGGAAGTATTGCCCACGGGAGTTTTGGTGGTATTGGTATTGCTATGTTTCTTGGAAGCGGTATAATTTTAACCACTTCAGTCTTTACTATTGTTTTAGCAATAATTTTAGCCTTTATTACCATCAAATTTCCTCATCGTCAAGATAGCCTCATAGGTGTAATATGGGCTGTTGGAATGAGTATAGGTATTATATTTTTATCTTTAACACCTGGATATCAATCAGACGCACTTAGTTATCTTTTTGGAAATATTTTACTTGTAGGAAATCAAGATTTAATATTTATGGGAAGTATTGATATATTGATTTTAATATCTATAATTTTTCTTTACCATAGATTTTTGGCTATGAGTTATGATAGGGAATTTTTAAATATAAGAGGCATTAATGCAAATATGCTTTATACATATTTTTTGATTTTAACATCTTTAACGATTGTAATGAGTGTTAGAGCTATTGGTATTATTTTGATTTTAGCGCTTTTTACAATTCCAGGACTTATTGCCGAAAGATTTACAAAAAAATTTTTTTCAATGATGATTATAAGCGGAATGTTGGGACTTATTTTTATGATAAGCGGAATAATACTCAGCTTTTATTACAATATTTCACCAACTCCTACAATAGTAATAATTGCAGGAATTGCACTTATTTTATCTCTTTTAAAAAAGTAAATTTTTATTTCTCTTTATCTAATTTATTCCATTCTTGATTTGCATCTTGTCTTTGTTGGTTAGTAGTAGAAATACTATTATTTTTTTTAATAATTGTTTTTGAAACACAGCCAATAAATATAAACATTCCCAACATAATTAAAACTAATTTTTTCATAATTTCTCCTAAAACTCAATAATTCTACCAACACCACCTGGGATATAATTATCCCCATAAGCATCTTTAAACATTTCTATTGCCAAATCACCCGTGCAGTGCGTTGGCGTAATATATTCAACCCCTAAATTTTTCATCTCTTTTACCACTTCTCTTATTTCATCTTCACTGCTTCTAAATAAATGAAACCCACCTATTGCATAAATAATGGGTTTATTAATTATCTCTTTTGCCTTTTTTACAATATTTGTAATTCCAGGATGAGAACATCCTACAACTACAATTCCAAAATCTCCTTCATCAATAACAAGGCTATGCTCCCCTATTGGATGCATAACACCTGTTGAGTAAAAATTATCAAATAATTTTCTTGGATACTCATTTATAACTTTTACTTCTTTTGAAAGTGTTTTTAAATCTCTTATATAAAGCTGTGAAAGACTGTCTGGCAAAAATAGAGTCAAATTTTTATTTATATCAACAATAGAATCAATTCCGCCTATATGGTCCCAGTGAGGATGGGAAATAAAAAGATACTCTAATTTCTCAATATCAAATCCCATTTTTACTAAGTTTCTAACTAACGCCCTTCCATTACTCCCCGTATCAAACAAAAAATTATCATTAATCATACAGCTAAAACCCCAAAAACTCTCTAACTTTTCATTTGCAATATAATTATCAAAAACTATTGAAAATCTCATTTTCTTCCCCTTATAACTTTAAAAGCCCCACCATTGCATTTTTTAATTTCAAATTTTAAATCATCAAGACTATTTCCATAAAGATTTTCCCTACATTCCAAATCTTTAAATCCCACTTTTTTCATTAAATTAATTATATCATTTTTTGTAAAAAACTTAGCATATTTATAAAACTTGGATTTGTGTTTATTTTTTTCATAAATTCTGCCGAGATTAGAATCTAAATCCACAAATGCCACAAGCAAACATCCTCCATTTTTTAAAGCTTTATAACAATTTTGAATAGTTTTAAGCGGGTCATTTACAAAGCATATCGTAGTTACCATCAAAATAAAATCAAATTCTTCTTTAAAATCCATCTCTTCTGCACTCAATTCAATAACATCAATTCCTCTAGCTCTTGCAACCTCAGCCATTGCCTTACTTGGCTCGATACCAAATTTTATATTTAAAGGAGCGGCAAATCTTCCTGTACCGACTCCTACTTCCATTCCTTTTCCTTTTGGCAAAAGGGTTTTTATGGTTTTAATCTCTTCTTTATAAATTTTAGGATGCTTTTCAAACCACTCCTCATAATCATTAACTAAATTATCAAACAAATTCATAAATCACCTTTAATCTAAAAATTCCTAAATTCAACAGAGATTTTTTTATTTAATTTTGAAATATCAAGTTTTCTTTTCTGAGATCCTATATTACCAATAGTTTCTTTATCAGTTTCAAAGTAATTTTGAAGATAATAAGTGCCTTTGTAGCCTTTTTGGGCTAAAATATCAATTATTTTATTAATATCGTTTTCATCTAAAAGGTCTGTATGAACAGTTGTTCTAATTTCAAATTCTACATCAGAGTTAATTAAAAAATCAAGTGTCTTTTCAAACTTATCATAATTTTTATTTTTTGTAATCTCATAAAACTTCTCTTTTGGAGCTTTAAAATCAAGTGCTATATAATCTACTATATTTTTTTCAACTAACTTTTTTATAATTTCAAAATTTATTCCATTTGTATCAAGTTTAATATCAAATCCCATTTCTTTAATTTTTTTAGCAAAATTAATCAGATTCGGATACATTGTAGGACAACCACCGGTAAAACTTACCCCATCAAGCAAACCTACCCTATTTTTTAAAAATTCTAAAAACTCCTCTTCTTCAATTTGCTTTTTACCAAATACAACATCTTTATTATAGCAGTATGTACATCTCATATTGCATCCGCTAAACCAGACAATAGAACATAATCTCCCTGGAAAATCCAAGGAAGAAAATTTTTGAAAAGAATATAGTCCTAACATTCTTTAAAATGTTTCCTTTGTTTATGCTCTGATTTTTTACCAATATTAAAACTTTCAACGGGTCTATGGTATCCCATAACTCTTGTATATACCATACATTTTTGTCTTTTTTCTTTTAATTTTTCTAATATTTCTTCTTTTGTTAATTCTTTTACTTCCATTTTTTTCCTTTAATTATTAATTTTTTCTATTTTTTCTAGAAGTTCTTCATCACAATAAGGACAATATTCATGTTCTCCTGAAATATATCCATGTTTTGGACATACACTAAATACTGGAGTAATAGAAATATATGGTAATCTAAAATTACTAATTGATTTTTTAACTAAATTTTTAGCAGCTTCAGTTGAACTTAATTTTTCACTCATATAAAGATGTAATACAGTTCCTCCCGTATAAAGTATTTGCAACTCATCTTGAAGAGTAAGAGCTTCAAACGGGTCATCTGTCCAATCTACAGGAAGCTGAGATGAATTTGTATAATAAGGAGCTTCCTCAAAACCTGCCTGAATAATATTCGGAAATCTTTTTTTATCCTCTTTTGCAAACCTGTATGTTGTACCTTCAGCCGGAGTTGCTTCAAGATTGTATAAATTGCCTGTTTCTTCTTGATATTTTATAAGTTTTTCTCTCATAAATTCCAAAACTTCTTTTGCAAATTCTCTACCTTCTTTAGTTGCTATATTTTCTTTATCACTGGTAAAATTTCTAATCATTTCATTTATTCCATTTACACCTATAGTTGAAAAATGATTATTAAATCCTGGCAGATATCTTTTTGTATAAGGAAACAAACCTCTTTCATATAAACTTTTAATAAATTTTCTTTTTTTCTCTAATGTCGATTTAGCTAAATCCATTAAATATTCTAATTTTTCAAGAAGTGCCTTTTTATCACCTTTATACAAATACCCAAGTCTTGCCATATTTACTGTTACAACTCCAATACTTCCTGTCATTTCGGCACTTCCGAAAAGTCCTCCACCTCTTTTTTTAAGCTCTCTTAAATCAAGTTGAAGCCTACAGCACATACTTCTAACTGCTCCTGGTTCATAAGCATTTGGATTTCTTACTCTGTTTCCTTTTTCATCAATTATATACTGACTTCCTATAAAATTTTGAAAATAACTACTTCCAATTTTTGCAGTATTTTCCCAAAGAGCTTTTGCACCTTCAGAATCCCAATCAAAATCTTCCGTAATATTTACAGTTGGAATAGGAAATGTAAAAGGCTGACCTATTGCATCTCCTTTTGTCATTACTTCATAAAATGCTTTTATAATTTCTTGCATTTCAGGTTCAAAGTCTTTATATGTAGCATCTGTTAGTTTTTTTATTTTAGGATTTCTTTTTTGAAGTTTTTTTAATAATTCTTCATTTTCGATACCATCAAACAAATGCTTATTATCTTTTGTTGGAATTTGATCTTTTAAATCATCCGGAACTGTAAAATCAAGCGTAATATTGGTAAAAGGACTTTGCCCCCAACGTGCTGGAACATTAAGATTATACACAAAACTTTCAATTGCCTCTTTTATATCGCTATAATGTAATTTATCTTTAAATACATAAGGAGCTAAATAGGTATCAAAACTGCTAAAAGCTTGAGCTCCCGCCCACTCGCTTTGAAGTATTCCAAGAAAATTAGC
>Ga0256829_1002890_pt1 | contig 12388 bp, 11 predicted proteins | sample 131447metaG_FD_185979 | JGI IMG/M metagenome (GOLD analysis project Ga0256829, IMG submission 185979) | Hydrothermal vent microbial communities from Lau Basin, Pacific Ocean - 131-447 | ecosystem: Environmental > Aquatic > Marine > Hydrothermal vents | place: Pacific Ocean: Lau Basin | collected... | reverse complement strand
GCAGCCCCGTTTTCATGCGCTGGCAACGGCGCTGCACGCCATGTTTTGTGAAAAAGACGGCGCGTTACTGGAGCTGAATCCACTGATTCTGACAGCGGAGGGGGAACTGGTGGCGCTCGATGCCAAATTTGTCGTGGATGACAACGCCATCTACCGGCAGCCGGAGATCGCGGCGCTGCGCGATCCGGATGAGGAGAATCCGCGCGAGAGTGAAGCGGCTGAATTCGGCCTGAATTATATCGCGCTGGACGGCAATATCGGCTGCATGGTCAATGGCGCCGGGCTGGCGATGGCGACGATGGATATTATCCAGCTCAAGGGTGACAAGCCGGCCAATTTTCTCGATGTCGGCGGCGGCGTCACTGTCGAGGCGGTGACCGAGGCGTTCCGGTTGCTGTTCGGCGACGCCCATGTCAAAGCGGTTCTGGTCAATATTTTCGGCGGCATTGTGCGCTGCGATATCATTGCCAGCGGGCTGCTGGAGGCGATCAAAACCCATCCGATGCGGGCGCCGGTGGTGATGCGGCTGGTCGGCACCAACGAGCAGGAGGGGCGGCGTATTGTCAAAGAAGCGGGGCTGGACGTGCGCTGGGCCAATGATCTCGATCAGGCGGCCGAATTTGCCGTGGCGGCGGCGCAGGAGCAAGCATCGTTGTCCCGATGCGCGACAGGCTCGCGTGCAGATGGAACTGCACAGTCAGCGGGTCACCCGCAGGGAGGAGAACAGTGAGCGTGATACTGAACCGCAATACACGGGTCATCTGCCAGGGCTTTACCGGCAAACAGGGCAGCTTTCATTCGTTGCAGATGATCGACTATGGCACCTGCTTTGTCGGCGGCGTAACGCCGGGCAAGGGCGGTCAGCGCCATCTGGATCGGCCTGTATTCGATACTGTCGCCGATGCGGTGGAACAGCAGGAGGCACAAGCCTCGGTGATTTTTGTGCCGCCCCGTTTCGCCGCCGATGCCATCATCGAAGCGGCGCAGGCCGGCATCCGGCTGATTGTCTGCATCACCGAGGGCATTCCGGTGCTGGATATGCTGCGCGTGAAAAAAACCATCGCCGATATCGATTGCACCCTGATCGGCCCCAACTGCCCCGGCATCATCACGCCGGGCGAAGCGAAAATCGGTATTATGCCGGGCCATATTCATCAGCCCGGACGCATCGGGGTGATTTCGCGCTCCGGCACGCTGACCTACGAAGCTGTCGAGCAGTTGACCCGGACAGGTCTGGGGCAATCCACCTGCATCGGCATGGGCGGCGATCCGATTCACGGCATGGACTTTATCGCTGCGCTAAAACTGTTCGAGGCCGATGCCAGAACTGAAGGGGTGGTGATGATCGGCGAAATCGGCGGTGCGGACGAGGAGCATGCCGCCGACTTTATTCGCCAGCATGTCAGCAAGCCGGTGGTGGCGTTCATTGCCGGCGCCACAGCGCCCAAAGGCAAACGCATGGGCCATGCCGGCGCCATTATCTCCGGCGGCAAGGGCGCCGCCGAGGCCAAGTTCGCCGCATTGGAAGCAGCCGGCGTAGCCATTGAACACAATCCCACCCTGCTCGGTCAGCGCATGCTGGAACTGCTGCGGTAGTGACATGCATCGCAACCCCGGCACCTGCGGGTCTGACGGTGCAGAACGACCTGCATTGAAAAGGCAAAAAGCGCCCCATTGAACGATCTCCGGCTCTATTATGTGCATGATCCGATGTGCAGCTGGTGCTGGGCGTTCCGGCCGGTCTGGGCCGAAGTGCAGAACGCGCTGCCATCATCAATCGGGCTAACTTATCTGCTCGGCGGGCTGGCGCCGGATGCTGCCGCGCCGATGCCGGAAGCGACCCGGCGCATGGTTCGCAACCACTGGCGGACGATTGAGCAGCGGGTGCCCGGTACTCGCTTTAACTACGATTTCTGGTCGGCATGCCAACCCAGACGCTCCACATACCCGGCCTGCCGGGCGGTGATTGCTGCTCGCTTTCAGCAGCCGGAGATGGAAGGAAGGATGATCACGGCCATCCAGCAGGCCTACTATCTGCAGGCGCGCAATCCTTCCGATGACGATGTGCTGATCGATCTGGCCGCCGGGCTAAATCTGGATCGGGAATGCTTTCAGCATGATCTGAATAGCCCGGAAAGCATGGCCATATTGATGGGTGAGATACAACAGTCTCGGCGTATCGGCGCGCAGGGTTTTCCCAGTCTGATTCTGGCTGAGGGCGATCATTGCCGGAGCATTCCTGTCGATTACAAGCATGCCGAAGCCATGATCCGGCATATTTCAGAGGCTGCCGACGGTTTTGCCATGACGATCCATTAGCAAGCCATGCATGGCTTGCGGAATATCGCTTAATCCCTGTTTGCCACGGATGAACAGAGCGGTGCTCCAGGCGTCCGCCAGCGTGGCGTTGGGGGCCATGATGGTGGCGCTCTCCGCTTTGTTGGCCGGCCAGCCTGTTTTCGGATCGATCAGGTGGTGGTAGCGCTTGCCGTGGTAGATATAAAAGCGTTCGTAATCGCCTGAGGTGACGATGCTGATATCGCCCTGCAGATTCAGCTTGGCGATCACCTCATTTTTGTGACGCGGGTGGCGGATGCCGATGCGCCAGGGGCGTTCGCCATGGCGCCCGATCAGGCGAATATCGCCGCCGGCATTGATGATGGCGTTGGCGATGCCGTGTTGACGCAGCATGGCGATGCCGCGATCAATGGCATAGCCCTTGGCTATGCCGCCGAAATCGAGCAGACAGCGCGCATCAAGTCGTCGCCACTGTTTGTCATGATGTTCGATGCACTGTCCGGGAGGAATGGCGGCGCTAATCGCAGCCGTCGGCGGCGGCGAGGTGGCGGGCGGATCTGTGGAAAAACCCCACAACAGATTGAGTTTGCCGAGCGCCGGATCGAATGCGCCGCGGCTCTGCTGTTTTACTTGCAGGGCGGTGGTCAGCACGGCGGCCACCTCATCGGGCAGGGCGACCCATGCGCCGGGCGCAGATGCGTTGAATGCTTTCACTGCATTGGGGTGGTCGCCGTAAATGGTGAAGGCGTCTTCAATGCGCTGCATTTCATGGGCGGCGGCGGCAATGGCGGCGGCGGCCCGGCCGCGATCACTGCCGATGATGGTGAACTTGACCAGCGTGCCCATGATAAAACGGGTGTCATGAATTTCAGCCGGTGAGCTGCATGCACTGAGCAGCAGAAGCAGGGGGATGATGAGAAAACGGCGCATGGCGCTACTCTTGCCCGAATTCAGTGGCTGGCAAGTGTCGGCAGCTGGTTGTGCCAGAGCAACATCCGGACAGTTTTCAGACAGTTTAACATCAGCGCAACATCCATTTGCCTTTGGCGGAGAAATATCCGATAGTTGCGCTCAAGTATTCAAACGAGGTGCAAAATGAGCGTGGTGTTAACCGAAGCAGCAGCGGAAAAAGTGCGTGGATTGCTGGCGCAGGAAGATGATAGCCTGAATCTGCGGGTGTTCGTCTCCGGTGGCGGCTGTTCCGGCTTTCAGTACGGCTTCACCTTTGATGATCAGATCAAGGATAACGATAGCGTGGTGGAGAGCCACGGCGTCAAATTGCTGGTGGACCAGATGAGCATGGATCTGCTCAAGGGCGCGGAGATTGATTATCAGAGTTCCATTCAGGGCGAATCGTTTGTGATTCGCAATCCCAACGCCGCATCTACCTGCGGCTGCGGTAAATCATTCACCCCGTCCGAATCCGGCGGCGGTTGCGCCAATGCAGGCTATTAACCCGGATTTCTGATCTATCGATTCAGCATATGACAGCGCTGGCAATCCACAGGCTTTGCAAAGTCTATGATAACGGCAATCAGGCGTTAAGTGATGTATCTCTCGATATCCCCGAGGGCAGTTTTTATGCCCTGCTGGGGCCGAACGGGGCCGGCAAGAGCACGCTGATCAATATTCTGGCCGATACGGTGCGCGCCAGCAGCGGCGCAATTTCACTGTTCGGTCACGATCTGCTGGCTGAGCGCAGCTGGTGCAAGCGGCGCATCGGCGTGGTGCCGCAGGAAATGGCCTTTGATCCGTTTTTTACGCCGCGTGAAGTGCTGGCGTTCACATCCGGCCTGTTTGGCTGCAAACCCGATTACGACTGGATTGATGAGCTGTTGGCCCGGCTTGAATTGATCGATCATGCCAAAAAAAATACCCGTCAGCTCTCCGGCGGCATGCGGCGGCGTTTGCTTGTGGCGCAGGCGCTGGTACACAGGCCGAAGCTGGTGATTCTCGATGAGCCGACGGCCGGGGTGGATGTGGAATTGCGCCGCCGACTGTGGGATTTCATGCGCGAGCTCAATGCCGCCGGCGCCACCATTCTGCTGACCACCCATTATCTCGATGAGGCTGAAGAGCTGTGCGATCATGTCGCCATTATCGATCGTGGCGCACTGCTGACGGCGCGGCCGATGCAGGAGATGATGCGCGAAATCGCCTCTTCCTGCCTCTGCCTCAATTATGGCGGCCCGGTGGATCTGTCTACCGAAATAGCGGATAAACTGGCCACTTTCGAGCCGCGCCCGAGCGATGAGGGGGTCTGTCTGAAGCTGGGGCGGCAGCAGGGCGGTTCCACATTTCATCGCGCCTATCAGGCTGCCGTGGCCTGCTTCGGCGAACCGCTCGATGCCGGGATTCGGCGCGAGGATCTGGAGGATGTATTTTTGCGCCTGACGGGCAACGGCGCTGCAAAGCGCATGGATGAAGGGGGCGACGATGCGGCCGGTTAACAGCCTCGGGGCATGGACATTGTTCACGCGTGAAGTGCGGCGCTTTCTCAAAGTGAAGATGCAGACCATCGTTACGCCGGCGCTCACCGCCATGCTTTATCTGGTGATTTTCCGCTACGCCATGGGCGCAAGGCAAGTGCCGGGCATGGGGGTGGATTATTTCAGCTTTCTGGTGCCGGGCCTGGCCATGATGGCGATGCTGCAGAATGCTTTTGCCAACACATCCAGTTCAATGATTATGGGCAAGGTGATGGGCATGCATATCTATCTGCTGATGGCGCCGCTCTCGGCCATCGAGGTGGTGCTGGCATTTCTGGCCGCTGCGGTGGTGCGGGCGCTGGTGGTGGTGGTCGTATTCCTTGCCGTGTTATCGCCGTTTGTCGATCTGCACCTGCTGCATCCGGAGGTGATTCTGCTCTATGGCCTGTGCGGCAGCATTATCATGGGCGGTCTGGGGCTGATCGGCGGCATCTGGGCCAGGGATTTCGATCATGTGGCAATGGTGACCAACTTTGTGATTCTGCCGCTGACCTTTCTCTCCGGCGTTTTCTATTCCGTTAAACAGCTGCCGCCGCTGTGGCAGCAGATCAACCATGCCAACCCGTTTTTTTACCTGATTGATGGCTTTCGTTACGGTTTTCTCGACGTCGGCGATACCGATCCCTATGCTTCGATGACCGTGGTGGTTGCCACGGCGCTGACCACAACACTGGTTTGCTGGCAGCTATGGCGCACCGGATGGCGCATGAAAGAGTAGGGGGCGCTATTGCAAGGAGATGATCGGCACACTGAGCGAACGGGCCAGGCGGAGCAGACCATTGCCTGCCATGAGTGCGATGCGATTCATCGCGTGCCTGCGCAGTTGCAGCGCCGCGAAGTTGCGCACTGTGCCTGTTGCCATGCCGAACTGCATCACCATCAAGCCGCCAATGCACTGGAACGCTGCCTGTCGCTATATTTGTCGGCTTTTATCCTGTTTATTATCGCCAACCTGTTCCCTTTTATTACGCTCAAACTGAGCGCTCAGGAAAATGTGAGCGTGCTGTTGTCCGGCCCTGCGGCGCTATTTGCTGCAGGTAATGTCGATATTGCGGCGCTGGTGCTGCTGTGCAGCATTGTTTTTCCTTTGCTGACCATGCTCGGGGCGCTCTATTTGTTGATTCCGGCTTTTTTTGGCATCCATGCGCCTGCCACAGGCGCTGTGTTTCGCCTGATTCACCGCCTGATGCCGTGGAGCATGCTGGGCATATTTATGCTGGGCGTGATTATCGCCGTCGTGAAACTGCTTGATATGGCCGAGATCGACTTCGGTATTGCGCTGGCTGCTTTTGTTGTTTTGCTGCCCATCATGGTTTTTGCACAACAGTATTTCGACAGTTCGTTGTTCTGGCCGCCACAGCGCCGTGTGTCGGGTGTTGAAATGCAGCTTCGTGGCCGCGCCAGCCATTATCGGTTGCTACATTGTCATACCTGCTCCTATCTGCTCAGACAGCGGGACCACGGGGAGATACAGCATTGCCCGCGCTGTGGCGATCATCTGCATTTTCGTAAGCCCAATAGCCTGGCCCGCACCAAATCGCTGCTGGTTACCGGCATCATGCTGTTTATTCCGGCCAATCTGTTTCCGGTGATGAGCGTGGTCTATTTCGGTCAGGACGACCCCAGCACAATTCTTGGCGGCGTGGCGCATCTTGTCACTGCCGGCATGTGGCCGCTCGGCCTGATCGTCTTCTTTGCCAGCATCATGGTGCCGGTCAGTAAATTTGTTGCCATCATATTTTTGCTGCACTCTGTGCGGCGAGGCTCCAGATGGCGACCGGAAGATCGCACCCGCCTATACCGGGTGATCGAAGTGATTGGTTCCTGGTCCATGGTTGATGTTTTTGTCATTGGACTGCTGACCTCGCTGGTGCAGTTTGGCGGCTTAACTACCATCCATCCCGAAATTGGCGCCAGCTTTTTTGCCGCCACTGTGGTAGTGACCATGCTGGCCACCCATAGTTTTGATCCGCGTTTGATGTGGGATGCGATGGAAGAAAGGAAAAAAACGGGTTCATCCAATCCGCCAATAAGCTCGCGGCGCTATTCCCATGTCTGATCAGCCAACGGTCGATGATCAGCAGCCGCTGCAGGCTGTTGTTAAAAAGCACCGGACTCCATCCATTGTCTGGTTGATTCCACTATTGACGTTGGTTGTCGGCGCCTGGCTGGTCACCAAATACCTTTCTGAACGCGGGCCGGAAATTACCATCACATTCAAAACTGCTGAAGGTATCAAGAAGAAATCTCCCATTATGTACAGGGATGTGCAGATTGGCAAAGTGAAGAAAATTCGCTTTAGCGATGACTTCAAACATATTGTGTTGACGGCGCGCATGGCTGCCAGCGCCGAACCATTTCTGCGTGAGAAGAGTCGTTTTTGGGTGGTTCGCCCTCACCTGTCGTTGCAGGGCGCGTCCGGACTGAGAACACTAATTAACGGAAGTTATATCGAAGTTGATCCCGGTCCAGGCGCGGAACAGTATGAATTTTCCGGACTGGAGGAGGCTCCGGCCTTAAGGTCGGAATCCAGCGGTGTGAGCGTGACGCTGATCTCGGATCAACTCGGTTCGCTGAATATCGGCACCCCGGTTTATTACAAGGGGATTGTCGCCGGAAAGATCGTCGGTTATGAACTCGATGAAAGTCGAACAAGCGTGCGGATTCACGCCTTTATCGACGCGCCGTATGACAAGCTGGTGCACGATAACAGTCATTTCTGGAATATCAGCGGCATTGATGCCAGTTTGAATGATAGCGGCCTTGAGCTGCATTCGCTGTCGATTTTGACCATGGTGTTTGGCGGCATCGCCTTCGACGCTCCACAGCAACAGGTAAAGAGCGGCGATGATCACGCCAGCCACGCCAATACGAAAGCATTGAGCCGGAAAAAATTCAGGCTGTATGCGCATTTCGATGATATTTTGGAGCACAGCTATAAGCAGAAGCTTCATTTTATCACCTATTTTGACAGCTCCATTCACGGGCTGAATGTCGGAGCCAATGTCGAATTTCAGGGCATTAAAATCGGCAAGGTCAGCAATATCGGCCTGGAACTCGGTGCGGCCAAGCAGGGTTATCGTATTCCGGTTACGCTGGAAATCGAGCCGCAACGCGTACCGGGCATGCATGTGAAAAATGTGCAGCAGGTGCGCCGGAGGTTGATGGCAATGGTGAAGCAGGGGCTGCGGGCGCAGTTGCAGACCTCCAGCTTGCTGACAGGGAAGCTCTATATCGATCTGATCATGCCGGAGCATCGAAAGGTGGGTCGGGTTGCCGCAAATGATCGCTCGCTGCCGGAAATTCCTTCTGTTGTCGGCGGTTTGAGCCAGATACAGGGCTCAGTGCAAAACATCCTGAGCAAGGTGGAGAAGCTGGATATCCAGCAGATTGGCGATGATCTGCATGCATCGCTGCACTCGCTTCGGCATGTGCTCAAAACCCTGAACAAACAGGTTGAACCAACAACAGATAACCTGAACGATCTGCTTAAACAGTCGAAGCGGACATTGCAGTCTCTGGACAAAGCGCTTGATCCCTCGTCGCCGACACAATATCGCTTTAAGCAGATGAGTCGGGAGTTGTCCGATATGGCGCGATCCATTCGCGATTTTATTGATATGCTGGAGCGTCATCCCAACTCAGTGATTTTCGGAAAGCCGGCAAAAGGAGAACAGTGATGCGATTTCCACGCCATATTTTGCAATCCGGCCTGTTGGCGCTGGCGCTATTGTCAGCCTGTAGCAGCACGCCGACGACGCACTATTATGTGCTGGATGCGATCAAAGCGGATGAGCAGCCTCGGGCGACGTTGGCGGCGACTGCCGCCATCATGCTGGATGTGGAGATTCCACACTACCTTGATCGCCCCGGCATGGTTAGCCGTGATCAGAGCAACCAGTTGCACCTGGCCGAATATCATCAATGGGGCGGGCATCTGCGCGACAATATAGCTCGCGTGCTGGCCGACAATTTATCCACTCGCCTTGCATCTGCTGAAATTTATATTGTGCCGATGCCTGATGATGTAAAGCCTGATGCCTCTCTGAGTGTCAATATTCGAACCTTTGAACGCATGCCTGACGGCCATGTTCATCTGTCCGCACAGTGGCGCTTCACAGCCCGGGGCAGGAAAACGCAATCTCATTTTGAGGAGCTGATCGGCGACCATGTGGTCGGAGAACAGGGTTATGCGGCAATGGTCACCGAAATGGATGCACTGCTGGCACGATTTTCCAGCCAGGTTGCACAAACGATGCTCTAAGGAAGATCTAAGCAACTCAGAGCTTCCGCACCGGCCATGGATGTCGTTTTTCAGAGCGTCCCTAACACTCCGCTTTTTTGGTGTTGCCGACTCAGTCGGCCAACATTGGAGTCGTTGCGGGCTGTTGCCGCGCCCGATGCGTCCGCGCGTTTTCCGGGCGGGTGTTGACGATGGCGGCGATGGCGAATCCTTAAAACGACTTGCCCATTGTTGCAGACGGGCGGGCCATGCTACCGTTCGCAAACCAGACGACTGAAACATTTCAAATCAAGTTTTCGTGTGACGAAACGAGGGGAAGCTATGTCAGATAAATCAAAAGCGCTGGATACAGCCTTGAGTCAAATTGAACGCCAGTTCGGCAAGGGTACGGTGATGCGGCTCGGCGATCAGGGCAAGGTGGCGGTGGATGTGATTCCCAGCGGTTCGCTGGCGCTGGATGCGGCGCTCGGCGTCGGCGGCTATCCGCGCGGCCGCGTCATCGAAATTTACGGACCGGAGTCGTCCGGTAAAACCACCATGGCGCTGCATGCCGTGGCCGAAGCGCAGAAGCTCGGCGGTCAGGCCGCATTCGTGGACGCCGAGCATGCGCTCGATCCGGCTTATGCCCAAAATCTTGGCGTGGATGTCGAGAATCTGCTGGTTTCACAGCCCGATTCGGGCGAGCAGGCGCTGGAAGTGGTGGATATGCTGACCCGCTCCGGTGCGCTGGATATTATCGTGGTCGATTCGGTGGCGGCGTTGACGCCGAAAGCAGAGCTTGAGGGCGACATGGGCGATTCGCACATGGGCTTGCACGCCCGTTTGATGAGCCAGGCGCTGCGCAAGCTGACCGGTTCGATCTCCCGTTCCAAAACAACTGTCGTGTTTATCAATCAGATTCGCATGAAAATTGGCGTGATGTTCGGTAATCCGGAAACTACCACCGGCGGCAATGCACTGAAATTCTACGCTTCGGTGCGCCTGGATGTGCGTCGCACCGGCGCCATCAAGAAGGGTGATGAAGTGCTGGGCAATGATACCCGTGTGAAAGTGGTGAAGAATAAAATGGCGCCGCCGTTCAAGCAGGCGAACTTTTCCATTATGTACGGCGAGGGCGTATCGCATGCCGGCGAAGTGCTCGATATGGGCGTGAAGTATGGCTTTGTGAACAAGAGCGGCGCCTGGTATGCCAGGGATAATGAGAAAATCGGCCAGGGCAGGGATAATGCGATCAGGTTTTTGAAGGAACATCCCGATATGCTGGCGGAAGTGGAGGCCAAAGTGCGGGCTGAACTGGGCATGTGCGCCGATGCGGCGGAGCCTGCGGAATAGGTGAATAAAGAGAAGCTGGCGGCGTATCACTATGCTGTTCGGTTGCTCACCAACCGTGAATATTGTGAGTATGAAATGCGCCAGCGGCTGGCGGGCCGTGAGTTTGAAGATGCGGTGATTGACTGGACGATCCACCAGCTTGAGCAGGATGGCTATCTCAGTGAGGTGCGTTTCGCAGAAGCCTACTTGCGCTCGCGTCTGAAAAAAGGCGAGGCGCCGTGGCTGGCGGCCAGACGGGCGGAGCAGAAAGGGGCGCGATCGGATGCGGTGCAAGCTGCGTTGGCCGAACTTGTGGAAGACTATGATGCCGAGCAGGCGGCGCGCGAGTTGATTTTGGCGCGAGATCCGGGCGGCTTCCGCTTCGATGACGAACGGGTATGGCAACGCCAGGCCCGTTTTTTGCGGAACAAAGGCTTTCATGCTGATATTATTCTGCGCGTATTGAAGTCACGTTAAGTTATCAAGTCAAAAGCGTTCTTTGCGGTTTAATGTTTATGGAGGGTTCCCGGTGAAGACATCCGAGATTCGTCAAAAATTTCTGGAATATTTTGCCTCGAAAGGGCATCAGGTGGTGGAGTCCAGTTCGCTGGTGCCGCATGGCGATCCGACGTTGATGTTCACCAATGCGGGCATGGTGCAGTTCAAGAATGTGTTTCTCGGTAATGAAACGCGCCCCTATGCGACTGCGACCTCATCGCAGAAGTGCGTGCGCGCCGGCGGCAAACACAACGATCTGGAAAATGTGGGGCACACAGCCCGTCACCACACCTTTTTTGAGATGCTGGGCAACTTTTCGTTCGGCGACTATTTCAAGCATGAGGCCATTGCCTACGCCTGGGAGTTCCTCACCGTCGGTTTGAAACTCGATGCGGATCGGCTGTTTGTCACGGTGTTTGAGGATGACGATGAAGCCTACGATATCTGGGTGAAAGAGATCGGCGTGGCAGAGGATAAAATCGCCCGCATCGGCGCCAAAGATAATTTCTGGTCGATGGGCGACACCGGCCCGTGCGGCCCCTGCTCGGAAATCTTTTACGATCATGGCTCGGATGTGTGGGGCGGCCCGCCGGGGACGCCGGAGGAAGAGGGCGACCGTTTTATTGAGATCTGGAATCTCGTTTTCATGCAATATAATCGCGATGCGGAAGGTGTGCTGACGCCGCTGCCGAAGCCGAGCGTGGATACCGGCATGGGGCTGGAGCGTATTGCTGCGGTGATGCAGGGCGTGCACAACAATTACGATATCGATCTGTTTAAAAACCTGATCGATAAAGCCTGCGATGTCACCGGCATCACTTTCGGCGAGGATGCGGAGAAGGATGTTTCGCTGCGCGTGCTGGCCGATCACCTGCGTTCGGTGGCGTTTTTAATGGCCGATGGCGTGCTGCCCAGTAATGAGGGGCGCGGTTTTGTGTTGCGCCGGATTCTGCGCCGCGCCTGCCGGCACGGGCGTCTGCTCGGCATGCAGGAGGCGTTTATCTACAGGCTGGTGGAGGCGCTGGTCGATGAGATGGGTTCGCACTTCCATGAACTGCAGGAGCATCAGGCCAATATCGAACAGTTGATCCGCATTGAAGAAGAGCGCTTTATCAAGACGCTCGATAAAGGCTTGAAACTGGTGGAACAGGCGGTCAGCGAGGCCGGCGAGGGCGGCACGATTCCGGGTAAAACACTGTTCACCCTCTACGATACCTTCGGCTTCCCGACCGACCTGACGGCGGATATTCTCAAAGGCTCCGATATCAAGCTGGATATGGATGGTTTTGAGGCTTGCATGGAAGAGCAGCGCCAGCGCGCCCGCGCCGCCTGGGGCGGTTCGGGTGAATCGGCGCTGCCGAAAGCGCTGTTTGAGCTGCGCGAGCAGCATGGCCCGACTGAATTTCTCGGTTACACCACGCTGGAGGCCGAAGGTGCGATTAGCGGCCTGATTCGCGATGGCGAGGCGGTGGAATCCCTGAGCGAAGGCGAAGATGGCTGGCTGGTTACCAATCAGACGCCGTTCTACGGCGAGTCGGGCGGCCAGGTG
>Ga0256829_1002889_pt1 | contig 12389 bp, 10 predicted proteins | sample 131447metaG_FD_185979 | JGI IMG/M metagenome (GOLD analysis project Ga0256829, IMG submission 185979) | Hydrothermal vent microbial communities from Lau Basin, Pacific Ocean - 131-447 | ecosystem: Environmental > Aquatic > Marine > Hydrothermal vents | place: Pacific Ocean: Lau Basin | collected... | reverse complement strand
AGTCTTTTCTGAGCGTTGCTTTTTGAGAAAGGCTGTCTCGCGCTCTTGGCCGCGTTCAAAATACGCTTTGCGCTCCCCAGCATTTGAAAGAATTCGGAAGGACCGAGAGATGAGCCCTGTATCCTGTTTATCAAAGGCGCTGCGAACGGCTTTGAGGGCGTTCTTGGTGCGCCCGAAGAATGACGCTTCCAGAGCGTCAAAGGTTTTTCGCTCGGCGGCCTGTCGGGTTTTGAGATCCCTGAACTGGGGCCGGAATTCTTCGCGGATCGCGGCCTTGGCCTGGTTGATCTGTTTTTTCATGGCTCGGTCAGCTTGGGCTTTTCGACCTTCAAATCGCTTTTCAATGTCAGCAGAACGTTGCTGTTGTTTTGCAGCCAATATACGGCCTTGCTCGTAAAGCGCAGCGTCTTTGCGTTTCTGATTGGCTAAGAATGTTTTCACCCGATCATTGTCGCTTGAAGCCTGCTCAAGCGCTTTTTCTTCTTCATACGCTTTACGCGATTTGCGTCGCTCGGCCTTCACGTACTCGCCGCGATCCCGCGCTGTCATATTCTCTTCCCGAGCCGGGGTCTTGTGCGCTGTGCCATGCTCCTTGCTGAAACCAAGCGCCCAACGCGAGGCCTTCAATTGATCATTTGATGTTGGCAGTCGTCGCCCATGTTTCGGGTGCACGACGTTCAGCATGATGTGAACATGGGGATTTTTCGTATCGGTGTGGGCGTACAGAACCGCTTGATGCTCGTCAGCCATTTGGCGGATGGTTGCGCCTTTACCGCCCCGCTTTGTTGGGTCTTTACCCAGGCGGGACAAAAGCTGATCGGCGGCGGTTTCCATCGTTTCGCGATCATGCGGCTCATCTTGATCGAAGCTCATCACGATATGCATGACTTCGCCATTCTCGGCATGCCGACCGACGCGTACACCCGCTGACCGTTTAAGCTGATTTTGCGCATCAGCTGTCGCAATCATGATTTTGTAAGCATGCTTTGGGCTGGCTGCCAGATTTCGCGCGGACATCCATTCCACGCGCTCAGAGGTGCTACCCTCTTTGTCGTGAGCGCAGTAATTGTGCAGCCCCTTGAAGCTAAATCCTGCTGTGCCGCTTGGATTAATGATGACATTCATCAATCCATCCTTTCCAGAACGCTATCGAGGACGCTGCGAAGGTGATCCCCGATTTCTCGCCAGTAATATGGCATGTCCCGTCCGCTATTTGCGGCGAGCGCAATTTGATTGATATTGCTGCCAATCGCATTCAACTCGCGCTGCAATCCACGAACGGCCTCGACAAGGTCGGGATCTGAGCCGCGATGCGGTGAACGAATTTCAAGGCCATCGATCAGCGCACGGACAACGTCATGCTCAGACATGTGTGCTGCATCGGCCTTTGCGATGAGGTTTTGATGCGTGCGCGCAGAGAACCGTGTGTTGAACTGGATGGACAATTTGTCTTCAGCACTGAGGCGTGGTCGTCCGCCTTTTCCGGTTCGAATTTTGGTCGTCGTTTCGGTCATTCATCATACTCAGTATGCGGCCCGCAATAGCGGGAACGCGGGTTTGGTTTTGGAAGGACAGCGTATGTCCTTATCCGAACGCAGTTTGAGCGCGCGCTCATAGCATCGGGTCATTTGGGACAATGATCGATGCTCGCCCGCTGCAAGCGCCAGACATCCTTAGCGCCCATTTATGGGCGGTAGTAGGATGGTTTTTGCATGCAAAAACATATCTGGCTCCTCCTACTTTGTAGATTTTTGCCATAACAAACGGAATAATGCAAATTTTGGAAAATGGGTTTCGGTTCGTTGTTGATGTACGACCCGTAATCGAACCGAGTTTGCGCTCTAAGCGCTGCGCTCACGGATCGATGTCAGACGCCAACGCGAAAAACCGCCTGGCCAATCAAGGCCAAGCGGTTTTGCTGCAGTGGTCGTTTTATGCAGCTCGGGCAGCTGCCTTGATCTCGGCAATGCGGTCGTAAGCTTTACCCGCGAGGCGTGAAACCATGAGCAATTCCAGAGTGCTGAAACTGTTCGTCTCATGCCATTTGTCATCGGCATCTGTGTAGCTTCTGGCAATCGTCACACTATAGCGCGTTTTGCCCTCTTCCGTTTCGTTCTGCCAGATGGTTGCGGAAATCATTCCATCTTTGAGTTTGTCGAGTGGTTTGTTTGACATGTCTTTCTCCTGTCGTTGAGGCTGAGACGATCCCAACCGATGCGAGTGGAGAAAGGCAGATGGCGCGGCGATGCATGGTCTTCACGGCTCGGCGCTCTGCGCCGAGGTGGTGCGGAAGATCCATTGCATCCCCCATAGGGGCTAGGCCGCAATCTTCTGCCTTAGCTTGCATTATCACGGCTGGGTTTCGGATCAGATCCAATGAAAGAGGAAGTGCAAAGACGAACGCTCACCAAAAACGATGCCCGGATCATTTTCGCATCCACGCCGCCCGAATGACGGGGCAAGGGCAGCGCGGCTCCGAAAACGATCCTTTTTCAAGCCTATACTTGCCCATGAAGGGAATACATTTGCACAGGCCAATTTCTATCTTTAACGCCTGATTGGAAGATCAAATACTGGGGCGACATCGTCATGCACATGAACCATCCTGACAAATTAGGGTCTGCGGTTTGGGCTGATCCTCAGGATATCGCGCAACGCTACAGATATCGTCGCGGTGAAAGCTTCTGGCTCGGGCGAAACCCTTACGACTATGACCAGGCGATCGGTATCGATGATGATCGCCACGTCTTTCTTTGCTCTGGAACGCGCGGCGGCAAAGGGCGCAGCATTATTTTGCCCAATCTTCTGAGATGGCGCGGTTCAATCGTCTCCGTCGATCCTAAAGGCGAAAACGCATCTATTGCGGCCGCACGGCGCGCCAGCGGCAACGAATATTGTGAGGGCATGGGGCAGAAAACCTATGTTCTTGACCCTTACGGACGCGCCGACGTTCCGGATGACCTGCGTGCATCGTGCAACCTTCTGGATATTCTTGATCCTGAATCTGGCTCCCTTTTAAGCGAAGCCGAATCCTTAGCTGAAGCCATGCGCGTGACCCAGCAAGGCGGCGAAAGCGAAAGCTGGTCTAAAGCTGGCGCCGAGATAACCGCGCTCGTTATCGCCCATGTTCGAACCTTTGATGGGCTTCCAGATGAGCACCGAAACCTGGTGACCGTGAGAGAATGGCTTTGTGCGGGCCAAACGCTCGCCGTTGATGCTGTAAAGAACATCAACAAGAAGCGCCTGAAAGAGGCCGAGGCTGCTGGCGAAGAGCCTGATCTTTTGCAGATCCCTGACCCGTTCGAAATGCTGTTTAAAGACATGGAACGCAATTCAGCGCAGCGCGGAGCGATCGCGCGTCGAGCCAAATCCTATTTGAGCCTGATGCGCACAAATGCCCGTCAGTATGGATCGCTGATCCAAAATGCGCGCAGCGAAACCAATTTTGTCGATGATCTTCAAATGGAAGACTCGCTCACCGGATCGAGCGCGGGAGGGCGTTCGTTCAACATCTCTGACCTCAAAAACGATGCCGAGGGGATCAGCGTGTTCATCTGCTTGCCGGACAAGCCATCCCACCCTGCCGTTAGATGGCAAAAGGCACTTATCACCCTCATTCTTGACCGGATGCAGGAAGATCAAAATCTTCCGGCAACTGGTCGCCCTATTCTCATGTGCCTGGATGAGTTTGCGTCGATGGGGAAAATGGAGCGTATCGGCGATGGCATGAATTCCATCGCGGGTGCTGGCGTTAAACTTTTCATCGCTGTCACTCAGATCGGCAAGCTTAAAAAACTCTATGGTGAAGCGTGGTCAGAATTTCTGGCTGGTTCAAGCATTCATATTTGGTTTCAGATTGATGACCTGGAGACGCGCAAGCACATTGAGCAAGCGTTTGGTGATGCACAAATTGTACTTCGTGGAAGCACTGAAAGTGTGGCGCGCTCCAAACAAACCGGAACGACAGAAAGTACGGCGGAATCGCAAGGTGAGTCCTACAGCGAGGCGGAAGCCGCATCGCGCGGACAAACGGAAGGCACGTCTCATGCCCGTACTGTTGGTCACAACCTATCAACATCCGTCACCGATGCGGAAAATTTCAGCCAAACCACAGGACGATCACGGTCGAACACCAAAGGCCGTAACTCGTCTTGGCAACTTTCAAGAGGTTTCGGGCGCGGTTCACATAGCAGCACCGCGCATGGTCATTCATCCGGCCAATCCCACAATGACTGGCTGTTTTTCAAACCATTGGTGAAGTCCACCAATGAAGGGCGTAATACGCAGCAAACTTCTGGCGGAAATACCAACACATCAGAAAACAAGTCGAAGGGTGGCGGCACAAATCAAAGCCGGACGATATCTGTACAGGATTCTCAGACCGTAGGTGGCTCAAACTCGACCACGCAACAACAAGGAAGCAGCGAGAGCGAAACTGATACACGCCAGTCCTCGACGACCAATACCCTGTCGGAAACTTACACGCGTGGACGCAGTCAGCAGACGACGCAAACGCGAGGAACAAGCTATACCGAAGGTGAAACCATAACCGAAGGAATGCAAACCTCGTTTCAGAAACGCCCTCTAATCACTGTCGCTGAAATCAACCGATATCTGAAGCGCATCGATGAGCGTGAAGACCTCGCCTATCCGGGCTTCGCGTTGGTGCACTTTTCCGGTGAAGATCCGTTTTTGGTTCGCAAATGCTATTACGATCAAGACGAAGAGTTTGAGAACTGCTTCACGCCGCATTACCGGTTCAAACAAAACTATCTGCCATTCTCAAAACAGCGGCTGGTAGGCGGCCAATATACCGATCAACATTTTCTCCCGCTTCGTTTGCCGCTCGCGCTGCAACACGTGAAAGAAGAAATCGATGTTGTTCTCAAGCGGTCGACCGATCGATGGTTCGATAAAGGCGAAGAGCTATTCGATTGGACTGCCCCAACAGCTAAAGCCAATGCCGGACGGATGGCCGCCGCAACCGCGCCCGTCGATGATCTTTTCTCATCCGCACCAACACCGAATGCAGAACCTTACATGACGGTTGAGGACCGCACAGGCCAGCCAATAAGAACCACCGAGACCGTGGCAGCCCCAGCCGATGGGAAAGTCATCGACATTGCTTTGCAGCCAGCCTTTGTTGAAGACGGCGACATTATGTTTCTCCGTCTGGAACGTCCGGTTGGAGATGATGAACGCGAAGAGTTATCTCTTCGAATGTTTGAAGGGCTGATTTTCTACCTTCACAAACTTGGACTTACCCAAGCCTCGCTTGATGCGCTCATTGATGAATTCAACAAAGCCCGACACGCCGCGTGGGAAAAAATCCAAGAAGAGCAAGACCAACTAGCGGAAGCTAAACGAAAAGCGGAAGCAGCCTATTTCGCTCGCAAGAAACGTGAAGAAGAAGAAGCCCGCCGCGCACGCGATGAAGCAGCCCGCCATGCCGTCTTTGCCGCGAAAATCAAGCGGCGGATATTCTGGGCGAAGTGCATCGCAGTTGTGCTTGCACCTTTCATAGCCTTCAGCCTAGTGAGCGAAGGCTATGATCGCTTCCAGGACTGGCGATATGCGAGGTTTGAAGAATGGCCGCGACCACTAAATCAAATCAAACCCTCAAATTTCACCCGCTATACGGTTACATATGACGAAATCTATGAGCTTCCCGAACTCTATGAATTAAGTTTCGGGTCCATTAACGTCGTAACTGACCAACTTATCTATCCCTCGGTTCCCAATTACACCGAAAGTTTCACCTTGGTCGGCATTCTTCAAGTTGAACTTATGCATAAGTACAAAGCTTCGGATCGCACCTATGCTTTTACTCAAGCTGAGTTCAAACAACTGGTTGAAGCAAATGGCGCGGTATGGACGTGCCAGAGGTATTTGCCCCGTTCCAACGTTGGAAGATGTTTCAATGACAAAGGACAAGACCTTGCAATCATGTTGCTCAGAGCTGACCCGCTCACGCGGATAGCCGCCAAAATGGAAGGCACAAGCGCTTCGATTCGGCAGATCAATGCTGCGATCGAGGAGTATCGCGAGTTCGAGCAGCCAATGCCGCAACCTGAAGAGTACCTGCCAAGGTTGGTCAACGCTGCAGGCCTAACCTTCCAACAAAAAAGTCAAATTCTTCAACCATCGGTGATAGATCAGCTTCCTGACTGAAATATAGTGAGCTACCGAGAATAATCCTGACCGTCATCTTGGTCTTGTACAGCCTCTTGCCCTGCGGCTTCTTGTTCGAGAGCATAGTCCTGCATACGCGCCTCCAGATCAGCGTAATAATTATCAGTCATTGATATGCGTGACTGATAATTGTCATCACTCATCTGGTCATAATGTGTTTCACGGTCTTGCTCACTCCTGATTTCCGGAGGCGGGCGCATATTGTGCTCTGGCGCATCGCTTCCAACCATTTCCGAGCCGCGTTGCTCAGCCTGCATTTCCTTAGCAAACTCGTTATTCGCCGCTGCGTCGAAGTCCGGCTTTACTTCGTGATCTGGCAAGAACTCGCGTGGTTCTTGTTCTTGGGCCTTCGCTTCTGCTGCTTCTCGCTCCGCAATTTGGTCGGGGTGTTCTGCGCTAGGAAGCTCTACGCGATCTAGATTTGTATGAACGGCTTGCTCAAATCGATCTTCCAAATCACCAAACCGGTCTTTGAACTCATCAAGCGTCCCCGCTTTGAATTCATCTGCTTCGGTCGGCTTACCAGATTTGGCCATTCACGCATTTTCCTTTGAACCAAGGCTTAGCGTGGATTTGCGCAAACACAAATGCTGGGATTTGCAGCGCCGCCACTGATTGTGATAAAATTACATATTGCCAGTGGAGGTATATGCAACTTGAGCGGTCGAAATATCAGAGTGGATCTGAGCCTGAAGTTCTAACAGTTCGGTTCGCCGATTCCGTGACGACGAGTGCCGGTTGCATGAAGTCGCCCAAAACCGAATGGAAGACGCTCGCCGAAGAGACTGCCCGCAATCTCGGAATTGAAATGCATATGCGTGAAATGGAAGACGGAACCCTCGCCGCCGCTTTTCACTCGACCGATGAATGCAATCTACTCGTTGCAGCCATGCAGCCGGATTGGAAGCCCAGGCTCCTTGAGGGACTAACCTATCTCGTCACAACGATGCAAATTCAGATGTATGATGATGGCTTTGAGGCTTTTCTGGAAGATCTAGGCCAAGAGTACGATCTTGAGCGATCTGACTTTGAAGAAATTCTCCTGTCTGATGATGAAGCCTATAGCCGCCATGTGGATTTGGGATAATTGGCCTCTGCTTGTCATCGGATGTGAGGCGCCTTAGCTTGCAAGCATGCTCCCTGAAGATCAAAAACGCTTGGACCGTGAAGCCAGCATAGCGAAAGCGACAAAGGGCGGCGACTATTCTCGTTTGGAAAAAGAGATATCAAACGCCAAATCAGAGCATGCGAAAAACTCCGAAGCGCAAGCGGAAATCCGAGCGCGGGAGCAGCGCGGCATTCGCATGACGCAAAGCTATTACAAGTCGCTAGAACGCTCTGCGTCGGGTTTTCATAAAACAGATAAACCGAACGATCAGGGCCAGGAGCAATAAGCTCAATTGCTCGAAATTATCAAAACCCAATTCGAAACAGCAGTTTTGTTTGTTTTCAATGGGTTAGGCGATTTTCCGTAACCTTGGTTTTCCAAAAGTCAGATGACTTCTTATCCGCAAACGCATTAAGCGCCTGATCCGGTTGGATAAAAGTGGTTTGGGCGATTTGTCATACTGAATATTATCACTCAAAATGCGTGGACGCTTGAAGGCACAATCCGAAACCGCAGCGATCGAGAGCCGCTGACGTTTCGGCATGATGGATCATGACTTCCCACGTCCAAATATGCAAAACTTGTATTATCGATAATAGATATGTTATAACAGCTCACAAATACAGATACTGAACGATTTGCGAACTGAGTTTGGAGCGCATAGCCGGGTTAAAGCCCCGCCCCCTGAACCTAAAAAACCGACCGGACGCGAAACCCACGAGTCCGAGAATTTTCGGTTGTTGGAACGAGACTTAAGAGAGAACCCGGCTCTGTGGCCCCTTCCCGACTATGCGGACCTGACCTGATGTTTGCGTTTTTCTCTGATCCTTTGTTTTGGTTTCTAATGGGCGGGTTCTCTGCATTGATGGTCCAGATTGCGCGGGAGCCATGACGCTGACGGCTGTTTTCACCAAAACGCGCCAACCGGCGCGTCGATATGATCAAAAGTTCAAACCAACCAAGCCACGCCATTCACCGCGTGTGCGGTCTAAGCGTGGTCGGCGCTATCCAAGACCCAAGCGTTGAGAAGATGTTGGGCGTTCGCCCTCCTCCTCAAGCGCATGTGCGCATATTCCATAATTTTCCGCTTGGCTTCCTGAAGGCAATCTTACGCTTTTGCCGCTTTCGCAGATTGTTCGGCTCTGGCGTCCCGCTCTCCGCATCTCTTAGGCATGCAACGTCGGTGTCGCCATCACGGTCGGAGCGCAGTGGGGGATTTTTCAAGCCCTTACCCTCTGTGGTTGGGGTTTGAACAAATCGCACGCGTAGCAAACAGTGAAGCGCTGATGTGGATGTGCCTCCTGGTCATGCAATGTTGGCGAGCCTGAGCATGAGGTTTTCAAAAATGAGAATTCGCCCGCCGCGCAGCGGCTAAAAGGGGCGAATGCCTTTAGAGTATGCGTCAGCATTCAATTTGGCGCCATAGCGATCGTCACCCGACTGGGACAAGACGATCTTTGATCGGCTTGGTGCGCACACGCGCGTAGAGCGCGGTTTCAAAGAAATTCGCGAATGATACATTTTTAAAAGAAAGAAGAGGTTTGAATTACCCGTTCTCGAAGCTGATGCCAAAATCGTCGCAGATTTGCACGAGTTTCTGGTCTAACGGGTCAGAGCTTTCTCTATCTATATGTAGTATTGGATTAATGTCGGACTCTTGTGTCGCGGCCTGTTTTCTGCAGCTTACAAGCGATTTCGTCTCCAGTGGTCGCGGTTTCGGGCGCTTGTAGATCGCCGCTTTGCAAAGCACGATACGAAGACCAATCACATAGCCCATGCGGTTCGTGATACGTCTGAAATACAAATACCCCTCTTCGGCTGCATCGCGTAAATAGCGTTGCACCTGCCGAGCGGAGCGTCCAAGATTTCTGCCAATGGCGCCAAGCGTTGTCTCGATGGGTCTGCCATTGCCGCCCCACCCTGCGAGCAAGCAAACCATTCTTGTGGTTCCTGGCATTAGGCGCGCGTCGCGGATGAAAGACTGATTGAGCGGCGCAACGAACGCAAATCCGGTGGGGGGACGGATTTGTTGTTTGCGTTTGAGTCCGCGACCAATTTCAGTTGGCGGGACATAATAGGGCAAAGTTTTTAGGGCATGACCAAGGAATGGCATCGGTGTTTCCTCCTATAAGGGTTGGAAATCCGCCAAATTCTGGCCGCAGAAACACTTCGCAAAAATAACTTGCGTTTACAAAGTTCTAGTGTATTATTGGAGATGCAACTTCCCAAAGAATACACGATTTCAGAGACCCGCTTCGGCGGGTTTTCTTATGACTGACTTACGCAGTAAAACTTGTTGATAAATCGCAAGCAGGACTGCAAGCGAATCAAGTAATGTTATAATATATACTGATATCGACCATCGTTTCAACATGAAACGTATCGGGACGAACTGAAACAGTGGATGAAACAAACAGTATAAGCATATGTTATCATTACGGGATGCGGCATTACGAGTGAACAAAGGCAAATCCACGCTTCAGCGTGCGATCAAGAAAGGCAAGCTCACGGCGAACCGCAGCGAAGCCGGAAACTACGAAATCGATCCTTCAGAGCTCGCCCGCGTTTACCCTGAAGCGTTCGCCCCAAAATCTGCCTCCGCGTTTGATGGGACAGATATGAAACGTCCCGTTTCGCCGGGCCGGGACAGCTTGGGACAAACTGAAACGGCGCTCCTCCGCCTCGAGGTCGAGCAATTGCGCGAACGACTAAAGAGCGTCGAGACCATGAGCACTCGGGAGATTGATATGGCGCATGAGACGATTGAAGATCTCCGGAAACGTCTTGATGACGCCGCCTCCGAAAAGCGTTCCCTTACCCATCTGCTCGAACATCATGTCCAAAATCCAGATGAGCCGGAAAAGTCGAAGTCATTCCTTGAAAAACTGTTCGGTTGAGGCGGGTCCCAAACCGTCCCATTGAAACGTCCCACCGTTGGGGTGGGACAAGGACGCCCGGCTTTTTGGATAAGAGATTCCTGAGGCAGAACATTCAATAACGATATCGCACTCGAGCCAATCGATTGAACCATAGCATTTTTGACATGGCCTGATTTGGCTAATCTCTACTAGTCGATTCACATCGCCGAAATGCGGCAAAATGCGATTGGTATTTACTCAGAAACAAACCGCGACTATATGAGAAGCAATGCGGAAAATTTGGGTAGCCTTGTTTTACATCGCGTTTTCGATGTCAGGTTCGTTGATCCCAGCGGCCCACAATCTCGCTCATGCCGAAATGGCGCAATCGTCTTCAGTTCAAACCGTTCATGACCACCATCTCGACCATGATGATCATGCGCTCGCGAATGCTGAAGATTCAGAGGGTGAGCCGATCGAGCCCCCTCAACATACGGACCATAGTGGTGAGCATGGCGCTGAATTGCATTTTTCAGCGATACAACTCCCGACCTACAGCGTGGCAATTCCGTTTTTCAGCGGCGAAGCTAGGACTGTCTACATGGATCAGTCCCACACAAGCCCTTTCCTTCCACCAGATCCCGATCCTGACCGCGCCTGACCCTGAGCGTCGCTGGCTGACCATACGGTTCGCCAGCCAATTGTTCTTGGTCTGGAGTTTAAGTTTCGATGTCAATAAAAGCTATAGGTCTCGCTGTTGCGATGACCCTGTCTGTCGCGACAGCGCAGGCGCAAACTAATCCATGTGGTGATGCCTTTGAACGTGGTGATACCATTTCCCTCGAAGAGGCGATGCTCCGGGCTTTTGACGCCGATCTTCGCCCGGAGCTTGCGACGGCGGGTGTGCGCGCCGCGAGAACCGAGCGTGCGATAGCTGCCCTGCGTCCGGCTGATACGGTTTCAGTTCAGATTGAAGATTTCCCGGGCACTGGCCTCGCGAGCAATATAGACAGCCTTCAAATAACCGGCAGCTTTTCGCGCGTCTGGGAACGCGGAGGCAAACGAGAGGCGCGGGAAGCATTGGCCAATAGCGGTGTCGATGTCGCCGCGTCGCGCGTGACTGTTGCAGCTTATGATATCCGAGAAGAAGTCGAGACGCTTTTTCTGGCAGCAGCACTTGCCGAAAGACGGGTCACCCTTGCCTGTGATCGGATAGAGATCGCACGCGAACTCGAATCGGCGGTGCAGAGACGGGTAGATGCTGCACGCGATCCCCTGCTTGCTAAAGCGAGGGCGTCATCTGACAGACTGCAGGCCGAGGCCGATGCGCGTCGCTTTGCGGCGCAGGCGAGCAATTTACGCGCTGCGCTTGGCGCATATTGGCAAGCGGACGGGGACATTCACATCGCTCCAGACTCGCTGGATATGCGTTTGACTCCCCGCTCTATTGATTTCTCGGCGCTGCATTCGCCGGAACTTGATCGCCTTGAAGCTGAGCGCCTGCGCTCGGCGGCGCGCATTGAATTGGAACGCAGGCAGGCGATTCCTGACGTGACATGGAATGTCGGTGTCCGGAAATTCGGGATCGAGGACGATCTTGCTGTAATTGGCGGTGCCTCCATTCCACTGGGGTCAGCGAGTCGAAGCAATGCTGCGATCGCTCGAGCCAGGGCTGAACAACGCCGGATCGATATGGAGCAAAACGTCCTCGAGCAACAGCTACTGCGCCAGGCCGTTGGCTATCAGCGCATCGCTATCAGCGCGCTCGATGAGATCGAAGAAATCGATAATATTTTGTTGCCTGCCGCCCAGCAGGCGGTTGAACTTGCCCGAGAGGGTTACGCGCGCGGCGCTTTTTCCTATCTCGACCTAATCGATGCACAGCGCGCCGTCGCCATCCTGCGCGAAGAGCGCCTCGCACATCTGCAAACCTACATTTTGAACGAAGCGGCATTAGCTCGGCTGGCACCCCCAGAAGACATGCCAACGACTCGCCTGGAGACTCCACAATGACTAAATTTACCAAACTTATTGGTATGCCATTGGTTGCCACTATTCTGGCACTTGCGGTGGGGGGATGCGACGGCGCCTCAAGCTCGGGGTCGGCGTCCCAGAACGAACAAGGCGCAGAGGTCGAAACGGAAGAAGAGTATGCTCGCGGCCCAAATGGCGGGCGGCTGCTTGAAGATGGCGGGTTTGCTCTTGAGATGACCATTTTCGAAGCTGGCGTT
>Ga0256829_1002888_pt1 | contig 12390 bp, 11 predicted proteins | sample 131447metaG_FD_185979 | JGI IMG/M metagenome (GOLD analysis project Ga0256829, IMG submission 185979) | Hydrothermal vent microbial communities from Lau Basin, Pacific Ocean - 131-447 | ecosystem: Environmental > Aquatic > Marine > Hydrothermal vents | place: Pacific Ocean: Lau Basin | collected... | reverse complement strand
AACGCGTTTCGTACTTGTTAGTAAAACGCGAGTAGAAGAGCCTGGGGTAGAGATCAACAAGGCATCGCTCAAGTTCGAATTAGATCACAAACGAGGTAGTTTGGCGACTGCCTTGAACGTTATGAGTGATTGTAATTTGAGTCTTACCAAGATCCAATCTTTACCTATCATAGAAACACCATGGCGTTATTCTTTTTTTGTCGATGTGCTCTTTGACGATCCGGCTGACTTTCAAAAAGCAGTTGCCATGTTAGAAATAATGGCCAAACATTTTAAGGTTATCGGTACCTATAACGACAAGAAGATTAGCTTATGATCACTGCAAGTCGTTTATCACAAACTCAAGAATACTACTTCTCTAGAAAACTAAGAGAAGTCCGCGAGCGCATCGCCGCAGGAAGGCCGGTGATCAACCTCGGTATCGGCTCTCCGGATTTACCTCCTGCGCCAGAAGTAACCGCGGCGCTGCAAGATGCTCTTGCGCACCCTAAAGCGCATCAATATCAATCTTACCAGGGGATCCCAGAATTGCGTGAAGCCATCGCTGGTTTTTACAAAGATCATTACAAGGTAGTTCTGAATCCGCAGACAGAGGTCTTACCCTTGATGGGATCCAAAGAAGGTATCATGCATATCTCAATGGCCTTTTTGAATCCAGGAGATGAGGTATTGATCCCTAATCCTGGCTACCCTACCTATGCTGCAGTAGCTCGATTGGTAGAGGCCAACATAAGAACATACGATTTAAATGCGGCAGACCATTGGTTACCAGATCTCAAAGCGCTGGCAAAGACAGATCTGTCTAAAGTAAAGATCATGTGGGTGAACTATCCGCATATGCCAACAGGAGCAACTGCAACACGAGCATTCTTTACCGAATTGGTCGCTTTTGCCAAGGAGCATGAAATTCTGCTTGTAAATGATAATCCTTATAGTTTTATCCTCAACGATACGCCTATTTCGCTTTTAGAAGTTCCGGGTGCAGCAGAAGTAGCCTTGGAACTCAATTCGCTGAGTAAGACCTTTAATATGGCCGGTTGGCGTATAGGGATGCTCTGTGGAAATGCAGATTTTATCCAGGCAGTACTGAAGGTAAAGAGCAATATGGATAGCGGTATGTTCTACGGTTTGCAAAAGGGAGCTATAGCAGCCTTGGGGATGGACAAAAGCTGGTTCGATCAACTTAACGGAACCTATGCGAGACGCCGTGAGTGGGCGTGGAAGATCGCGACTGCCTTGGGCGGAGAGTTCAGTGATAATCAGCAAGGTCTTTTTGTTTGGGTTGCCTTACCAGAAGGTACAGATGCAGAAGCCCTGGCAGACCGACTCTTAGATGAAGCCGATCTGTTTCTCACTCCAGGAACCGTTTTTGGTTCCGGAGGAGCGGGTTATTTGCGGATCTCACTTTGTGTTTCACTCACAGACCTAGAAGCTGCTCACAGACGTATCACTGAAAAGAAAATAAGCGTATGAATCGGGTAGTGATAATAGGTTTGGGACTTATTGGAGGATCTTTGGCCATAGATCTAAGGCGCTTGTATCCTAAAGTACTATTACTGGGGATTGACAACAATGCAGATCATTTAGAGCAAGCACAGGATCTGGGCTTGGTCGACTCCGAAGCAACCCAAAACGACTTAGCTAAAGCAGATCTAGTGGTCTTGGCGATCCCTGTTCATGCTACGGCAAGTACTTTGAGTACTGTGTTGGATCAGGTAGGAGATCAGACTTTGGTGATCGATATGGGTTCTACCAAAGCGGTGATCTGTGAAGCGGTAGCTAAGCATCCTAAAAGAAGGAATTACTTGGCTATGCACCCAATTGCGGGTACTGAATACTCTGGCCCCAGAGCGGCTATATCTGGCTTGTTCGATGGAAAAACAAACATTATCTGCGAGGTAGAAAAGACCAGTTTGACCTTACAGGAGAAGGGCCAAGAATTGTGTCGCCAACTCGGTATGCGTATTCGCTATATGGACCCCAAAGCCCACGATAAACACTTGGCTTATGTATCGCATTTGTCTCATGTAAGCTCATTTATGTTGGGTAAAACGGTGATGGATATAGAACAGAATGAGCGCGACATCTTTGACCTGGCTGGCAGTGGTTTTGAATCTACTGTGCGTTTGGCAAAGAGTAGCCCCAATATGTGGGCGCCGATATTTTCGGTGAATCGCGAACATCTTTTAGACAGCCTGAATGCTTATATCGCCAATTTAGAGGCCTTTAAGCAATTGGTAGAAATGAATGATGAGCCAGCCATGCATAAGGAAATGACAGCAATAAATAGCATCAAACATATATTAAACGGAATTAAGAAGAATTAGAAGACTATGGAAAATAAAAAAGAACTCAGGAATTGGTTAGACGCCTTTGGGCTAGACCACCCTTTAGTGATAGCGGGACCATGTAGTGCAGAGACAGAGGCCCAAGTACTCAAGATAGCTCACGAACTCAAGGACAGTGATGTGAGCGTGCTTAGAGCTGGGATCTGGAAGCCTAGAACCCGTCCAGGGAATTTTGAAGGAGTTGGCGCTCTGGGTCTAAAGTGGCTTCAGAAGGCCAAAGAAGAAACAGGCTTGTTGACCACAACAGAAGTAGCCAACGCCAATCACGTGGATCTGGCTTTAAAGCACGATGTGGATATACTTTGGATCGGTGCCAGAACCACAGTGTCTCCTTTTATTGTTCAAGAAATTGCAGATGCCTTAAAAGGGACAGACAAGACCGTACTTATCAAGAACCCTGTAAATCCAGATCTTTCGTTGTGGTTAGGGGCTGTGGAGCGTTTTCATACTGCGGATATCGCGAATCTCGGAGTGATCCACCGCGGATTCTCAACCTACGAGAAAACCCGCTACCGCAACAACCCGGAATGGCAAATAGCTATTGATCTGCAGAACCGTTTTCCGGATCTACCGCTAATTTTAGACCCTTCTCACATTGCTGGGCGTAGAGACATCATCTTTGATCTGTGTCAAATGGCCTTAGATCTCAATTACGATGGACTCATGATAGAAACGCATTACGATCCAGACAATGCTTGGAGTGATGCCATGCAGCAGATCACACCAGACCGCTTGAAAGAGATCATGGTGGAGCTTACCATTAGAAAAGAAGAAGGACAGGAGCAAGAGTTTAAGAACAAACTCAATACCTTGCGTACGCAGATCGATGTGATCGACCACCAGCTGATAGAAACCTTAGGCAAGCGTATGAAAGTTGCAGACGATATTGGTCAGCTTAAAAAGTCTAACAACGTGGCGGTGCTACAAACCAAGCGTTGGAACGAGATTTTGGGTAAAATGATCCTAGAAGGCGAGCAACATCAACTCAGCGAGGAGTTTATTCTGCGTGTTTTCAAGGCAATCCACCAGGAATCTATTAATCACCAGGAGAAGATCTATAAGCAATAAAAAAGGTCTGCTTTTGGGCAGACCTTTTTTGAATTGTTCGAGTTACTATTTCTTTTTGGTGTAGGCCAATCTTCTTGATGCCTTTCGCATAAGAATATTGATCAAATCTTCTGGAGTACTGCCAATAGATCCGCGAACCTTTTTGTTGTAATTCCAAAGTAGAACGCCGTCTGCAGCATTGTGAACACTCATGTTAATTACGGCGCTATTGGTGGATCCCCAAAAACCTACAAGGATTCCAAGTACAGCAGATGCTCCTTCAGACATAGGTTTATTGGTTTCGTAGTCACCACTTATAATAGCATCAACACCTAAGATGTTGGCCAACTCCTGAGGTGTATAGTCTCTGATGTTATCATAATCAATGTTGTTTCTGCTCAAAAGGGCTGTGGTTGTGTTGGGATCTTGAACTTCAACAGTTTTCATATCTCCTCGCTTCTTGCGTTTCAAAAACCAAGAATACATGGCGGTTTGTATGCCTTCACCTTCCGCGCGTTCCATTCGCTCAAGTTGCTCAGGTGTCATGTCTTTCATTTGCTTAGGACGCAAAGAGACTTGGGTTTTGAATGGTACTATTGCAATTATCTTGTGCTCGGCAGCTATGGCATCGAACTCCGGGTTCTCATAAAGATTGGTTTGCCCAAAAGCCGTTGAAGTAATAATGAATAAAGAAATTAGTAAAAGAGTAGTTCGCATAGTAGTTATTAATTTTTTAAGGTGCAAGAATACTAGTTTCTCCTTTAAATTTTTTAAAATCATTGAATAATTTTTCTCGAATTAGTCTCTAGAATTTTTGCTTCGATATACTCGAATTTTTAATCCTGTTTATTGAGACAAACTCCCTATTTTTGTTAGGCAGATGAAAGGAACCGTCTATAAATCAACCGGCAGCTGGTACACCGTCAAAGATGAAACGGGGCAATTCCACGAATGCCGTATTAAGGGCAAGTTCCGCATCAAAGGCATAAAAAGCACCAATCCAGTTGCGGTTGGCGATAAGGTGGAGTTCGAACTTGAAACCAACGGTGACGAAACAGTTGGGGTTATCAAAAAGATAGCAGACAGAGAGAACTACATCATTAGAAAGTCTGTGAATCTCTCCAAGCAGACACACATTATAGCCAGTAATATCGATCAGGTATTTTTGCTGATCACTCATGACAATCCACCCACCTTTACCATTTTTATCGATCGGTTTTTGGTAACTGCGGAGGCTTACAGTATTCCTGCAATACTGGTGTTCAATAAAATGGATACTTACGATATTGAAAAGAAGGCGGAGCAGCTTTACCTGATGGATCTCTATCGAGAAATTGGATATACTTGTTTGGCTACCAGTGCTAAAACAGGCAAAGGCGTAGACGAGGTAAAAGCGCTTATGGAAGGCAAAACATCCATGTTTGCTGGCCATAGTGGCGTTGGGAAATCTACCTTGGTCAATGCAGTTTCACCTAGCTTGAACTTGGCCACTGCGGCCATCTCAGACCAGCACAAACAAGGTCAGCATACCACAACCTTTGCGCAGATGTTCGATCTGGATTTCGATGCCCGTATTATCGATACTCCAGGGATCAAAGGATTTGGGATCGTAGATATGGACAAGGACGAGATTAGCGATTATTTTCCGGAATTCTTTGCTTTGAAATCGGCATGTAAATTCAACAATTGTTTGCATTTAGAGGAGCCCAAATGCGCGGTCAAAGAAGCCCTGGAGAACGACGAGATCTCTTGGTCGCGATACAAAAGCTATGTGACCTTGCTAGAAGAAGAACAGGATCAATCATACAGAAAAGACGAATTTCAGCAGTCATGAGAGCAGTGATTCAACGCGTGAGCGAAGCTTCGGTAACTGTAGCTGGCGAAAAGATATCTGCAATAGGTGAGGGCTTACTTATCCTTTTGGGAATAGAGGCTGCGGATGGACAAGAAGATATTGATTGGCTTGCAGGCAAAATTGCTCGTTTACGGATCTTTGGCGACGACAGCGGAGCCATGAACCTCTCCTTACAAGATACAGGCGGAGCTGCCATAGTAGTGAGTCAATTCACCTTGCACGGCGCTACAAAAAAGGGAAATCGCCCTTCTTTTATCAAAGCGGCACATCCGAGCATTGCTGAGCCACTTTATGAGGATTTTATTGTTAAATTTGAGGAAGTACTGGGTAAAAAAGTGGGCCGTGGAAGCTTTGGAGCTATGATGGATGTTCAACTCATCAATGACGGTCCGGTTACCTTGATCATCGACACGAAAAACAAAGAATAATCCCAATTAACTAACGTAATATGTTTCAAAGAGTATCCCAAGCAGGATGGATCCTTGCATTATTTTTTAGCTGTAGTATCTCATTTGCCCAAGATTACGAATTCAAGAAAGTCTCTAAAGAAGAATTGAGCATGAGTGTCTACCCTCAGGACACCACTGCAGATGCTGTTTATTTGCATAAGTCTCGGAACACATATTACGAAGACGATGAGGTAAAGGGATGGGTTTTATATACAGATGTACACGAACGCATCAAGATCTTAAACAAAGACGGTTTGGATTATGCCACCAGAAAGATCAATCTGTATCAAAAGGGAAAGCTCAAAGAGCGCATAGAAAGCATAAAAGCTTACACCTATAATTTAGAAGACGGCAAGATAAGGTCAGAAAAGCTGAGCAAATCTGGAATATTTGAAAATATGGAGACCGAAAATCGCATGGAGGTAAGTTTGACAATGCCAGCGGTTAAGGTAGGTTCGGTTCTAGAGATATCGTATCGTGTGGTATCTCCTTATTTTACCATTATAGACGATGTGGTCATTCAAGAAGATATTCCAACGGCTCATCATTACACCAAGATCCAGATCTTGGAATATTTTCAATTTAGCCGACTCATCAAAGGTAATTTTAATGCACAGCCCAAAGACTATACAGACACTCGTAGAATAGATTTTACCTACGAACAAGGTGGTGGGTTAACCTCAACAACAAAAGATGGCGCGGCCATATTTAAAGAATTTATATCAGAATACGAATACATGCACGTTCCAGCATTGAAAGAGGAACCTTATGTTGACAATATTGACAACTATCGTTATACGGTGGTTTATGAGCTCAGCAGTACCAAAAGTCAATCTGGAGTGGTCAAGGAGTATTCAAAGACCTGGGAAGACGTGGTGAAGACCATCTACAAATATGATGGTTTTGGAAAACAACTCGAGCGAACAAATTTCTTTAAGGATGATCTGGCCACAGTGCTAGAAGGTTCAAGTGGATATATGGATCGTATGAATCGCATCTTTGATCACGTGAAATCGCACATGAATTGGAACAAGCGATATGGGATGACTGCAGCCTCTGGAATTTCTAGAGCGTATAAGGATCAAACAGGCAACACTGGCGACATAAATCTGCTTCTAGTAGCCATGCTTAAAGAAGCCGGACTCAATGCAAATCCTGTATTGGTGAGTACTCGTAGTCACGGAATTCCGGCTTACCCAACGCTCGATGGGTTCAACTATGTCATTGCCGCAGTAGAAATTGACGGTCAGCGCTATTTGCTAGATGCCACAGAGAAAATGACTGCGCCCAATGTGTTGCCAAGTCGTGTTTTGAATTGGAACGGAACCATGGTGATGGAAAATGGCCTTTCTATGAAGGTGGATCTCTATCCGAATACCATCAGTCAGGTGAGTACGATGCTTACAGTGAACTTGGACGACTTTGGCGATATAAACGGAAATGTCCGATCTAATCTCACACTTTTGGAGGCTTTAGATCAGCGACGCAGCTACGAGAATGAAAGCATTTCAAAGATCGAAGAAGAACTTATGGACGATTATAATCTGGATCTGGTAAGTGAGCTCGAACTTAAGAACCTAAAGGATTCTTCTAAGCCTGTCAGTATGAGTTACGACTTTGAAAAGGAAGGCGCGGTAGAGATCATAGACGGGGATATCTATTTGAATCCGATGTTCTTTTTGGGGATGTATGAGAACCCCTTTAAGCTAGACGAGCGGAATTATCCCATCAATTTTGTGCATCCTTATCTGCACAGAAAGATCATCAATATCAATTTGCCTGAGGGCTATACGGTGACCAGTGTACCAGAGGCGCTCAATATTTCTTTACCCGGCGGATTGGGAGCTTATACCTTTAACATTGCCCAAGCAGACGGTAAATTGAACCTGGTTTGCTCCATGACCATGAAACAGGCCGTAGTACCTGCTTTGTACTACGAAACCTTGAAAGAATTTTACAGCCAGCGTGTGGCTAAGGAAAGTGAAAAAGTAGTTATTAGTAAATCTTAGGTCATGCATATAGTAAAATTTTGCTTGCTATTTGGTTTTTTTCTGTGGATTCAAAATGTGTCGAGCCAGATCGAGAAATTTGGTAAGGTGAGTGAAGAAATATTGACTCAGGACCGCCACCCATTGCATCCAGAGGCTGATGCAGCCTTTTTGTTTAGAGACATACGCGTGTACTACATTTATGTAAAGGACAAAGGATTTGTTCAGAATACCGAGGTACACGAAAGGGTAAAAATATATAACAATACCGGATTTGACTGGGCCACTCATCAGGTTCGATATTATGTAGGAGGCAACACAGACCAAAGCGTTACACGCATAAAAGGTGCAACTTACAATCTAGAGAATGGGAAGGTTCAAACCACCAAATTAGAAAAGGACGGTATTTTCGATGAAGCCTACAACAAGTTTTGGAACTTGAAGAAATTAGCGCTGCCAAAGGTTAAAGCAGGTTCTGTTATTGAATATAAATATGTGGTCTCCTCAGATTATATCGGAAATATAAGAGAGATATTATTGCAGCAAACAGTGCCCATCGACTACGAGTCCATAAGATTTGAGATCCCCGAATTTTATGTCTTTAGACCTTATGTTCGAGGTGATATAGTGCTCAATCCGCAGACAAAAAAGGGAACTAGAACAGAAAGTTTTGCTTTAGGTGCCAAGACCGTTGGTTCCGGACTTAATGCGCGAACGGTAAGTGGCGGTCAGAGTAAGTTTACTTATGAAATCACTACAACGGAGTACGAATTGAACAATGTTTCGCCTTTAAGGGATGAACCCTATGTTGATAACCTATTCAACTACATAGGCGCAATTAATATGGAGCTTCAGTATACGAACTATCCCAACTCTGGTATTACCGAATACATTAGTTCCTGGGAATCTGTGTCCAACACTATTTTTCAAGATTATTATAAAGACTATCTCAATAAACGTATAGACCTTGGTTCAGATCTCGACGGCTTGTTAGCTGTTGCAAATTCAGACAAAGAAAAACTGAATCTGATTTTTGAATGGGCTAAAAACAAGATCAAGTGGAACGGAGAATACGGTATTTTTCCAGAAGAATCCCTCAAAGAGATCTCGGAAAAGGGCAGTGCGCCAATAGCGGAATTGAACTTGTTGTTGGTTAAGGCTTTGGAGTATGCAGGTCTGGAGAGTTACCCTGTTCTGGTTAGCACAAAAGAACATGGGGTTCCGTTGTTCCCAACCTTAGAAGGGTTCAACTATGTTATCGCCGCGGTTGTATTAGATGGCGGTCTATTTCTCATGGATGCAAGTAGTCCAGCCAGTTTGCCAAACATGCTTCCGGAACGTGTCATGAACTGGCAGGGTCGTTTGCTCATGCCAGACGGAGCTTCTCAATTTGTGAGTTTAACGCCGAATTATTTGTCTTCTCATGTAGTCAATTTGTTGGCCAATTTAGACGACACGACCGATGCGGTTGGACAAGCTCGCGAGCAATTCACAAACCATTTTGGCCTAGAGATGCGCAGTGCTTTAACCTCTGATACCGCCGATGAATATTTAAGCGAGTTCGATAACGGCGACTTTTTTGCTGAAGCCATAAGTTTAAAGAATTATACGGAGTTAGCAGACCCTTTAATCTTGAGCTATGAGTTTACGATAGAAGATGCTATAGAAGATTTGGACGGAAAACGATACTTCAATCCTTATTTTCATTTAGGAATGACAGAGAATCCGTTTCAAAGTGATACCAGGAGCCTGCCGGTGGATTATGTATATCCGAAGGAACATAAGTTCATGATCTCTGTCACCATTCCAGAGGGTTATCAAATTGAGTCTGTACCGCCAACAGTCAATATCGCGTTGCCAGAAGGGCTAGGTTCTTACAGCGCTCAATATCGCGTAAGTAACAATACTGTAGCTATAAGAAGTAGTTTAAAATTAAACACTGGATTGTTCGGCGCTCAACTTTATACCTATTTAAAACAATTTATGTCGCAGGTCGTAGAGAATCAAAAAGAACGTATCGTATTAATCAAATCGTAATTATGAATTTGGCACATGCTCAAAAGGCAGTGGACGACTGGATCAAGGATCATGGCGTTCGATATTTCAACGAATTGACCAATATGGCACAACTTACCGAAGAAGTCGGTGAAGTTGCGCGTATCATTGCGCGTCGTTATGGCGAGCAGAGTGAAAAACCTTCGGACAAGGACAAGGACCTGGGCGAAGAGTTGGCCGATGTAGTATTTGTAGTGCTTTGTCTGGCCAATCAGACGGGAATAGATCTGCAAGCCGCTTTCGACAAGAAAATGGATCTTAAGACCAAACGCGATCACGACAGGCATAAACAAAATCCAAAACTGCAATAAGATGATAAAACGCATATTGTCCGACACCAAATTCTGGAAATCTGTAGCTTCTTTAGGCTCTGCTTTTATAGTGGTCTTTGTGGTCTTGTTTTGGGGAGTGAATGGATTTAAAATCTCATTTTGGGACGAGCGTGATCCGGTAGAGTTTGTAGGTGTGTGTATTGCCAGTGGACTGGTCTATGGCTTTTTTGTGACCTACGGAAAATTTTGGGCCAAATACAAACGCGACCAACAATGAATCTAATTCTCAGTGTTCCGGAACTGAAGTCCGGAGAACTAAAGATCACAGGCTCTAAAAGTGAATCCAATCGCTTGTTGATTCTAAAGGCTTTATACCCAGCCTTAGATATCGCCAACCTATCCAACAGTGACGACACGCGGGTGCTAGAAGCCGCTTTAAATAGTGGTTCAGACCTTATAGATATTCATCACGCCGGTACTTCTATGCGCTTTTTAACCACTTATCTGGCTATGAAGCCAGGTTTTGAAGGCGTGCTAACTGGCAGTGAGCGCATGCAACAACGACCTATTGGGGTTTTGGTTGATGCCTTACGACAACTGGGTGCGAACATTCAATACGAAAAAGAAGAAGGCTATCCGCCTTTACGCATAAAAGGAGTTGCCCCTAAAGGGAATACCGTGCGCATCGCAGCGAATATTTCGAGTCAGTATCTGTCTTCTTTGTTGCTTACAGGATCTAGTTTCGAAGAAGGCATTCGCTTGCAGCTAGACGGAAAGCTCACTTCTATCCCATATTTAAAGATGACCTTGACCCTTTTGGAGGCCTTAGGAGCAAAGACAGAGCTGAGTGAATCTGAGGTTCGGGTTAGTCCTATCGGGCAGTTGGCAACCACCTCTTTCACCGTGGAATCCGATTGGAGTTCTGCCTCCTATTTTTACAGTCTGATGGCTTTAGGGGCAGCAGATCATATTAAACTCCGCAGCTATAAAGCTTCAAGCTTACAAGGAGACTCTGCCCTGGTGGAATTGTTCGCCCCATTGGGGGTGAGTTCGGAATTTAATGCCGATGAGGTGAGTCTTACCCTAAGCAAGAAAGCCGTGGATTTGCCTGAAGTTTATAGCGCCGACCTGGTAGATACACCAGATTTGGCACAAACCATAGCAGTTTGTTGTTTTGGTCTAGGGGTCGGTTGTGAGCTCTCTGGCTTACACACCTTAAAGATCAAGGAGACAGATCGTTTGCAAGCTTTAAAGAATGAATTGGAAAAATTCGGAGCCCAGGTTAACATCACCGACAATCATCTGAGTTTAAGGCCTTCAAATCAGATAAAGCCCAAGGTGCGGGTGGCAACCTATCAAGACCACCGTATGGCAATGGCCTTTGCGCCGCTAGCACTTAAAACAGAACTTGTGATAGAGGAGGCAGAAGTGGTTTCTAAGTCTTATCCCGAATTCTGGGACGACCTAAAAACCCTCGGTTTTTCTATAGAAAACGAAAGATAAACCGCCATTTACTTGACAACCCCTATGCCGAGGTTGTATATTTGCAACCTTTGTAATCTAAAAACCCGCTGAAGGCCTATGAAGCTCTCTAACTTTAACTTTGATCTTCCTAACGAATTACTCGCAGAATATCCTTCTGCCAACCGAGACGAATCGCGTCTAATGGTATTGGACAGAGAGAAACAGACCATTGAACATCGTATGTTCAAAGACCTTATCGAGTATTTTAACGAAGACGATGTTTTGGTGTTGAACAACACCAAAGTTTTTCCTGCTCGTTTATTTGGAAACAAAGAAAAGACCGGAGCGCGTATTGAGGTTTTCTTGCTTAGAGAACTCAATGCAGAGACCCGTTTGTGGGATGTTTTGGTAGATCCGGCGCGTAAGATCCGTATTGGAAACAAGCTCTACTTCGGAGAGGACGAAAGTTTGGTTGCTGAGGTGATCGACAATACCACTTCCCGTGGGCGTACCTTGAGATTCTTGTACGATGGATCTTATGAGGAGTTCCGCATGAAGCTCAACGAATTAGGACAAACGCCACTTCCAAAATACATCAAAAGAGATGTAGAGCCGGAAGATGAAGAGCGTTACCAAACTATTTACGCAAAGAACGAAGGTGCCGTTGCAGCTCCAACAGCTGGACTTCACTTTTCAAAGCACTTAATGAAGCGTTTGGAGATCAAAGGTGTTCATTTTAGCGAGGTTACCTTGCATGTTGGCTTGGGTACTTTCTCTCCGGTTGAGGTAGAAGATCTGAGCAAGCACAAAATGGATTCAGAAGAGATCATTATCTCTCCAGAGGCGGCCAGTATCATCAATACAGGATTGGCCAATAAGAAACGAGTTTGTGCTGTGGGTACCACTGCCATG
>Ga0256829_1002887_pt1 | contig 12393 bp, 18 predicted proteins | sample 131447metaG_FD_185979 | JGI IMG/M metagenome (GOLD analysis project Ga0256829, IMG submission 185979) | Hydrothermal vent microbial communities from Lau Basin, Pacific Ocean - 131-447 | ecosystem: Environmental > Aquatic > Marine > Hydrothermal vents | place: Pacific Ocean: Lau Basin | collected... | reverse complement strand
AAAAAGTTACTGATATTTTATTCTCTTATACAAAAGATACGATTAAATCATTAGTTTTTTATCCTTATTTACAAAAGGCTGTAATTATATGAGAATTGGTATAACTATGACTGAAATTGAAGCATTAAGTATTAAAAATAAAATAAATAAAGTCTTAAATGAATGTGATGATGAAACTGTTATTGATGTTTGCAAACGCATTGTTTTAAGTTATGTTTCTCATCTTGAACTTCCTTGTCTTGACACTTCATTACAAAAACTAAAAAATGCTCATTCGCTTCACGAAGTGAGAGAATCGATAAAATCAATTTCTCAAATTCTCGGCAGTGCCCACAAGTATTGCTAAAAGCAATCAGTTCAATTTCCAAACTTGCTAATTTATTTAGCAATTCTAAATAATCCATTCTTTTTTCCTTTCCCATCCCTAACAACCAATTTTCAATCATCCCACAACCTAAATCTTTTCGTTATAATTCCGATATAAAAGATATAAGGTTGTTTATATGTGGAATTATACATTCAATTTGAATGTATGTCAAGTATTTGAAAGTTAAAAAGGTAAAAAAATGAAAAAAATTACTCCTATTTTGAATAGGTTAAAACAAGTATTAAATGTTAAAACTGATAAAGAATTGACCGAAAAATTGGGAATAAGTTACTCTACATTAGATACTTGGAAAAATAGAGATAAAATTCCAGAAAAAAGATTACTTGAATTTTCACTCAAATATCAAGTACCTATGGACTGGCTCTTAACAGGCGAAGGGGAGATGTATAAGGGGAATGAAAGCACACCACAAGACCCATTTTGTGCTGAAATATGCGATAATTTCAAAAAACTATCAAAAGAGAAGCAAAAGTATTTATATCACAAATTTATGACCGAACTTTTTGAAAATTTACAAAACATATAAATAATATAAATAAATTTATATGGTATAATTTTCAAAAAAGGCAGATTATGAAAGCTCTAAAATATATTTGGATAGGTTTTAAAAATGCTTATACTACCAATATAAAAAAAGATTATCCAGTAAAAGATTTATGGGATATTTCAACAAAAATCGAAAACAAATTTCAAAAGATAAACTATGAAACCTCAGAAAAAATCAAAAAACACGCCTCAATCTACTAATATCCAAAATAATCTCAATATAAACCTTGTCCCCGATGTTTTTAACTCCATAACCAAACTTGAAAAGCAAAATCCAGAACTTGCAAAAAAGGCTCTTGAACTTATAGAATATGACTTAAAAGAAAGCCATAAAGAAAAACAAACTATTTTAGAGCTTGAAAAACAAGAACAGATAATAAGACAAAATGAACTCCCACATTTAAGAAAATACATCTTTTTAGGTCAAAAACTCTCTTTTATTGTCTTTATTGGCGGGAGTGTTTTATCTGCCTATTTTGGATATTTAGGAATGGAAAAAGCCGCTATTGCTTCTCTTGTTATTCCAATAGGGACACTTGCTGTTAATTTTTTAAATACCAAAAAATCATAATCCCCTTACACATCTCCCCTTCACCTAACACTAACTTTTCAAAGAACTCAACCTTTTTTGTTATAATCCGATATTAAAGATATAAGGTTGTTTATATGTGTAATTATAGACAAAAGTCTATCAAATGTCAAGTAAATTTATAGACTTTTTAATTAAAAGGTAGAAAAATGTCAGTTTTAATTATAGAAAAAAGACAAATTCCAGAAATAATTGAGAGAATGAAAAAAGCAATTAATGTTAATAGTGATGCTGATTTAGCGAAATTTTTAGGATTATCAGAAACAACCGTTTCAAAATGGAAAAAAAGAGAGAGAATACCTGAAAAAAATTATTTAGCCTTTTTAAATAAGACAAATGTCAACCCCGACTGGCTCTTAACAGGCGAAGGGGAGATGTATAAGACTGATAAAATTCAAGTATTTGACAATGAAAACGGAATAGAAGTAACATATTACCCAGATGTATATGCAAGTGCAGGATACGGAGCTACAAATACATTAATAGAGCCGCAAAAAGTAACTCTTTCAAAATTCATAATTGATAGCTTCAAAATAATAAACCCAAAAAGAGTAGATTTAATCCACATATACGGCGATAGTATGGAGCCTGTATTTCAAAACGGAGATATTGCAGTAGTTGAAAGAATTGATGATATATCAGAAGTTAAAAACGGAGATACAATTATTGCAAACATAGATGGAGATTTATTTATTAAAAAAATAGAAAAAATACCATTTCAAAATGCTATAATCCTAAAAAGCACCAATAGTTTATACAAAGATATAATCGTAGAAGATTTTGATAAATTTAAAGTTGTAGCAGTTGTAAGAGGAAAATTTAGAGTAATTTAAGGAGAAGCAATGACAAAAGAGTTTGAAAAATTACAGAAAAAAGCATTAAAGATATTTTTGAAAGATTTTAGAGAATTTGAAAAACAACTAAAAGAAGAACAAAAACAATTTAAAAAAGAAATTCAGATAATAAAAGAAAATATGGGAAAAATAAGGAGAACAAACGGTGTTTTATGATTTTATATACAAAAATATAAATATGATTAATTCTTTTTATGCACAAAAATTTGAAGGATTGATAAAAAATATTAATAAAAAAGACCAAATTTCAAAAGAACAATTAAATGAAAAAAGTTTAGGCTATTCAAATTCTTATTCTAAAAGCAATTTAAAAGAAGGATATATTCAAGAACAAAATTTAGAAGTTGACCCGCAAGAGATTATAACTATTGATATTTTGTCTGAATTAATGTCTCAAGCAAAAGATATTGCAACTGCTAAAAACAATGAAATAGTTCATATAAACGGCAATGTATTTTTTATGAATAAAGCAATATTTGATACTTTTTTACCAAACATGATAGATATAATGTCTTCTATGGCGCCAAAACAAAATAAAAAAACATTCACTCTTATGAAAAAAATGCTTAATTCTATTCATTTTGAGCCAGTAGTGTATATAAAATTCAATAATAAAGTAGCAGTTGGAACTATAAAAGAGGAATTCTTAGCTGAGAGCATTTTATCATATTTTATCAAACATGGAAAAAGCGGGCTTATTGATATAGATATTATTGCAATAAAAGAAGATAATACAAATCAACCAATTTTTAACTTAAATGATTTTCAACAAGGAGCGCTTGAAATTGCAAATATGATGCAAGAACTCTTACTTCCAGAAAGTGCATATACTATAACGCCTATCGCTATTTATAGAAAGATAAAATAAAGTTAAGTTTATAGGGAGAGTTGTGGGATATTGAGGAATAGGATATAAAAAGGGGATAAATGACAAATAGTAATGATTATTTAAAAATATTCGATAAAACTTTTGAAAAATGTAATGTCACATATAACGATTATGATAAAAAAGAAGAAGAATTAAATTGTTTTTTAAAAACACAGCCAGATACAGATGAATATCCAGAAAGGTTACATTTTAATATTTACATATTTAAAGATATTAAAAAAGACAACAAATATATTCTTAAATATAAAGATAATCGTTTAATATTTTCAATAAATGATAAAATAGTAAAAATTATAGATATTTTTATACACAATACTTATCAACAAAAAGGAATAGCAAAAGAACTGGTATATAACTTAAAATATTTTATAGAAAAAGAATACCCTTCTATTGAATTTATAACCCTTTCTTCTTTACCAACTGGAGTAATAGCTTGGTACAAGATAGGATTTGATTTTTATCATCCAAAGCATAAATTACAAATTAAAACTATATTAGCTAAAATTTTAAATAAAAAAATAGATATAAAATCTGTTTCTAAAAAAGAAGTAGAAGAGACAAATTTTTATGATATAGTAGAAAAAAAATCGGTTACATTCCAATGTATTTAAAGGTAAAACAATGAAAGAAACTTATAAATTAATTATTACCTTGTTAGGTGAAGTAGAATATGAAGGAATTATTGCAAAAGTAAATGATAAAATATATATTCGTTCTCAAATTGATAAAGATGATTATGAAGCTATGATTAAAGAATTATTAACAGGAATAGGAGATATAAAAATTACAAAATCTCCTAACAATCCATATGACTTTTGCATAGAACAAAAAAAATTTAATTCTTTAGAAGAATTTTTTATTGAATTACAAGAAAGCGGATTTGAAATTGACTATAAAAAGATAGAAGACAATTATAAAACTTTTTCATTAGTAGCAGAAGGAGATGATCTATCACCAGAAACAATTGCTTATCTAAAAGAAGGTACTTTACTTATAAACCTAGCACAGAATCTTTTTACAATGAGTAACAATGTATTTTATGAACCTAAAATAAATTTAAGAGCTGGAAGTTTTGCAATTGATATACAAGAAGAAACAAATATAGACAATTTAAAAATTTTGATTAATAATTTAAACAAAGGAACAATTGAAGTAGAAAAGTACTTTACTAATAAATATTATAAAAAACTTATAGATAACTTATCTAAAGCATCTAAAATCAAAACTTTAGAAAATTTAACTATAGAACTTTTTAATAATGAAAAATTAACTTTAAATTTAAAAGCTATTGAAAAAATTAGCTCTCAATTACCAAAAATTATTAAATCTAAACTATTTAATAAAACTGTATCATATGACCAATTAAGAGCTTTTGATGAAAAAAATAAACGAGTTTTATTAGATGACAATGTTGTTTATCATTTACATTTAAAAGAAAAAGATTTTAATGAATTATACAAACTTTATCAACAAAAAATAGGCAAAATAAATATAGTTGGAAATTTTAAAAGTACTCAAACAATTGATGTAATACAAGTGAAAAAAACTGAAAAAGACTAACCAATGAAACCCTTAATCCTCGTATCAACTTTGCTCCTCACAGTTAATGCTTACACTTTTAACTACGCAAGAATGACCTGCGAACACAAACATAAATGCTCCCAAATGACAAGCTGTAAAGAAGCTTATTTTTATTTGGAAGTTTGTGGAGTAACTAAACTTGACCGAGACAAAGATGGAATTCCTTGTGAAAAGTTGTGTAAATGAACAACCCTAAAAACCTTACCGAAGCTGTTTCAGATGCAATATCACAGAACTGGTGGGTGATAGTTTTAGTTATTGTAATTCCTATTGGGTATGCTATTTTGATGAGAAAGTTTGAAAAATGGGCTGAGGGGAAGATTAGAAGTTTTAAAGGGAAGAAAGTTAAGAAAAAATAATCAAAGGTTAAAGGGTGGGAATGGGGGGGGAATGAACATCCAAATATGGATTAATTGAAAGGAATTGAAATGTTAGATGAAAAAACAATGAAAATTTTAAAGAAATCAATTCATGAAAATTATGCAAATTTTTTAAAATTATCTATTGCAGAAATAAAACAATCATTAAATTATCTCTTTCTAATTCATAATGCAATACTAATTGCTATTATTTCTTTTAAACTTGATATTACAACCTTTGTTAAATTTATTACGATTGTAAATAGTATTAATATCATTATAATACCTTTTATCCATTTATATTATTCTTATACCTTAAAACAAATAGCATTGGAATTAAAATACACAAATATTCAAAAGATTGATAAAATTGATAATATTTCTAATTTTTTAGAAAAAAAAGTAAACAATGTATCAAAAACATATAATAAAATATCTAAATATTTATCATTTTTAGTTTATATGGTTTTTTATCTTACTATTGCTTTAATTATAGTTGAAATACTAAATAAAGGATAAAAAATGCCTTATAAAAAAAATAAAAAATGTATATCTAGGCGTAATCCTACTATCCCTAAAAACATTACCCCACCTCAAAATAAGTCAGTTTTAGATTTATTTAATGAAATTACAACAAAATATGAAGAAATAAAGCTTTGTATACCTATACCCCCTATAATAGAACCAGATGAATACTATAATTATAAAAAATTATTTCAACAGGCAGTTAATTATAAAAATCGATATTTAAATGAAAAAAAATATAGAAAAATTAAAAGAGGTAGAAAAATTATTGAAAATTTATATAAAACTAAGCTATATAAAATTAATTTTAAATTAGCACAAATTTTAGATAATTTAAAGGCTAAAAATGCTGGAAATAAAAAGAATACTTAAATCCACTGATTTTGGTGGTACTAATCCAGTATGGATTATTGCTAATGATAATAACGAATATTTGCTTAAATTTAGATATGATGAAAATGAATTGGATGTTTCTAATTTTTTTGAATATTTAAGTTATAGACTTATTCAAGAATTAAGACTTAATATTAATATTCCTGAATTCAATATAATAAATATTACAGAAAAAGATTTAATACTATTTGAAAATGCTTTTGAAAATAAATTAATAACTTTAGAATCTTATGAATTTGCTAAAAAAAGCGTAGGTCCAAATTTTGGAGTTAAAAAAATCTTAAATGTACAAAAAGCTCCGGACAATATAAATCATCCAGAAATTAAAAATATTATTCATATAGATAACTATGTCTTAAATCAAGACAGAACACCATCTAATCCAAACATATTAATATCTCTTGATGATAAAAATAAAATATATACAATTGACTTCGGATTAGCTCTATTGGAACATAGAATATACGAAAATATTTATAATTTACAAGATATTAATGATCCACTTTTTTCAGCAGCTTATCATTGTAATATTCAAAAATACGAATTCTATTTATTTAAAAAATATCAAATTGAAAAGGATAAGATTATTAAGACAAACAAAACTTTTGACGAAATAAAGGATATAATTTCATATATAATAGATGAAATGCCGGATGAATGGGAACCAAAAGAAAACAAAGAAAAAATAATAAATCTTATAGCTTATAGAATATTAAACATAAAAATATGGGAGAGTCAAAAATGTCCTATGGAAATTCAAAATTTTTAAAATATAAATTAATTCATTATTACTGGAATAAAACTAGCTTAGAATTTATTAATATTGGAATTATTTGCTATAATGAAAATACTTTTCAGTATAAAATTATAGATGCATCTTTTATAGAAAACATTAGATGTAATTTTTTGAAAAAGAAAATTTTTAAAAATACAATATTATATATTATTGACACTTTAAATTCTATTTCTAATATAAATGAACTTAATAAAAAATCATTATATTTTGACAATTTCAAATTTAGCAACGAATTTTTATCTAAATATTACGATTTTAATGAAGAATTAAACTCTCTCTTTGAACAATATGTATTATATAAATTCCAAACATCAAAATACTCAAATCAAAGAAAAGAGCTAATAGAAAAAATAAAGAATACTTCTATAAGCATTATTCATAAAAATTTTAAGAATCATATTTCAATTATTAAAGACAAAAAACTTAGTTCTTTTGATTTAACAATAAAATTAAACAATAAAATAAGAAAAAATTTTTTATCCTTTGTTTATGGTAGTTTAAGAAATACAGATGATGTATCAAAATCTTTAAGAGCTGAAATGTCAATATACGAAAATCCATCCAATTATGATTTTTATTTTGCTTCAATATATCCGATTGAAGTGAATAACAAAAAAGATGCTTTTTCTAAGCAACTCTTAGAAAAAATATCTTATAAAATTTCAGATTTTAGTTCTGAAGAAAAAGTTTATAAAACTTTTGAAGAAATTATAAAATGAAAAAACTTTTACTCCTAATCCCCTTTTCCTCTTAGCCTTTACCTCTAAACACACGCCACATCTAAACAATTTCCTACAGCCTATTAAATGTGACAAGGTCCTATACAAAACAGCTTTTGACATTTGTTATAGTTGCAAATATAAACACAGAAATGAGTAAAGCTAAATGAAAGAGTATAGAACTGCATTCGAAAAGATTAAAAAAGTCTGTAATTTTTAAACCCCTCGAAATCGAGAGGGTTAATTTTCCAAAAAATTTTCCCACCACTCCAATAATTTTCTCCTCTCTTCCAAAAAATCACTTCTCATATAAGCTCTTGTGACTTTATTCCCTATTGAATGTGCAAGCTGAGTTTCTATTACTTCTGCACTAAATCCGTGTTCTTTTTGATGCTCATAACAAATAGTAGAAAAAGCACTTCTCCATCCGTGGGCATTATGTTCAACAATTCCAAGTCTTTTATGTGCTAAATTTAAAGTATTCTCGCTTAAATGTTTATTTTTATCAGTTATAGCCGGAAACAGATATTTAGACCCCTTATTTATTTCAAGAGCTTGGGTTATTATGTCTCTTAAAGTATCGGTTAAAGGTATTCTAAATTCTTTTTTAGCTTTCATAGCTTTTGCAGGAAATATTATTTTATCTTCTTCTATCCATTTAACTTCTAATTTTTGAACATTTCCAGGACGCAAAGCAGTTAATGCTAAAAATTTAAGTGCAAGTTTAGTTATTTTATATCCCGGATACTCATCTAACAACTTATAAATTAATTTAATGTCTTTCTCATTGGTTACAGCCTTTAAACTTCTTTTTTCAGCTTTTGGAATTATCAAATTAATATCAATCATTTCAGGAATATTTTTATGGGTATAATCGTTATGTAAAGCAAACTTATAAATCTGTTTTAATAATATATAAATTCTTTTTGAAGTCTCTGTTTTATCTGTATTTTTAGTAGTTGGAGTTTTAATATTTTTAACATCTTTAATCACTTCTATAATATCTCTTTTTGTAATAGTTTCTATCGGCTTATCCCCTATTTTAGGCAAAATATAAGTCTGAACTCTTGAAATTTGTCTTTTTAAATGAGATTTAGAAAGTTCAGCAGATTTTAACTCAAAAAATTTATTTGCTATATTTTTAAAAATTGAAGCCTTTTTAAATTTTTCCTCTTCAATTTTTTGTTTTTTCTCTTCAACCGGGTCAATACCTTCGGAAAGCATACTTTTAACTTTTCTCAGTTCTCTTCTTGCCTGGGCTAATGTTACATCAGGATATTTCCCTATTGTATAAGTCTTTTCTTTATTATTAAATCTATATTTAACCCTGAAAGTTTTTACACCGCTTGGCTTTACTTCTAAATAAAGCCCCTCCCCGTCAAATAATTTATAAAGCTTCTCTTTTGCTTTTGCTCTTTTGATTTTAGTATCAGTCAAAGGTGCTACCATTCTAGCCATTCTTATTCCTTTTTGGGGTATAAATTAAAAGTAATTTAAACTCATAAAAACCATACACCCATTTATACCCTTATAAAATCTTAATACATCTAAAAACAACTAAAAAATTATAACATAATTATGGGCTAAACTATTGAAATATAGGGAGTTTCGAAGAAGTCATCAATATATTTTCACTGACACTAAATTTTCATTGGTGGAGGTGTGGGGAATCGAACCCCAGTCCAAAAGCAAATTACCCTAAGCGTCTACACGCTTAGTTTGTTGATTATACTGCTTTGCAAGGCTCAGCAAACAAAGCCTTTTTGCAAAGAGAGATGCTTAAGTTTCGGAAAATCCGCCGCATCCATACGGAAAATCCTATCCACAATTTACTCTTCATCCGAGGCTGTGGAAAACCTCAGCGGATGAAGGCGCCCGAATGCTTAATTAAGCAGCAGCTGTTGCTACTGCTGGGCTATAGTTTTTGTTATTTGTTGCGTTTATATTTAGTGAGCCATTTTACCGCTTACTCATGCGGGCGTGCAGCTTAGGGCTTTTTACCCTTGTCGAAGCCGTGTCACCCCCGTTAAATTCTTTTTAAGAACTTAGCGGGATTGACTGATAGAATAATATCAAAGAAAACTTAAAAAGTCAAGTAATTTTTAAGCGAACTTTAAGTTTTTATTTGCTTAATAAAATTATATCTTAAAGTTTTGACAAAAAATGTCTTTTTATTCTCTTTTTAAAATTTTATCATTCAAGAAATCCAAAAAATGAGATTTTTGCTGAAATTCCCGATTTAATTCTTCCGGAATATAATATTTTTCTATCCATTCCACTAAAGAGATATTTTTATTCTTTTTAAACTCTATATATTTTTCAAAGAAAAAATCCATTTTACCGGCTTGTGAATATTTAATATGCCCGAAAGGAAAAAAATCAAGTTCCTTAAGAACTTTTTTTATTGGAATACTCTTTATAATATGTAAATACAAAACCGAGACAAATCCGGTTCTGTCACTTCCAGCTTTGCAATGAATAAGAGCCGGTTTTTTCATTGATTTTAAAATATTTATAAGATTTAACAACTCTTTTTTTTCTGCAAATCCCCTTGATTTTAAAGAAACTGAAATAAGGTCTATATTATATTGTTTAGCAACTTCAATTTCATATTTTAAGTCTTTTAAATGCTCTTTTCCTCTTAGATTTAATATAGTTTTTATATTATATTTTTTTATGATTTTTTCAAGCTGTCTTTTTGTCGGCTGAGCACTTCGGTATAAATTTTCATCTACTTTATGAAAATTTAGATAAAGATTACTTAAAAAATAATTTTTATAAAAAAAACTTTTCAATTAATCACCTCTTTTATTATTTTTGCTTTTTCTTTAATTTTTTTAATTTTTTCACTGTTGCTTATATCTTCAAGTAATACACTCACAAAAGCACTTCCTACAATTACCCCGTCTACATTTAAAGCTTTCTCTTTTGCTGTTTTTTCATTTACTCCAAATCCTATAAAAAGCGGTGTATTTGTAACTTCTCTTATATTTTTTATAATTTCACTTAAATCTTCTTTCTTGCTAGCGCCTGTAATTCCGGCATATGCCACAAGATAAATAAACTCTTTTGGATTAGAAAGAATCTTTTTAATTCTCTCTTTTGAATCAGTAGGAGCTACAAAAGAAATTAAAGGAAATTTGTCTTCATATTCTATTGTTTCTTCATAAGGCAAATCGGGAATAATAAATCCTTTTACTCCAAAATCTTTTGCCTTATTTACCATAAAATCATATCCTTTATGATAAAAATTATTAAAATACCCCATCCAATAAGTAGGAATATTTTTCGCAATTTTTTCACTTACATCAAAAGTATCTTGAAGTTTAAAGCCTTTCATTAAGGCTCTTTTATTTACTTCTTGAATAACATCTCCATCAGCCACAGGGTCAGAAAAAGGGATTCCAAGCTCAATTCCATCCACATATTCGCTTAACTCATTTATTAAATCAACAGTAAAATTTTTGTCCGGATAACCGGTTGTAATATACGCTATAAGTTTTTTCATCGTTTTCCTTTGGTATAATTATAAAAGATTATGAAATTATAACAAAGGTGTAATATGAAAAACACATTATCCGTATTAAACAAAAAAGAAAAACTTACAATGATTACCGCTTATGACGCACTTTTTGCCAAAATATTTGATGAAATTGCCGATATTATTTTGGTTGGGGACAGTTTGAATATGTCCTTTTTAGGAGAGAGCGATACCCTGACAGCTACACTTGAACAGATGATTTATCATACAAAAGCCGTTTGCAACGGGGCAAAAAAAGCTTATATTGTTTGTGATATGCCTTTTGGAACATATCATACTCCTGAAATTGCCCTGCAAAATGCCATTAAAATCTATAAAGAGACAAAAGCGGATGCCGTTAAACTTGAAGGGGGAATTGAAAAAGCCGAAACAATAAAACTGCTAAGCGATAACGCAATAGCGGTTGTAGGACATATCGGTCTTATGCCTCAATTCAGTAGAAGCGAAGGCGGATATAAAGTAAAAGGAAAAGATGAAGCTTCAAAAGAAAAATTACTCAACGATGCAAAAGCCATTGAAGAAGCGGGAGCCGTTATGCTTGTAATTGAAGGCATAAAAGAAGATGTGGCAAAAGAGATAAGTAAAAGTGTTTCTATTCCGACTATCGGAATAGGAGCCGGGAGATATACAAAAGGTCAAGTTTTAGTATGGTCTGATATGCTTGGATTTTTTGATGAATTTAAACCGAAATTTGTCAGAAGATATTTAGAGGGGGCAAAAATAGTAAAAGATGCGGTCAAAAAATATGTAGAAGATGTAAATAACGGCAATTTTCCAAGTGATGAGGAGATTTATTAATGCGAATTGTAGAGATAGAAAAAGTTGATTTTGAAGAGAGTTTTGAAAAATCCCTAAGACCCGCAAATTTAGATGAATATATAGGTCAAGAGCAGATTAAAAAAAATTTAAAAGTTTTTATAAAAGCGGCTAAAAAAAGAGATGAAACACTTGACCATCTCCTTTTTTTCGGACCCCCCGGGCTTGGTAAAACAACCCTAGCGAACATAATAGCAAATGAAATGAATGCAAATCTTAAAACAATATCAGCTCCAATGCTTGAAAAATCGGGAGATTTAGCTGCAATTTTAACAAATCTTGAAGATGGGGATATTCTCTTTATAGATGAAATTCACAGACTAAAAGCCAGCATTGAAGAAGTTTTATATTCTTCTATGGAAGATTTCAGACTTGATATTGTGATAGGCAGCGGACC
>Ga0256829_1002886_pt1 | contig 12395 bp, 5 predicted proteins | sample 131447metaG_FD_185979 | JGI IMG/M metagenome (GOLD analysis project Ga0256829, IMG submission 185979) | Hydrothermal vent microbial communities from Lau Basin, Pacific Ocean - 131-447 | ecosystem: Environmental > Aquatic > Marine > Hydrothermal vents | place: Pacific Ocean: Lau Basin | collected... | reverse complement strand
GCTTTGGTCCTTGATTTTTTCTCTGGTTCGGGTACATCAGCACATGCTGTTTTTCAACTTAATTTAAAGGATAATGGAAATAGAAATTTTATAATGGTTCAAATTTCAGAAGAAACAGATGAAAAAAGTAAAGCATATGAAGCAGGCTATAAAACTATTCCAGAAATAGGAAAAGAAAGAATTCGCCGTGCAGGTAAAAAGATAAAAGAAGAAAATACTGATAAAGATGGAATAACAGATTTAGATATTGGTTTTAGGGTTTTGAAAATAGATAGCTCAAACATGAAAGATGTTTATTACACTCCAGATCAAATGAATCAGTCTCTACTAGACTCGCAAGAACAAAACATAAAAGAAGATAGAACAGCAGAAGATTTGTTGTTTCAAGTGCTACTAGACTGGGGAGTAGATTTATCACTTCCAATAAGAAGAGAAGAGATACAAGGTAAAACTGTTTACTTTGTAGATGAAGATACTTTAGTAGCTTGTTTTGATGATGGTTTAGATGCAGAGTTCGCTGAAGAGATAGCAAGAAAACAACCTCTAAGAGCAGTATTTAAAGAGAGTGGATATAAACAAGATGAAGATAAAATCAACATAGACCAAGTGATACTACAATTCTCACCAGATACAGAAGTAAGAGCGATATAACTATGTCAGAAATGAAAATAAAGTTTAAAAAGCAGCAGTATCAAAGTGATGCAGTTGCTTCTGTAGTTGACTGTTTCAAGGGGCAGATTAAAAGTAGTGCTATCTCTTATAGAATTGATCCAGGTAAACAAGTTGAGCAGAAAGGGCAAGCAGGTCTTTTTGATGAAGTAGTTGAAGATTCAGGGTTTAAAAATAGTGATCTAAGTATTACAAACCAAGACATACTAAACAACATAAAAACGATACAGCAAAATCAAAATCTACCTATATCAGAAAACTTAGTAAGTACCTCTGTATGTTCTGTTAACCTTGATGTAGAGATGGAAACAGGTACAGGTAAAACATATGTATATGTTAAAACTATGTTTGAGATGTATGAAAAGTATGGATGGAGTAAGTTCATCATCGTTGTGCCTAGTATCGCTATTCGTGAAGGTATTTACCAGTCTATAGAACTAACTCGTGAGCATTTTTTAGAAGAGTACGGGACACAAGTGAAGAGTTTTATCTATAGTTCAAAAGCACTACATGAACTTGAGAGTTTTTCAACTGATGCAGGTATTAATGTTATGATTATCAATGTTCAAGCATTTAATGCTACTGGTAAAGACAATCGTCGTATCTATGAAGAGTTAGATAGTTTTCAATCTCGCCGTCCTATAGATGTTATAAAAGCGAATCATCCTATACTCATTATAGATGAACCACAAAAGATCACTGGAGATGCTAAAAAAGAGTCTAAAAGCTTTAAAGCACTTAGTGAGTTTAATCCTCTTATGATTTTAAACTACTCTGCTACACATAAAAGAGAACATAACAAAGTACATAGACTTGATGCCCTTGATGCTTATAATCAAAAACTTGTTAAGAAGATAAATGTTAGAGGTATATCTGTAAGAGGATTGAGTGGAACTAATGCTTATCTTTACCTACAGTCCATAGAGGTATCTTCAACTAAGCCACCAGTTGCTAGGATGGAGATAGAGATAAAGCAAAACTCAGGCATAAAAAGAGTAATGCGAAAAATAAACGCCAGAGATGATATTTACACTATGTCAGGAGAACTTGAACAGTATAAAGGTTTTACGGTCTCAGAAATAGATGCAACAAAAGATGTTGTTAGTTTTACTAATGGTATGGAACTTGTAGTTGGTGAAGCTACTGGTGATGTAAATGAAGAGACTTTAAGAAGGATACAGATTCGTGAGGCTATCAAAGCCCATATAGAAAAAGAGCAGGTACTTTTCTATCAAGGTATTAAAGTGTTAAGTCTTTTCTTCATAGATGAAGTTGCTAAGTATCGCCAATATGGTGAAGATGGTGCAGAATTACAAGGGGAGTATGCTCAGTATTTTGAAGAGGAGTACAAAGAGGCACTGAAAGATATAGAGTCAGTGTTAAATCCTGAATACAATGAGTATCTTAAAAATATAGAGACTAATGATACTCACAAAGGTTACTTTTCTATAGATAAGAAGAAACGCATGGTTGACCCAGATATTCAAAGAACGGGTGAAGATAAAGGTAATGCCAAAGATGTAGATGCTTATGATTTAATCTTAAAAGATAAAAAGAGATTGTTATCGTTTGAAGAACCTACAAGATTTATATTTTCTCACTCTGCACTTAGAGAGGGTTGGGATAATCCTAATGTGTTTGTTATCTGCACATTAAAGCATAGTGATAACACTATATCTCGCCGTCAAGAAGTTGGTCGTGGTATGAGAATCTCTGTAAATAAGTTTGGGGATCGTATGGATGATCCTGCAACGGTTCATGATATAAATGTACTTACAGTTGTGGCTAGTGAGAGTTATAAAGACTTTGTAACTGGACTGCAAAAAGATATTAGTGAGTCTTTATCTTCTCGCCCTAAAGTTGCTGATGTTGAATACTTTAAAGGTAAGGTACTTAAAACAGAATCTGGAAATGTAAAAGTAACTGAGAATATGGCTGAAGGAATAGAATTTTATTTAATTCAAAATGGATATGTTGACAGAAAGAAGAATATTACAGATAAGTATCATGAAGCAAAAAGAGAAGAGACCCTAGCTAATCTTCCAGATGATCTACAAGAGCATACACAGCAAGTATTTGAGCTGATAGATAGTGTGTTTAGTGTTGCTCAACTTCCTGATATTGGAGATGATAGAAAAGCTAAAGTAAACCCACTCAATAAGAACTTTGAAAAGAAAGAGTTTCAAGCACTATGGGAGAAGATAAACCGTAAGGCAATTTATACTGTACATTTTGATAGTAATGAGTTGATTACAAATTGTATCAATGCTTTAGATAAAGAGCTACATGTAAAAGCACTACAGTACATAGTTGAACGTGGCGATCAAAAAGATGATGTTAGCTATGATGATATGAAATCTTCTGATGGATTTAAAGCTGGTAAGCATGAAACTATACAAGATGCTTCATCAATCCGTTCATCTGTAAAATATGACCTTATAGGTAAGATAGCAGCTGATACAAAACTAACTAGAAGTACCATTGGTAGTATATTAAAAGGTGTACATGAAGGTACATTTAACAAGTACAGAACAAATCCAGAAGACTTTATGCAAGGTGTTAGCCGTCTAATCAATGAGCAAAAAGCAACAACGGTTATCGAACACTTAGCATACGATCCAATAGATGATACTCATAGTAGTGATATATTTACCCAAGAGAAACCTAAAGAGAGCTTTGATAAAGCAATGAAAGTTGATAATCATATCTACGACTATGTATTTACAGACTCAAAAGGTGAAAAAGCTTTTGCAGATAAACTAGATACAAGTACAGAAGTAGTTGTTTATGCAAAACTACCAAATAGCTTCTTCATCCCAACACCAGTAGGACACTACAATCCAGACTGGGCAATAGCTTTTCAAGAGGGTTCAGTTAAACATGTGTACTTCATAGCAGAAACAAAAGGTTCAATGTCGTCAATGGACCTTAGAAAAGTAGAAGAAGTGAAAATAGAGTGTGCTCGCAAGTTTTTTAAGAAGATAACCTCTGAACAGGTTGTTTATGAGCATATTGATAGTTATGAGTCTCTTATGAGATTGGTGAAGTAAATATGTTGGATAATGAAACAATTAGAACATTAATAACGGCTATATCAGCTGTACTAACTACAGGAACAGTTGCTTATTTCGGTTATTTGACAACAACAAGAAAAACTAAAATTGAAAAATTACAAAAAGAATTATCAAATGTATATAAGCAATACTCATACTTATATAAAGTTGAAAATAAATTATTGACCTTATTAGAAGAGAATCAAATTGGAGCTAAAAAGACTTTAAAAATCAATACGAGAAAAGAAGTCCTTGGAGATACTGATGAAAAGATAACTCTAACAGAGGAATCAATCAAGAAAAGATTATTTCAATTGGAAATATAAATTCTTAAATAACACATTATATTAACATTTTATTTTAGTAACATTAATTATGTAGAGTAAAGGAGTTCACCGTGTCAGCAGTTGGAATTAAATATAAAGAAGATTTAGTCGTACGAATTCGTGATTTAATTGATGGGTATGATAGTTCATCAATTTTAAAAGAATACTTACAAAACGCTGATGACTCTGGTGCTACTGAGTTAATAATTACATTCGATAAACAAAAATATACTTCAATAGAAGATTCAAAATACAAACTTGCAAATAGTCCCGCTCTTTTAATCAGTAATAATTCAATTTTTCAAGAAAAAGATTTTGATAGTATTATTCAAATTAGTGCACAAGGAAAAGCTAAAGATGCCTTATCAACGGGAAGATTTGGGCAAGGATTTAGTTCAAGTTTTAGTGTTTCAGATCATCCAAGTTTTATATCTAATGGTAGAGCTTATTGGTTCGATATTAGAAAAAATGCTGTTAGTAATGGCTTAGATGAGGATATTCTGTTATGGAATAGAAATGCATTTGAAGAAATTGATATTTGGTTAGATACATTTAAAAATGTTGGCCTGGACTCTATTCTGAAAAATAAGGGTACAATTTTTAGACTTCCATTAAGAACAGCGACTCTCATTGCTAATGATACAGATAATAATAAAATAAGTGATGATATATTTACTTATGAAAATTTTCTAGAATGGTGTGATGAATGGAAAGATAAAGCTGATAGCTTATTATTTTTAAGAAGTGTTAACAAGTTAGTTCTACAAGAAATAGATGAATCTGGAAAAGTAATTGTTCACTTGTCCATTGAAACTCAAAATAATAAAGATGTAGAAGATGCAAAGAAAAGAATAACAAATGAATTGCAAAATAAAAGCCTAGAAGAGATATGTGACAATTGGCTCAGTCATGATGATAGTTTACCAGTATCAAAGTATAAGCAAATTTTTTCTGTTAAATACTTATCGAAACAAGAAAATGAAATATTACAAACACAAGAAAATTGGGCAGTTGTTAATGGATTGTTTCGAGGCGATGATAATATACTTATCAAACAAGCATTAAAAGCTTTAGAGATTACACCGAATCCTAGAAAAGTTTTGCCATGGGCTGGTGCTGCCTTGCAAGTTGATGAAAATAATAAACCTATGAAGAAACATAAACAATGGTATACGTTTTTGCCTTTACCGCTAGAAATGTCATACCAAGTTCATCTCCAGGGATGGTTTGATTTAAATCCTAAAAGAACAGAAATAACTCATGGTGGTTCTGGTTTTGATAAATCTGTCTTAACGGAATGGAATCGCTACTTAATGGAGTATGGAGTTGGTGTCTCATGGGCACTATTATTAGAGTTTATCAAATCAGATAAACATGTAAAAGTGTTTTATAAATTATGGCCAAATATACAATCAGCTAAAGGACTGGATAAATATTTAATAAATGGTTTTTACAAAAAAATAGCTGAGTTTGAATCAATTTATGTTAGAAATAACCAGAGATCTTACTGGGGAAAGCCATCTGGTAACATACATGTTTTAAAAGAAGAATCTCTTACACTACTAGAAGCACTACAGAACCATTTTAAGGTAGTAGTACCTAGACCAAGTGATCAAATTCTGAATATGTTAAATAAGGTAAATGAGAAATCTATAGTGGAAATAACTCCTGACTTTATTAAAAATTATTTACTTACAGTATCTGAAGAGCAGGAGTTTCCGGTTAGTCTTTCGTCGTTAAAAATTAAGATGTTATCTAAAAAAGAGTGGTTATTGGGCATATTGAAATTTTGTGCAGAAGATAATCACTATGACGACCTATATGGATTGCCCCTGGAGCTTTGTGTTGATAACAAAGTAAATATTATAGGGAATAGGGATGTCTTATTAGATATGGATGTTGACCTTGAACTATTTCAGCGTAAAACAAATTTTATTTTAGATAAGTCTATAGTCGAGATGGTTGGATTAAATAAAGTACCAAGCACATGGTTATCAAATAATTTAAATAATGTGATCAACTTACTACTTACTAATTGGCAGAGTTTTGACTTAAATATTGACTGGGTGAAACTTATCGTTCAGTACATTACTAAACATAGAGATGATATAGAAGGTGTAAAACATTTACTTAATCAGTTACTAATAGTTTATAGGGATGATAATACATGGGTTGAATTAAAAATGGATGTTCTCAGGAATTCACCATTTATTGTCAAAAATGAAGACAAGAAAAACATTGATATGTTTAAAGAAATGGGTATGACTTTTGTTCATGTGGATTATATGTCAATTTATAGAGATTTATCAAAAGAGGGCCTTGTTTCAAGATTGTCGGCAAAAACATTATCTAAACATTTATTGGCATGTAGAGAATATACTTTTTTAGAAAATAGATTATTGAGAGAGTATATAATAGATAAGTTATCTGATAATTTTGAGTGGTATGATAATTCTCTAAATACACAAGGAAAAGAAGAATTTAAAAAGATTCCTTTGATTTTTACTACAAGTGACAATTTATGCTCCGTTGTAAGTAATAAAATATTTATTAGTACAGATTTTAAACCTCCTAAGCATGTTAAAAGTCTAAGTTCGGATTATGAGTTAGTCGAACCTAAAAATGAAAAAGAATCAGAGTTGTATATAAAAATTGGCATTCAGAAGCAAACAGCTAAGAACTATATTGTTGATACGATAATACCTTTTTTAGAAAATAGTGATGATAGGGATTCTTGTATATCTATACTTGAATGGTTGGCATCAGATTGGGATGCATTGTGTAGTAAATTTTCTGATGCTCAAAAAGAGGAAATTTTATTAATATTTAGAAGCTCAAAAATAATTCCAGATCAACAATCTATAATGTTTATAAAAAAACTCCCTTCTAAAATTTATCATCCTAGTATTGCATTACCTGAATGTTTAAAAGATAATTTAACTTATCAAACAATTGTATTTGAAAATAGAAAAACACAATTGGATTGGGAAAGTTTTTTAAGTGATTTAGGTGCAGCAGTCGAGATCTTCCCAGATCATATTTACTTAAAAGCTAAGCAAATAGAAGTAAAACAAGATGAATTAATGTATTGGGACGCGGTAGAGTTGGCTAATTATATTATCAATAATGTAGACTTCATTGAAACATTACACTATATGAGTGGAATGTTACTAGAAGAACTAAAAAAATTATCTTGGCTCCCAGTAGAAGTTAATAGTAAATTATTACTAAAGCCAATAACAATATCTAATTCTTTCATACAAGCAAAAAACTTAATAAGATACAGTGATGCTAAGATTGCTGGTGGAATATATCATGTACTAAGTAAGGATATTAACTTTAAAACAAAATCTTCTGATTATGAACCTAGAGAGATAGCAAAGAAAATAGGAATTGTAATTTCTTTACCTCTTGAAGATGTATATGAAAGTTTTAATACCTTAAGGACATTAAATACTGATAATGAAAATGCAGTAATTGAATATGCATTGGAATTTTATAAATATATAGGTCGTCAAAAAAAACTAGAAACTCATGAGATACCAGAATATATAAAAGAAAGTTCAATTCGTATCAATAAAACATGGATTTCAGCAGAGCATGTATTTAAAAGAGCCAGTAAATTAAAAGGTATTTATTGTTGGAGTGATATATCTTCGGAAGTGGATAATGAGTATTCTGAAAGTCATCTAAGAGAGGGGCTTGAGTTATTAGGTGTTAAAGATATTCCAAGTACACAAGTTCTAGTTGAATTATTAAATGCTATTCCTAAAAACCAAGAGTTATCAAAAGATGATATTAAGCAAGCAGAATTATTGCTAGATGAAATTAAAAATATATATGATATTGAAGAGTATTCATTTCCTATTATGTCTAGAAAAAAGATGTTACTTGATATAGGGGAACTATATATATCTGATCTACCAGCATACAACAAAGCTGAGATTAAAAATGAAGAATTGGAATTTTGTAAAGATAAATATAAAGATTTAGCAAGAAGATTAGGAGTTGATTCTCTTAAAGACTGCAAAGAAGAAAAGCTAAATGAAGAAAAAACAGTATTTGAAGAATACAAAACAAATGATTCAAGTGATGAGCTTATTCTATATATAAGGAGTAGTCATTTTAAAGAGGGATTGTTGCGGTTGTTGTTTGATGAAAATAAAATTTCAGAAGAAGAAATATATACATATGATTTGAATAGTGCATTACCTAGCGATGTGGTTATTGTCAAAAAGTTAGTAGTAGATTTCTTTGCATATAGTACATTTATTTATACAGATTTAGAGGCATCGACTCTTGAGACTCATAATACATTGTATATATTAAGACAAGATGACTTAGAAGATATGATAGATATTGTTTCTCGGTATATTCTGAATACAAAGAAGCTTTCTTTTGATAGCTTACAATATTTAATGAGAATGTTACGAAGCACTATGTCAGAGGAAGAAATAACTTTATTTTTAGATAAAAAAGGAGTTAGGGAGTTGCCTCCTGAGCTTGAATTTGAAAAGGAATCAATCTTTTTAGATGAAGATAAAGAGTATTCAGATTATCCAAAGAAAGAAGATGAAGATGAAAGTAGTTCCGAATTGGTAGATGAAATAATTATAGATTCATCTATTTCAGAACAGAAATTTATGGATGATAATGCTTCTGATACCGATTCTATAAATATTTCTGATAATAAAGTGTTAAATACTCAAGGGGATAAAGAAGTAGATGATGAAAGTAGTTCTCCATTTAATTTGATTAATGGAGTGTCCAATCATGATAACAATAGCCACAATGGATCTTCTAATGCTAATAATCAGACAGATGAGCATAGTAAACAAAAAGAAGATGAGAATATACTTCCTCCTATTGCTCCACGAGATGCAAGAGATGATGATGTTTCTGGCAAAACTTCAAGTGACTACTCTAGTTTAGGTGAAGGTTCTACCAATAAGGATTCCAGTACACATTATGACGGAAAATCATCTTCCAATAATAATGGTAATAATGATTTAGTAAGTTCAAATGATAGAAAACCAGTATATGTGGGACATGAAAAAGGACAAGACGAAGAAAAAAGTAGAGAAAAAAAAGAACAAGCAAAAAGAATTGGTGATAAAGGTGAAAATTACATTTTAGCAAATACTTCTTTACTAAGATCTCCTAGTAATCATTTTGTTAAAGCACCCACAAATAATAAAGGTTTTGATATTGTAGAAAAAGATAATCAGGGGAATATCGTTCGCTACATAGAAGTAAAAACTTTAACTGGGCAATGGGGCACTAGTGGTGTAGGAATTACAATTAATCAATTACAGTTTGCTCTTGATTATAAAGATAAATGGTGGTTAATGGTTGTTAAGGGAATTAATACAGACCATGTGGAAGTTTTTCAGTTTAAAAATCCTGTATTAGAAGCAACAAGTTTTATGTTTGATAATAGTTGGAAACAACTTGCTTATCATCCTGATGCTACTTTTGTGGAAGCAGATGAAAAAACAAAAAATATTCCTATAGTAGGTGAGATATATAATTTTAGCAATAAGTTGTATGAAATTACTAAAGTTAAATCTACTGGCAAACTATTATATGTTTGGGCTATTTGCGAAGATGAAGATAAACCAAAAAAAGTAAATTTTGATATTTCTTGGGAGAAAATATAATGAGTAATATAATTCCTACACTAACAGCAGATGAAATATTGAAAATTCCATCAAAAGCTGAGCAATTAGTGTATAAAGCACTTATGGAGCAAATACCAGACGATTGGTTAATAATACACTCATTGGAATTTGTAATAGAACACCAGAAATATGAAAGTCATGCCGATAGAGAAGCAGACTTTGTTGTTTTTGCACCGGATTATGGTGTTTTAGTTGTTGAAGTTAAAGGTGGCGGGATAGGTTACGACAAAGAAGTTGATGATTGGTACTCTATTGATAGAAATGGTAATGAGCATGGTATCAAAAATCCTCTTCGTCAATCAAAAGATGCTAAATATGAAATTAGACGACATATGAGTTCTAGAAGTAGAGGGAAGAACTTATTAATAGCACATGCTGCATTATTTCCAGATATTAATGATGCTGGTCCATTAAATGGACATGATAGCCCTATTGAAATATTAGGTACAAGTACGGCTCTTGAAGATATTACATCATGGTGTATTTCTATATTCACTTATTGGTCAGGGAAAGAACCTAATTACACTCCGTTAGGACCATCTGGTATTTCTATTGCAAAAGATATATATGGTAAGAAAGCAACTATAAAATCTTCTTTATCTGTAGCAATTCAACGTGAATCAGAGATTCAAATAGAACTTACTAATCAGCAAAAAAATATTTTAAGACAATTAAAGAGAAGATCTAAAGCAATTATTGAAGGTGGAGCTGGAACAGGTAAAACCGTATTAGCATTAGATCATGCTCAAAATTTAGCAGAGCAGGGGTTAAAAGTATTACTTCTTTGCTACAACAAGCAGCTAGGTAATGTTCTTAAAAAACGATGTAGTGGTGTAGAAAATCTTCATGCTATGAATTTTCATGAACTCTGTAGTTGGAGAATAAAACAAGTTAAGCATAATACAGGAAGAGATTTACTGAGCGAATCAAGGTTATCCTATCCAGGTGAAAATGAATTTAAAGTGCTTATGCCAGATGCATTGATAAACAGTTATGAAATCGCACCACTTGAGTATGATGTAATAATCATAGATGAAGGTCAAGATTTTCAAGATGAATACTGGCTAGCAATTGATATGTTAGTTGAGTCTCAAGAAACAGAAAGTAAGTTATACATATTTCAAGATGGGAACCAGGCTATATATAGTTCTAGTGAAGAGCTACCAATAGATGAAGTACCTTTATATTTAATAGATAATTGTAGAAATACAAAACCAATACACCAGTTAGCCTACCAATATTATAAAGGTGAGGATGTGGAAGCTCCTAATTTAGAAGGGGAATCTATTGAATACATTATAAATGAATCATTAGATAAACAAGCATTAATGATTGATAAAAAGGTTTCACAGTTAGTTAATATTGAAAATATTGATGCAAAGGATATTGCAGTTATAGTCATTGGCGACTTTAATCATGCAAAAAGCCTACTAGAAAATTCAAAAAATAACAAACTATGGGCTTTTAAAGATTTTTCTCCACAAAAACATGTATTGGTTGAAACTGCTAAGCGATTTAAAGGTTTAGAATCATCTATTATATTATTATGGATTATGGATGAATTTAATGCAGATGATAAACTACTATATGTGTCAATATCTAGGGCAAGGTTTAGATTATGGATAGCTTGTAATGAGGTCATTAATAGAAAAATAAATAGGTTGTCTAATGATTGATGAATATGAATTTAATTTATCAAATATGGAGCATAACTTGTGTCTTTTTCCTGAAAGAATAAGTAACGATGAATGGGTGCGGATTTACACTCTCCACAGTTCTTTTTACACTCTCTTGATGATATTACCGTCGAGTTTAAAATTATTAGAATCTTATTTCCTAGGTTCTTACTTCATATTTAACATTTCTACCTTGTGAACCATCAATTTGGGAGATACATCTATACTTCAGGAGCTCTTGTATATCTCTTTTAGCTGTAGCTATTGATACTTTTGTCATAGCTACATATTTTTTACTTGTTAATCCACCTTTGAATTCCCCATTATTATATTCAAGTAGTTTTCTAAGTACTTTTAACTGGCGTGCGTTGAGTGAAATATCTCTAATATTATCCCAAAATCTTGTTTTTGCAATTACTTTGTTGATAATACTCAATGTCTCCTCAAGAGAGTTATTAAACATATCAAGATACCACTCAATCCAAAGAGAACAATCTAGGTTAGGGTTATCTAATAAATTTTGAGTTGTTTCTAATTTATCATAGTAATTTTTACGATGTGTAGCAATTGTAGTAGAAATACTAAAATATTTATACTCTAATCCAGAATCTTTAGAGACTACATAATCACTTATAATTCTAGCTATTCTACCATTACCATCATCATAAGGATGTATAGTTACAAACCATAGGTGTGCAATAGCACTTTTAATGTAAATATTAGTGCTACTTGTATTAATAAAATCTAACAATCTAGTTATATCGGATTGTATCATTTTATGAGGCAAAGCTACATAGTGCACTTTTTCTTTTCCTATAGGGCCAGAAACTATTTGCATATCATCGTAAGTTCTAAATGCGCCTAATTCTATCTTAGTAAACTTGCTTGGCGTATGGCTTAGTAATGAAATATGCCATTTATGTAGGCGAACTAAGTCTAAATCATCTCTATTTTGAGTACTATCTATTAGTATATTAGCCAGTGCGTCTG